>FWPU01004499.1_pt1 | contig 32350 bp, 36 predicted proteins | sample 2228361 | NCBI WGS metagenome assembly FWPU01 (sample SAMEA103939777, study PRJEB20133) | metagenome
AAGGCGAGCCAGCCTTCCCAGTCGCCCCGGTCGCGCACGGCCTGAAGGCGTCCTGCGCATGCGCATGATGAACGCAGGGCACCGGGGGGGTGTAGGGGAGCCCCCGGGGGGGGTAGGGAGGGTACGGTAGGTTAGCCCCTCGCAAAATCCCGAGAAAAATATCGTTCCGGTTAGAAACTGTTTGAAACTATTTGGTGGTTAGGCTCGTCTATACTCTTTGGGAGGGGTTAGTGTATCTCGATGCCCAAGCGTTCTTCTTCTTCTGATCCCTTGGATGAGCGGTTAGATGGTTTGTTGCGTGCTCGTGCATCGGAGGAGGCTTTGGCGCGTTTGTTGGCGATGGGGGAGGAGTATGTGGATTTGGTGGAGCGTGCTGGTGGTGTTGGGGTGGTGTTATTGTGTGTGCCCACGGTGTTGGAGCCGGATGCGGTTTGGTACGAGTATTCCGAGCATGCATCTCTTATCCAGGTGCTTGGGATGTTGGCTGTGGCGTCTTCTGCGATTGTGAGTCAGACTTCGACGGTGGTGGAGGGTGTTGGCGAGGGAGATGCGGATGACGATGAGGGCGACTAATGGGGCTTTGCTATGACCGACGAACAACAACACCTCGTGCTTCTGCATCCAGTCTTCCGCCGGAAGGTGGAGGCGATTCTGGAGACGATGCGCCATCTGGGCTACAACCCCAAGATTCATAACTCGGTCAGGACGGTCGAGCAGCAGCGCAGGCTCGTGCAGACTGGTCGCTCGAAGACGATGCGCTCCAAGCACCTAAAGCAGAAAGATGGTTGGGTATGGGCAGTGGACATTGTAGACGCCAACCACCTCTGGAACGCGCGCAAGGATTTCTGGCTGACGCTTGGGCGGCTCGCCTTGCTGCATGGCTGTGAGTGGGGCGGTCTCTGGGGGGTGCGTAACCGAAGAGAACTCCAGCGGTTTCTCACCGCCCAGTACGGACGCGGTGAGTGGAAGGACGTGGCACACGAATGGCTCGCCCCTATTGGGTGGGACCCGGCGCACGTCCAGTTCAAAGGGAAGTAGCGAGAAAATGAAAAGAAACATCCAAAAACTAACGATTCTGATTGCTGTTTTGGTCTCGGCGAAGGAATGGCTCGTATGATTGACAAAACCGACTGGATGTACCTGCAAAACCTCCTCGCAAAGGCGGGCAACGACTGGGGCGTAAAGGCGGTCGTCGCTGTTCTCGCTGCGTTCGCTGCCTGGGTGTTCCCGAGTGAAGCCTTGAGAACGACGGCGCTCATGGCGGCGGTTATGATTCTCTTGGACACGCTCTCCGGCCTGATGGCGGCTTGGAACCGCAAAGTGCCGATTCAGAGCGCTAAGATGCGCCGCTTGCTCATCAAGGTCACCGGCTACAGCGTGTTCCTCGTCGTCGTCACCATCGTTGCGAGGGCAGTCGTCGTCGGCGCTGAGGACACGCTCGCGGCTCAGAAGTACGCGGTGACCGCGACGCTCGGCTGGATCATCGCAACCGAAGCGGTGAGCATTCTCGAAAACCTCGCGGCTGCTGACCTGCCTATGCCGCCGCAGGTGAAGCGGTGGCTCAAGGAGCGAGTGGGCGGCCGGCAGATCGAGGAGGGCGAGTAGGATGCTGCTCGGGCTCAACACCGGCAACCTCAACGGCCTCTCGGGCAATTTGCTCTCGCAGACGCGCTACAAGGGCGGCTTGCGCTTCAACGGACTGTTCGGGCCGTGGGGGGATTTCACTGAGCCGCTTGAGAAGCCGCGCCTTGTGAACATCATCGAGGATGCCTTCCAGTTCTCGCAGCGGAAGGTCATCGTCGTGTGCATGGACGGGAACCTGGCCACGAGTAAGGCTCAGCGTGTCGAGACCCGCAACCTCCTGTTCAAGGGCATTCCCTCAGGAGACCTCGGCGCGTGGTCGTTTTGGTTCACCGAGTTCAACCGAGTCCTCAGCAGGCTCGAAGGCTTGCAGGAGCGCGTTCAACTCTCGCTGTTCAACGGCCCTGAGTGCTACGGCACTTACTACCGCTACTCGGAAGGGGCCTACAAACCGCGCCTCTGGTTCGAGTTCATCGAGATGTGCAACGAGTGGGCGTTCGATCGTGGGTGGCATGTACTCGAACCCGCAATCGAGCAGCGGCACATCTACGTGCACAACGAGCAGATGGGGATGGCGGGAAGTGAAGCCGCGTACCCCGTGCCACACTATCACAGTTCGTTCGCGCACACGAGTCGGCTTTGGGTAACCGAGTGCGGGGTGCATCGCTCGTTCAGCGAAGCCGAGAGGCCGAAGGTGCTGGACTGGCTCCTCGGTTCCGTCGCACCTCGCAACGCGGAGCGGGTGTACCTGCACGACCCGTTCTTTGCGGCCGACGGCGCGGGCTATGGCGGCGCGGAGTATTGGGGGAAAGCCGTGCTTGACCGCCGATTCCCTGTAGGAGCGCTGGGGTGATGTGGATTGCACTCGCCGCCCTGGGGCTTCGTCATATCGGGTGGGACCCGGCGCACGTCCAGTTCAAAGGGAAGTAGCATGGATAAGAAGTGGTGGCAATCCAAGACGATGTGGCTTGGAATCCTGGTGTGTCTTCTGGGTTTCCTGGAGCAACTCCAGCAGGTTCCGAACCTTCCCCCCCCACCGGTGTTCTGGTGGTGGTTGGTGTTTTGATTGTGATCTTGAGGGCAATCACCAGCACCGGCATCGCCAAATAGGGTATAATGTGCGGCTTGGGGCGGGCTACTCTCTCTCACTCCAACCAGCAGCAACCCCTTCAGTAAGTCCCTCCTGGTAGACAGCCCGCCCCATCTTCTCGATTCGGAGGTAAAACAAGCAACATGAAGGCTCTTCTGACACTCGTTTTCCTGACATCAGGTTTCGCTGCGCTTGCGCAGTCCCCTGGTGTGGTGTTCCTGCCCGACAAGGCGGTCCCCGTGGTGGCAACTCCCATCTGGCAGGACACGGAACTGACCTTCTTCCGCGGTACCCCAAGCGTGGACGCCCTTCTTGGGTACGATGCAAGACCAGGAGTAGAGCAGATGACGATCGGATACCAGGTGGTTCTCAACTGGAAAATCACCGAAAAAACGCAGGTTTACGCCGGAATGGCGTATCTTGCGCCAATCAGTGAGGTTCGGTTCGATGAACTCTGGGACAAACTCGGTCTTGCATTCGGTTTTCGTATCGAATGGAGGTAAATAGGTGGCGAACAACGGCGAAAAGGTCAAAATTGATGCGAAAACGGCAAAAACCCTTCTTACTGACGGGCAAGGTGCCCTTTCTCCATCCTTGCAGGAGGTCATTGACCGCGCTCGTAAGCGTGCTGGCATCTCTTTGGAAGAGGTTTTTGCGGTGATCCGGCGTGAGATGCTGGAGGCTTCCTCTCCGAACACCCGTTTACGGGCTGCGGAGATGCTCGGCAAGACCTATGGCGCGTTCATGACGCGCAATGTGAGTGAAAAGAGTCAGGTTCTGCCGGAGCAGGTGCAAGAAGACGCCATCAAGGCGGCTTATGCTGCCCTCCAGCAGGAAGTAGCAAGGGAGCACAAGGGTTAGATGAAGGGTTCGCCCTGCTACCATGCGGTTCATCCAGGGGTGGCGGCGATCCCTACCAAGTGGCGGAGGATGGCTGTCCCGCCGGAGCAGGGTATTCACGGGCATTTGCCCGCCACTCTGACCGCTTGGGGCGCGGAAACGGTCATTCTCTTCGACCACGGCTGGTGTTCCCAGTGGAATGCCGACTGGACGACGGAACTTACCGAGGGTGCGAATGCCCTGGTGGAGCCTTTCAGCACCGGTATCCACCTTCAGTGCGGCACCGGGTCGCTTTCCGACACCGCCCTCAAGTCGGTCAGAACCCATACGCTTGCTTCTGGGAAGGTTTGGAGCCTTGCCGGTCGCTTCATGGTCGCAGACGGCGTCAATACAGGTTTTGGCTTGGGGTTTGCGAGCACCGAGGTCAATGAACTTCGGGGTTCAGACCCCACGGACGGTGTCTTCTTTCGTAAAGGGACACCAGATTCAGAGCTGAAAGGGTATGTCGTAGCAAACGGAGGCGCCTTGCATGCGACATCCAGTCTGCTCACGACTCCCATACAGGAATGGATGGAGTTGGGGATCGCTTTTCGGGTGGATTCCCAGCGGGCGTGGGGTGAGTGGTATGTGGACGGCAACGTCTACCCCTTCACCCAAGCCCAGATAGAGGCTCTTTCGGACATGCTGGCGGACTCTCCGCCGACCCTCTGCGCGATTGTGGGCTACTCTTCTGGGGTAGCAACTGTCGAATCGGGGTGGGTGGAGAGCATGCTGGCGTGCGCAGATAGGTAGAAAATGGCAAAACACAGTAAAAACAGCGACAACAAGACGAAAAAGGCTAATCCTTGGGCTATTTGCAACTCGATGGCGAAGAAGAAGGGTTGGGATCGTTCCAAGACGGAGCGTTGTATCAAGGAAGTCAAGCGCAAGAAGTAGATTTCCCCGCCCGCCATAGCGGGGTGAACCAATAACCATAAGGAGGTTAACATGGCAAAAGACACTTGGGCAGGAATCCCTACGCATCCTGGTCGGGCGAGCACGCCTGGCGCATGGCGTTCCCAATACGTCCATCCAGCGCAGGAGCAGGACGCGTACTTCCCTGCAAATCTCGTTGCACTTGGGGCGGAGACGATCGCCCTTCTCGACATGAACTTCGTCTCGTTCTACAACAATAACTGGGCGACGGAGGTCAAAGACGGCGTTGGCTCTGATATTCAGCCCAATGCGGCAGGCATCTTGTTCTCCAACTCCACGAACGCGAACGATGACGATGTGGCTCGGAGCATTCGCGCCAACGCCTTGGCGGAGGGCAAGATTCACTACGCCATTGCGATGCTGAAACTGACGGATGCTGACACTACGGGTCTCTGGATGGGGTTTGTAACCTCATCCGTTACCGAGATTCGCTCCGCCAACCCTGCGGACGGCGTTTTCCTGTTCTCTGCCACGAACTCGGCGGCAGTAACGGGAAGAACGGTCGAGAACAGCACGGGGGCGAACGATGTGTCCCTTACAACCCTCACAGACAATGTGTCCGTAGAGTTTGGGATCATCTTCAAGGCTTCCACGACTGATGCCCTCAACTGGGGCGCATGGTACGTGAACGGTTCTGTCGTTCCGTTCACCGCCGCTCAACTGACCGACCTGAAAAACATGATCACCACTTCTCCGCCCACCCTGGCGTTCCTGATTGGCACAGCGTCAGGCGGCATGAGCACCGGTAACCTGGTCGTCGAGTACGCTTGGGCAGGGGTGGACAGGTAAACAGCGATGGGTACGACGGCTGATCTTCAGTCCGGCTTCCCCACGTTCAGCCGTTTCAACGGGCCGCGGGATGCGCTTTTCTTCGATGACTTCATGGAGATTTACGCATCCACCACGCAGGGAGCGGCCCGTTGGGACTTGTTCGAGACGAACGCAGCGGCGACGGAACTCATCGTCGAGCAGAATGACGCCATCGGTTGCCTGCGCCTCCAGCAGGCGGCTGTTGACAACGATGTCATCAGCCTGATTGCCAACTGGGGCTTCAGACTGGATGGGGTTGGTGGACAGGTTCTCTTGGGTGCCCGTTCTGTGGTCTTTGGCGCACGCTTCAAGACTGCGAATGTGGACGATGTAGACCTGCACATCGGCTTGGGAATCTACGACGATTCCTACGCGGGTTCTCCGCCTGCCGATATGTGTGTGTTCCAACTTTCGGAGGGTTCTGCGAACCTGAAGATGGTCGTGAGCAAAGACTCGAACACCAACGGGTCCCCCTCCCTCTTGACGCTCACGGACAACACCTGGTATCGGGTGGTCTTTGAGTACACGCCGAACGCTGATACCCCTTCTTCTGGGCTTCTGGTGGCGTATGTGAATGGTCAGAAGTACCTTTCGCAGAACGTCAGCACGTTCCCCGACGATGTGTACCTGCATCCAGTTATCCAGGTGCAGAACGGCGCAGCGGTGGCGGACGCCACTGACCTGGACTGGGTGTATTGCCACGTGGTTCGCGCCAACTACGTTGACGGAACCGGATGATCGAACTTCCGCAGATTACGCTCTGTGCTATCGTCAAGAACGAGGCGGAGAATCTGCCCAAGGGCATTGGTGCAGTCCAGTGGCCTGGCAAGAAACTCATCGTTGACACAGGCAGCACAGACGGAACGCCGGAAATCGCGCGTGAGTGCGGCTGTGATGTTGTTCACTTCGAGTGGGTGGATGACTTTGCAGCCGCGCGGAACGTGTGGCATGAGCACGTCCAGAGCGGCTGGATTTTCTGGATGGACGGGGACGACACCTTGGACGAGGACGCCGTTGGCGTCATCTACGAAGTGGCTGCCCGCTCCCCCAAGTCCATGATGGCGTGGCTCACCGAGTATCATTACCCGAACGGGTATGTGTGCGACCACCTACGGCTGTACCGAGCGGGCATCGGTATTCGTTGGCGTGGTCGTATCCATGAGGCTTTGGACTTCACCCAGGTTGACCCATGGTATCAAGAACACGGGGACGTCCGCAGACCTCATCTGTACTACGGAGAGGAGCGGCTACGGCTCAAAGTCAATCACGGGCTTTTCCCGCAGTATGATCCGGAGGCGATACGGGCAAAGTCCGACCGGAACATGCGCCTTCTGCGCCAATGGCTTGAGGACGAGCCAGAGGAAGCGATCATCTGGCAGTACATCGGGACTGACCTGATGGGGCAAGGGGAGTACGAGGAGGCGGCTCGGTATCTGGAAGAATCTATCCGACTCGCCGACCCCAACACGACGGTTACCTGGCTTCCGGAGGTTTACATCAACTTGGCCAACTGCTACTACAAAATGGGTAGGGTTGGCAAGAGTAAGAAAGTCTTGCGTGCCGGTCAGAAGCAGTTTGATCCTTCGATTTGGAACATGTTCCTCGACCGGCAACTGCGGATGAAGACACGAGACGGCAGAACTGCTTATGAGAACGCGAAAGAAAGGGTTGAAAGGCACGGCTACCGATACTTCCAGCCGAAGGCTGGAAGAAGAGGCGGCGGTACTGCACGCCCTCGCCCTGTGCAGGGATAACCTTCTTGCGTTCACGAAGTACACCTTTCCTGGTTATGTGATTGCTTCGCATCACCGGCTCATCGCGGAGCATCTCCAAGCCCTGGAACGGCGAGAGATTCGGAGGCTTTGTATCTCGATGCCTCCGCGGCATGGGAAGTCGCAACTCTCTTGTATCCACTTCCCAGCCTGGTACTTGGGTCGGAACCCTGACCACAATGTCATCGTAACCTCGGCGACTGCTGACCTTGCGGAACGCCACAGCCGAAGCACAAGGGCACTCGTCAGGTCTCCGAAGTATGAGCAGATATTCTCGACCCGCATCTCTGGGGAGTCCCAGGCGGTCTCACAGTGGGAAATCGAGGGGCACAGAGGCGGACTGAAGGCGATTGGTGTGGGCGGTCAGATTACGGGGTTTGGCGCAGACTTGCTCATCATTGACGACCCGCACAAGGACAGGCAGGACGCCGACTCGCAACTCCAGCGAGACCTCAAGTGGGACTGGTTCACATCTGCGGCGTACACCCGCCTTTCCAAGGATGGCGTCATCTGCGTCATCTCGACGAGGTGGCATGAGGACGACCTGATTGGTCGTATTCTGCGTCAGAGCGCGGAGGAGTGGGTTATGCTGTCCCTACCCGCCATAGCGGAAGACACGGACGTTTTGGGTAGGAAGCCCGGGGAGCCGTTGTGGCCGGAGTTCTTTCCGATAGAGCGGCTCAAGGTCATCCAGTCGCAGAACCCAAGGGAATGGAACGCGCTGTATCAGCAGCGACCGACCCCTCCAGAGGGCGGTCTCATCAAGCGAGACTGGATCAAGATCGTCAAGCACGCTCCGGTCTTGCGGCGATGGGTGAGGTTCTGGGACTTGGCTGCAACCAGCAAGACCCATGGCGACTATACGGCTGGTGCCAAGGTAGGGGTAGACGAGGAAGGGAACCTATACATCGCGGATATCGTCCGGTTTCGGGAAGAGTGGCCGGAGGCTCGGCGTCGCATCCTGCGGTATGTCGAGATGGACGGACCTAACACCTGGGTAGGCATCGAGAAGCAAGGGATGCAGACCATTGCCATCCAGGATTTGCGCAAGGCGGAGAGGTCTTTGCGCGTCCCCCTGCTGGCTGTAAGACCGGACGCTGACAAGTACACCAGAGCGGCGGCTTGGGCAGCCAGGGCGGAAGCAGGTAGGCTTTATGTCGTGGACGGACACTGGGTCGAGGCGTTCATCAATGAATGCCTGGTGTTTCCGTACGGGGAGCACGACGACCAGATAGACGCTGTGAGTGGTGCTGTACGAGTCCTCTGGGACAAGAAGTACGGCAGACCTACGGCGTTTTTCGACATGGAACAAGTTCTGAACCCATCCTCTTGGGAGTACTATGCCAAGTTGGGTGGTTTGGAGGAATAGAATGCCCAAAAAGAAGAAGCAAGAAGTCAAGAAAGAAATCACGACCGCTCCGGTCAACCGTTCTGTCTGGTGGAAAGACCGGTTGGCGAAACTGGAGGCGGAAAACGAGGAACTCAAAAACCGCGTTCTCATGCTGGAAGATCAGCAAGAGGGCGAGCAGAACACCGAGGTTCTGCCGGAGCCTGCTGCGTACCTGTACATTCAGGCGCGGTTGTTCCATCAGAGGATTGGTGCGCTTCGCGCCCACCAGGTCTTTCGGAGCATCCGAGACCAAGATGGAAACATCTGGACTTGCGGTATCAAGCAGGCTTATGTGGATGATGAGGGGTACCACCCCGCAGAGATTCACATCATTTGCGAGCCGAACGCCATGAGGGCGCACTCCCTTCGGAGCGAGCGTGCTCGCCTCATCGAGAAGATCGGCGGTATCAAGAACCGCCTCGCCCGCTTGGGAGCCTCTGTGCGTCTTGAAACGCTGCGCAAGATGGTGGAGAACACGGGCAACGAGGAGTTGGAGGCGATCAAGATTGAGTACGAATCTGCGCGTGAGCGCATTCGCACCATTGATGCGATTTACGAGCGTGGAGACCTCGAAAAGCGTATCTACCGCCTTTCCGCGGACGATCCGATTGTGGTGAAAGTATGGGAATCATCAAGGATGACATCCGAAGAGCAGAAGCCAAAGGAGATGTCGAGCATGTCCTTGACCACAAGCAGTGGTTAGAGGCACACTCCAAGGACATCTTGGAAGGCAGAATGAGCATTCAGGAGCGCGGCCCGAAGGAGTTGCGCCCTGTGCTTCCGGATGAGTTACGCTCCACGGCTGTCTTCGTGAATGTAACCAATCACCCCAAGGGCTGCGACTGTTGGTGGTGCACAAAGCATGGCATTACTGAACGCTAAAGACCTCAAAGACGTTCTCCAGGGTTCCTACGACCCGGACTACTATGGTGCGCTGGATGCGCAGATGCGCTATGCGTTTGGGGAAAAGTGGGAGGTACGCGCTGGTACGGGTCTGGGGGCGAGCACATCGTTCCCTTACTTCACCGACATCAGCCTCAAGGCGTTAGAGGTAGGTCAGTCGAGGCGCATCATTACCTCGCAGTTCATTGGTCTTTCGAGGGTCATGCACAACGCGCCCGACCCTCACTTCCCGACCCTGACTCCGTTCGAGGCGGAAGCCAACGCAGGGTGGTTCAAGGCTGTGTGGCAGCGGGGGAGTTGGGGGATGGAGGAAGAGGCTGCCTTCATGGACGGGGACGGTCTGGGGCGTGGATTCTTGCAGATTGGGTTGGAGGACGGAGATAACGGGCACCAGCGCATCACAGCGCGGTATTCACCGACGATCCTCACCCTGACCGACAGGCATGAGCGGCACCCTGACAGGTGGCGGTTCATCGTCTTCGTGCGCTACATCCGTGCGGAGGATGCCTTGGAGCAGTGGGGCGGCAAAGTAGAGAAGTACCTGCGCGAGTTCCACGACAACTTCAAGGTGAACTCCATTCGGGCGATGCGCATCTTCGACTACTACGACATCGGGTTGGGCGGGAAGGAACCCACCCACGCCATCATCCCTGGTGAGTTCCATGAGAAACCGTTGTTGGTGGAGAGGAACGATTTCGAGACCCTTCCGTTCTCCTACTACACGCACCTGTATGTCCCTGGGATGATGCATCCGATTGGAAGGATCATCCTTCAGATGAGCACGCAGGAAGCCATCAACGAGATTGAGGCGCACATGCGAGAGACCATTCAGAAGGGCAAGCCTCTTGACATCGCGCCTGTGGATGAGATTGAGGAGGAAGACCTCAACGCCTTCAAGTCTGGCAAGCCGATCCGGTTCCTGCGCCGGACGACTACGGGAGCGGAGCAGCCCAGGCCTTGGGAACGGGTCAACCCGCTTGAAATCAGTCAGACCACGATGGCGTATCTTGGGATTCTGGAGAGGGAGTTCACCTCGGCATCTGGGATTACTGACCTTGACAGGGGACAGTTTTCCGGTGGCAGGAAAACGGCGACGGAGGTCGTGCGGCTCGACCAGCGGAGCCAGGTACAGGGCGCGTGGTCGGTACGGCAGGCGGTTCTGTTCCGTGAGCGTACCGTCCGCAAGGCTATCGAGATAGGGGCGAAGTTCGACCGAGAACCCATCGAGATTGAACTATTTGGGGCGAGGGTCAAGGTCAACGACCCCACCGATCCCTCGACCTTTGTGGATGAGTTCTTGCGACCTGGTGCGCCGGTCAAGATTGCGGACGACAGTCTCACGTACGAAGATCTGCGCGCAAAGAGGCGTGAGATGATGATAGACTTACAGGCACTCGCTCCATTCGTGGGTACGATCATCAATCCTCGGTGGTGGGGCGAGAAAGTTATGGAAGCGATGGGAGAAAAGGATATCGAGCGTGCGCTGATTGTGCCGGACGACCTCAATCAGCCGCAACTCCAGGTCAATCCGCCGAGTCAGCCTAATGTTACTGGCTCGCCTGCCTTGCCGCCGACTGCTGGGCTATGAGGATTGTTTTTGTAGACGAGTGCGCCCGCCATCCCTACAGCGGCGAGACCTTGCGAGAGAAGGGGATGGGTGGCACGGAGGCGACCGTTGTTCGTGTTTCGGAAGCCTTGGTGCGAGAGGGGCATGAGGTAGAGGTCGGGCAGGCTGCAAGGTTCGTAGAGGAGCGGTCCTATGGTGTGGCGTACAAGCCTATCCGGAATATTGACACGGCGGATGTGCAGATTGCGCTGCGCGACCCTGGGACGCTGAAGAGGTTTCCAGGGGCTATCCTATGGTGTCATGATCATCCGTGGGGTGGTGGGGCTTGTCCCTACGCGTTCCACAGGGATTTCGTAGCAGAGACCGACCCGCTCATCGTTGCAGTCTCCCATTACCACGCTGGAAAGATTCGCGAGGTGATACCGGAGGCGAGGGTAGAGGTCATCGAGAACCCGATAGACGATGAACTCCAGCCGGATGGGACGAAGCACAACCCTCACAAGTTGCTCTTTGCCTCGGCTCCCTGCAAGGGGTTGAGGAAGACGCTGGCGGTGTTCGATGCGTTACGGAAGCGGGACAGTCGGTTCAAGTTATTGGTGGCGAATCCAGGGTACATGCGTCCCGATCCTGGAATGTTTTACAAGCGGCGCAATGTGAACTACATCGGTGCCCTTCCGCACTGGAACCTGATTAGGCAGATGCGGACGGCTCTTTGCGTGTTCACGGCGAACAACGAGTTTCCGGAGACATTCGGGCTGGTGTTTGCGGAGGCGTATGCGGTGGGGACGCCGGTGGTGGCACCGGATTACGGGGCGGTGCCCGAGGTGATTGGGAAGGAAGGGTTGCTCCCTGCGGATGCGGACGCCGAGGCGTACATCAAGCGGGTGCTGGAGGTTATGCGGAACCGACCTGATGTCAGGTTACGAGACGATTTGCGCACTTCTGCCGTTACCAAACGGTGGATTGCGCTCTTGACCCACCAGGGTCAAACCACAAACAAGGAGAAACAACATGCGAACACCGGACGAGATTAGCATCCATGACATCGCTGACGCTTCCACCAGTGAAGCAGATGCGGAACCGGAGGCGGAGACCTCTGCCGCCACGGCACAGCAGGAAGCAGAGCCGGAAGAGGTTCAGGAAGACGCCGCTCTCCAAGCGGAAGGAGAGGCGGGCGAGGCTGGCAGCGAGGATGAGCAGCCGGAAGCAGAAGCCGATGCAGAGGTGAAATCCGACGCAGAGGAAGATGCAGAAGAGGATGCCGTCTTTGACCCTGAAACTCTCTTTCGGGAACTCAACATTCCGATTGATTCGTTACCGGAAGAGGCGAGGACGCCGGAGATGGAACGGCGAATCGCCAACTTCGCCTATGGCATTCAGCGGCTCGTAGAGCAGCAGAAGCAGGCGAAGGAGCAGCTCATGATTCTCGTGGAGTCTTTGGAGCCCTACGGGAACCTGGTAGACCGGCTCGCCAACCCAGAGACCGCCAAGGACGCTTACCTGGAACTTGGGAAGCGTTTGGAGCGGGAACTGGGTGTTACGCTTGGCGTGGACGAGTACGACTACCTGGCGACGGCGGATGAGGATGAAAATGACATCTCCAGTGTGAAGGCGGCGGCTCTTGCCGCCATCGAGGAGAAGTACGGCGTTACCCTCAAAGAGCTCCAAGAAGAGCATGAGAAGAGGCAGGCGGAGACTCGCCTGCGGGAGAAGATTGACAAAATCGCTCCCACGGTCATCGGCTATCTGAAGCGCACGGAAGCGGGCTGGCCTGTATCCAAGGACATGCTCGCGGAGGCGGCGCGACAGTTTCCTCAAATCTTCGAGGAAGATCCTGCGCGTGCAGTCAAGGCGGCGTTCCCAGATTCCCTGGCAGAGCACAAGGCGAAACTGGTGGCGTCCAAGACTGCAAAGCGCGGACCGGAGATGCCGAAGAGCCAAGGGGCGAAGTCTGTTCCGATCCCCAAGGGCAAGAATCCGGACGAACTCAGCATCCACGAACTCTACGAGACGCTCCGCTACACGCAATCGTAGAGCGAACGATTTCGCTGCCAGCCGCATCCAACCAACAAGCAACACCATATAAGGAGGTAAATGCAAAATGGCTCTTTGGGCAGGTTCACTTTTGAACACCAACGAAACCGCCTTGTTGATCAACCAATATTGGAACACCAAGGCGATTTCCATCGTGCGGCGCAAGAACGGGCTTCTGTATGCCGTCCTCGGCAAGTCGGAGCCTGGCGCAACGCCGCTGGATGTGTCCTGGCAGCGCACCAACAAGGTCTCTGGAAGGAACGTGCAGTTCACGCTGCGCGGGCGACACAAGACCATTGCGACGGTAGGCGACGGTGAGGGCGCAGGCAACGAGACTTCGCAGTGGGGTGGCACGGTCATCCCGTCGAACGTCTTCGGTGCTGTGGAACTCCCGCTTGTCCACTACGCGGACGCAGAGTATTTCCCGTCCAGCGAACTCGATCGGTTCCAGGGCGACGAACTGCGTACGCGGGAGTGGATCGCCGAGAAGATGGACTACCTCATGGAGTCCTGGGAGGACGTCTTCGGCAACGCTCTCAACACCAATACGGCTGCGGTTCCTTCGCGAACCCAGGTGTGTCCGTGGCGGCATCAGATTTCTGATGGCGTTACGGGTGGTGAGACCGTCTACCGGACGTATGGTCTCGACCGGAACGATCCTGCCAACGCAGACTTCCGCGGCAACGTCCGTACGAACATTGGCAACCTGACGCTGAAAGCGATTCGGGATGCCAAGTACGACTGTCTGGAGCGCGGCGGTGTGGCTGCCGTGGGTCTGGCGGAGAACGCTGTCTACAGTATTCTCATGTCGGAACTGGAAGCCCACACGGTCGTTACCTACGACGAGGAATGGAGCAAGTTCGGAGGCGACTACGCGTCGTTTGCAGGAACGCGCTTCATCCTGGAGCCGAGGATGGCTCAAGGCGAACTGGGTCTCATTGACCCAAGCACGTTTGTTCTGTGGTGGAGGGACAAGAACTTCACCCGCAGCGGCATCGTGCAGGACGTTACGCGAAGGGCTACGATGGTCTTGGTCTGGGAGCATTGGGTAGGCTTCTACTGCAACAAGCCTAACTCCAATGCTGTCCTGACTGGCATCACCACGTAGGCTTCTCTTCCTCTCTTCTAACTGACCGCAACCCAACCGACCGAGGGGGCGTGTTACCTGGCGACCGCCCCCTCACCCACCTTTAGGAGGTTTTGCATGGCAACAAGAGCACAACTGGGAACGCAAAACTTGTCCTCGTCCGATCTCAACACTGTACAGTCGCTTACGCTCCCCACGGGAGCGCAGGCTGTTCGGTTGTATGTGGTGCGGGTGGGGACAGGCGACCTTTTGATTACCCATGACGGCACGACCCCGACGACGACCAACGGAGGCGTCCTCTCGCAGGGCGTCTACGAGTTCGAGGGTGCCCTCGACAAGGTTCGTCTCATCAACGGGTTGCTCGATGGGTATCGAGTCTACGCCGTCTATTACACGCACCTGTAGGTAGAAAGCCATGACTCTTGCAGAACTCCGCGACCTGATGAAGGACTATGAACTGATGCTGGACAACTACAAGGGTGCGCCCACGGATGCCCAGCGCAATGCCCAGATCAACTGGGCGTATCGCACCTTGGCGGCGGAGGTTTCGATGTTCGACCCCAAGGTGGTCTTCAACCTGACATCAGGAAAAGCGGTCTATGACCTGCGGAGCACCACGGACTTCGGCAAGCGGATGCTGCAGGTGTACCGCGTTGTGATTGGCGGGACGCTGCTCCGGCGCACAGACGGGTACCCAGGTCTGTGGACGATGGACGAACTGGAACGGCATGTGCCGGATTGGCGAACGGCTGCTGGGAACACCCCTACCAAGGCGGTGCAGTACAGCAGCACCTCGCTTCTTCTCCATCCAACCCCTACCTCTGCGGGTTCTGACAACTTCGTGGCTGGTACGGTACTTCCGGATGACCTGGTGAACGACACGGACGAGCCAGAACTGCCCGTAGAACTGCATGAGGCGGTGGCGTTGGAGGCGGTGCTGAAAGCAGCCACGCCGAGCCTCTCTGACCAAGCGCAACTGCTCCCCCTGCAAACCATGCTCCAGCAGTACAAGCCGTTGATCGCCGATCTTCGCAGGACGAATCGTCGGTTGGCGACGGGTGGTGAGGGAGACATGGGACACGCCTACAGGGATTGGATTATCCTATGATTCGAAGGCAAGTCAGTTCATTCCTTGGAGTCGTTTCCTCGCTCGACCCACGGGACATCCCCGATTCCTATGCGCAGGACGCTCTGAATGTGCGCATCGAGGATGGATTGCTTCGTCCTCGATATGGGTACCGCAGGCTCAATGTTCCGGATGGTGTAGATGCGTGTTATGGGTTGGCGCATCTGCTCACCTACTCCACGAGTCGGAACGAGGAACTGGAGGAGTTCATGTCGTTCGAGAGGGATGCGGACACCGGCGCGGTGCATCCCTTCGTGTACGACCCCAGACCGGAGGGGACGGATTGCCAGGGAACTTCCAGGGATGGTCATCCGGAATGGTTTCGCTATGCGGTTACGGATGCCTCCGGTACGGCACCGGAACTGGACGCATCGGATTGGGTTGGGTTTGGGTTCGACCAGCATGCGTATTTGATCAACGAGACGGATGGGGTGTCCCGGTACACACCGGAGTGTCCCAACTCATGGGTTTCGTTTGATGCTCCCCCAACGCCAAACCCGCCTCTTTGGGAGGTTGTGTACGGGGATGCAACGCGCTCGCCGTACAAAAGGTACGATTTTACCAATGTCAATCCTGCCACCGATATCACGCTCACGGGGGCTGCGAGTACGGCGACCATCACCTCCGACGGCGACATCAAGATCGTTCATGGCTCCACAGGAGGAGGCGGCGGGGCCATTGCGAGTGTTACGATTGACCTCACCAACTCCGGCAAGGCGAACTGGTACGACAACGACATCTTCCTATGGTTGTTACAGGTGCCCTCTGGAGACCGGATTCAGCAAATCTCCGAGGTGTCCATATCGTTCATCAACGACGATGATGAAGAGTTCTTTCCAACGGATGTGGAAGAAGTCAACCACACGATTGCAGGGTATTTCATCTCACGCACCTTGCGGTTGGAGTTTGGGAACAAAATCCGTTCCCAGTGGGGGTCTCTGGACAACAGTCCCGGGAAGGCGAAAATCAAGAAACTCAAGATTTCCTACAGGGTCGTCGCCGCGTTCGAGAACGGGGGGACTCTGTACATTCGCAAGCCTTGGACGGGTGGCGTGTGGTTGGCTCCAGACCCCACAGGCGAGAGGGAACCTGGAAGGTTGACCATTGGACACTCTTGGCTCCACGAAATCACCAATGAATCATCTGACATCGCGTTTGCGGAAATCCCTCGACAAGCAACCGTAGGTTACTCCGTGTTCGTGGGCACAAAGCGACTCGGTTCCCAGATTCGCCTTACGATTGATCCGTTCCCCAGCGCGAATTACAAGGCTCGCATCTGGGTGCTTGCGCCTGATGATTGGAGGCTTGTGGATACCCTCCCTACAGAGGATGAGAGGGGCGTGGGGGACACAGAGTACGACTATGAGATTACATGGTCAGAGGTTCTGCTCCTTACCAAACGCAAGGATATCGAGGAATCTGCTGGCGTATTCAAGGGCGACAACTGCGTGAACGCGTTCGTGTTCCGTGGCTCGGTCTGCTGGCTGTACAGCGAGGGGCGGCAGAATGTACGGTACAGCGAGGTGGGGAACCCTACCAAGCAAGCGTCCATCACGGACGACGAGGAGGATCAATCGAGGGGGGCCACCTTTACCCTTTCGCCTGCGTTCGACGACACTCCGCTTTGGGGGGCGGACGTGGGCGATGGCGTCATCATCGTCGGTAAGCGCGGCGTCTACAGTCAGGTGGGGAACCTACCGAGTCAGATGGCGCCACCAGTCAGGCTCCCGGGTAGCGCGGGTTGTCCCAACAAGTTTTGCGCTGTCAGGTGGAAGCAAGGCGAAACGGATGGTGTGGCTGCCCTATCGAGGGACGGGAGCGCGATTTACTTCTACCGAGTGGACAGTACGAACGGCGACAACCCGCCGAGCGCGGTGGAGATTTCAGCGGCGATTCGTCCGTCCTTGCGTGAGTTCCTTGTGGATACGCAGGACGGGGTGTCCGACTTCTCGCAGGCATTCATGGTGGTTGATCCCCAGATGGATGCTCTCTGGCTTGTGAACGGGCGCAGGGCTGTGGTCCTGCGCCGTGCATCCCTTGCGGACAACACGCGCCCTTGGGAGTTCTACGAGTTCAACACAGGGGAGGACGGAAGATTCCTCCGGTATGGCACTTCCTCTCCGAGATGGAGAATCAAGTTTGCCTTTTCGGACTGCGGTCTCGCAGAACCGGAATGGAACACGACTTCCGAGACTTTCATATCGGGAGAACTCCAGGACGGTGGTTTCCCGATGCCCAAGGGGTTCTGGCGCAGCAAGGTATGGTGGGGAAACCGCCGGAGATACTTCCGGCTCCTCATTGACAGGGAGCCGTTAGATCCCGTCGAGGTCGAGGTATTTGCCGGAGACGAGTCGAGGCTATATCTATGCCACCAGGGCAAGAAGTGGGTGAGGGTGTACCCTGACCAGAGAGACGAGGCTCTGTCGTTCAAACTCTATGTAACAGAGACCAGTGCGCCGGTGCGCGGGGTTCTGATGGAAGAGTCCGACAGCGCAGGCAAGGGTGTGCAGTACGTATGAGTTACATCATCGCGGACGTATCGAGTGCTTCAACTCTGGAGGGGAGTGCTCTTGGCAAGACGCTTCTAATCAACTGCACATCCGCCACGACCCTCGATTTGCCGGAGCCGACTCCAGACGGGTTCATCATTATCCTGAACACTGGGACGGCGAACCTGACGGTCAGGTCGGATGCAGGGAGTTCGATTTGCGTCCTTACTCCTGGTGATCTTTGTGTCATCCGTCCGCATTGGAATGCTGGCGTACTTGCTTGGCCTGCGGTTGTACCGGTGTTTGGGAAAGGTGGGCAGTTATGGGTAGGGACTGTTCCTGCTGCCAGAAACTCGAATGCTGCGCTGGAGGTAAACAGCGCCTCTGGAACCCTGGTACTTCCTCGGATGACGACGACGCAGAGGAACAGTTTGGTGACGGTTCCGGTAGGAAGTGTGATTTTCAACACCACGAACGATCAAATCGAGGTCTATGTGGGCAACGGTGGTTCTCCTCGGTGGGAGGATTTGAGTGGCACTCCAGTATGATGGGGAATGGATGCGTCTCACGGACGAGGCAGGCGCAGTCCTTGCGGAAGCCAAGGTGCGTGTGCAGGACGGCACGGTCTTCATCGGCAACTTGGTATCCTACGATGGTCGGAGCGGCTACACGCTCATGTGCCACATGGATAAGTTCGTGCGCGGTCGGAGTGTCAGGGTCGTGGTAGATTGGGGAGAGAAAACGGAGAGGCTCATGCGCCTCTACATCAAGCGATTTGGAATGACTCCGGTGGGCATCATCCTGGAGCGTTCCGAGGAGATAGGATAAATGGGATTCGTTGAGAACCTTTTCGACAATCTGACTGGCGGCCCGCAGCGCAGGGCGGAGAGGCAACTGCGTAAGGTCTCCAATCGGGACATTGAACTGCTGGAAAAGATTCGGCAGGTGGTCGAGGAGGCGGCTCGCGCCGGTACCTTCGACCCTGAAAAGCGTATCCAGCAGGCAGAGGCGGAGTCGCAGTTCTCGGAAGGTCTTGCGCGGAAGAACAACGCGGCGGTGGCTCGGACTCTGGGTTTCAGCCCAGGGGATTCGGAGCCTTTGCTGCGAGACCGCGCGCTTTCGGAACGGTTCAAACTGGCGAGGGCGCAGATGCGAGACCAGATTCGCATCCAGACCTTTGCACAGTACCTTGATGCTTTGCGGGCGGCTCTTTCGTCTTCTGGCGGCGCGGGAATCGCCACCCTGGCGAGCATCATGAACCGTCCCACGGGCATCGAGACTTTCCTTCCTGCGTTCTTGCAGTTCCAAGCGATGAACCAGCAGAACAGAAACATTCCGCCTGGTGGAGGTTCGTAAGATGTTCGCTGGATTCGGGGATGTGTTTTCGCAGGCTCGGAAGGCTCTTGGGGAGAGCCTGTTTGGGCCTTCCGATCAGCAGCAGGAGATTGACCAAGAGGACGCCCTGCCAATCCCTGACATTCCGGTAGACCCTGCGGACAGTCTTCCTCCGCCGTTGCGCCTCACGCCTACGGAGGTCTCTCTGCTCAATCAGGTCGGGCAGTACCACAGACAGAAGCGGGACAACCAGGACATCCTTCGGATGGTGAAGGGCGGTCGAACGATCGGCACGATTCTCCAGGACACGAAGGATGTGCTGGTAACCCAAGCCGTTTTGCAGGCTCCGGAGCGGATTGCGATGGCTTCGGGTGGAGATCCAGACTTGGAGGAGGACCTCTGGGGCGAACTCATGGACTTGATGGAGAACCAGCCCCAGAGACAGCAGGCTCCCCTGCTTGCGCCTACCTCAGAGTCGCTCGGTATCAGTCTTTTGGCTGCCGCTTTGGCTCCCCAGTCCGCCGGCAAACTGCTTGCCGCTCCGTTCCAGGCGTCCATTGTCGCCCAGCAAATCAAGCAGCAGGAACTCGACAAGGAGTTCGAGGTGGCGCAGCAGAAGTTTCAGAACAAGGTCAGCATGGTGAGACTGCGCATTGAGAGTGTACGCCAGCGTAGGCAGGAGCAGATGCAGCGCGATCAGTTCGAGTGGCAAAAGCAGGTTGCCGAGAAGGAACTTGCGCTGCGTGAGGATGCAAACGCTCTTGCGAGAGAGAGGTTCCTGAACGAATTAGAACAGCAGCGCAGAGAAGAAGAGCGCGCCAAGGTTCAGAACACCTGGAAGTTGCAGGATGCACTCAGCGCGGCAGCGACTCCGGAAGATGTGGACAGGGTTCTGCGGCAATGGAAGGCGATGGCGGAATCGGGAGCAGCCTTCGATGTTCCGCCGGACGACGCCATTCAGAAGATCAAGGGAGACTTGCAGGAGAAACAGGCGTCCTCCGCTGCTCACAGCAGCATTGGGCAAATCCTGAACGCAAACACAGTAGCGGAGTTCGACGCCTTACGCAAGAGGGGTCAGGAACTCTCGACTTACGAAGGGAGACCGCAGTCGTTCCTGGAGGAGCACTATGGGCCGATTCTGGATGCTCGCAGGAAAGAAATCGAGGCTGCGGAGGCAGCCAAGACCAAGCCTGGTTCCACTGCGCAGGTTCAGATTAGTTTCCTGAAAGCGGACATCAACCGCCTCTCCAACCAACTTTCTGGTTTGGAATCGGACTACCGAAATGCAATCTCCAAGATTCCGCGGGTTGATGCGGAGATGGAGGTCGTTCGCCAGCAGTGGTTGAACGCAAGCCGTGAAAGAGACCGGTTGGCACATGTCTATCAGCAAGCCGCGTCAGGCGGCGCGAGCACAGAGGTCATCAACCAGGCTCGCCGCCAACTCAACTCTGCGCAAGACGAGGTGGACCGGCTGGCTTCCAAGTACCGCAACCTTCGCGCGGAAAAGGCTGGTTTGGAGGCGCAGGCGCAGTACCTTGCGGGCACTGCTATCCCAGCAGCCCAGAAGGCTCTGGAAGAGAACCGATTGGTTCTTCGGGCTATGGATGCTGCGGCAGCCCAGCCTACTGGCGGAGGCGCGGGTGGAGGGCAGTCCCCCGAGGTCGTAGAGGTAATCTTCGACAGTAAGGGGAATCCCGTCATCAAGCGCCCGGCTGGCGGCGATGGGATTCACCGAGGATTCGATTCCCGCACCGGTGAGCGGAGCGTGAATGTCAACAGTGCGCAGGTGCAATCGCTGGAGAAGCGCGCTCTGGGTAAGTCGTATAAGTGGGGCGAGGAGAATCTCGCCAAGGGCGTGGACTGTTCTGGTTTGGTCTGCGTGTACCTGAACGATCTTGGGTACGACGCAGGCAGGGTTACGACCAAGAGTCTCTTCGAGAATCCGCCGCAAGGGTTCGCAACCGTTTCCGAGGACAACCTGGCTGCCGGCGACATCATCGTATACCGAATGGACAACGGCACTGGGCACACCGGTATCGTTACGCCTGACGGGTTCGTGATTCACGCTTCCTCCAGTGCTGGGAAGGTCATCAAGACTCCGCTCGATGAGTTCCTCGCATCTGCCAAGAAGCATAGCGTTCGCTACTACAGACCCTAATGCCTGACTATCTGATCAGACTCCCAGACGGCACAGAGAAACTCATCCGCAGCGAGAAGCCGCTGACGAGTGAGCAACTTGCTGCTATTGCGAGGCAACTTTATGATCCTCCAGGTGCGGAGACTTTCGACCCCGCCGGTATGCAAGAGCAACAACCTGCGGCTTTGCCACAGCAACAGGGAACCCCTGTAACCCCAGCCAGGCAGATCACGCTTTGGGACTACGCTCCCAAAGAACTGAAGAAGCGGGTTGCTGACCTCGAGGCGCGTGCGCAGAAGACGGGCGGGGCGGCTGGCGCGGCATTCATGGCGGAGGCGCAGCGCACCAAGGAATCCTGGACGATTGCGAACTTCCAGCAGTACTACCGCTCAAGGATCGCCGACCTCCAGGCGCAGATTCGGGCGCAGGCCAAGAGGGCGGAGGAACTCGAAAAGCGAGCCAAGGAAGAGGGGGGAGTGGTAGGCGCGAACTTGATGGTGGAGGCAAAGAGGGTTCGGGACGACATCGTCAAGCGCATTAGACCTCGGATTGCCCAACTGGCGGAAGAACTACGCCAGTTACCGAGGCAAGACATTCGATTGGGTTTCAAGGAGGACAGGCAAGCGCAAAGAGAAGAGGCGCGGATTTCTGCGGAGGCACTGAAGGAAGGCTACAAGATCATTGACCCTACGAGGGGGCAGGGGCCGTTTACCCCCAAGCCTACCGAGGAAGATATAAGGCGTGCCAAAGAGCACAATCGTCGCATTGATGAGTTGTCTGCGGAAGCGGAGCGGGCATCCAGAGAGATCATTAGCGAACTCCAGGTGCGTGCGCCGATTTCCTATCTGTTCTCTGGCGACATCCAAAGTTTCGGGCTAACTGGTGGCGCAGCCATAAGCGATGCCATTGGCTCGGCGGTTCAAGACCCCGTTGGTTTCGTGAAAGAAGTCGCTGCACAAATGGGGGTCTCTCTTGCTCGCCTTGTCGTCAAGGTGGCGCAGTTTGCTGGGGCAGGCCCGCCTGACCGACATCAACTTGCGGCGGTAGGGCTTGGCGATGATGTAGCGGATGCTCGGTTTGGGGAAGACCTCATAGAAGACGCTTTCGATGTTCTCAACCTATTGGATGTCGCAGTGATTGCAAAGGCTGGTTCACTGGCAGCCAAGGCTACCAAAGCCAGGATTGGAGACATTGTTGCCAAGAAGGCGGCGGCACGAGCAGAGGCAACGGCGAAGGCGTTAGGTCTGGAAGACGCAGCCGTAGATGCAGCCAAGGCGTCGGCAGCCAAGGCAGCCAAGGATGAGTTCATCGAACTCATTGACAAGGCGGAGGATTCACCACTCGCCCAGGCTGGCAGGGAGACAACGGAAAGGGCGAAGGCTGCGGAAACCCCAGAGCAAGCCCCCAGAGCGACCGTAGAGGAGCCTTCTGGCAAGACCCCTACTCCAGAGACCCCTACCGGCGCAAAGGCGGCGGAAACGGGCGCACAGGGGCAGGAACCGGTCATTCCAAAGGAACCGGAGGCTCCTGTTCAGCAAGAGACCCCCAAGGCGTCCGTGGAGGAAACGCTTGAGGAGGCGAAGAAGGCTCTTGGGGAGGATGGTAGCGCAGGATCCTCGGCGCGAAGTCGGGTTGATGAACTGTTTGCCGACGACGCTCCTGGGATGAAGACGTACAAACTAACGGGTGAAAGTGTTTCTCACCGCGCAAAGGAGGACATCAAGCGCGGGCTCTTGCCTGTGCACTGGGCTGAAAGAGAACTTGTGGAGGCGGGGGCTACGCCAGATGTAGCACGCAAGGTAGTGGAAGATCTTGCGGAGACGTCGCATGCGGCTCATCATGTCGGGTTTGGTAGTGCAGATGACTTGCCGATCGTTGATTTCGTCGACATGAAGGAGGCGGCCCGGAATGCTGGCGTTGAATGGTCGCTTGATGATTTTGTCGCTCGCGCTGAACAGGGCTTACAATCAGCCAGAGAGGCAGCAGCCACCATGTACGCATATCGGGCGAAGCAGTTTGCGCGAGCTCGGGCGCGAGCGAATGAGGCGGTAAATCGTGTAAATGAAGCCATCCAAGATCATGGGCTTCGCATGGAGTTGAAGTCTGATGGGAGCGCGGTAGTCTATGACTCAAACGGCAGGAGGGTTACATCTGCGCATGATCCTGACCCATTGAAGTCTGTTGTGAAGGCTGCGCGAAAGTTGGGTGTAAAGCGTGCTTCTGTAGGGCGCAAGGCAGTGGAGGCTGCCACCGCCAAGCCCAAGCCTGTGGAGGCTCCTGCACCGGAGCCGGAGCCGCTTCCGCAACCCAAAGCAACCCCCAAGCCAGTGGAGACTCCTGCGCCAGAGGTACCAGAGACGCCCAAGGCACCAGAACAGCCCAAGGCGCCGGAGACACCAGAGGTACCGGAACAGCCCAAGGCAAAGGGTGAGCAGTCTCCGCCCAGGCAGGTCCCCCCAGAGATTCTGGAAAGGGAAGGATTCAGCGAAGGCGCGGCGACCATGAACGAATGGACGCTGAAGAAGAGGTTGGAAAACGGGTTACCGGAGTTTCAGGATGTCGAACCCAAGCGCGTAGCAGGGATGATTGAGGAGGCGCGGGGTATAGACCCCGAAGCCGTCGTAAACCGAGTGCTGAACGAGGAGGGTACCGCCGCCACCATGAGCGATGCCGAGCAGATGGCTGTGGCTCGCAGGATGGCGGAACTGGACGATCAGATTCGTGAACTCGGCGCGGAACTCGACGCCGTCCGTGGAACCGACCAGGAAGCGAGGGTAGTAGACAGGATCAACGATGCCCTCGATACACTCCACCGCTACACCGAGGCGACCAAGAAGGCTGGAACCGAGTGGGGTCGCCAGGGTGTCGCAAGACAGGTACTCGTACGCAGCGATTACTCTTTTGCCGCTTCCTACGCAAGGGCCGCGAAGGCTGCTGGTCGCCCGCTCACCAAGGGAGAGGCTGGCGTTCTGCGCAAGGCTGCGGAAAGGGTCGAGAAAGCGGCAGAGGAGGCGGCGAAGGCTGGGGATGTCAACGATGCAACCCTTGCCGAGGTCTTTGCCGAGGAACTACGAGCGGCAGGCAAAAAGAACCCTGTAAGAGAAGCGGCAAAAAGACAGAGGGCGAAAACGAATGTCGAAAGAATCCGGAACCGTCGGCAGCAGGCGATCAACAGACTGAAGGAGATTCTTGGTCAGAAACCTGACGATGCTGTTTACGTAGACCCATCCGGACTCCTGACTGCAGCGAAGAATGCACAGCGTCTTCTACCGTTCCTCAAAGAGATTTTGGAGATTGCAGAGACCTTCTTTGAAGAAGGGGTTACCCATGCCGGAGAGTTGGTACGGAGAACGGCGGAGGCAGTGCGCTCCGCTGGTCTCGACGATGTTACGGACGAAGAGATTGCGGCGATCCTCGGCAGGCAAGTCAAGAAGGTAAAGGAGGCCAGGGAACAAGCCCGCACCTTCTCCACGGTTCGGGATGAGATTGCAGCCGAGTTCCGCAAGGCGAAGCAGGAAGCCGCAGCGATGGAGCGCAAGGCGAAGCAGGAAGCGAGGGAGGCGGAACGCAAGGCGAAACAGGAAGCCAGAGAGGCGGAACGGAAAAAGGCGCAGGAGGAGCGGGCGCGGAAACTCGAAGAGGCTCGCCAGTGGCGCGAGAAACAGAAGGCTGCTCGAAAAGCAGAGAGGGAGTTTTATCAGGATGTCTCCCGTAAGCAGAAGGAATGGGAGAAAGGCAAGAAGGCAGAGGAGCGCGCCCAGCGCAAGGGGTACGAGGAGTGGTGGAAGAACAATGTAGCCGGGCAGAAGGCCCATCTTCTCAATCGCTATGAGCGGGCAAATGAGCGTATCCAGCAGTTGCTTGAGGGGCACGACCCCAGGGTGCGGCGCAAGATGGTCTACGATTCCACCCTGCGGGACGAGGAGATCAAGCTCCAGGGCGCACTACGGGAACAGAGACTCCTCGAAATGCAGTTCGCCGAAAGGGATGGCGCGGACACCCTTCTCTCTGCCCTTGGGCTTCCGAGAACCCTTCTGTCTGGTGTAGACGACTCCGCGCCGTTTCTGCATGGCAGCATGGCGATCTTCACCGATACCGGCACATGGGCGAGCGCATGGAAGAAGGCATGGGCGTATGTGTCCAAATCGGGCGCAGAAAAACTCATGGACGAACTGCGGGCAATGCCGGACTGGCACGATGTCGTAGCCACAGGCGTTGACCTACCCCTTCTGTCGGGATCCTCGTTCGAAGAGTTCTTCCTCAACAAGGCGATTGTGGACATGCCCTTCTCTCCTTACGGCTTTTCCCAGCGGAGAATGGATGCCTTCCTGACCCTTCTGCGCTACGACATGGCTCGTGGATTGCTCAAACAGTTCCGCAGGGCAGGCGCACCCATCACACCGGAGGAACTGAAGTTCATCGGTCAGATGGTCAACACCATGACCGGACGGATGAGCATGTTCCGCCTCAACTCCACGGCGTCCAAGACGCTATCCCTGTTCTTCTTCTCGCCCAGGATGGCGGGCGCTGCCTTCGAGGTTGCCATTGGGCTTCCGCTCTGGAAGGGACTGCGCCTCTGGGCGAAGACGGGACAGTCAAGGGCGTTCAAGGCAGCAGCCACCAGGTACGCAAAGGCGTTCGCCAGCATGTACGCTGCTGCGCTCATGGCGAAACCGCTCATGGACTCGATGGGATGGGAGTTGCAAACCGACATGCGGCACACCGACTTCGGTAGGGCAACCAGGAAACTCCCTGACGGCACCACCATCACCGCAGATGTCTTCCCAAGACCATTTAGGGAATGGGGAAGGCTGGCGGCTCGGATGACCGTAGGCTCGGTCTCCTCTACGGGCACGGAACAGGAAGCCTCTGCGTTCACTGCATCACAAGCACTCGGCTCCATGATCATCGGAAAACTCAACCCATCCATCTCCCTGCCACTTGCAGCCTTCTGGGGAGAGTATTGGGGCGAACCGCTGGACTTCAAGAACGACCCAGAGGCTTCTCTCAAAACTCTTGGGCGATCGCTGGGTGTCCCCATTACGATTCAAGAGATGAACGAAATGTTATCGAAGGCTGACCAACTCACCCCTGCCGAGCGCATCGCGTTGATCCTGATGACGCCGACGGGACTCACCAATACCAGGACGCCCCTCAATCAGAGGCTGGGAGCAGGTTCCGGCAAACCTGCCCTTACAAAGGAAACGAAGGACATCCTCGACCAACTGTTCCAAGGGGCGAAGGCGGGCGCACAAGAGGCACTGGGGACCCAAAGAGGATCCGTGCCTGCCCCGCAGCCCTCTAAAAACGGAAACAATACGAAGGGAGCCAGCGAGCAGGACTTGAAGACGCTCGACGCTCTGTTCAAACGCTAAAGACCTTCCCAATCCACCCATTCGTTCCCCGTCCACTGCTTTGCATGGCGGGGAACGGTTTCTTTTGGCTTGAACCCGAGCACCAGAACATCGTAATATGGGGCGAGCGCGGTGGCATGTTCGTTCGCTTCCACCTTCGACCGCCTTGCTGCTACATTCGTGAGCGAGGTTACTTGGACGAAGGCGATTCTCCCGTCCTTGTAGGCGAAGATGTCCGCAAAGCCCATGAGGTCGTGGGCGCGACCGAAAGCGTGGTACTCCACCTTGAATGCTTGCCATCCGTGTTCCTGGAGCCAAAGGATTGCGCGATGAGTAGGGGTCGTCTTCCTCAAAACACCTTCCCGTCGGCGATTTCGTGGTTGCGCACCCAGAACTTCTCCCCCTCGAACGCCAGTCTGGCGAACCCATGGTTCCACTTGGTAAACGCCATCGGGCGATAGAGGGGGCGCAGGTTGCACAGGCAGCCTACCGACCAACAGGAGATTACATCTGCCTCTACCGTGCCCTCGCTGTGGTGGGAGGTTTGGTGGAAGTGCCCGCAGATGGCGTTAGCCTTGGCGCGCATGAAGAGACCGCGCGCTGGGTTCACCGGATTCGACACGAATCCGCCGAACTCGTGCCCATGGATGATGGTGAGGCGTGGTGAGATGATGGCGGATGCTTCGTGCACCCAAGCGATCTTCCTCTCCTTGAGACCGAGAAGTGTCGGGAGGTCAACGCCTTCGAGACCAACCAGCGCGGGTGCGTGCTGCCAGATGTATCTGGTGAGCCTATTCTCGTGATTTCCCTCCTTGTAGATGATGCGCTTAAAAGTCTTGCGCAGGGCATCAAGAATCTCCTTTGCCTTCTCTATCTCGCCTGCCAGGGAGCGAGCGCGCGGGTCTTTCTCCCAGTAGGAAAGCGCGTGGCAATCAATGAAGTCGCCGCCCAGGATGAGGAAGTCGGTGTGTTCCTGCTCGGCGCAGTACTCCATCGCGATCTCGATGGCATCAGGATCGTGGTATGGGATGTGGAGGTCGGTAAAAATCGCGCCCCACAAGGGGCGTTTGACATCGGGGAACAAGTAGTCAGGATGCTTTCCCTTCTCTCGATCTGGAGGGGGGAGCTTGCGAACAGGCTCGGAGGTGTACGCTCCGCGCCCCTTCCTTTCGCCCCTTGCATACCTCACATGGTTGTATGCGTGGTCGAAAGAGTGGAAGAGTTCTGGGAAGAGTTCGTGAAGGGCGCGGGCAATGCTCTTGGACGAGTGGTGGGGATACTTCTCGCACCACTCTCTCGCCGTGTTTCCCGCTACGCTACGCTCGCCTCGCTTCGCCACTACGCACCATTATGGTCTTTTTCTCTCCTTTTGCGTGCTAAAATCAGGGATTTGCGCCTGTGCTCGATGCCGTACTTGTTGTTGATGAAGACGTATCCCCACTCCGCTTTGTCGCCGTACCTTCGGATCCACGCCTCCATCTCTTCGCGCGTACTGAAGACGGCGATCCTCCACCATGGCTTTGGAACCCTACCCGTTAGCACCTGCAGCCTCCGCACCTTTCGGCGTCAGCATCCCCTACCACCACCCGTTCTTCCTGTGAAATGTCCATGCTCTACTCCAGCCTCCGTACCTATTGGTGGCGTACTTGTCAGCCCACCGCACTTGCTCGATAGGGCAGACAGAGACCTCGCCGTGTAGGCTCTCAATCTTCTGGAAAAGCCCTGCGGCGGACGACCTCGGGTTCTCCGCCCTGGGGTTACCTCGACTCTCCGCCCACATGATTCGGTAGGATGGCTCGATTTCGCCCCCTGTAAGCCCTGCAGCACGCGCCAAGTGCGCGTAGGCATTCTGGGGCGCGTAACTGCCCAGATGCCCCGTAGAGAGGCATATAGGGCAAATGGCGGCGAGGATGGGCACGAGGCTAACCATCCTCCAAGTTCTCCTTTATGGCGATGGCTTCCAGCATCAGCCTCTCCATGAGTAGCCTCTCGCCCTTCCAGGTCATCGAGCACAACTCGATTGTATCCGATAGACGTCTGCCCGCTCCCCCCAACAGTGCGCGCCCAATCTTCCCGGGCGGCGCTATTGTATCCGATAGACGTCTGCCCGCTCCCCCCAACACTTCTTGATCACTTTGCTTTGCCTCCGATTTCTCATTCATCTTTTCGATTGGCGGGGTCGAGCAGCGTCTCCGTCGAGACCCGCACTCCGGGCACGAACTCGACTTTTGACTCCTTCTCCCCCCACCTTACCCACCAGTCGCTAACATCCTCGATTTCTCGAATGACCTCGCCGATGTGGCGAGCCTGCGCCATCCGAAATCCCGTCGCTACCCTTGAAAGGAGGCTCTCCTCCGTTGCGGCAAAAACCTTCAAGTGATGCTCGTCGAGGCGAATGACCTTGTCATTCGAGACCAGGTTGACCGCATGTGGGTCTATCGCATAGACATCACCATTCACGATGTAAAGGTACAGGTGGGCTTTGCCTCCCCAGTCTTTGCCCGTAGGCGCCATGTATGACGCAAGCGGCAAAGATGAAATGCGGTATTCTTTGAGACCAGGAAGCAGGAACGCGCGGATGCCAGAATCGAGCGAGGCAAGGCATGCCCCGTCGGCGTACACCCGCACTCCGATAATATTCTCTTCAGAATGGATGGGGTTCCAAGTCGCTACCATTCTTTCAATTCGAGCAGCCATTTCTCTACCTCTCGCCCGTGCTCACCCCACAGATAGCCATGGTAGTCCTCGCGGGCCTTGGGGTACTTCAGTTGTCCAACAGTCTCGGCGCTCCACGCCATGACCGGATCTGGCTCATTGACATCAAGGTGCACGATCCCGTGCCACCAGTACTCGTCGGCGCACCTCCGGAAGGATCGCCATTGCCGATCCAGCCAAGGGACATCGTCGCCGCCGGTCAGGTCCGTGTGGACTCCGGTCTCCTGGTAAACAGTTCCAAGGTCATTCCATGATTGGCGATACCGCGGCGGAAGCGTTCTGTGGTAGCGGCGGTACAGGTTTCCGTCTACGCGCAACACCCAGTACCGATGCCGAAAGTCCGCGGTGTAGACGTCGGAACGCCGGAACTGGAACATCCACTCGAACGCGTCGGCAAAGAAGCGGGAGCCGTGCTTGTGTCGCAAGTCCCACGGGAGATGTTGGTACTCAATGCTATCCTTGCCCTCTGCTCCATTGAACACAATGTACTCACCGGTGCCAAGAGAGAGCACTTCACGCGCGGCACGGATTGCGTTCTCCCAGACTTCAGGGTCTCCCCGCTTGATGCCCGTGAGCACCTCCCTGCGAATGCCGTCGTCGGACGGATGGCTATCTGCTCGAAAGTCCTGGTCGAGGGAGGGGACGGCGGCAATCCACCGGTCATAGACGAATTCGGCAAGCGACCAGTTCCTATCGAGCAGCACGAGGCGGTACCGCTTCCCTCGCTTGCGAAGTCGCGCCACGATGTACTCCATCTCTTCACGGTGGTCGGCAACGGGAAACCAGCGACTGTCTGGCGCGTTGTTCGAGAAGTCATCGAACGCCTGGAAAAGCGGCATCTCTTCGAGCCGCTTCCAGCCCTCATCGGTGAGAGGGAAAGCCCAGAACGGAATGTTAGCCAATCCAATCCTCATTCTTTTTCCTCCGCCCATGCTGCGGGCATTATGATCATCTTCTCGGTTTGTGATAGGACCCAGTAGGACGGCTCTTCTTCTTCGCGAATACGGATCACCACCTCATCCTCGGCGGCTTTCACCATCGCCTTGAGGAACCGAGACTGAAATCTCGCCCGTCCCTTCCCCACGCCTTCGCCCTCGATGGTCTCCGCGAAAGAACCTTCGCGTGGATCGAAGGCGCGTAGGGTAACCATGTCGCCTTCAATCTCGATTGAGACGTAGTTACCGAAGGGCGCGGCGCGTGATAGTGCGTCTGCGAGAGCCTTGGCTTTCACCGCTACGTTCGTCGCCCTTTCCGGCTCTTCCGCCAACTTCTCGAACTTCGGGTAGACGCCGCCATAGGGCGGCGCAGAGACTGTTCGCTCGCCGCAGACCACCACGGGAATGTCGCCGCGGTAGAACTCCACGACATCGCCGCCGCCAAGAAAGACGCGGTTTACGGCGCCAGCGGGCACCAGGTATTCCTCCACATCGCGCACATCATCGAGTTCGGCGACAGATAGGCGGTGAGAGTCGGTGGCAGCAAGGTAACGACCCCTAATGCAGAGGTTGCCCATTGCGCCAGGTGCGTCTCCCATCTTCGCGCAGGCAGAGGCACGCTCGACGACCGTTCGGGGCACCTTCGCCACCAGGTCGCCAGGCTTCCTCTCATCATGGTTTCCCGGAAACCACTGCGCGAAGGTCGCCGAGAAGTTGCCGCCAGAGATAATGGCGTTCTTCCCCTCTGCCATGATCTCTACATCACCCTTGACCTTGGCGATGTACCGGATGGCTGTCTTGGAGAGTGCAATCTCGCCTTCACTCATGATCTCCGCAGGGATGCGGTGGCTGATGACCGTGTCGCCCTCTTGCCACACAGCGCGGAGACCGACAGCGTCAGGAGTCAACACCGCCACCTGCGGGCAGTCCCGAAGGCGATCAGCCAAGTCGGCAGGAGATACCTTGAACCTCAACGATTTAGTCTTCGTCGTCGCCATCTTCGCCCATCCACTTCTTCTTCATCGCCATGTGCATCCACATGGCGTCATGCTCGTTCCGCGTCCTCACCATCTCGACCTCCTTGTCGCCGATGCGAACAAGGGTCTCAAAAATCATCCCGTCAATGCCGAGGAACGAGGTTACGACGAGTATCTCGCCCTTCACATCACGGGCAACTGTCCTGTTGCCTTGCCAGAGAGCCGCCCACTCCTCGAACGGGATCCCGTCCCAGTTGTAGTACACAACCGGTGGGTAATGGTATTTCATAGCGTTTCCTCCCACCCACACCACGGGCAGTAGTGCGTAATACGCGTTGCACCCAGATCACCGATCTCGTGTACCGGATCCCAGGACGGAGGCTCAGACTCGGTTTTGGTGAATGCGATGCGCCCGCATTCGGGGCACGAGCCATGCTCTTCCTCTTCTGCGAACCGCGTGTCGCAGGCGCAGTCCCACTCCCAGTCAGCGTACCATCGCTCGGCCATCGCTTACTTCTTCTTCTCGGCGAACGGGTCGGCGGGGTCCTTCGGAAACCCTTCGTCTCCTTCCGGGTCGTTGCCGATGGGGTCGAATGCGCGGCGCATCGCCGTCTGGAAGCCAGCGGATTGCCATCGCTTGTGCTTCCCCAAAACCTTCGCGACCACGCGCTCCATCACCTCTGGGCTGACGTCATAGCGCTCGCCGATTGCGGTCAGGAAAGTGAGCACGTGGTCAACCTCGACAAGATTCCGCGTGCACAGCAGGGCGGCGTTCTTATAGGGGGAAGATTCCAGCCGGCGCTCCACCTCGTCGAGATGCCTCTCGTAGGTAACCTGGTATGGCTTCTTGTATGGCTTCGGATCGGTGAACCCCTCGTTCTTCAGGGATTCCGCAATAAGCCTTGCGGCATCTGCCGCGGTCCCCTCTGCGCCGAGGATGTCTCCGTGGTAGGCGAGAGACGCAGCCGAATCTGCGAGCCTCTTCGCCTGTAAGAGCAACCTGATTGTTTCGTTCTTCATGTCATAGTCCTCCTAATTGACTGGCACAGTATACCCGATGCGGTAGACGGATGTCAAGGGTTTGGGCAACTTCTGTGAAGGATCGGTAGGGAACCCCTGGTGCGCCTTCGTTGTACGGAAGGGCAGGTCGGAATACCCTTGCGCTCACGCGCCTCTCGGCGTATTGGTACCTGACGTCAGGAACCCAGCGTTCACCGCCTCGCGCGTGAAACG
>FWPU01004500.1_pt1 | contig 32333 bp, 27 predicted proteins | sample 2228361 | NCBI WGS metagenome assembly FWPU01 (sample SAMEA103939777, study PRJEB20133) | metagenome
GCGCGATTTCGAGATTCAGAGCAAGGAACTGGAGTTGAAACGGCTGCATTTTCTACGCGAGCAGACGGCGCACGGCGTCGTCCGGCGGGCTGCCCTGCGGGGTGAAAAGCCCCAAAGCGGCACAGAGGACTAAGCCATGAAAGCGGACAAGGAATACCCGTTGTATCGCCTGCGGTTGTTCGTCGCCGGGGAGGAGCCCAATTCGGTCCGAGCCAGAGCCGTGCTGTCGCGCCTGTGCAAGGAGGTTCTGAAAAACCGTTGTAAAGTTCACATCGTGGACGTGTTCGAGGATTATCAGACCGCCATCGAGTACGGCGTGAGCGTCGTCCCGGCGTTGATTGTGGAGTCGCCGCCGCCCGTGCGTACCATCGTCGGCTCGCTGAGCGACCTGGACAAGGCGCTGGCGGCGCTGGGACTTGCGCGTGAGGAAGACAGGCATGAGCGATGAAAACCTATCCTACGACGCGCTGAAACGGCGGCTCGAACAGGCGGAGGCGGCGCTTGCCGCCCTGCGCCGCGGCGAGGTGGACCTGGTGCTGGGCGAAGCCGGCCCTCTGGTGGTGCGAGTCAAATCCCTGGTCGAAGAGAACGAACGACTGGCGCAGGAGTGGCAGGCCACCTTCGGCGCCGTGCGGAGCGCCGTTTTCCTGACCGACGAAACCTACACCGTCGTCCGCTGCAATCAGGCCGCCGCGGAACTGTTTGGACAGCCCATCGAGCAAATGCTCGGCGCAAAGTGTTACCGGATTGTGCATGGGCAAGATTCCCCGTACGAAGCCTGCCCGTTGGAAAGCGTCCGCCAGGAGAAAAAGCGCCAGATGATGATCTTCGAGCAGGACGGCCGCTGGCTCGAAGTGAGCGTGGACCCCGTGCTGGACGCGGCCGGGAACTTTGCCGGTACGGTGCATGTCGTCAACGACATCACCGAGCGCAAGCGGGCGGAGGATGAGCTGCGGGAGAGCGAGAGCCGCTTTTCGACAATCTTTTTTACCAACCCCGTGTCACAATCCATTCTCTCGCTACAGACCGGTCGGGTTATCGAAATTAATGACGCCTGCTGCAGCCTGTATGGGTACAGCCGCGCTGAATTGCTGGGCGCCGACCCCGGGCAACTTGATTTGTGGGCCAACCCTGCCGATGAGCCGCGTATCTTGAATGAATTACAGCAGACCGGTCATGTGCTTCCCACTGAAGTCACGCTTCGGAGAAAATCAGGTGAAATACGCACCATCTTGTTTTCAGTCGAGCCGATCAGTTGGAAGGGCACTCCCAGTCTGCTGACAACCTCAATTGACATCACCGAGCGCAAGAAGGCTGAGCAGGCGCTGCGGGAGAGCGAGGAGCGCTATCATCGCATCTCTGACCTCATCTCCGATTACGCTTATGCCTTTCGCGTGGAGGAAGGGAATACCCTGGTGCGCGAATGGGTGACCGAATCATTTACCCGCATCACCGGTTACACGCCGGAGGAGGTGGACGAACGCGGCGGCTGGGCATCACTCATCCACCCCGATGACATGCCCGTTGCTCTGGCGCGCGCCAGACGATTGTTCAGCGGCGAAAATGATGTGAGCGAATTTCGCATTATTCGGAAAGACGGCGAAATCCGCTGGCTGCGCGACCACGGTCAACCGGTTTGGGATGAAACGCAGGGGCGCGTGGTGCGCATCTACGGCGCGGCGGAGGACATCACCGAGCGCAAACGGGCGGAGGAGCAACTGCGAGCGGAGCGCCTGTTGTTGCGGACGCTGGTGGACCATTTGCCCCTGGCGATTTACGTGAAGGACCAGGCCGGTCGCAAGACGTTGTCCAATCCGGTGGACCAGCGGAATCTGGGGATCAGCTCGCCGAACAGATTTCGACTTTTTCCCGCGCGAACAGGCCGAAAGGTTCGCAGCGGATGATCGGCAGGTCCCGGACGAGGGCATCCCCGTGCTCGGTCGAGAAGAGCAACTGACACGGCCGGACGGCTCGCAGATCTGGCTTTTGACCTACAAAGTACCGTTGCGGAACCCTGACGGGGAAGTCACCGGCCTGGTCGGGTTCGGGCTGGACATCACCGAGCGCAAGCGGGCCGAGGCGGCCCTGCGCGCCAGCGAGGAGACGTATCGCAACCTGTTCCAAAACGCCCAGGTCGGCCTGTTCCGCACCCGCATCGCAGACGGCAAGATTCTGGAAAGCAACGAGCAACTGGCCCGCATGTTCGGCTACGACAGCCGCGAAGAGTTCATCGCCGAGTATGCGACCTCGCAAAACTATGTGGACCCCGGCACGCGCGAACGCATGCTGGAGCAAATCCGGCGCGACGGCTACATCCAGAACTTCGAGGCCCGCTTCTACCGCAAAGACCGCTCCATTTTCTGGGCGCGCTACTCAGCCCGCCTCTACCCCGAGCAGGGCTGGATCGAGGGCGTGGCCGAAGACATCACCGAGCAGAAACTGGCGGAGCAGCAACTGCGCGAGACCCTGGCCGACCTCAAGCGCTCCAACGCCGATCTGGAGCAGTTCGCCTACGTTGCGTCGCACGACCTGCAGGAGCCGCTGCGCATGGTGGCCAGCTTCGTGCAGCTGCTGGCCGACCGCTACCGGGGCCGGCTCGACGCCGACGCCGACGAATTCATCGGCTACGCGGTGGACGGGGCGAAGCGGATGCAGCAGCTCATCCTGGACCTGTTGGAGTACTCCCGTGTGGGCACGCGCGGGCAGCCGTTGCGGCCGACCGATGCCAACGCAGTGCTGGCCGGTGCGCTGTGGAACCTGGAGCTGGCAATCCAGGAGACTGGCGCAATCGTGACCCACGACCCTCTACCGGTGGTGTTGGCCGACCCTCTGCAACTGGGCCAGCTCTTGCAGAACCTGATCGGCAATGCCATCAAGTTTCGGAGCAGTGAACCGCCGCGCGTGCACATCTCGGCGCGCGAGGTGGTAGAGGGCGCCGCGACTTCGAAGGTCTGGGAGTTCGCGGTGCGCGACAACGGCCTCGGCATCGCGCCGGAGTACTTCGAGAAGATCTTCATGATTTTCCAGCGGCTGCACAGCCGAGAGGCGTATCCGGGAACGGGGATCGGGCTGGCAATTTGCAAAAAGATCGTGGAGCGGCACGGCGGCCGGATATGGGTCGAGTCGGCGCCGGGGCAGGGCAGCACGTTTTATTTCACCCTGCCGGCTGTACAGGGCCAGGGAGATGCCCCAACTGCAGCGATGACAAATGGCCATGGCGCGTGAAGCCAGACGGAGCGCGTAGCCGATTCTGATTTTGGCAGCGATCCTGGGGTATAATAGCCCGTGTTCGCAGGACGCGTCGCACGATCCTCGTCGCACTCTGTCTCTCGCCGTTGAAGCGCAGACGAAGGAGCACATAAAAACCGCACCCTGCTGAGGCTATGGGAGCCCTCAGGATGAACGCGCCAACTATTCCAACACCGACAAACTGGCTCAGTCCACGATGGCTGGTGCATCTCGCTTTTGGTGCCAGACCAACCAGTGAATTCCTCATCTTTGGGCGTGAGCGTCTTACCCGTGGCCAGGTGTACGCGAATATCCGGGCGCTGGCCGCCGGCCTGCAGGCGCTGGGCGTGGGAAAGGGAGACCGCATCGCCACGCTGTTGCCGGCCTGCCCGGAAGCGGTCTACACCCTCTTCCTGCCCCCTCTCTTGGGTACAGTGCACGTGCCGCTGAACCCACTGCTGGGCGCCCAGGAGTTACGCCATATCCTGGCCGATTGTGGCGCCAAAGTGGTGATCGCCACTCAGCGCTGGTATGGGCTCGATCCCCCGGCGCTGGTGGCCCAACTGCTCCCCGATCTGCCCGAGCTGCGCTATGTCCTCATCCGCGGCCCCGGTGAAGGCGATGGGCGGATCTTCCTGCCGCTCGCGCAGGTGATGGCCTCAGACCAGCCGCTTCGTCCTGTCCAGGTCTCTGCTTCCGACCCCAGCCTGATCTGCTATACCGATGGCACCACCGGACTGCCCAAAGGGGCTGTCCACCGCCGCATCCTCGGCCCACTCTTCCATCTGGGCCGCGCTCGACTGAAGCGTAGTCCCTTGCGTTGTCTGCTGCTCCCTTTCCCGCCCTACCACTTCGCCGGCACGTTCGGCATCGGCGCGGCGCTGTTGGCCGGCGGCAAGGTCATCCTGATGGAACGTTTCGACCCCGAAGAGGCCCTGGCTGCCAGCCAGACCGAGCGGGTGACGCAGATCGGCGGCTCGCCGACCATGTATCGCTGGCTGCTGGAGACGCCGGGCCAGGAGCGCTATGACCTCTCCTCGGTGCAGCGGATCACCTCGGCAGCCGAGCGCATCCCACTGGAGTTGGCGCAGGCGCTCTACGAGCGGCTGGGTTGCAGCATTGAGAACTTTTACGGCACCACCGAAAGCCTGCTGGCCGCCTGGACCGACATGGACGATCCGTGGGAGCGGGCCGCGACGACGATCGGTCGGCCCGTGCCGGGGATGCAGGTACGCATCGTGGATGGAGAGCGACAGTCCCTGCCGGTCGGCGCGTCCGGCGAGATCGCGCTGCGGGCGCCCTGGATGATGCTGGGCTACCACAACGCGCCGGCGTTCACGGCCCAGGTACTGGACGCCGAAGGCTGGTTCTACACCGGGGACACCGGCCTGCTGGGCGATGACGGCTATCTGCGCCTGCTGGGCAGGGCGAAGGATATGATCATTCGCGGCGGCGAAAACATCTATCCGGCGGAAATCGAGCGTCATCTCGAGCGTCACCCGCTGATCCGGCGCGCCGCGGTTGTCGGCGTGTCGGCCGGCCTGCAGGGCGAGGAGATCTGGGCCTATGTGGAGCCTCAGCCGGGCGCCCGCTTGACCGCGACCGATGTCCTGAACTTCTGCCGAGGCCAGATCGCGGTCTTCAAGCTGCCCGACGAAGTGCGTTTTTGTGATCGTCTGCCCGTCACGGCCACCGGCAAGGTCCAGAAATTCAAGCTGCGCGAATGGGCGCTACAGGAGTTGCACATTGATGAGCATGCATGAGCCACTTTCCTTCGAGGCATTTCGGACGATGCTGGCCGATCTGCTCCATGTGGACGAGAGCAGAATCACGCCGGAGGCTTACTTTGTGACCGACCTGGGTGTGGACTCGCTCCGCATGCTCAAGTTGCTGCTCAAACTTGAAGCCATGGGAGTCGAATTCCGCCTGGAGATCGCGCCGCGCATTCAGACGGTGGGCGATGCGTATGCCTGGTACTGCCAGGAACTGGGACGTTCCACGCCGGAACGATAAGGATGCAGCATGGGTAAGATCGAAGTGCGCGATTTCGATGGCGACCTGGACGCACTGGGCGCCATGGCTTACGAGACGCTGCTGGAGGAGCGCGGCAACGACAACTGGCTCGACTACTACAGGCCGGAGGTCGCACGCCACCTGTTCGCCGAGGCGCCGGACCCGCGCTTCCTGATCGGCGCTTACGAGGGCGGCCGGCTGGTCGCTTTCGTCGCCAACCTGCCCCGGCGCTATCGGTTGAACGGCCAGACCTGCCTGGGAACCTGGTCCACCATGCTGGCCGCGCATCGCGACTATCGCGGCGCGGCGGTCTACCTGATCGCCGAGTGTCTGCGCCGCAGCCGCGACTTTGGCGGCGATCTGGCCATCGTCACCATCGAGCGGGTGGGGGAGCGTTCGCGCATCCTGTACAACCGCTACCTGCGGCCCCACTTCCCGCTGATACGGGTCAAGCCGATGCATGCCCTTGTCCATGCCATTGATTTCACTGCGATCATGCGCACGCAGCGGCTCACATGGCCCGAACAGGCTGGCGTCAGGCTGTGGGGCGCGCACCGTCCCATCCTGGCCCCGGCCGTCGCCGGTCAGGTTCGACCTTATCGGCCCGCCGATGTGGAGGCCATTCTGAACCTCATCAACCGCTACTCGGACCGTAACTGCCTGGTGCGCGTCTTCAGCCGCGAGGCGCTGGCGAGGCGCCTGGCTACGCCGGGCGTCACGGCGACGGTGGTCTACGAACGCGAGGGCGCCGTGCAGGGCTTCATCAATTTCACGGCGCACGAGCTGGTCTCGCGGCGGGGCCGGTCGCGCTGGGCCTGGTTGGACTTTCTCTACTGGGACGGTCTCAGCCGGGACGAGCAGCAAGCGTTGTTGGCCGGGGTCTGGGAGGCCGGCCGCGCGCTTGGCTGCGTCGGCATCCTGGATTGGACGAAGGATTACTACGATAAGGCCGCGCTCTGGCAGGCTCGCTTTGTGCCCTACCCGAACTTCATCGAAGTGAATGCCTGGGTGCTCAACCCCCGTCTCGATGTGCGAGGCATCCGGAGCATTGTCGAACAGGTCGTTTGAGGCGGCGCCCATGACAGAGATCATCACCCTGCGCCATCTTTGCAAGCGATACCGTTCGTCTAACGGCACGCTGGCGCTCGACGATGTCAGCCTCACCATCCACGGGGGAGAGATCTTTAGCCTGTTGGGGCCGAACGGCGCGGGCAAAACGACCCTGATCGCCATCCTTTGCGGGCTTTTCCCGCCCACAAGCGGCGAAGCCATCGTGGCCGGTCGCGATGTCGTGCGTGATCCGTTGGGCGTGAAGCAACAGCTTGGCGTTGTGCCGGAGGAAGTCGCCCTCTACCCCCAGCTCACAGCCCGCCAGAACCTGCATTACTTCGGCCAGCTCTACGGGCTGATGGGACGGACGCTCGCTCAAGCCGTCGGCGAGACGCTGGCTCTGGTTGGGCTGGCGGAACGCGGCGATGAAAAGGTGGGCCGCTATTCCAGCGGCATGAAGCGGCGGCTGAACATCGGCGTGGGGTTGCTGCACCGGCCGGCCGTGCTGCTGATGGACGAGCCGACCGTAGGGCTGGATCCCGAAAGCCGGCGCCACATCCTCGACCTGGTGCGTCGGCTCAAGCAGGAACGCGGCACGACAATCCTTTACACCACCCACTACATGGACGAAGCCGAGGCGATCAGCGACCGCGTCGGCATCATCCATCGCGGACGGCTGGTCGCGGTGGACACCCCAGAGGCGCTGATCCGTTCGGTTCAGGCCGGGGAGATCGTGCAACTGCAACTGGACGTGGCCACGCTGCCTTCCGCTGCCCTCGATGCCTTGCGCCAAACCCCCGGCATCAACCAGGCGACGGTGGACGGCAACGTCATCCGCCTGGCGGTCAGCCGCTCCGACGAGGTCCTGCCCGCCATCCTGCACGTCAAGGAGCGGTACGGGTGGAACGTGCGCACTCTGACGGTCAGTCGGCCACGGCTGGAGGACGTCTTCTTGCAGCTCACCGGTGAAGCTTTCGAGAGGATGCCATGAGGAAGCTGGCGATCATTGCCTGGAACGAAGCGCGTTTGCAAGTCCGGGATCCGATCCTGTGGCTGCTGGCCATCCCTGCGCCGCTGCTGGTCGCCGTGCTGATCTACCTGGCTTTCGGCAACCTGGCGTTGGGTCAGACGATGCCGGAGGCTGCCATTGCCGTCGGCATCGTCAACCAGGATCGCGGCGGCGCCCGGGGTGAGCTGGGGCAGATCTTCCTGCGCATCCTGGCGCCGCAGCCTGACGACCCGCCCCTGCCGGTGAACGTGCCTGCCACCCTCTTCGCCCCGCGTCTGCTCGCGGACGAGGCGCAGGCGCGGCGACTGATCGAACGGGGAGAGCTGGCCGCAGCGATGGTGATCCCGCCGGACTTTTCGCAGGCGCTGGCGGACGAGCGGGCCACGGTGCGGGTGCTGGTGAGCGGCCGGGAGCCGGCCCTGGGACAGGCCTTCGCCGCCGCAGTCAGGGCCGTGGCGGCCACGATCTCGCTGGGCGAGGTGACCATCCGCGCCGCCGTCAACGGCCTGCTGACTCATGGCAAAGCCCGCGCCCTGCTGACCTCCGGCGCGCTTGACGATCCCCTGGCCGACCTGGCGCTCGCCGCGGTCAGCCCGGCTGCGAACCCGATCCAGATCGAACGGCTTGGCGCGGTCAGCCGTCCCTCCCAGATCAGGTTGACGCACTACCTGGCGGCCACCATCGCCATCACCATGCTCGGCCTGACGACCCTGTTGACGAACGGCGGCATCTTTCAGGAGCGCGTTCAGCACACCCTGCAGCGTGCCTGGATGACGCCGACACCGCCGTGGTTCATTCTCGCCGGCAAGGCTATGGGCGCGTTTCTGACCGGCCTGCTCCAGGTTACGGCCCTGATCGGCGGCCTGGCGTTGCTCGAAACGCTCCGGGGGACGGGACCGGCCACTGCGTTCAGGCTCGATCCTCTGGGCGTGGGGCTGCTGGTCTGTGCGACCGTCATGGCCGCCACCGGCTACGGCGTGGTCATCGCCGGCTTGACGCGCACCTTCACCGAGGCTGTCCTGTTGGGCGCCGCGCTGTTGATGCTGATGGGGCTGATCGGCGGCGTCTTCTTCCCGGCAGACCTGTTGCCCCCTGCCGTCCAGGCGGCAGCGCGCGGCACGTATCACTTTTGGGCCATGGACGGCTACCTGCGGCTGGCGCGCGGGGCGGGCGTCGGCGCCATCTGGCCTCACCTCGCTGTCCTGGCGACGTTTGGGCTGAGCACGGCGGCGCTGGGGTTTCACTTGATCCGACGACGGGTTGAAGTTGTCTAGGGAGAGCTGCCATGCGCACGGTGACGATCATCATCTGGAAGGATTTGCAGGTGGCCTTCGCCGGCCGGCAGCGCTGGCTGCGCATGTTCGTTCTTCCGATGCTGGCGATTTACCTGATCGGGCTGGGAGCGCAGAGTCTGGCGCGCGGCTTCACGCCGACCGTCCTGATGGACGTGTTCGATGAGGATGCCAGCCCGGCGTCGCAGGCGCTTCTGGCTGCCATCGGTCGCGGCCACGAGTCGCTGGCGCTGTGCGGGGTGGATGCTGTCCCCGTGGACAGGGAAGCCGCTTGTGCGCTGGAGGGCGCTGCCCTCTCGCCCGGCCTGGCCGAGGCGCACCTGTCCGGCGGGACCACGGCGGCCATGCTGGTCATTCCCCATGGCTTCGGCGCCGCGCTGGCCGAGGGCCGGCCGGTGACGCTGGCGTTCACGGTGGGGTCCGGGCTGGTAGCGCCGGAGATCGCGTATGCAGCCGTGCACAACGCCGCCATGGAGCTGGCCGGCCCGATCATCGCCGCCGACAAGGCGGTGGCCCTGGCCGCATCGCTGGGTATATCAGCCGATGCGCCGTTTCACTCGGCCCGCCTGGCCGACGCCCGTTCCTCCTGGAACGTGCCGCCCATTCGGGTCGCCGTCGAGGTCGTGGGATCCCAGGAGCGGGCGGCCTTCGGCGCGCAGGTGACGGAGAACGGCTTTCGGCTCTCCACGCCCAGCATCGCGGCCATGTTCGTGATGATCAGCTTGCTCAATATGGCCCAGCTGCTGACCGAGGAGCGCACTTCCGGCGTTTTGCGGCGGATGGGCATGATGCCGGTGCGCAAGCTGCACCTGCTGGCCGGTCACCTGTTGTCCAGCGCCCTGATGGGATGGGGACAGTTTGCCGTCATGCTTGGCTTCGGCGCCGCCCTGGGCGTCAGCTTCGGCGCGCGGCCCTGGTTGGCGCTGGCCGTCGCGGCGGCCTATGCCCTGGCGATTGCCGCGCTGGCGGTGGCGCTGGCGACGGTGGCCCGCACCCCCGGTCAGGCGCTCGCGCTGGCGACCCTGGCCTGGGTGGTGTTGACGCCGCTGGGGGGCGGCTGGTGGCCGCTGCTCCTCGTCCCCGATTGGATGCGGGCTGTGGGTCACCTGTCGCCCGTGGCGTGGTGTCTGGACGCCCTCAACGTGCTGGTATTCGGTGATGGGACCTGGATGGATGTTGTCCGGCCTATCGGTGTGCTGCTACTCTTTGCGGTAGCCTTCTTTCTCATTGGGACGACCCGGCTCGATTTTCAGCAAGCCGGGAGCAACGACGCCGGTTTCGGTGCATGAGCTTCTAACAAAATAACAGCAAGGAGGTAAAGCCATGAACACGCGGTTTCTCTCGATTCTCGTCTTGAGCGCCCTTCTCGTGGCGCCCCTCATGACTGGGTGTGCGTCGCGGAGCGTCTCGCCGGCGCCCGTCACAGCTTCTGACGTTGCTCAAGCCTTTGATGTGACCGTGGCCACACTCACCACGGCCTTTGTGCCCAATCCTGGGCTGGGAGATACCTCCCTCCTCTTCCGCACCCTGGGTGCGGGGGGAATGGTGTACTTCGGGCTTCAGGAACTCCTCTTCCCGCTGCCCTCGCCTTCGCAGGCGTCTCCGCTCGCCCGCGCGTTCGCCCGGCCTGACGAGAAGCCACCATCCCCATCTGCCGAGGCCGCTCCCCCGGCCATGCTGCGCATGCGCTTCGAGGCGGCCTCTTCGACAGTCCAGGTGGTTGGCGAGAAACAACTATCTGGGATCGTCAACTACTTCATCGGCAATGATCCGGCCCTGTGGCGCGCTGCGATCCCTACTTATGGAGAAGTCGCCTATCGCGGGCTGTATCCCGGCATTGACCTGGTGTACGGCGCGGACAAAGGAGCGTTGAAGGGGACCTACGTCGTCGCGCCGGGGGCCGATCCCGGCCTGATCCGCTGGCGTTACGAAGGCGCTTCCGAGGTACAACTCCGCGATGGTGAACTGCGCATTCACATCGCGGAGGCCGATGGTCCGCCCTTGCTCATCGAGCATCGGCCCGTGGCCTGGCAGACCGTCGCCGGCCAGCAGAAGCCCGTTGCGGTGAGCTACGAGCAACGCCGCGACGGCACCTTTGGCTTCGCGGTCGGTCGCTACGATCCATCGCTACCCCTGATCATTGACCCAACGCTGGACTACGGCACCTACTGGGGCAATCTCGGCTGCGAGGGCGCCTATCACGTGACCACAGACGCGGCCAACAATGTCTATGTTGTCGGCGCCACCAATGTCGCCGCGTTCCCGGCTCAGACGACCGACTGTCAGGCGGAGGATTACTACGATCTTTTCGTCATGAAGCTGGATCCGTCGCAGTCCGGCGCCAGTCAACGCATCTACACCACCTATCTGGGCGGGAACAAGCTCGATCTGGCAGATGCTGTGTACGTGGACGCGACGGGCAATGTTTATGTCGGCGGCTACTCCTGGTCCGATAACTTCCCGACGACAACCAACGCTTATCAACGTACCTTCGGTGGGGGATTGGCCGATGCGCTGGCGCTGCGCCTCAATGCCCAGGGCACGCCCACCTATGCCAGCTATGTCGGCGGATCCGATTTTGAAGAGGCGTTCGACATGACCGTTTCACAGGGGTTGATTCACCTGGTTGGCAGTACCTCCTCAAGCAATTTCCCAACTACCGCCAACGCCTACCAGCGGACCTACCGGAACAATGATGGCTTCATCGCAGTGATTGACCCCGCACAATCCGGCGCAGGCTCGTTGGTCTATGCGACCCTGTTCGGTGGGGGGAATTCCGAAGAGATAGACGCCATCGCCGTGGCCAACGGCTTGATCTACTTCGCCGGCGTGACCGCCTCGTCCGATCTGCCGCTTCAGAACCCCATCTACGCAACGATCTCCACGGACATGTCGGACATTTTCGCTGCGATCCTTGACCGTGCGCAGACGGGCGCGGCGCAGCTTCGGTTTTCCACCTTCCTGGGCGGCAACGATCAAGAGATGCCTGGCGGCGTTGCCGTAGATGCTGCGGGTCGGATGCATCTCACCGGTTATACCAAGTCGTCCAACTTCCCACACACGGCGGTCAGTCCGGCGCATGGCGGTCTCCTGGATGGTTTCGTAGCCAAGCTGGATCCTGTCACGCCGGCCCTGCTCTTCAGCCGTTTCGTGGGCGGCAGTGGCCGCGATGGGCTGCGCGACATCCTGCTCGACAGTGAAGGCAACATCTACGTGGCGGGCGGCAGCGGCTCGGCCAATCTGAGCCTCGTCAGTCCCATTCAGGCTGAGTATAAAGGCGGCGCTGCCAAGGCCGATGAGCCGTATGGGTGGTTGGGAGAAGGAGACGCTCTGGTCGCAAAGTTCGCCCCTGATGGCGCCATGCTTTTCGGCACCTACCTGGGCGGGACTGGCTTCGACATGGCGATGGGCATCTCCCTGGCCGCCAACGGCAAGGTGTATGTCGCAGGAGGCACCAATTCCACGAATTTCTCTACCACGGCAAACGCGCATCAGGACACCAACGCCGGCAAGTTCGACGCCTTTGTGGTCGCGCTGGGCGGCCTGGCGGCTGAGCCCACCGCCACCCCGACGCCGACCGCTACAGCAACGCCCACCGCCACCCCGACGCCGACCGCTACAGCAACGCCCACCATCACGCCGACGCCGACCGCTACAGCAACGCCCACCATCACGCCGACGCCAGAGACGGTGTACATATACTTGCCGTTGGTGCTGCGGTGGTGAGCGTAGCGCCAGGTGGTGCCACGGTAGTGATGGTCAAGATCGGCGCCCGACCCTTAGCTCAGCTCGATCTGGGTGATCCACTTGACCCAATTGCCGCCCGACTGACGCGGGAAAACAGCCCGCAGCGGGAAACCATGCGAAGACGGGAGCAGCTCATCCTTCCACTGGTAGGCCAGGAAGTTGCCGACCGCCAGCACCTCGTTCAACGAAAAAAGCACTGAATACCCCTCGATGCTCGTCAGCCGGACGCGCGTCGCCTGGGGCTGCGGCCCGACCAGGGCAAACAGGTCGGCGAAAGTGACTCCGGCCAGGTCGGTCTCATCCGTGAAGAAGCCGGGACACGTCAGCCAGACATGGCCCTGGACTTTGGGCAGACAGCGGATGTCGTCAAAGGTCAGGCTCAGTGGCTGCGCCACCAGGCCGATCACCCTCAGCCGATAGCTGGCGGGATCAATCTCCTGGGCCGGGCCGGTGACGTGCAGGCCGGTTTCGGGTTCCAGTTGGGTGTAGCCCGGATAGGGCACGGCAGTGGGCCGCACGGCCGGCGGCAGCGAACAGGCCGGGCCTCGGGACGGGGTCGGCGGCGCGTCGTCGGCCGGGCTGGTCGGCGCGGATGCGGGGACAGACGGCAGGGCAGAGCAGGCAGCCAGCAGCGCCAATGATTGCAGGGCACCGGCCAGCAGCGCCCGACGGCTCAACCCAGGTGCCCTGCCGCGAGAGACACGTCGGCCGCTTTGCCCGGCGGCCGACGTGTCGGCGAAACGCAGCGGAAGAGACATGGTCGTCTCCGTGAATGGACTCGGTCGCTGGCAACACCTGGCCTGATTGTACTGCAGAAGTCAGCAACGGCCAAACGCTGGCCGGCCAGGCAAGACCGGAGCTCAGGCCGCGAGGCCCGCCCCGGCCTTCTACATCGGCCGCGCCGTGTAGCCCAGCCGCTCGACCGCGGCCACGATCTGCGCCTCGCTCACGATCGCTTCGTCGAATGTGACCGTCACCACCCCTTTGCGATAACTCGCCTCGATGCTGGCGATGCCCGGCAGCCGATCTTCCAGGCTCTCGATCCGCAGCGCGCAGTTGGCGCAGTGCATGTCGTCCACGCGGAACTGTCTCTTGATCATCGGCGACGCTACCCCTCGAACAGAATGCGACCGGTGTACATCCCCATCGAACAGGCAAAGCGCAGCACGGTGCCCGGTTTCTGAGGCGGGATCTGCACGGTGACCCGGCCTGTCTCGGGCAGCAGCCGGTAGTACTTCAGCCCTGGAATCACGAAGTCGCGCGCACACGAATACGTCTTGTTCGTCACCAGCGCCAGTTCGACCGGCTGATTGGCCGGCGCGCGCAATATCTGCGGCGAGTAGCCGTTGTTCAGCACGCGCAATTCCAGCGTCACCACGGCGCCGGAAGCGGCAGGCCGCTCGGCTGTGCCCGGCCCAACGGCCGGCGTCGGCGGCAACGTCACGACCCGAGGCGCTGCGGACTGTGCGCTCGCCTCACCGGCGCCGCGCAGGGCTGCCGTCAGATTCGCCAGCGACAGCGGCGAGCCGAGCAGATTCAGCCCGCTCTCGATCGTGACCAGGCCCAGGACCAGGACGACGGCCGCCACGAAACGCAGGAAATGGGCCTGCAGTCGCGCGCCCAGTTCCGTGGCGAGATAGGCGACCAGGAAGAAGAGCGGGCTGGTGCCGAGCGTGAACGCGAACATCAGCGCTGCGCCCACCAGCGAACTGCCGACGCCGAGTGCGGCCGCCATCATCGCCTGCGTCACGCCACAGGGAATCAGCACCGTCAGTGCGCCGAGGGTGAGGGGCGTCAACAGATCGGTGCGTCCTCTGGCCGCGCGCCGACGGATGAAGCGACTGACGAAACGCGGCGGCTCGATGGCAAAGTAGCGAAAAATCGGGTGCACGTTCAGCATGCGCAGGCCGTTGCCGACCATGAAGACGCCGATGAAAAGCATCAGCGCAGCGCGCGAGATGGGATCGAGCGTCAGGAATGCGCCAAGCTGGCCCAACAGCGCGCCGAGCAGCGTGTACGCGGCCAGCTTGGCGAGCAGGAAGAGGAGGATCGGCGCAGCCGTGTTGGGCCGGCGGCCAACCTTTCTGTCCTGCGCGCCGGCCGCGCCGGGCAACAGATCCTGCTCGATCTGACGGGCCAGCGAACCGGCCAGCAAGCTCCCCTGTACAGCCAGACAGCTCAGGCCGCCGGTCGTCAGACCGGTAATGAACGCAAGGATGATCTGCTCCATGGCTTACCGTTTGCCTCCATCCCAGGCCACGAACGGCATGTTGACGATCACCCCCGGCTGCGTGATCGTCAGCTCACCGGCTGACTGGCTGGCCAGGATCTCGGCGACCGACTTCAGCTCGCGCGCTTTGGCCGGGTCGGTCCATTTCACCAGGTTGACGTTGCGCAACGGGCTGTAACCGGCAGTCCCCGGTGGATTGTCGAACACATCGGCCTGGAAGCCGAACGGCCCCTTGCCTTTCAGCCCGTTCTCGAACACATACACTTGCGCCACTGCCTTGGCCGGCACGTCTGCCAGACCGGGCACGTAGATCACCGGCGAGGCCATCATGTCGGTCAGCAATTTGGCCACATCCGCATCGGAGGCCTCCGTGTGCACAAAATAGATTTCCTTGCCCTCGGCCCAGGCCTTGCCGGCCGGCAGAAGGGCGGCAGGCATCTGCTCACCCTGCGGTGTGCATGCTGCCGCGAGCAGAAGTACGACCAGAAACGCAAAGAGAAGACGAATCGGCTGCGTTGTTTTCACGTCTGGCTCCTCAGATCTTTTGTCGGCGCAGGCGCAGGCTATTGCTGACGACGAACACGCTGCTGAACGCCATCGCAGCGGCAGCCAGCATCGGGTTCAGATAGCCCAGCGCGGCGGCCGGGATGAGCAGGACATTGTAGAAAAATGCCCAGAAGAGGTTCTGCTTGATGGTGCGCAGCGCCTTGCGCGACAGAACGATGGCACGCGCGACCCCGCGCAGATCGCCGCTGATGAGGGTGACGGCGGCGGCGGCCATGGCCACATCCGTGCCCGTGCCGATGGCTATGCCCACGTCGGCCTGAGCCAACGCCGGCGCATCGTTCACCCCATCACCCACCATGGCAACGACGGCCGGCCGCGCGGGGTTCGAGGCCTGCAACGCTTTCACCGCGGCCGCTTTGTCCCCGGGCAACACCTCGGCCAGCACCTCGTCCACACCGGCCCCGGCGATGCCGCTCGCAGCCAGCTGACGGGCGATGGCCTCGGCCGTGCGCCGGTTGTCGCCGGTCAGCATCACGACCCGCAGGCCCAGGCGCCGCAGCGCCGCAATCGCCTCGACCGAGCCTTCCTTGACGGTGTCGGCGACCGCGATCACCCCGCGCACCGTGCCGTCCACTGCCACCAGCATGGCGGTTTTCGCCTCGGCTTGCAGGCGCTCGACGGCCGCGGCCAACCCGTTCAGGTCATGGCCGTGGCTGTGCATCATGCGCAGGTTGCCGACCGCCACCTGCCGGCCCTCCACCTCGGCGCGCACGCCGTGACCGGCCTCAGCTACGAAACCCAGCGGCTCGGCCAGGGCCAGGCCTCGACGCGTCGCCTCGGCCCAGATCGCTTCGCCCAGCGGGTGTTCGCTGCCGCGCTCGACCGACGCGGCCAGGCGCAGCAACTCGTCGGCGGTCAGACCATTGGTCGTCACGATATCGGTGACTGCGGGCTGGCCTTTCGTGATGGTGCCGGTCTTGTCGAGCACGACGACGTTCACCTTGCCCGCGCGCTCCAGCGCCTCGGAGGTGCGGAAGAGGATGCCCAGCTCAGCACCCTTGCCCGTGCCGACCATCACCGCGGTCGGCGTGGCCAGCCCCATGGCGCACGGACAGGCGATCACGAGCACGGCCACCATGTTGACGAGCGCGCGCGTGAACGCGTTCACGTCCGCGTTGATCGGCAGCGGCGGCCCGAAGAAGTACCAGCCGAGAAAAGTCAGCAGGGCGATGACGATTACCGCGGGCACGAAGACGGCCGACACCGCATCGGCCAGCTTCTGGATCGGCGCTTTGCTGGCCTGCGCCTCTTCGACCAACCGGATGATCTGTGCCAGGGCGGTCTCGCGGCCGACTTTGGTGGCCTCGAATTTGAGCAGGCCGAGCTTGTTGAGGGTGGCGCCGATCACGGTGTCGCCGGGGCCTTTTTCCACCGGCAATGACTCGCCGGTGAGCATGGACTCGTCCACGGCCGAGCGGCCCTCGACGACGACGCCGTCCACGGCGATCTTCTCGCCCGGCCGGACGATCACCAGATCCCCGACGCGCACCTCATCGGTGGGGACGATCACCTCCTGGCCGTCGCGCACGACGCGCGCCGTGGCGGCGCGCAGCCCCATCAGCTTCTTGATCGCCTCACTGGTGCGGCCTTTGGCGCGCGCTTCCAGGAACTTGCCCAGTTTAATGAGGGTGATGATGACCGCCGCGGTCTCGAAATAGACGTGGCCGGCCAGCCAGCCGAAGGTGATCGGCAGGCTGTAGAAAAACGCAGCCGAGGAGCCAAGCGCGATCAACACGTCCATGTTCGCGGAACGATTACGCAGCGCCTTGAACGCGCCGACGTAGTACTGCCAGCCCACGTAGAACTGCACCGGCAGCGCCAGCACCAGCAGAAGCCAGTTAAACCACGGCTGCGCCTCGCGCATGCCGCTCATGTGCTGGACAGCGCGCGGATCATAGAAGAAGGCCGGCAGCAGGCCGGCATCCTTGCCCATGGAGAGCAGGAACAACGGCACGGTGAAGAGCAGGCCGATGATCAACTGGCGACGCTGCTCGGCGATCTCGCGCTGTCGGGCGACCGCCTCGGCATCGTGCGCGTCGCCACCGAGCTCCAGCGCTTCGAAGCCGGCCGCAGCCACCGCTCGCCGGATCTCCGCCTGGCTGATGATCGTGGGCACGTAGCGCACACGCGCCTTTTCGGTCGCATACGTCACGTGCGCGTCGAGCACGCCCTCCAGCCGCCGCAACGCGGCCTCCAGCCGCCGCGCATCGTTGTCATCGGCCAATCGGCGGATGACCAGATCGGCCTCGCCGGTGGCGACACCGTAGCCGGCGCGCTCGATGCGCGCGATCAGGTCGGCCAGGCCGAGCCGCGCCGGGTCAAATTCGACGCTGGCACGCTCGGATGAAAGGTTGACGACAGCCGCGTGCACACCGTCGAGACGCTTCAGGTTGCGCTCGACCGTGGCGACGCAGTTCGCGCATGTCATGCCGGTAATCGGGAGAGTGAGTTGTCTGGCTTCCGACATCATTCTCTACACCTTTGTGGACATCTCGAAGACTTCCGTGATTTCCTTCAGGACGCGCTCGCGTTCCTGTTCGCTGTCCCCGCGCACGGCCGTGATCACGCACGAGTTGAGGTGATCTTCCAGGATCATCACGCTTGTCTTGCTAAGCGCTGCTTCGATGGCCTGGAGCTGACGGATCACGTCAATGCAATAGGCGTCATTCTCGACCATGCGAATGACTCCGCGCAGATGGCCCTCGATGGTCTTGAGGCGGCTCAGGACTTTTTCGCTGTGCATGCTTCCTCCGCATACCCCCTCCCCCGGGGGAGGGGGTATGCGCCCATGATACCACAGACGAAACTCGCCGTCAAATGGCCGCTCCGCCGTAACGTTCACCGTGCTCCCGCGGATTGCGCATCCCAGGCACGCCTTCACCCCCTGTCCTCATACGCGTCAACTTAAGCTTTGTGACTTGCTATCGGCTCGCCAGTCGGCCCCCCTACCCCCCCAATCCTGGGGGGAGCCTGTACTCCGCCTGAAAACTCCCCCCAGAATTGGGGGGCGGGGGGGCAGAATCGGCAGGCCAGGGGCTTAAGTTGACACAACAGCATATAAAGTATTGACAAACAATGGACATCATGGTATAGTTGACCGTGCCGTGCCCGATGCACAACATACCATGAAACCTGGCACGTCTGGCAGCAATTCTCTGGTTTGCAAAGGAAGCCTGGATGAAAACACTTGCGCGCATTCTATTGGGTCTCCTGGCGCTGGTCATCATCGCCGCGCTGATCGTGCCGCTGCTGATCCCGATCCCGCCGCTCGCGGGACTGGTGCCCCCGGAACAGGTGGCCGATCCGGACAGCCGCTTCGTGAAGATCAACGGCCTGAATGTGCACTACAAGCTAACCGGCGAGGGCGCGCCGTTGATCCTCCTGTTGCACGGCTTCGGTGCCAACACCGAATCATGGCGCCGGGTGATCGGCCCGCTGGCCGGGTTCGGCACGGTGGTAGCCTACGACCGGCCGGGCTTCGGGCTGAGCGAGCGGCCCGTTGGCGAGGCGCTGCAGCGCTGGCCGGTCGGCAACCCGTACGGCCCAGATGCCCAGGCCGAACTGGTCGTCGGGCTGATGACCGCGCTCGGCTTCGAAAAAGCGATCCTGGTGGGCAACTCGGCGGGCGGCACGGTCGCCATGCACACCTACCTGCGCCACCCCGACCGCGTGACCGCCATCGTCTTTGTGGACGCGGCCATCTATGCCGGCGGCGGCGCGCCGACATGGATCCGACCGCTGCTGAGCACGCCGCAGTTGGACCGCCTGGGTCCTCTGATCGCGCGCAACATCCTGCAGGAAGGGGACCGCCTGATCCGGCTGGCCTGGCATGACCCGACAAAGATCACCGCCGAAGATATCGCCCTCTATCGTCGGCCTACGCGCGTCGAACACTGGGATCGCGCGCTGTGGGAGCTCACGCGCGCCAGCCGCGACCTGAAGCTCGCCGACCGCGTAGCCGAAGTACGACTGCCGACCCTGGTGATCACCGGTGACGATGACCGCATCGTTCCCACTGCCGACAGCATTCGGCTCGCCCGCGAGCTGCCCGACGCGCAACTGGCGGTCCTGCCGGCCTGCGGCCACGTGCCGCAGGAAGAGTGCCCGGAGGCGTTCCTGGAGGCGATGACGACATTCCTGGTCCGACTGCCGTAGTGTCCACGTGCCCGACCGTATGAGCATTCAGAGGAGAGAAACCATGGCTGTCAAACTCACAGAGCAAAACGCACCCGACTTCGCTTTGACGGACGTGAACGGACAAACCGTTCGACTTTCCGACTATCGGGGCCGACAACATGTGGTGCTGGTGTTCAACCGCAGCGTCTACTGACCGTTCTGCCGCCGGCACATGGCGCAGTTGCGCCAGGACTATGCTCAGTTTGTCGCACGCGGCGCCGAGGTCGTTGTGATCAATCCAGACGATGCAGCCGACGTACAATCTTTCGCCCGCAGCCAGGCGTTGCCCTTCCCCATGCTGGTGGATCCGGGCCACGCCGTCGCCAACGCCTATGGCCAGGAAGTCAACCTGCTGAAGCTGGGCCGGATGCCCGCCCTGGTCGTGTTGGATCGCGAGGGAGTGGTCCGCCATGAACATCGCGGCGGCAGCACGATGGACACGCCCAGAAACAGCGATATCCTGGCCGTCCTGGATCGCCTGAACGCCGCAGCACGCGGCTGAATCGTGGCCGCAGAGGAGAAAGCTAACGATGACGAAAACGGCCTTGATTTGGGGTGTCGCCGGCGGCATCGGCGCCGCAATAGCCCGCCGGCTCAAAGCGGATGGCTGGCGCATCCTCGCGTTCACCCGACGCTGGGACGACCCGGCCGGTGTGGCCGATCAGACGTTTGCTGCCGACGTGGCCGATCCGTTCGCCGTCCAGGCCGCGGTGCTGCAGGCCGGCCAGGAAGCCGATGAGGTGCACCTGTTCGTCCATACGGCCGGCGACATCGTCGCGGAACCGGTCGGCCGGATGACGCCGGACACATTCCGTCGCATTTTGGACGCGAACCTGATCGGCGTATACAATGCATTGCACCACAGCCTGCCGCTGCTGACGGCCGACGCTCCGGTCGTGCTCATCGGCGCGGTCAGCGAGCGCATGCGCCTGCCCGGGCTGAGCGCATATGCAGCCGCCAAAGCGGGCCTGGAGGCGTTCGCCGAGGCGCTGCGCAAAGCGGCACGATAGGCCGTTACGTTTTCGTGATCGGCGATCGGCAACGACCGGGCGGCGATCCAGCGTTCCGCAGCAAGCTACGCGACTACTGGACGCCGGTTACGCAACCGGCCGATCTTTCGAGGATGGCAGTCACCATCGAAGCATTTTCGGCCTGCGGCCGTGATTGATCTCACCAAGATCGTCTCCCTGCGGGCCAGACCGGAGCAATGACCGATGCACATTGCTGGACATGCGCCGGGGCGCATTGCGCTGCTGGGGTCCGGCGAGACGTCGCTGGCCGGCGGCCGGGTATTCGAGAGCCTGGCCAGGGTGCTGCCGACGCCGCTGCGCGTGGCCGTGCTCGAGACCCCGGCCGGCTTCGAGCTCAACACCGATCGGGTCGCCGGCCGGGTGGCCGATTTCCTGGCCGTTCGCCTGCAGAACTACCGGCCGCAGGTGACGGTGGTGCCGGCGCGGCAGCGAGACGCGCCGTTCAGCACCGACGATCCGCAGATCACCGCGGCGCTGGTGCGCGCCGATCTGATCTTCATGGGCCCTGGCAGCCCCACCTACGCGGTGAGGCAGCTGCGCGATAGTCTGGCCTGGCATCGCATGATCGCGCGCCAGCGGGTCGGCGCGACCCTGGCCTTTGCCAGCGCGGCGGTGGTGGCCATCAGTGCGTTTGCGCTGCCCGTCTACGAGATCTACAAGGCGGGACATGACCTCCACTGGGTGCCGGGGCTAGACCTGTTCGGTCCCTATGGCCTCAAACTGGTGTTCGTGCCGCACTGGAACAACGCCGAGGGCGGCACCGAGCTGGACACGAGCCGTTGCTTCATGGGCCGGCCGCGCTTCGAGGCCCTGCGCGCCCTGCTGCCTGCCGATGCCACCGTGGTCGGCATTGATGAGCACACCGCGCTGGCGGTTGATCTGGCCGACGGCATGGCCCAGGTGATGGGTGCCGGAGATGTGACCGTCCTGAGCCGCGACGCAGAGCGCACCTTCTCGGCCGGCAACCGCTTCTCCCTGGCCGAGTTCGGGCCCTTCGCCTGGCCCGAGCCGACGACCGGTCTGCCGTCCGCGGTCTGGGCAGAGGTGTTGGCCGCACACGAGGCCGACGCAGCAACGCCCGCAGTGCCGGCGGAGGTGCTGGCGCTGGTCGCCGAGCGTCAGGCCGCGCGGGCGCGGCGAGACTGGGCCGCAGCCGACGCGCTGCGGACGCGCATCCAGGCACTGGGCTGGCAGGTGCAGGATACGCCGGAAGGGCCGCGTTGCGCGCCCACCGAGGAGAGGAAGACATGACTCGGGCTTTGCCGCGCCTCCTTCCCATATGCCGCGACACTTTCGGTCGCGCGACGCCGCTGCTCGCCGCCTGGGTCGCCGCATTACTGGCAATGCCCATTGCCCAGTGGATCGTTGGCCATCCCGGCCTGATCGCGGGCGTGATCGCGGGCGTGCTGCTCCAGGCGGCGCTGGCCGTGCTGTTCCTGGCGCAAGCTGCGACGCTGCAGCGCACGGCGCTCACCGTGACGACTGTCGTCATCGTTGCCTGGGCCTTCGAGGCGCTGGGCTCCAGGACCGGCTTTCCGTTCGGCGCGTACGACTACACGGCCACGCTCCAGCCGCAACTGCTGGGCGTGCCGTTGCTGATCCCCCTGGCCTGGCTGATGATGCTGCCGCCCGCCTGGGCTGTGGCGCAGCGCATCACCGGCCGGGCTTCCGGGCTGGCCTTCGTGGTCATCAGCGCGCTGGCGTTCACGGCATGGGACCTGTTCCTGGATCCGCAGATGGTGCACTGGGGCCTGTGGGCCTGGGAACAACCAGGGGCCTACTTCGGCATCCCGTTGGCGAACTTCGCCGGCTGGCTTCTGGTCGCCGGGCTGATCACCGCGCTGGCCCGGCCGCCCGCCCTGCCGCAGAAGCCGCTGATCGCCGTCTACGCGCTGACCTGGATCATCGAAACCGTGGGCCAGGTGGTCTTCTGGCAGCTCTACGGTCCGGCTACGTTCGGTTTCATCGGCATGGGGATCTTCGTGTGGCTGGCGTGGCAGCGTGGGGCGTGAAACAGCAAGCGTCAGGCGGTAAGGGTGATGTTGCAGGTGGCACGATGAGGGCGTTAATCTGGGTTTTGGTCGGTTTTCTGCTCGGCGCGATCCCCTTTTCGGTGTGGCTGGGGAAGCTCGTGCTGCACACCGATATCCGGCGCTATGGCGACGGCAATCCGGGCGCGACCAATGTGTTTCGCGCGGGCAATGTCGGAGTGGGGCTGCTGGCCGTGTGCCTGGACATGCTGAAGGGCGCGGCACCGGTCGCTCTGGCGCGTTACGTCTTCGGCGCGACGGGCTGGGGGCTGGTGGCGGTGACGGTGGCACCGATCCTCGGCCACGCGTTTTCGCCGTTCCTGCGCTTTCGCGGCGGCAAGGCCCTGGCCGCGGCCTTCGGCGCGTGGACGGCGCACACCGTGCCGTTCGGGCCTTTCGTCATGGGCTTCTCGGTGCTCGCCTTCCACAAGCTGCAAACGATCCCCGGCTGGGCAGTCATGGCCGCGCTGGTAGTGCTGCTCGGCTTCCTGCTGCTGACCGATGCCGGCCGGCCCCTGCTGGCTGCCTGGGTCGCGACGGGCATCCTCCTGGCCTGGACGCATCGTGCCGACCTGCGCCGACGACCCGAACTGCGGCCCGGCGTCAAAAAGCTGTTGGGGCGCTGAAAGCGGAGACCGTGATGCGATTGCTTTGGCTCTATTTCCTGAGTTCTGTCAGCGCCTTCGTCGGCTGCCTGGTGGTGTTGACCCTGATCAACTGGCGGCTGCTGCGCCGGATGGCGGCCGCGCCGACGCTGCAAGCGTATCCGCGCGCCTCGGTCCTGGTGCCGGCGCGCAACGAAGAAGCCAACATCGGCGAGTGCGTGCGCTCGCTGCTGGCACAAGACTACCCCGACTTCGAGGTAATCGTCTTCGACGACCGCTCCACCGATCGCACTGCCGAGCTCCTGGCCGGGCTGCAGCAGACTGCAGACGCCGCCGGACGATTGCGCGTGATCGCCGGACAGGAACCGCCGTCGGGCTGGCTGGGCAAACATTGGGCCTGTCATCGGCTGGCCGAGACGGCCGACGGCGAGCTGCTGCTCTTCACCGATGCCGACACCTACCACGGGCCGCAGTCGCTGCGCCACGGGGTAGCCACGCTGCAGGCCGAAGGCGCCGACATGGTGAGCGCCTTCCCGCACGAGATCGTGGCCACCTGGGCCGAGAAACTGGTGGTGCCGGTCTTTCCCTTCAGCATTCTCTGTTTCCTGCCGCTGATCGTGGCCTACAACGTGCGCGCGCCTGCCTTCGCCGCGGCGATCGGCCAGTACATGCTCTTCCGTCGCGACGCCTATCGCCAGGTCGGCGGCCATGCGGCCATCCGCAACCGGCCCGTGGACGACGTGGCGCTGGCCCAGCAGGTCAAGGCGCACGGCCTGCGCTGGCGCCTGGCCGATGCCACGGCCGATGTGCGTTGCCGGATGTATCACAACGCGGCCGAGGTGTTCGAGGGCTTCAGCAAGAACCTGTTCGCCGGCTTTGGCTACCGGCTGCTGCCGTTCGCCTTTGTCTGGGCGTGGCTGGCGATCATCTTCCTGCTGCCGCCCGGCGTCGTGCTCCTGCGGCTGGCCGGCGCCGCGATCCCGACGCCCGATCTGGCCATCGCCGGGGCCGGGGTGGCCGGTGGGCTGGCGCTCTGGACGCTGTCGCATGTGCGATTTGGATTTCCGCTCTACCTGGTGCCCCTCTATCCGGTCAGCATCCTGCTGGCGCTGATCATCGCCGGCCGCTCGGTGGCCCTGGCCGTGACCGGCCGGGCGACCTGGAAGGGCCGGACGCTGCTCCAGCCGAAAGTGCGTTGGTGGTAAGGAAAGATCACAGGAGTCAATGGAACATGACATCAGTCGTCATCATCGGCGCAGGAATGGGCGGCCTGGCCGCCGCGTTGCGCCTACGGCACATGGGCTTCGACGTCACTGTCATCGAGAAGCAGAAACGGCCCGGTGGCCGCTCGAACGTGCTCCAGGAACAGGGCTTTCGCGTGGACATCGGCCCGACGATCCTGGTGATGAAGGAGACGTTCGAAGAGACCTATCGTGCCATCGGCCAGGACATCAACCAGCGCATCAAGTTTGTGCCGCTCGACCCCAACTATCGCATCTACTACCACGACGGCATGTACATTGACCTGTACAACAGCATGGCGAAGCTGGCGGCCGAATGCGAACGGGTGGAACCGGGCGTCACCACGCGGCTGTTCCGCTTCATCGGCGACAGCGCGAAGAAGTACGAGCTGGGCATGGACTTCGTGGCGCGCAACTACGACCGCATCACCGACCTCGCCAACCCGTCGGCAGCCCTGCGCCTGATCCAGACCGGCGCGTACCAGAACCTGTTCGCCCAGGTCGGCAAATACTTCAGGACCGACAAGCTGCGCAAGGCGTTCAGCTTCCATTCCATGTTCCTGGGGCTATCGCCGTTCGACGCGCTGGCCATGTACAGTCTGATCACCTATGCCGACCTGGTGGAGGGGATGCAGTTCCCCATGGGCGGCATCTACAGCATCGTGGAAGACATGGTCCGGCTGGCCGGCGAGATGGGCGTGACGCTGCGCACGGGCACGCCGGTAGAGGAGATCCTCATCACGAACGGCAAGGCTTCCGGGGTGCGGCTGGCCGGCGGCGAGGTAGTGGCCGCGGACATCGTGGTCTCTAACGCCGATCTGGTCTACACCTACAAGAAGCTGGTGCCGGCGCAGTATCGCCGGACCTACACCGACGCGCGGCTCGACCGCATGCAGTACGCCTGCTCCGGCTACCTGCTCTACCTGGGCGTGGACAAAACGTACCCGCACATGCGACATCAAGCCCTCTACTTCTCGGAGGACTACCGGGCCAACCTGGACGCCATCTTTCGCACCAGGACGCTGCCCGAAGACCCGTCCTTCCATCTAAACAACCCGACGATCACCGATCCGAGCCTGGCGCCGCCGGGCCACAGCGTGCTCTACCTGCTGGCACCCATGCCCAACCTGCAGGGCAACGTGAACTGGGACGAGGCCGCGCCAATCATGCGCGAGAAGCTGCTGCGACAACTGGAGCGGCTGGTGGATCCGGACATCCGCAGGCATATCGTGTGGGAACGCCAGTATCGGCCCACCGACTGGCTGCACGACATCAACGCGCCCTACGGGGTGGCGTTCGGCTCGCTGTCGCACGGCTTCTTCCAGTCTTCCTACTTCCGGCCGCACAACGTAGCGCGCGATATCCCCGGCCTCTATTTTGTCGGCCAGGCCACCTATCCCGGCATCGGAATGCCCATGGTGATGCTGTCGGCGCGGCTGCTGGCAGAGCGGCTGAGCCGGGAGCACCGCTCGCGCCGGTGACGCCGGTGAAAGACCGGGAGCTTTGCGAGTTCGACTGTTGGCGACGGCCGGTTCAGCTGACCGTTGCCAACAGGATGCCAAAGGAAGGCCTTTCCTCTCTCCGAAAAAGGGCCAGCCTCTTTTTCGCGACTTGACATCCTTGCCATCCTCTGCTATAACCAACGTACCAAAAGCCCGGAAGCTTTCCTGCTGCATTGCTGCGCATTGGCCTCCAGATGCATTGAACTTCACAGGGACAAGGTCGTTCTCTTTCACAGCTGACCCCACGGGCATAGCCGCCCCTACGAATCGCGTAACGATTGTCTTACACAGCGTTGTTCTGCCTGGCAGAAGCCGACAACGCTTATCTCGCTGCGGGGGTGGTCTATGTATGTTCCTGATCCTGCACGCCTGTGCGGAGCCCTCTATTCGCCCGAACACGAACATGACGCATGCGGCGTCGGCATGGTCGTGGATATCCGCGGCCGGCGGTCGCATCAGATCGTCCGGCAGGCGCTGACGGTGCTGGTCAACATGCGGCATCGCGGCGCCCTGGGCGCAGAGCCCAATACGGGCGACGGCGCCGGCATCCTGCTGCAATTGCCGCATCGTTTCCTCGCCGCGGCAGCAGCGCAAGCCGGCTTCACGTTGCCGCCTCCGACTGCCTACGGCGTCGGCATGATCTTCTTGCCACAAGATGCTGCCCGCCGCGCCCGCTGCGAGCGCCAACTGGAGGAGATCGTCCTGGCCGAAGGCCAACGGCTGCTCGGCTGGCGCACGGTACCCACCGACGGCAGCACCCTGGGCAAGACCGCACGCGCCGGCGAGCCGGTCGTCCGCCAGATCTTCATCGGACGCAGCGCCGACCTCACCGATACCCTGGCATTCGAGCGCAAGCTGTACGTCATCCGTCGCCTGGCCGAGAAAGCGCTGCGCTATGCGGACGACGGCGATCCAGACTTCTACATCCCCAGCCTCTCCTGTCGCACGATCGTCTACAAAGGGATGCTCACCGCAACCCAGGTGGAGGAATTCTACCCCGAACTGCACGACGAGACGATGGAGACCGCCATCGCGCTCGTCCATTCGCGCTTCAGCACCAACACCTTCCCCAGCTGGGCACGTGCGCAACCGTTCCGCTACATGATGCACAACGGCGAGATCAACACCATCCGCGGCAACCAGAACTGGATGCACGCACGACAGGCCGTCTTCGAATCCGAGCTGTTCGGCGCCGACCTGAAACGCGTGCTCCCCGTCATCAGCCCGGACGGCAGCGACTCGGCCATGTTCGACAACGCGCTCGAATTCCTGATGCTGGCCGGCCGCTCGCTGGCGCACACCATCATGATGATGATCCCGGAACCGTGGAGTGGCGATCCCGACATGAGCCCCGAGAAACGCGCCTTCTACGAGTTCCACGCCAGCATCATGGAGCCGTGGGATGGTCCGGCCTCCATCGTCTTCACCGACGGCCGTTACGCCGGCGCCGTGCTCGACCGCAACGGCCTGCGGCCCTCGCGCTACTACATCACCCACGACGGCCTGCTGGTGCTGGCCTCCGAGGTCGGCGTGCTGCCCGAAATCCCTGCCGAGGCCGTGGCCGAGAAGGGCCGGCTGCGCGCCGGCCGGATGCTGCTGGTGGATACCGAAGAGGGGCGCATCATCTCGGACGAGGAGATCAAACACACGATCGCCACCGCGCAGCCCTACGGCGAATGGCTGCGCCAGAACCTGGTCGAATTGAAAGACCTGCCCGACGTGCCGACCAGCAGCACGGCCTCGCCCCTGGCCGAACCGCTGATCCGCCGCCAGCTCGCCTTCGGCTACACCTTCGAGGACCTGAACCTGATCCTGGCGCCGATGGCGCGCGATGGCGTCGAGCCGGTCGGTTCGATGGGCAACGACACGCCGCCCGCCGTGATGTCCGACCGGCCGCAGCTTCTCTACTCGTATTTCAAGCAGCTCTTCGCCCAGGTGACCAACCCGCCGATTGACGCCATTCGCGAGGAGATCGTCACCAGCAAGGCGGTGGCATTGGGCGCGGAAGGCAACCTGCTCAAGCCCGGCCCGCAGAGCTGCCGCCAGGTGATCTTGAAGCAACCGATCGTAACCCCGGCCGAGTTTGCGAAGATCCAGCAGCTCGACCTGCCCGGCCTGCGCGCCATCACCCTGTCCACCCTCTTCGACGCAGCGGCCGGTGCCCCGGGCCTGGAGGCCGCGCTGAACGCCTTGTGCGCGGCCGCCGACCAGGCCATCCGCGATGGCTACAGCATCCTGATCCTGTCGGACCGCGGGGTAGACCGCAACCGCGCACCGATTCCGGCACTGCTGGCGTGCGCCGGCCTCCACCATCACCTGATCCGCAGCGGCACGCGCACCCAGGTCGGCCTGGTCGTCGAATCGGGCGAACCGCGCGAGGTACATCACTTCGCCCTGCTGATCGGCTACGGCGCGGGCGCCATCTATCCCTACCTGGCCTACGAGACGATCCAGGACATGCTCGCACGCGGCATGTTGAAGGATCTCTCGGCCGAACAGGCGCTGCACAACTACATCAATGCGCTGGTCAAAGGCGTCATCAAGGTGATGTCCAAGATGGGCGTGTCCACGATTGACGGCTACCGCGGCGCCCAGATCTTCGAGGCGCTCGGCCTGAGCCAGGAGGTCGTGGACCGCTACTTCACCTGGACGGCCTCGCGCATCGGCGGCATCGGGCTGGACGTGATCGCCGCCGAGACCCTCAGTCGCCATCGCCAGGCCTTCTTCAGCCGCAATGGCCGCTACCAGACGCTCGACGCGGGCGGGCATTACCAGTGGCGCTCCGACGGCGAGCACCACGTCTTCAATCCGATCACCGTGCACAAGCTGCAACACGCCTGTCGCAGTGGCGATTACGGCATCTTCAAAGAGTATACCGCGCTAGTCAACGATCGCACACGGTCGCCCGCCTTCCTGCGCAGCCTGTTGGACTTCGACTTCCCCGCGCAGCCGATCCCGCTCGACGAGGTGGAGCCGGTCGAGACGATCGTGCGCCGCTTCAAGACCGGCGGCATGTCCTACGGTTCGATCAGCCCGGAGGCGCACGAGGCGCTGGCCATCGCCATGAACCGGCTGGGCGGCAAGAGCAATTCCGGCGAGGGGGGCGAAGACCCGGCCCGCTATGTGCCGTTGCCCAACGGCGACTCTCGCTCCAGCGCCATCAAGCAGGTCGCGTCCGGACGCTTCGGCGTCACCAGCCTCTATCTGACCAATGCGCAGGAGATCCAGATCAAGATCGCGCAGGGTGCCAAGCCGGGCGAGGGTGGCCAGCTGCCCGGCCGCAAAGTGTACCCATGGATCGCGCGCGTGCGACATTCGACCCCAGGCGTGGGCCTGATCTCACCCCCGCCCCACCACGACATCTATTCCATCGAAGACCTGGCCGAGCTGATCTTCAACCTGAAAAACGCCAACCCGCAGGCGCGCATCAGCGTCAAGCTGGTGTCGGAAGTGGGCGTGGGCACCATCGCGGCGGGCGTGGCGAAGGGCCATGCCGACGTGATCCTGATCAGCGGCTACGATGGCGGCACCGGCGCGTCGCCGCAGACGGGCATCAAGCACGCCGGACTGCCGTGGGAGCTGGGGCTCTCCGAGACGCATCAGACGCTGCTGGTGAATGATCTGCGCAGCCGCGTGGTGCTGGAGACGGACGGCCAGCTGCGCACCGGTCGCGACGTGGTGATCGCCGCGCTGTTGGGCGCGGAGGAGTTCGGCTTCGCCACCGCGCCGCTGGTGACGCTCGGCTGCACCATGATGCGCGTCTGCCACCTCGACACCTGCCCGGTCGGCGTGGCCACGCAAAACCCTGAGCTGCGCAAGAACTTCACCGGCGACCCCAGCTACGTGGTGAACTTCATGCGCTTCATCGCCCAGGAAGTGCGCGAGCTCATGGCACAGCTCGGCTTCCGCACGTTCGACGAGATGATCGGTCGCACAGACCGGCTGGTCTTCCGACCGCGGACGGCCCATCCTGCCGACAGCCTGGGCGCCTGGAAGATGCGCGGCATTGACCTCTCGCGGCTGCTCGCCCGACCTCAGGTGCCGGCCGAAGTCGGGGGCCGGCACCTGAAGGCTCAGGAACACGGCATCGAACAGACGTTGGATCGCCAGGTGCTCATCCCGCTGTGCGAGCCGGCGCTGGCGCGCGGGGAACGGGTGCAGGCTACACTGCCCATCCGCAATGCCAATCGTTCGACCGGCACCATGTTGGGCTACGAAGTCACGCGGCGCTACGGCGCAGCCGGCCTGCCCGAAGACACGATCCGGCTCGACTTCGTCGGCTCGGCCGGCCAGAGCTTCGGCGCGTTCCTGCCGCCTGGCATCACGCTGACGCTGGAGGGAGATGCCAACGACTACTTCGGCAAAGGGCTTTCCGGCGGCAAGCTGATCGTCTTCCCGCCGGCCGCCGCCACCTTCCGGCCCGAAGACAACATCATCATCGGCAACGTGGCGCTCTACGGTGCCACCAGCGGCGAAGCCTACGTGCGCGGCATGGCGGGCGAACGCTTCTGCGTGCGCAACAGCGGCGTGCGGGCCGTGGTCGAAGCGGTGGGCGATCACGGTTGCGAATACATGACCGGCGGCCGTGTGGTCATCCTGGGCCCGACGGGCCGCAACTTCGCGGCCGGCATGTCGGGCGGCATCGCCTACGTGCTGGACGAGGCCGGCGACTTCGACCGCCGCTGCAATCAGGACATGGTCTTCCTGGAACGGATGAACGAAGCGGACGCCGAGCTGGTGAAGTCCATGATCGAGAAACACGTGAGCTACACGCGCAGCGAACGCGGCCGCTACGTCCTGGCGCATTGGGAGACGCTGGCCCCGCGCTTCGTCAAAGTCTTCCCGAAGGACTACAAACGCATGCTCGAGGCGTTGCGCTGGATCGAGCAGGCCGGGCTCAGCGGCGAGAAGGCCGAGATGGCCGCGTTCGAGGCCAACAAGAGCGACATCACGCGCGTGAGCGGGAACTGAGAAGGAGGGCTTTTCACATGGGCAAACCGACCGGCTTCATCGAATACTCGCGTGAACTGGCCCCCGACCGTTTCGCAGATGAGCGGACGCTGGACTACCTGGAATTCCACCTGACCCTGACCGACGACCGGCTGCACACGCAGGCCGCGCGCTGCATGAGCTGTGGCCTGCCGTTCTGCCATACCGGCACGCTGCTCAGCGGTATGGCCAGCGGCTGCCCGCTGAACAACTTGATCCCGGAGTGGAACCACCTGGTCTACAACGGCCTGTGGGAAGATGCGCTGTACCGCCTGCTCAAGACCAACAACTTCCCCGAATTCACGGCGCGCGTCTGCCCGGCGCCGTGCGAGGGATCGTGCACGCTGGCCCTGCGCGAAGAGCCGGTGACGATCAAGCAGATCGAATACGCCATCATCGAACGCGGCTTCGAGGAAGGATGGATCCAGCCCGACCCGCCGGCCGTGCGCACTGGCAAACGCGTCGCCGTGGTGGGCTCCGGGCCGGCCGGGCTGGCCTGCGCCGACCAGCTGAACCGGGCCGGCCATTGGGTCACAGTGTTCGAACGCGCCGACCGCATCGGCGGCCTGCTGATGTACGGCATCCCCAACATGAAGCTCGACAAGCGGATCGTCGAGCGCAGAGTACAGCTCATGGCCGCCGAGGGTGTCACCTTCGTGACGCGCACCGAGGTGGGCAAGGACATCCCGGCCAGCCAGCTGCGCGCCGGGTTCGACGCGATCGTGCTCTGCGGCGGGGCCACCCGGCCGCGCGACATCGCCGTTCCCGGCCGCGAGCTGGCGGGCATCCATTTCGCGGTGGAATTTCTCGGCGCAGACACCCGCAGCATGCTGGACGACGACATCCGTACGAGCGGTTGGATCTCGGCGCGCCACAAAGATGTGATCGTGATCGGCGGCGGCGATACCGGCACCGATTGCGTCGCCACTGCGTTGCGCCACGGCTGCGCCAGCGTGACGCAGTTCGAGATCCTGCCCGAACTGCCGCCGCGACGGCTGCCCAGCAACCCCTGGCCCGAATGGCCACGCGTCCAGCGCACCGACTACGGCCAGGAGGAAGCGCGCATCACCTTCGGGCAAGACCCGCGGCAGTATTGCGTCCAGACGAAGCGTTTCGTCGGCGACAGCCAGGGCCGGGTGTGCGAGGTGCACACCGTGCGCGTCGACGTCACGCGCGATGAGCGCGGCGGGCTCAAGTTCACGGAGATCCCGGGCACCGAGCAGCGCTGGCCGGCGCAACTCGTGCTGCTGGCCATGGGCTTCCTGGGGCCAGAGAGCCAGTTGCTCGACCAGCTGGGCGTCGAGCGCGATGCGCGCTCCAACGTCAAGGCCGCCTACGGCAGCTTCGCCACCAATGTGCCGGGCGTCTTCGCGGCCGGCGACATGCGCCGCGGCCAGAGCCTGGTGGTCTGGGCGATTCGCGAGGGCCGCGACGCCGCCCGCGAGGTAGACCGCTATCTGATGGGCCACACATCCCCACCCTGACAATGGGACGCGGATGACCGCGGAGCGACGCGGATAGTGCGCTTCGTCAGGCCAGATGTTACAGTTTGCGGCGTCTGACCCCCACCCCCATCCCGTGCTTACCTCCCCGGAGCGCAGCGGAGGGGACGCCCCCTGGTAG
>FWPU01004501.1_pt1 | contig 32332 bp, 21 predicted proteins | sample 2228361 | NCBI WGS metagenome assembly FWPU01 (sample SAMEA103939777, study PRJEB20133) | metagenome
GCCCCGACCGCGGCGCCGGCCGCCGCGGTCTCCGCACAGCACCCCTCCAGCGCCGTGATCTTCGCCAGGCGCGTTCCCAGCGCCCTGATGACGCGCCCCCGCGAATGCCGTGACGATTGCGATCGCCGAGGCGCAAACTATCTTCACCCAGAGGGGCATGTACAGTTGATCCAGGCTCGTGATCACCCCCCCGCTCTCGTCCCTCAGGAAACCCCCGGCGAAGAGCCCCAGGGCGATCACCCCCATCACCTTCTGCGCGTCGTTCTTCCCGTGCTCGAAGGCAACGAAGCTCGACGAGCAGAGCTGCATGACCCCGAAGACACTGCGTCCCTGGCGGGGGGTGAACACGATGTAACACGAAAGCCAGCCGAGCAGCACGATCATCACATAACCGAAATTATCGTCAGCAAGACAAGCGCCGTCGGTTCCATGAGGACTCTTAGAATCTCGCGCGAACCCCGTGTCATGTTGGGAGGGGTAACGGGAGGCGGCCCCGGCCGGGGCGTACAAACCTGTTGACACCCGGCGGGGCTTAGGCTAGATTCTCACTTCGCGTCGCGGGCCCTGGAGATTGGCGATCTCCGGGGCTCGCAGTACAAATGGGGTCGTGACGGTCCGCTAACTCATTTGGAGGGCCTGATGCCGCCACTGTCGATATCGGCGAGGGAACTGCTGGAGTCGGGGGTGCATTACGGGCACCGCGTGAGCCGCTGGAATCCCAAGATGCGGCCCTTCATCCATTCGAAGCGCAACCTCATCCATATCATGGACGTACGGGAAACCGTGAAGGGCCTGGTGAAAGCCTGGCATTTCATCAAGAACCTGGCCGCGCGGGGGGAACTCGTGCTGCTGGTGGGCACCAAGCGGCAGGCGGGCGCGGTGGTCAAGGCCGAGGCGATCCGCTGCGGCATGCCTTACGTGGCGGAGCGCTGGCTGGGCGGCACGCTTACGAACTACGAAACGATCCGCACCAGGCTCTCCCGCCTCAAGGAGATCGAGACGTGGGAGCAGGACGGCACGATCAACCGGTATTCCAAGAAGGAACAGGCCTCCATCCAGCGCCAGAAAAGGAAGCTCCTGAGGAACCTGGACGGGCTGAGGACCATGGAGCGCCTGCCGGCCTGCCTGGTGGTGGTGGATCCTAATCACGAGGAGATCGCAGTCACCGAGGCCAACAAGATTGGCGCGGCGACCGTGGCGCTCATCGACACCGACGGCGACCCCGACAAGATCGACATCCCCATCCCGGGCAACGACGACTCGATGAAGGTGATACAGATAATGATGGCCAAGCTTGCCGACGCCATACTGGAGGGCAGGGCCCACCCGGTGGGTGTGCCGAGGCCGGAGGACATGGTCAAGGCCGGTGCGGTCAGCGTCTCCATGCCGGAGAAGCAGGGGGCGATCAACGTCGGCAAGGGGGGCCGCCCGCGGCGCCCGTCCCTGCCGGGCCGGACCGCCCAGCGCCCGGCCGAGAAGTCCACCGCTCCGCCGGCGGCGCCCGCTGGCGCCTAGGACCCCCGAAAGAAAGAGGACACCCATGCCCATCAACGCGGAACTCGTCAACAGGCTGCGCCAGGAGACCGGCGCGGGCGTCATGGACTGCAAGCGCTCCCTCGAGGAGGCCGGCGGCGACTACGACAAGGCGCGCGAGGTCATCCGGAAGAAGGGCCTGGCATCCGCCGCCGACAAAGCGGGCAAGGCCACAAAGGCCGGGCGCATCGGCGTCTACGTCCACGGCGGCGGCGTCGGAGCGGCCATGGTGGAACTGACCTGCGAAACCGACTTCGTCGCCAAGAACGACGAGTTCCAGGACCTGCTGAAAGAGCTCGCGATGGCGGTCTACGGCTTCAACCCGCTGGCGATAGACAAGGACGGGCTGCCGCCCGACATGGTGGAGGAGGAGAAGAAGAAGTACGAGAACGACATCAAGGGGAAGCCCCCTGAAATCGCCGAGAAAATCCTGGAGGGGAAGCTCCAGAAGAACCTCTACTCCCAGAAGTGCCTCCTGCACATCCCGTTCCCGAAGGAGGAGAAGTTCAAGGGGACCTACGGCGATTTCATCAAGTCCAAGATCGCCATCCTGAAGGAGAACATCGTGGTCCGCCGGTTCTGCCGCATGGAGGCGTGCAAGTGACCAGGGGCAGTCCCCCGCGGGAAACTTGAGTGAAGGCCATGGCCGCGCCCGCATACAAGCGCGTCCTGCTCAAGCTCAGCGGCGAGGCCTTCTGCAAGGAGGGCTCGCGCGGCATCGACATCGACGAGGTCCAATCCATCGCGCGCCAGGTCAGGGATGCCTCCTCCATCGGGGTCCAGATCGCCGTGGTCGTCGGAGGCGGGAATCTCATCAGGGGAAATGAGATATCCCGCCACGGGGTCACGCAGGCCACCGGCGACTACATGGGAATGCTCGTTACCATCGTCAACGCGCTGGCACTCCAGGACGTGCTGGAACACGAGGGCGTACCCACACGCGTCCTGACGGCCCTGAGCGTCTATTCCGTGGCAGAGCCGTGGATACGCCGCCGGGCCATCCGCCACATGGAGAAGGGCCGCGTGATCATCCTGGCCGCCGGCACGGGAAATCCACACTTCACCACCGACACGGCCGCCGCGCTTCGGGCCACCGAGCTGGGCTGCGAGGTGCTGCTGAAGGCGTCGAAGGTCGACGGCGTCTACACCGACGATCCGCAGAAAAACCCCAGGGCCCGCAAGATAGACCGCCTCAGCTATCTGGAGGTCCTCAACAGGCGCCTTAAGGTGATGGACGTGACGGCCGTTTCCATGTGCATGGAGCGCCGGCTGCCCATCATCGTCTTCAACCTGCGGGAAAGCGGCAACATAGTCCGAGCGGTTCGAGGCGCCCCGATAGGTACCATCATCGACGGCGGAGGAAGGCGCCCCCACAATAGGAAGAGGTAAAGGCTGAGGGGAGGAAGCCATGCCATACGAAGACATCGTCCTGGAGGCGGAGGACAAGATGGAGAAGGCCGTCAGCGTCCTGGCGGACGAGCTCCGCGGGGTCCGCAGCGGCCGGGCATCGGCCGCCCTCGTGGAGGGCGTCCGCGTGGACTACTACGGCGCCCCCACCCCCCTCAAGTCCCTCGCCTCGATCACCGTCCCCGAACCGCGCATGATAATGGTCAAGCCCTTCGATCCCGGCTCCACCGATTCGATCGTCAAGGCCATACAAAAATCCGACGTGGGGCTCACCCCCCAGTCGGACGGGAAGATCATCCGCCTGGCGGTCCCACCCCTCTCCGAGGAGCGCCGCAGGCAGCTCTCCAAACTCGTCAAGGACTTCGGCGAAAAGGCCAAGGTCGCCATCCGCAACGTCCGCCGCGAGGCCAACGCGCAGGCCGACGCCGATGAGAAGGACGGAAAAATGTCCGAGGACGACAGGGACCGCACCAAGAAGGAGATCGACGACCTCACAAAGAAGTACGAGGGCAAGGTCCAGGAACACGTGGACCGGAAGACCAAGGAAGTGATGGAGGTCTGACCCCGCGGCCATGCGGCGAATCGCCCTCCTGGCGGCCTTCGCGCTGCCGTGCCCCCGCGCGGCGGAACCGCAAGAGGAGGGCTTCCTGCCGCTCTTCGACGGCAAGACCCTGAGGGGCTGGTCCGTCCGCGATGGCCCGGGAACCGCATTCAGGGTCGAGGACGGGACCATCGCGGCCGGCCCTGAATCGCGTTACCCTGCGTGGCTCTCCACGGACCGCGCCTACGAGAACTTCGACTTCCGCTGCGAATTCTTCGTCAAGGGATGGATCGACGGGGGCGTCTACCTGCGCGCGCCGGAGCACGGCCGCCCCACCTGGTGCGGCCTCCAGGTGAAGATATTCCACGCCAGGGACGCCAGGCCTCAACCCAATTCCGCGGGCTCCATCTTTCCATTGATCCCGCCCAGGATCGTCAACGTCAGGAACCGCGGGGAATGGAACGACCTGCGGATTCTGGCGGACGGACCGGAGCTCAAGGTGTGGATGAACGGAGAGACGGCGCAGGACCTGGATCTCGACGCCGTCCCGGAGCTGCGCCACCGCCTGCGCCGGGGCTTCCTGGGCCTCGGCGCCCTGGGCTATCCGCTGCGCTTCCGGAACCTGCGCCTGCGCGAGCTGCCCCCATGCCAGAAATGGGAGCCCCTCTTCGAGCGGGAGCATGACTTCAAGAAATGGTTCGTCTCCGAAGGACGCCCCAAGTTCGAACCCCGGGGGGAGATCCTACGCGGAGAGGGCATGGGCCACCTGGCCACGCGCGAAAAGTACCGCGACTTCGAGCTGGTGATGTACGTCCGCGGGCCCCGCCACCACAACGGCGGCATACTCTTCCGATCGGCCGGAAAAGGCCTGTCCGGACCGCGCCACTACGAGATACAGCTCCATAACGTGGAGGACGCCCACTACCCCACCGGCTCCCTATACCACCTCAAGCGCTCGAACTACCCCAGGATCGAGGACGAGAAGTGGTTCCCCCTCCAGCTCGTCGTCCAAGGCCCCAAGTGCCTGGTGAGGATCAACGGCGAGACCGTCCTCGAATACGACGGGCTGGAAAACCTGGAGGAGGGACACATCGAGCTCCAGGCCCACCAAGCCAACAGCTGGTTGGAATACAAGCGCATCCTTGTCCGCAGGCTCTGATCGGGCCCCCTCCAGACGCCCGCGGCCCGTAATATTTATGTGCCGACGCTCGCCACGGGAACGGCCTTCGCGCTGCTGTGCCTGGCGGCCCTCCCGGCCGGCCAGTCGTATCGAAAACCGCCGGCGCAGAAACCCCCAGGGCCGAAACCCCGACAGGCCGCCCCCAAAGCCGGCCTCATCAGGTCGCCGGCGCTGGAGGAGGCCCTGGCCGGCCCCATGAAGGAAGTCCGCGAGATCGTGTTCGTGACCCGGCTCCCCTACGACGACGGCCACTGGTACGCCAACATCGGCTACTACTGCGACGACGAGGGCAAGAAGGCCTACGCGGGAAACGGCAGGCCCGACGTGGGGAAACTCCTCAGGCTGGATCTCCGCACGGGCGCCGTCACGACGATCCTCGACGCCCAGGGGGGATCAGTCCGCGACCCGCAGGTCCATTACGACGGCCGCCGGATCCTCTTCTCCCTCCGCAAGGCCGGCACGGACCACTACCACCTGCATGAAATCAACGCCGACGGCACCGGCCTCCGGCAGCTCACCGACGGCCCCTGGGACGACTACGAACCCACGTACCTGCCCGACGGCGACATCATCTTCGTCTCCACACGCTGCCGCCGCTGGGTCAACTGCTGGTACACGCAGGTGGGGACCATGTACCGCTGCGGGCCGGACGGGAAGAACATCCGCCTCGTCTCGGCCAACACGGAACACGACAACACGCCCTGGGTCCACACCGACGGCCGCGTCCTCTACATGCGCTGGGAGTACGTAGACCGCAGCCAGGTGGACTACCACGCCCTGTGGGCGATGAACCCGGACGGCTCGGGCGCCACGATCTTCTACGGGAACATGCACCCCGGGACGGTGATGATAGACGCCAAACCCATACCGGGCACCCGCAAGGTCTTGGCCAACTTCTCGCCGGGCCACGGGGTCACGGACCACGCCGGGATCGCCACGATCATCACGGAGGAAAAGGGCCCCGACGAACGCTCCGTCCCGCGCCCGCTGCACCGCGGCAAACTGGTCAAGGATCCCTACCCCTTCTCCGAGGACTGCGTCCTGGCGGCCCAGGACAACCAGCTGGTGATCATTAACGGCCGGGGAGAGGTCCGGGCGTTCTACGTGAATCCCGGGGCCGGCGGCCTCCACGAACCGCGCCCCCTTGCGCCCAGACCGCGCGAACCCGTCATAGCCCCGCGCGCCAGGCGCGGCGCTCCCCTCACGGGACGATTCGTGCTCGCCGACGTCTACCGCGGCCGGAATATGGAAGGCGTCCGGCGGGGCGACATACGGAAACTCCTCGTCCTGGAATCCCTCCCCAAGCCGGTGAACTTCAGCGGCGGGCCTGACACTCTTTCGTGGCTGGGGACCTTCACGCTTGAGCGCGTCCTCGGGACCGTCCCCGTCGAGGAGGACGGCTCGGCATACTTCGAGGCACCCGCCAACCGGCAGATATTCTTCGTGGCGCTGGACGCCGGCGACATGTCGGTCAAGCGCATGCAGAGCTTCGCCAGCGTCGCCCCCGGCGAAACTTTGGGCTGCGCCGGGTGCCACGAGCGGCGCGAGACGGCGCCGCCCCAGGCGGGGGCGCCCACGCTGCTGGCGGTACGGAGGCCGCCCTCCCCCATCGAACCCTTCAACGGCTTCCCCGACGTGATCGACCTCCTCAGGGACGTCCAGCCGATACTCGACAGGCACTGCGTCTCATGCCACGGCCCAAAGAAGCGCGAGGGAAAGATCCTCCTCACCGGCCACATGGGACCCCACTGGCCGCACAGCTACGTCTCTCTCATCGCCGCACGGCAGGTCGCCGACGGGCGCAACGGATACGGCAACCAGCCGCCGCGATCCATCGGGAGCTCGGCAAGCCCGCTGCTGAGGAAGCTCGGCGGCGCCCACTACGGGGTGAAGCTTACGGATCGCGAGAAGCGCATGATCTGGCTGTGGATCGAGAGCGGGGCTACCGCGCACGGGAGCTACGCGTATCTTCGCAACACACAGCAGCAGGAGGCCGCCGGGCGCGCCACGGGATTGACCCTGGGCGGCCGTCGCGAGGTCCTCCGGCGCCGGTGCGGGTCGTGCCACAACCTCGACAAGCCGAACGACGCCGCGGGGCTCTCGCTCCCCTTCAGGGTGGACTTCAACGAACGGCGCAAGGGGAGGGGGCCCACCGCGCCGTACGAGCGGATCATCCTGGAGAACGACCCCCTGCTCCGCTTCAGCTCCTACATCCTGTTCGATTTCACCAAGCCCGAGGAATCCGCCCTCCTCTTGGGCCCCCTGGCGAAGGAGTCCGGGGGTTGGGGAAGCTGTCGCGGTACCGTCTTCTCCGGCACCGACGACCCGGACTACAAGGCCCTCCTCGAGTCGATCTCCCAGGGCAAGGCGGTCTTGGAGGCGGCGGGCATATTCGGTTCCGCCGGATTCCGCCCCAACCGGCAGTATCTGCGCGAGATGGCCAGGTTCGGCGTCATCGCGGCCAAGCCGGATCCCCCGGCGGATCCCATGGACGTCTTCTCAATCGACCAGAAGTACTGGCGAAGCCTCTGGGAGTGACGATCAGGGCCGCCCCGCCGCAACGCCGTACCTCAACGGTGGCGCGCCGCGCCGGTGGGCGCCGATGTCGACCGCGTTCCCGGAGGCGCCTTCGCTGAAGTTGGGGATGCACTGTCCCGCCCCCGCACCGGGACTGCCGGGGGCCAAGTAGAAACGCCCCGTCTTGGTCGCCGGATCAAAACCGGCCCCCGGCGCGTAGACGGGCTCCCCGCGGACGCCGCGGGCCTCGTGTCCCTCCGGGATCCTGCCGTTGCAGAGATCGTAATCGAAATCGTTGTCCACGTTCTGCCGGGCGCTGCTGATAGAGTGATCAGCGGGTGAGCGCACGTGAAGGATGTTGTTGCGTGAGACGACGTGCTTGACGATCCTGCCGCCACCCCCCAGGCCGCCCCTCGGAAGCCACTCGTCGGACCGGAAGATCGTGTTGTGAAAGACGTACATGTGACCTGTCATCCAGTCCTCGCTCCCTGCGTATCCCATCTTGAGAAAGTGCAGCCCTTCCCCGCCGGGAAGGTAACCCTGGCAGCGGCCGGCGACGTTCCGCCATATATACAGGGGGCCGATCGAGGCGGGCGCGTTGCCGATCATCATCATGCACTGCGTGATGTAGTTGTCCCATACCCGCACGTTTCTGGATCCCCCCTCCACCTCCAGGCCGTCATCCCAGCAGTGGCTGACGAAGTTGCCGTAGATGTCGGAATCGGGCCCGGGCGCCCCGCGGAAGCTGCCGTTGCTGCCCCCGCCGACGATGTCGTTGTACATGTGGTCCATGTCGGACCAGAACTCGTTGTAGCGGATGACGTGATTGCCCGCCGTGTCGAAGAGCGTCACGCACTGTGGACCCTGGGGATGCGTCGGCAGTTTGGGCTCGTACCATGCGTTGCTGTCCGACGCTGGGTGGTGCATCCGGCAGCGCTGTATTATCAGGCGCCTGAGTGTCTTGCAGGACGAGAAGACCGCCGAATCGTAGCCGCGCCCGAAACCGGTCCTGGGGTCGGTTCGGCCCCAATCCGAGACGTCGCACCCTTCGATGACTATGTCTCTGCCCCCCTCTATGATGACGGCGCCTATCGGCCTCCGCAAAGAAGATCCGGCGACCCCCGCCCCCTTCAGGCGAAAGTTGCGGACCACCACGTACGATGCGTTGATCTTGATGCAGCAGTCGTGCTGGTGGCGCACGTCTATGGTGGCGCCCTGGCCGTCGTATATGCGCCACGCCCCCGGCGCACCCGATTCGGTGATGGAAAGCGGCGTATCCCTCCCCTCCACCCGGATCAACTGGCCGACCGGGAACTGCTCGCTCCAGGTCGTCGCAGACAGCCGCGCGGCCGCAGACGCGCCGGCGAGCGCCAGCTCGATCTCGTAGGCAGTGCCCGGCTGGAGGTGGACGATGCTGCCCCGGTAGTCGGCGATGTCCTCGTCGGTGCTGGGGATCGGGTTGTATCTCATCGGCAGGGCGTCTTTCCACTCCGAATCGCCCTTTGCGCGGTATCGGACAGCGACCCGTTTGTCCGGACCGCCCCCGGGAGGAGACCAGTAGAGTCCGATGCAGTGGAAAGTGGGAACCGCCAGGGGAGGCTCGCCGGCCTGCCGATCGCCGGTCTGCAAGGCCACCGGCATCAGCGAAAACAACGTCGGCCAGATCGCGGCCGCCATCCCCGCATGATCCTCCTTCACATAATACGGATTTCATGCCCGCAGGATTCGCGGGTCGTTCAAGCCCACATGATCCGGCTGAGCCCTACAGGCGCCCCGAGGGGGACCGGCCCACGCGCCTGCGGCGCAACGCCGCCAGCGCCGCCAGGGGCAGCATCAGATCCAAGCCCAACGAACCGCACCGCCCCCCGCCGCCGTCATCCCCGGAGGAGGGGCCAGAATATCCCGGCATCCCGGCTTGGACGTCCCCCATGGTTCGGCCGTCGGACGACGGCTCGGACTCGTCGGATAGGCCGTCGCCGTCGGAGTCGACCTTGCCCGGATCCAAACCGTTGGCCCTCTCGAACTCGTCGGACAGTCCATCACCGTCCGCATCACCGTCGTGCTGCCAGCGGTCGGCCGGGACCGGGCCGGCCGCAAACGACGGCGAGCCCGACGAAGGCTGCACTATCACCAGGTAGTTCGCTCGCGCCCCGGTGTCGCCTCCCTCATGGTTGCCGCCCAGCGTCAGGAGCCCCGCCGACACGGTCTTGGCGTACACGCGCATGGGCGATGCCGCATTATCCGTAGTGACTAGCGATTCCCCCACGAACGCCCACGTCCCGTCCGAGAGCCACGCCGGGGCGACCCCCCGCGGGTCGTAGCAGACGTACACCACTGCCTCACGCCCCAGTTCCAGCGTCAGGTGGGCTGCATCGGAGACGTACTTGTCGTCCATCGCCGTCCGCACCAGGACCCCTCCATTCAGACCGGGACTCAGCGACGTGATCGACAGGCCCCGATCGATGTAGGGAAGGCCCCCGACCTTGGCCGCCGCCAGGGAGTACGGCTGGTCCGTCGAGACGTCCACGATCCGCACCAGGTCGCCCGCGGTGGAGGCGACCAGGGAGGTCGAGACGTTGTCGAACTGCGCCGAGCAGAGTGTGCCGTCGGCGTGGCTGGTGACGGCAAGCCCCACGTGCGCGAGTGATCCCATGTTGATCACCGCCGTACCCACCCACGTCCAATTCGACCCGTCGGACGACACGTATCCGGTGAAGTTGGCGCCCTGCCGCACGAGCCGGACCCAGTACGGCGCCTTGACGGCGCCCCCCGGCGTGTGGAGGCTGGTCCCGCCGGCGGTCGTCCGCCGCTGGAAGGCGGCCCCATTCTGCGGGATCAGCGCCGTCATGGCGTGCCTGGATCCAGCGCCAAGCGTCTCCCGGATCATCACGCCCGCCTTTGCCCAGGGGTTCGTATCCTGGAGGCTGGTCACGCGCGCCCTGATCTCGCAGTCCCCGGTGATGAGCCTGTGGACGTATTGGAACTCGTCGGCCGTGCCCCAGATGTCGGCGCCGGAGCCCTTGACCGTGAAGGACGGCCCGATCCAGGAGGACGTGCTACCGGCCGCGCCGACCGCCCCTACGTCGCCGTTCGCCCAGGGGTAGAGCCGCTCCTGCGGGACGATTTCCCTGGACCGGCTGGCGCTCGACCAGTAGAGCTTCAGGGTCGCACCGCCGGTGTTTTCATAGTAATCGATCCGGATGGGGGTCTTCTTCCCGGCCGTGAGGGCGACGGTAGCGCTGTTCTCGGTCACGGAATGGTTCGTCCAGTTGTCTATGAGGAGCTTGCCGTCGATCCACAGGCGCACGCCGTCGTCGGAGGCGGTCGTGATGGTGTAAGTCTCCGAGAAATCGGCCTCGATGGAGCCGGACCAACGCGCCGCGAAGGTGTCGGGCCCGATCGAGGAATCGGGGGAGCCGGTCCCCCAGTCGAAGTTGATCGTCGCGTCCGTGCGGGAAAACTTCGGCGAGGTGAAGTTCGAGTTGTCGAAGTACTGTCCGAGCAGCCCGGTGCCGGTCCCGGCGGGCGCCTCGGTCGTGGCGCCGTCCTCGTTCGAATAGGCCGAATTGCCGCCCGAGTTGTAGGCGCGCACCCGGTAGTAGTAGGTCGTCATCGCCGAAAGCCCGGTGTCCTGGTATGAGGTCACGTTGGCCCCCACCGTGGCGATCTGGGCGTAGGTCCCGCCGGAGCCGGTCTTGCGCTCGATCTTGAATCCCGTCTCGTTCGTCGAGTTGTCCCTCCAGGTCAGGTTCACCTGGGAGGCGGAGGCCGCCGCGGCCGAAAGGCCCGAGGGCGCGGCGGGCGCCGGGTTGGTCGAGGTGTCTATCCACACTGGGGCCGAGCAGGCGGTCGGCCCGTCGGTCTTGCCGGCCGTGTAAACGCGGGCGAAGTAATACTTCTGGGTCACGCTGCCGAAGGCGGGGTACCATGTGACGGAATGGGCGTCGAAGGTCTTTGAGGCCATGAGCGCCCCGTTGTTCCCCAGCACCTCCAGCTTGGTGATCTTGTCGCCCGCGACCCCGGTGTCGGGATCCGAGACGGCGACTTCCATGTTGAGCGAGGTCGGCCCGTAGAGGACCGATCCCATGATCTGGCCGTTGACCTTGAAGGTGAGCCGCAGGTTCTTGTCGAGCGTGGCGTAGGTCCGCCGGGCGCGCATCGCCTGGAGGATGTTTTCGCGGGTGAGGCTGGTCGCCAGCACGCCGGTGCGGCCGCCGCCGGATGGGGGCAGGCCGTGGTTGTCGAGGCCCAGCACCGGCGAGACGCGCCATCCCTTTTCAAGGGCCGCCAGGAACGCAGGATAGTGCGGGCTGCCGCCATTGAAGTACTCCAGCATCGTGACGCGCTCCCTGCGGGCGTCGGTCAGGTAACCGAAGCTGTTGTAGGTGGTGGCGCTCGGGTGGTTGAATGTCGCCGCCACCGTGTTGGTCTGGTTGACCAGCCAGTCGTAGAAATACGGCAGGTTCACGGTCGATCCCGCCGCGCTGAGGGTGGTGGCGGTGTTGAGGGCGTTGAGGTGGCCCGTTCCGCCCGGGCCGTCGTTCTCGGAGAACTCGAAGCCGTATATGCCCACGAACGTGGAGTCGGTGTATGCGTCCGCCTGCTTCTTCGTCTCCCCGTAGTTGGCGGGAACGGCGGCGTACTGGGAATGGTCGGTGATGGCGTAGAAATGGTAGCCGTACTGCTTGGCCAGCCGGTAGTGGTCCGCCGGCGTCCCGCCCCCGTCGGAGTACGAGGTGTGCGAATGCGTGTTGCCGAAATAGTGCTGGTACGCCGGCTGGCTCTGTGCCGATGCCGTCGCCGCCGCCATGCCGAGCGTCCAAACCAGGACGAGGAACCTGACCGCGACGCGCGTGAATCCGGACATAATCCCTCCTCCCGCAAGATTCCGCGGCGGACCGGCCAGGAGGAGGGATCGATCCCGCCCAAACGCGCCCGCGTGGATTACGAACGCCTGCATCGACCCCGCTCCTGCCCCGCTGCCTCAGTACACGGACAAACAGACCGGCGCGTGGGACTTGTGACGCGAAATCGACCGGGCGGCAAGCTTTTCTTGCGCGCCGGAAGCCCCGAAAACTATGCTGCCGCCGCCCATGGCCGCCGACCGCTTCTCCGACCTCGAGCCGCGCCCGCCGGCCGGCGGCGCCGCCTTTCCGGCGGCGCTGGGTCCGGGCGTGGTTTGGATGGCGCTGGCCCAGGGTTCGGGGGAGCTCTACTTCTGGCCCTACTTCGCCGCCAAGTACGGCGCAACCTACCTCTGCCTGCTCGTCCCGGCCTGCGTGCTACAGACGCCGCTCAACCTGGAGAGCGGGCGCTACACGATGCTGACCGGTGAGAGCGTCTTCATGGGATTCATGCGCCTGTGGCACCCCTTCGGGATCGCCCTTTGGCTGCTCTTCACGGTCAACTTCATCTTCATCGGCGGCTTGGCTTCGGCTGGGGGGGACGGCGCTGGCCGACATTGTCAACTGGCCGGCCGCATGGGACGCGCTGGAACGTACGCTGCTGTGGTCCTACGCGATCACGGCGGTCTTCGCGGCGGGTCCCTTCCTCGGCAGGATGGTCTACCGGCTCATCGAGCGCTTCATGTTCATGGTGGCGATCGTCACGACCGTGGGGCTTGTGGCCGCATCGGCCCATCCCAAGGTCCTCCGGTACGTGCCGGAATTCATCGCAGGCATGGCCGTCCCCTCCAAGCCGCCCGTCCCGCCCGCCGATCCGCACGAGATGGATCGCTTCATCACGATGATCTGCTACTCGGGGCTCGGCGGCTTCTGGAGCCTGTTCTATTCGTTACTTACCTGACGGCCGCGGTCTACTACCTGGCGGTCCGCCTCCACCTCTGGGGAGCCGCCGGCTGAACGGTGATCACGGCTCCATGACGACGTAAAGCGGGCTCTCGGAGACCACAAGGCGTATCTCCCTCGACCCGGCGGGTTTCCACTCCACGACGGGAGCCCCGCCCTCCTCCACCGGCATGCCCTCGACCCTCAGCGGACGTCCCGGGAGGCCCTTCAGCGCCGCCTCCCTCTCCAGCCCCGCCCCCGACGGAAACCAGACGGCCCATATCCTGGAAGCGCCCCCGTCGCCGCGCGCGAACTCGTAAACGCACGGCCCATCCGGCCCGCCTTGGACGACCCTGGACATACGGTACTCTCCCAGCAGCGCATGCAAATGCCTGACCGCCCAGTACGCCGGTTTGGGGCGGAAGCGCCTGGTCAACCCCGATGACGCGTGGACCGACGGCTCGTCGTTGTCGTCATAATAGTAAATGTAGGCGCGGTCCACCCCCCGCTCCGCGAAGAGGAAGAACGAACGCACCAGGTACTGCGCCTGCTGAAGCTCCGTGACGCCCGTCCAGCCCAGCTTCTTGAACCATCCCGACCTGCGGCCCATCGCCTCCGGGGTGCACGCGTCCCAGCCGAATTCCGTGACCCAGACCTGCCTGCCGGGGGCCTTCTTGTCCCGCCACGCCACGATCTCATCGACGACCTTGAGATAATCGAGCGCCGGATCCTCCGGGTGGCTCCTCTCCCAGGGATGCCTCCCAGAACCGCGGGGCTTGATGGCGTAGACGTGCGTGCTGATGACGTCGAGGAGCTTCAACGCCTCCGGCGACGAGAACGTCTCGTCCAGGGACTTGAGGTAATCGTCCGCCTTCCGGGCATGAACCGCGCAGGTCGCGATTTTCACCTGCGGATCCCCTTCACGGATGCCCTCGGCCATGGCGATGAAGATCCTCCGATAGAGGGCGTCGTCGAACTTCCGTCCGGGCTCGTTGCCGATCTCTATTGACGAGCAAAGCCCGCCGGGACCCGAGGGACCCAGCACCTGCGCCATCCGTAGGCCGTAAGAGCGCGCCCAGTCCTCCTTCCCCTCCCATAACTTCATCGATTCGGGATCCCCGCCGCCGAAACGGCCGAACTGGAGACAAACGTCGATCTCGTATCCCTCTTTCCGCCACGCGCCGTAGAGGTCCTTCCAGTTGACTCCGTTGACGCACATCGGGAAGGTAAGCGAATCCCCCGGCTTGGCCACGTCCCAGTCCATGTTGTGGTAGTTGCGTACCAGGCGCGTCAAAGGCCGGTAGAGCGGAGGGCGGAAGGTGAAATGGCCGTTTATACCCATGAAATCCTTGAACAGCGGCCGCCGTTCATCGCCGCCGGCCGCCTGCGACAATGACGCGACGGCGCACGCCAGCAACGACGCGGCGCCCAAGCCGTTCATCACCTGCGGTCCCCCGAAAGCGGCCGCTCCCTGGCCCCCTCGGCCTCCACGATCGGCCAGGATGCCCTCAACGGATCGCGGTAGGGGCCGATCTTGTCGAACGGGATCTGCTTGAAACCGAGCCTGTAAGCGGGTGATTGTGGTTTCAGACGATAGTCATCTTTCTCCGGGGCCGCGAACATGGGATCCGCCACCATGGAGTTCCTATCGAACCCAAGCGCCTTCCAGGACTCCCATTCGTCGAGGGTCTCGCACTCCTTTATCGAGGCATCATCCACCCACAGCGCGCCGGACGGCTCGCGGAAGTCGATCCGCACCTGCAGCCGGTCCATCTTCTCATGATGCCCGGATTCGCCGCGCGCCGGCAGCTTGACCACAAGCTCGACCGGCTGCCACTGGGTCCCCAGGGTGACTGAGGACTCCTTCGCCCAGAAGTAGACGCGTGATATATAGGACTGGGCGAAGAGCGCGGCCTTCGAGCCGGGCTTGTCGGCCTTCATCCGGACCGACAGCCGGTAGGTGCGGCCTGGCGCGGCCGGCACGCGGGAGCTAGCCACGATGAGGTTCTTCTTTCCCGGGGCCGCCTCCAGGCGGAGGCATCGCCTGCCCTCCGCCGCCCCCTCCTCGGCCAACCCGCCCTTGGCCCCCTGCGTACGTTCCTGCCAGTTCCATTCCTTGGGCATCTGCCCCGGCTCTCCCTCCTCGAACCCCGGGTTCTTGAGGAGATTCCCCGACGTCTCTTTCCCCGCCTTGTGAAAACCGGTCAGGATCGGGTGGCCGTAATGCCACACAAGGTTGTAGTCGGACTCGTAGCGGGAAAGCGGCAGATTGCGGAACCGGAAACACGCGGCGGACGGATCCCTGTAACAGACGACGTTCCTCACGAAGCGGTTGCCCGTCATGATGAGCCCGTCCGGAAGGACCGCCTTCGCCGGATGGACGTCCATGTTCCTCATGTTCTTCCACGCCGGCTCCCCCGCCACGGACTCGTAGCCCTTGACCATGGTGGGGAGATGCGTCTGCCAGTAGCGGTGGGACTCCGTCCAGCCGTTGTACTCGATCTGCTGAGGGCCGTTGTCGACGAAGATGTTGTTCTCGATCCAGTTGTCGCGACCGTTGTGGAGGTGAAGACCCGCGCGCGTGCAGCGCGCCACCACGTTGCCGATCACGTCCACCCCGCCGGTGTTGTCGTCGAGATAGACGCCCCAGGCGAAGTAGGGGGAAACCCATCTCCCGCCGTGCTGCCCGTAACCCAGGATGTCGTGGAAGTAGTTGTACCTGATGACGGTGCCGCGCGATCCCAGCCAGTCCCGGCCGCCGGTGTAGACCGCCCCGGTGTCCTCCGTCTCCAGGTTGACGTGCCGGATGTGGTTGTACTCTATGACCAGGTTGTTCCCGCCGAAGATGATCCCCATACGAGGGCCGTCGTGGATGTAGTTGTGAGACGCCCTGTTCCCCACGCCGCGCAGTGAGATCCCGCATCCCTGCTTGTAATAGACCCCGAAGTGATGAATGTAGTTGTTGTCGGCGTAGTTCCCGGCCGCCGCAAGGGTCTTCACGTCGCCGCCGCCGATCTGTATCCCGTGGGAGCCCACGTCGTGGATGTCGCAGCCGGCGACGCCGTTTTCCCTGCCGCCTTCGATAGACACGCCGGAGCCGTGATAGTCCCCGACGTTTCGGATCGTGCAGGCGGCCACAAGGCAGCGGGTGGTCTCCCTAAGGACCACTGCGGTGCCCTCGCAGCACTCCATCGTAAGACCAACCACCTGAACGTGCGACGCGCCCTTCTCGAACTCCATGATGGTCCGGAGGGTCGGGGCGTAGACGACGGACCCGTCCACCGGCGACGGGGGCCAGAAGTAGACGACCCCGGCCCGTCGGTCTAGGTACCATTCGCCCGGCGAGTCGAGCTCCTCCAAGGCGTTCTGGAAGCAATACCTGTCGCCGGGACGTATCGGGTATGACGCGTCGGCGGCGAGGTTGATCGTGCGGCTCTCGCGGTCGAATTTTTCGATGCGCACTATGTTGTTCCACCAGTTGTAGCGGGCGAAGACGAAGACCTCGACCTCTTCCGGCCTCGCCCAGGAGCGCAGATCCTCCTGTTTGACCTGGAAGACGCGGCGGGACTCGCCCGGCACGTCCTGGTACATGGGGATGGGTTTCCCGTCGGCGTACGCCCAGCCGCCGCCGTAGGGATTCCTGGGGTCGAAGTTCGGATAGCGAGCGAGGGGCCGGCGCTTGCCGTCCATTACCAGCTGCTTGAACGCGGGATTCCTGAACCCCTGCGCGGCAAGATCAGCCTTGAGTATCTTTTCCCTGTGGGTGACCCAGCCCCCTATGCGCCTGCCCCCGATGAGGACGGGTTTCTCATCCCGGTAGGCACGGAACACCGTCGGCCCTTCGGCGGTCCCGGAGTCCTGTGGCCCCAGCTTGAAGGTCTCGGGAAGCTCGTAGATTCCCCCCCTGATGTGGACCGTGACGGTCCCCTTCTCGCCGGCGGCTCGGATCCGGCGGATCTCCTCGCGGGCGCGCGGTAGCGTGGCGAACGGGCCGTCGGTCCTGTCCCGGTTGGGGGAATCCGACCTCCCGCTCCAGGCGTCGTTGCCGCCGACGGCGACGTATAATTCCCGGCCCGGGCCGGCCGGGGCGCCCGCCGCCAGCCCCACAGCCAGGAGGACTTTGAGGCGGTTAAATCGCCCGCCCGCTGGCGCGCGCGGCCGATCCATGCGGTCATTTCCTCACACGCACGACCGTTTCAAGATCCATACGCGCGCCCCTCACGGTGCATTTTACAGTAAGGCACTGAATTTTCCTCAACGCCACGTTGGGCCACGGGACTTGATCCAAAACGATCGGCTGCCTTGCAGTAAACTCCAAGGTCGCCGCCGGCCATTCCGCACGCCATCTCCGATCATCGATCTTCTGAAGGCCGATGGGCTCCGTCGCACCGGTGTGGAACCGGAACCACTCATCCCCTTCGGGTTTGGCGCCCCGTGCCGACAATACGGCCTCGTCGCTGATCGTCAGTTCTCCCCCACGTTTCCAAACCACCCGGCGTACCCACTTCTCGACATCGGAATAGGCGTCGTGGCCCAGGATCCGGACATCTCCCCCGGCCTCATCGAGCCTCTGGACCAGAATCGGGCAGCGAGCCTGCACTCGCCGGTCCTTGACCCCGGCGGTCTGGAGGATGCCGTGGCCCTTCTGCCCGGCATAGGAACTTTCCAAGTCCGCCGTTCCGTAGGCCGGGCACCCGGCCTCGACGAGGACAGGACGCAATCCCGCGTACACGGTCACCTGGCCTGCGTCGCGGTGGGAATGGAAGTCGTTCATCGAATTCCCCCTGATCCACAACGCGAAGGCCCCGTCAGTCCAGTCCGTCCGCCAAGTCAATATCTGACTGGCGGGGAAAAATCCGAACGTCTTCGGCGGCGCAAGGGAGTCCGGTCTAAAGTTACTGGTGTAGTAGCGATAGATGATTCCATCGATGCTGTTCGGCAGCGACTTGAATATCTCGCGCATCATCCACATGCCGCCGGCGTCCCCGGCCACCAGCACGGCATTGGTGAATCCGCCGGAGGCGAAACTCCTCTCCCCGCTCATCCCAGAGCCGTCGAATGCATAGACGTGACGCCTGCCCGGCATCTGCATCTGCCCGTACCAGAAGCTGAACCTGGACATCAGGGGAAGCTGGGCCAGCCGCCCGTCGCCGGACAGCTTCAGGGCGTGCACCGCTCGCGCCAGCAGATCCATGGTCATGCGCGCGTAAGCGTAACCCTCGGTCCAGGAGCCGTCATTCCCCTGCGACAGGCAGGTCTTGGCCAATCCCAGGATTCCGTCCTCGTAAGCCGCGCGGTTTTTTTCCTCACCCATGTACATGCAGGCGTAGACCGACCCTATCAGGGGAAACGCCCACTGGTTGGAGTTGTACTGCTTGGATCTCACGTACCAGGGCAGCCCGCTCCTGAAATCGGACTGCACCGCGTCGACTTCTCTCTGCATCAAATCGAGAAGTCTCGTCCGGAGCGCGGCCGGGATCTCGGGCCCCATCACGTCCATGATCGTGACAAGCCCCACCAAGCCCCAGCCCGTGGCCAGCCACACGCCATCCCCCTTCCACCGGGCGGGCAGTTCGCCGCCGGGGGTGTAAAGCGTCCATCCGGGGCGTTGAAGCGGCCTCCAGCCGGACGTCTCTTCCAGCTGATCCAGCACGAACTTCTTCAGGCCCGCGTCTCCGGTATGGCGGGCGGCGACGGCGGCGGCGGTCATGCCGCTGAAGAGGAAATTGCCGAGACTGCAGTCCGCATACGCCAGCGCACTGACCTCCCGCTTCTTCCCCGATCCCTTGAGCTGCAGGTCGCTGTACAACCCCTTGGCATCATGGATTGTCATCGGCCGCCGGCGCACCCCCTTTTGGGCGGCGCCGCGGCCCGCCCTCACGATGCCGTCAATGATGTTCCCCAACTCCCTGTCTCTGGCCGCCAGCTCGAAAAATTCCTTCCAAGGGTAACCGGCGAAGCGGAGCTTGCCGTTCCAGCCGGGGAAGCCGGCCACATCCACCTTGACCCTGTCGGCCGATACCAGCTCGTCAGCCCCCTGTCCGGCGGCGGCAATCAACACGCATTGCGACAGAAAGAACACGAGCGGTGATGTCACTGAAGACATGTGAATGACCAATTAAGCTACCTCACGTCCGCGGCCACGGTCACTCCCTGCAGGCGCCGCAAGACCGTGCCGCCCCCCAGATATACGCGGCCCCGGGTGAATGCGATCCTTCCCGCGGCGGCAGGCCGGCCGACGACGTCGACCCGCCCGTCGGAGGGGTCTATCCGCGCCAGCGCGCCGTCGATGAAGGTCCATATCCGGCCGTCGGGACCCACCCGGAAGTCCCATGCCTCCTGCTGGTTCGACCCGATCGCCACCGGCAGCCGCCGCGGCAGGGATCTCCTGTAGACCACCTTAGCATCGCGCACGTCGACGCAGTAGAGGATGCTGGTCCGCTCGTCCTCCGGATCGGCGGTCCATCCGACGACCCTGCTGCCGCCGGGGCACGCGATCGGCCCGGTCCCCTTGGCCCGCGGGACGGGCTCTATCGGATTGCTGAGCCGCCGGCCGGCCGTCTCCAGCAGGAAGAGCGCGCCCTGCTCAGGCTTGGGCTTCAGCAGCACCGTATCCTCCACGCGCCGCGTGGATATGACAATGACGCGCCCGCCGTCGGCCGCAGCCATGTGGGTGACCTGATAGTTGCTGAAAGGTTTCCACATGCCCCCGACAACCCCGGTCTTCGGATCGTACCAGGCCACTCCCCCGCAGGCGCCGTCGCGCATCCACTGCCCGCCGAAATAGACCGCGCCGTCCGCGCCGGCCGCACCGGCGTACATCTTGTGCGTGCCGGCGAGATCCTTGCCGCCCATCAGGAGGAGCTGCCTGGGATTGGCGTCCGGATCCTTGTCGTCCACCACGCGGCCGCCCGCCAACGTGCCGGCGGTCCAGGGGCGTGAAGGGTCGTAGACGTACAGCGGAGAACCGGGATAGCCGCTCATGTAAACGAGACCGCCGAGGATGACGGTCGAGTAATGGCTGAGGTGAGTCTTGCCCAGGTGCCTCGCCTGATTCGTCTCCGGATCGAAGACGAAGTTGCCTTCATACGCCCCCGCCGTGCCGAGGAGCCTGCCGTCCGGCAGCTCCGCAAGGCGGTAGATGGAGTGGGGATATAGGGGCACCTTGTAGCGGTAACGCTTCCATCCAAGCTCTTCAGGGGGGATACCAGGGGACGCCTTCGCAAGCGCCTTTGCCTTGTCCTGCGGCGAACGGATCCAAAGCTCGGCGAAACCATCCGCATCAGGCACGGCGCGGCTGGTGTCGACCTCCGGCGGAGGCGACCAGCCCGAGACCGGGCGGGGACGCTCGCGCCAAGGCGGGGGTCCTTTCGGATCACCCCTGGGGATCGCCTTGCCTTCGTGGAGCCAAAAGTGGCGCCGCGCTCCGTCGGTGCCTACGATCTTCGAAGCGCTCCCGAGACACCCGTCGGGAAGCTGGCCGACGCTGACCATGCCCCCGACGCGTTCCGTCTCGACCAGAGTGTGGGACTTGCCGGTCATCCGGTCGAAGGCGACGAGGTACCACGGCACCTTCCCGCTGGCCACGTAGATGAAGCGTTCGTCGGCGGCGCCCGAGTATACCCAGCAGGGGGATGGCTCGTGGCTCGGTCCGATGGGACCGTAGAAGGTCGACGTCAACGCGTCGGGGTCGATCTGCGCGGCGGCGGCCGCCTTGGAGGGGTGCTGGCCGATGGCATATATCTTACCGTCGGTCCCCAAGACCAGCGGATGGGTCTCGCCCAGCAGATCATCGGACATCTTGACAGCGTCCAAGGTGAGCTCGTTGCGGCCGGGGTCGTAGACGCATATCTTCTGTCTGAGCCTGCCGTCAAGCGCCGAGATGAAGAGCTTGCCGTTGGGGGCGACGACCGACGGGCAGAGATGGAAATTCCACCCCCGCTCGGTCCCGATCTGTTTCACCTCTCCCGATCCGGCGTCGATGACGACCAAGGTGTTGGGCCCGCCGTAGCTGGGGAAGTATATCTGGATCACGTCCCAGCTCTTGCCGTCGGGGTTGGGCGCGCGCAGCAGCATCCCTTCGCGGACGGACTTCACCGGCTCGCACAGATCCTCGGTTTCAAGCCTCGGAGCGCCCTTGAGCCGCCGTTCCAGCTCCGCACCGACGTCCGTCTGGGCGCCCGCGGAACAGGGCAGGGTCAAGCCAAGGGCGAGCAATACGGTCCAAGCGGCGGGCACATTCATGGCCGTCCTCCTTGCTTCAGAGATCATCTCGCAGGCTTCTTCTCCTTCGGAAGGCCTTCGATCAGGGACGCCAGCCGGGCCCGGGCGGACTCGTATGCGGAAGGATCCGCCTCCCAGCGGAACCATGACTCGGCCACCGCAAGGACCAATTTGCGGGCCTGTTCCCCCTTGCCCGCCCGCTCGAGAATGGCCATGTACTCGTAATCCTCGATCCCGTCACGGAGCGCCTTGAGCCGTATGGTCGGGACTATGCCGTCGTAACCCACCGCGCGCGCCGGATAGACCAGCGATCCCTCGCCGAAGAAGACGATACCCTTGTCGCCCTGCTGGAAGGCCCCCTTGCCACGGTAGTAAGGGGCCTCTTCCCACGGGTCATCCACCTCCTTCCAATGAGACATGCCGCCCCAATAGAGGAGGCCCGTGATCCCGTACCTCCAGGCGATCCACGACGGCGCGCGGTAGTTGAGCAGCGGGTAGTCTATGTGCCACCAGGGAGTAGGATCTCCCTGGCACAGGGCGGTGTAGGTCCATATGGTCTCACCCAATGTCTTCCGTTTGGCGGCAGGTTCCTCTTTGAAGAGTGAAAATAGCGGGCACCAGATGTCCACCGCCCCGTAGAGGTCGCCCCAGGCGCTGTCGGCCCCCTTCCTACCCGGCTCCGTCCACGGCTGTTCCACCACCAGGACCTTCACGACCGACCCGGCGGCCCGGACGGCCTTCCCCCATTTCTGCACGTACTTGTAGTCTTCCTCCGTGTTGGGTTCGTCCTTCAGGTAGGTGTAGAAAATCACCTGCGGGCGCTCCAGCTCCGCGGCGGCCCGGTCGAAGCTCCTAAGCCATGCGTGGAGGCGGTCCGCTTCACGCTCCGGATCCTTGACCGCCTGCGAAGGATGGGGGATCTGGATCGCGTTGACGTGGTGGCGGTCCACGAACTCCCGCAGCGCGCGGACGCGATCGGAGGGGATGGAAAACCCGCCGTGGGGCCGGGCGGCCGGGCCGATCATGGCCGAAGGGGGCGTGGCGTTCATCCGGTGGCGGCTGAGCATCTCGGCGCACTGTGCCTCGACCGCCTCCCAATCCTTCGGCTCCGGCTCCTTGCGCTCCTGGGCGCGCTGCCGGTAGTACGCGCGCATCCGTCCCGCCGGCGACCCGAACGCCGTGCGGAGCGACGACACACGCGGCAACGTGAAGTCCCAGACCACGAGCGTCACGGGCACCTCGACGGGCCTCCGGTTCTCGGCGATGATCCGGCAGACCCCCCTGTATTCCCCCGCAGGCGCATCGGGCGGCACGCGCAGATCCACCCAGAAGCCGTGGGTCTGCCCCGGCGGGAGGTCGAATGGCACGGCGCGTATCCTGCCTTGATCCAGGGGCCTGCCGGCGGCGGGATCACGGAAAGGGATCAACGGGTCGGGGTACCATCCCGGTTGAAACTGCTTGTTGCGGTACGTCCCGCGCGACAGGTGAAGCTGGTGTTGCCTGTAAAGCCGCGCCTCGTCCGGCGGTATCGCCCCGCCCGACGGCCCCCTCAGTTCATCGAGCTCGACCCTTATACCTTTGACCCCCTCGTCCGACCGCAGCAGGATCTGAAAACTCTCCCACTCGTTGCGGGCGGCCGAGAGCCTGACGGAGAGGCCGGCGCCCGGGGGATCTTCACGCCGGACGCGCACGGTCCGGGTCTCCACCCACACCTTCAAATCGGATCCGTCCGCGGCCGGCGGGATCGCGGTAATCGCCAAACACAAGGCCGGCGTCATTGTCCGGTCCCTCCGATCTTGTAGATGCCGAAATTGTCGAACCAGCACGCCCCTTCGTCCGAGAAGCTCCGGGCCCCCGGCAGGACGACCAGGTATCCGGCGCCGCCTGGGACGGATACGGGCCCTCCCGCCGACCGCCAGCCCCCCTGCCGCGCCGGTCCGAAGGTGAGCGTCACGTCGAGATCCCACCGCGTCCACTGCCCGTCCTCGCGCTGCCAGCGGACCGTCAAAGTGGGGACCGTCCCCTCCTCGGCCTTCGCATCCACTTCCACGAAGTAAGACTCGCCGGGCTTCACTTTGAGCTTCTGGATGAAACAGCCGTGGCGGACGCCGGTCATCTTGGCCGATCCGCCGCCTTCCGGATCCCACGAGAAGCGGCCCTTGGACCCCTCTTCCTGCCAGGTCCCGAACTCGGCGGGCAGATCACCCGATCGCTTCGAGCAGTCGGCGTTGCGGGCGAGATTCACCAGGCTCCCACTTGCCCGCGCCGCGGACATCTCCTCCCGAGCCGCCCCGACCGGGTCGCGCACCGCCGCGATGGCGCGCGTGAGCCCGGGGAGGACCTCCTCCCAGAGGCGCCCTTTGCCGGCGGTGTCCTTCAGGCGCCTCTCGTCGAGCTTGCCCCACCAGCGGCACTGTTCGCCGTATATCCACACGTACTGATCCGAGGCGTCGCGCGCGGCTGAGAGGTTGTCCCGGAGCCTGTCCAGCCGCGTCCCGCCCTCTTTGGGTCCCCGGTAGTACTTGTGCCCCTCCGGATTGACGTACATGTCGAGGTAGAATCCGAATCCCACCTGCATCTGTGCGCGGTACTTGGCGCGGTTCTCTGGGGCGATCAACGCGAATGCCGGCCCCGTCAGGCTGCGCATGTCGCTTGCGACGCGGTGGTAGGCGTCGCCTTCGATGTAGTAGCCGTTCTCGTTGGCGTCCACCAGGGCCATGGAGGCGGGCGCGGCGTCGAGCATGCCGTTGAGGAAGGCGGGCCAAAGGCCGTACTCGTCCGTCACCAGGACGTCCTCCGGGACCGCCGTGCGGCCGGCGCGCATGCAGAGGCTGGCGAGCCACAGCGAAAGGAAGGTCATCGCGGGATGCTCGGAGGCGACCGCGCGCATGAACTGGGCGCCGCGCCTGCGGGCGAGAGCCGCGGCCTGGGCGAACGAGCGTCCCCGGGCGGGCTTGTACCGGAACAGTTTCTCGCCGTAGGACTCCGGGTCGAGAGCGATGCCCTTCAGCCCGCCCGCCCTGCAGACCCACGCGAGGATGGCCGCCTTCCCGGAAAGAATCTTCCATCCCGCATCGTCCCCCCAATCCAGGTTGCCCGGGGAGCAATTGAGACGCACGAAGTTGTCGGTGAACTTCGCGAATCGGCAGGCCTTGAGGTCGTCCACGGCCGGCTGGAATGAGGCGCGGTCCCAAGGCACGGCGTCCCAGCACCACTCGGAGTGCGCGGGTTTCCCGTCCGCCGTCTTCCCCGCCACGCGGATCATGGCGCCGTCGAACGGGGCGTTCCGCTCCATCTCGGCGTGGTGGGCGCGGAGGTACGCCGTGTCGACGATATCCCATCCGAGCTCGACGAACTTCCTGCGCGGCGCACCGTCGCCTGAGGCCGCCAGCGCCAAAAGGAACGCTCCAACGCACCAGTCGGTCATGGACTCCCCTCAGACGTAATAATGACCTTCCACCTCGAAAGAGCGCGCCAGGACCGCCGCCGCCGCCCCCAGCGAGGAGGCGTTCTCGAGCGCGGAAACCTGGATGGTCGTCCTCTCGAACAACCCCGGCAGGGTCGCCTCCGCCAGCGCACGCCTCACCTGGGGCATGATTATGTCTCCGAACTTGGCCAAGGGCCCGTTGAGAATTATCGCCGGGGGACAGATGAGATTTATCACGTAGGAAAGCCCCAGTCCAAGGCGCCGGCCCGCCTCGCGGAGGATCTTCACGGCGGCGGGCTTGGGATCGCGCAGTTCTTCGAGGCCCTTCAGGTCGCTCCCCTGGGCCTCGTTGATCTCCCGGACCAGGACGGTCTCCGATAGATAAGCCTCCAGACACCCCCTGTTGCCGCACGGGCACGGGCGCCCGTCCTTCTCGATTCGGATGTGCCCCAGCTCGCCCACGTACTCCCTGCCGCCGGCGAAGAGCCTGCCGGCGTGCACGATCCCCGCCCCCACGCCGATGCCCAGCTCCACGCAGACGAAACTGGGCAGGTCGCGCCCTTGGCCGAACCATTTCTCCGCGAGGGCCTTTGCGCGTGTGGCCTCCTCGAAGACGACCGGCCCGCCGGCGAATCCCTCGACCCGCCGCCGGATGTCCACCCCGTCGAGCGCCGGGACGTGAACGGACCTGATCACGCGCCCGGACTGGAGATCCACCAGGCCGGGCACGGTGAAACCGACGCCGTCGAGATGCCCGCGCGCGGCCGAGGCCGCCCGCTCGCAGACGCGCCGCGCCGCCGCGACGATCTCCTCCAGGGAAGGACCGGGGAGATAGTCGATCTGGTGGGAGGCCAGCACCTCCCCCGAAAGGCTCACCAGGAGCGCCGTCACGTTCCTCTCCAAGAGGCTCAGGCCCACCGCCAAGTGCCTGTCCCTCCGAAGCTCAAGGAGGACGAAGGGCCTGCCCTTCACCGTGCGGCGCTTCCCCGTCTCGACGACGTACTCCTCTCTCAAAAGCTCGCCAACCACGTTGGTGACGCTCTTGCGGTCAAGTTTGGCGATATCGGCCACCTCCGAACGCGATATCCGCCCGCGCCTGCGGATCGTGTCAAGTACGCGCGCACGATTTATCCTGCGGATCAGCGTCTGGTCTGCCATGTCAAGCCGCCCCTAATGCACCCGCGAAGATGCCCCCAATTAGCGGTCTAATTCTAATATGTCGATAGGCGCGGCGGATTTTCACAAAATTCGAGCCATTTCCCGGGAACCGGGCCCTCTCTGAGACCCGGGAGCTCCTGGAGCCGGAGGGGAACGGCCTGAAAATAATGGACGCCTTCCAGCATATTATAACAGGGTGGTCCCCGCCGGGATGTCCCGCCCGGCGTTTATGCATCGACATCTTGTTGCCGGAGGCACCGACCTCCGGGGAGGCGGGGAGGTGCTCGGATGGCGATGGGCGGCGGCAAGGACGACCGCAGGGCGTTCCTCCGGACGTTCTCGGCGGCGGCGATGGGAGCCATGCTGGGCCGGCGGGGGCCTCCGGCCGGGCCGTTGAGGATACAGGAGCCCTTCCACGGCGCGGTCCTCAACCGCAGGACCGGGGAACCGGTCGAAGGCGGGCTGCGGATCAAGGTGCTCGGCCAGGCGCCCCTGCGCGACCGTGTGGTCGTCAACGGGACCGCGGCGGAGAGGGCCGGCGACCGCTTCGGCGCGGAGGTCGTCCTAAAGGAGAGGGAGACCGAGATCGCCGCCGTCTCGGAGGGCGGCGGCGGCCGCATGGAACACCGGATCCGGGTGGTGTGGGACATAAACTCGCGCCCGCGCTACAGGATATCTATAGACGACAACATCTTCTTCCTCAGGGACGTCGCGCAGAAGAAGTACGCCTCGCTCTTCGAGTGCCCTTACCTGAAGACGCTCCGCGATCTGCACGCGAGGTACGGCGCCCGCTTCGTCCTCAACATCTACTTCACCGACGGCGAGGGATTCGACATCACCGGGTTCCCCGACGACTACAAGGCCGAGTGGAAGGAAAACGCGGGGTGGCTGCGCCTGGCGTTCCACGCCCACGCGAACGACCCGGAACGCCCGTATCAGCACGCCCCCCCCAGCAGGCTCATCGCGGACCTGGACCGAGTGGCGGAGCAGATCCGCCGCTTCGCCGGCGGAGAAACCTATTCCCCGCCAACCGTCATCCACTGGGGCATGGTCCAGCCGCAGGCCCTCAAACCCCTCCGGGGCCGCGGCGTGCGCGTCCTCAGCGGCTATTTCCGCCGCGCCGGGCACGGATGGGACGTGAACTACCTCCTGGACGACGAGCGTTCCGAGTACCTCTCCAGGCACGACGCCCTGATGGACTTCGCCAGCGGCATCGTCTTCTCAAAAGTGGATCTCGTCATCGACCAGACTCCGCTGCAGAGGATCGTCCCGGCATTGGATCTCGTGGCGAAGGATCCCAACCAGTCGGAAATAATCGACCTGCTGACGCACGAGCAGTACTTCTGGCCCTTCTACCGCAATTACCTGCGCGACCAGCCGCAGAGGGTGGAGGCCGCGGTGCGATGGGCGGCCGAGAAGGGATACGAACCGGTGCTCTTCCACGAGGGATTCATGGGAGTGCCGGAATGAGGGCGAGCCGCATGCCCGACCGTGCCCGGCGTGCGGCGACCTGCTCCCGCAGGGAATTCATCTCGGCGGGGGCCGCGCTGCCGCTGGCGGCCGTCGCGCCGGCGCAGGCGGTCGTGAAGCCGAAGGAATACCCTCGCGCCCTTCGGAATCCCCTGATGGAGTTCCGCCCCGACCTCGGGGGCCGCGCCTCCTCCCACGAGTACGCCACACCGGGCCGCCAATACATCAAGTGGAACGAGATCGAGAACAACGAGTCCGACGGCATCGACAAGATCCGCGCCTACTGCGATTCCAAATGGAAAGGCGTCGAGGCCCAGAACCTCAAGGTCATCCCCCGCGTCTACCTCCACATGAAGACCCACGGCGCCGGGATCGAGAAGCTGGGCCCCCGCTGGAAGACCGCCCCGACGGGCGGGGAAACCGCCTACGACTGGGGAAACTACAGGACCCAGCCCGGAGACAATCCGAACGACACGCTCTCGGATCCCGCCCACCGGCGGTTCCTCATCAACCGACGACCCCGCCGGGGACCGGTCGCTCCGCTACAAGACACGCGCGTGATTCCATGAATACGTTCCTCGCCGTGCTGCTGGCCCTCCCGACGCGCCCACAAGAGGTCCGCGCCACTCAATGGGGCTTCGACCCCGATGACTCCACGAAGTCGATCCAATCCGCGATCGACTCGGGGGCCAGGAGAGTCGTCATCGAAAACACCGGGAAACCGTGGATAGTGACACCCATCCGACTCGCGAGCGACCAGGAGATCGTCTTCGATAAGGGCGTGGTGCTCCAGGCAAAGCGCGGCGCGTTCCGCGCGAAAAACGACTGCCTGCTGTCGGCCGCGTCCGGGGAAAACATCACCCTGACCGGCTACGGCGCGACGCTGCGGATGTGGAAGGAGGACTATCAAAAGGAATACGAGAAGTCCGAGTGGCGCCACGCCCTGAGCCTGCGGAGCTGTTCCAACGTGCGGATCCTGGGATTGACCATCACCCAAAGCGGCGGCGACGGCATCTACCTCGGCGCGGCGCAGGCCGGCGTACCGTGCAGGGACGTCGTCATCCGCGACGTGGTCTGCGACGGCAACCACAGGCAGGGCATCAGCGTCATCAGCGCGGAGAACCTCCTCATTGAAAATTGCATCCTCAAGAACACCGCCGGCACCGCCCCGCAGGCGGGGATCGACTTCGAGCCCAACCGCCCCGACGAGCGCCTCGCCAACTGCGTGATGCGTAACTGCGTCTCGGAGAACAACCGCGGCTGCGGATACGCATTCTGGCTGGGACACCTCAATGGGACCTCAGAACCGGTTTCCATCCGGCTGGAGAACTGCCGCGCGTCCGGAAATTCCGGCCCCGCCTTCATGTGGGGCACGCGCAACGAGGGGCCGGGAAGTTTCCCCCGCGGGACTGGCGATTTCACCCTGTGCTCGTTCGAGAAGTGCGACGGCGGCGGGATCATGGTGCGCGGGAATCCCGCCTCGGGATGCAGGCTCCGGTTCGACAGGTGCCGGATCTCCGACTGCACGCCCGGCAACCGCGACGTCTCGCCGATCACCTTCACCGCGCCCCACGGAGCTGCCGAGGACGTCGGCAACGCCGAGTTCGCCGACTGCACGGTCCGGGATCCCATCCGGCGTCCCCCAGTCGCGTTTCTGGACTGGACCGGCAGGCGCCGGGTCGCCCGGATCTCCGGCTCGCTGTCCGCGGAGACCGAGGGAAGGCTTTCGCGCCACACGCTCGACGAAAAGACGTTGTCGGAGTGGATCCCGATCCTCGCGTTCAAGGACATCCCGCAGGTCGCCCTCGAGGGACTGCGGCTGGAGCCGGCGCTGCCGGGGGTACCCGCGGCCGGCGGCGGCACGATGCGCCTGCGCGGCGCCTCCGAATTCATCATCTTCGCCGAGAAGGACCGGCCAGCCTCCTTCTCCGTCCAGATCATCCCAGTGGGCCAGCCCCGCGCGCCCGCCGCAGTCCGAGTCTATTCCCCTTCCGGCAGGGAAATCACCGCCCTCAAGGCGACTCCCGGGCGGATGACGCCCTGCGAGTTTACGACCGCCGAGACCGGGGCCTGCCGCATAGGGATGGATCCAGGCAACGCCGCGGTCGTCGTGGAGTCCTCCGCCTGCCGACTGGTCGCCTGCGGAGAAAAAGCGCCGCTACACTTCTTCGGTTCGACCGGCACGTTCCACTTCTGGACGCCCGCCGGCACGGTCGAGTTCGGCGTCCGCCTCTGGGGAGGCGGCGTCGGGGAGGCGGTCCGCGCATCGCTCATCGACCCCGAGGGCCGCAAGGTCGAGGAAAAGGACAACATAGTCAAACCCCACCTGTTCGTCGCCAAGCCCGCCGGTGTAGCCCGCGGAGAGGCCTGGGGACTCCGGATCGAGAAACCCTCGCAGGGCGTCCTGGAGGACTATTTCGTGGATATCCTGGGCGTGCCGCCGCTTCTGGCGGGGACGCCGGGGGCGCTCCTGAAACCCGTGAAGCCATGAACCCGACGGAGATATTCCAGTTCTTCCTGGCCATCTGCACGCAGATCCAGGATGAGGGGGAGGACGATTGGTGGCTCCCTGAATGGGTCAAGCAATCCCTGTTCAGTGGATACTACAGCTGCTCGAGGGGCCCTCTCAACGACAACGCCGAGGTTCAGCTGGCCTGGAAGGATTTCGAGCCGCAGGACGGCGTATTCGACTGGTCGCCGCTGGAGAGCGCCCTCAAGACGGGCAGGCACGGGATCTGGGTTCGGTTCTACGCCTCTGGGACAGCCCGGACGCATGGTGCGCGCTGCGCCAATACCGCCGCTCGGTCAATGACAGTTGGATCGCCGGCGGCAGGGACACCGACATGAACATCAGGAATTTCGAACGCTGGCTCGTCCAGCGGGAGGTTGACGAGGGAGGTCGCGCCCAGCCAGCCTACAGGGTCGCATATCCGCGGGAATTCGCCTCGATCAACGGGGAATTCTCCCACGAAGCCGCCCGCACGGACCGGGCCGGCGGGAATAACTGCATCTATTTCGGCGTCGACGACCGTTTCCTCAAGGGCGGCCGCAACCCCGTCCAAGTCAAGGTGACCTGGTGGGACGACGCGCCCGGGAAGTGGTGGATTGAGTACGACGCGGCGGGGGGAGAGGCCTATAGGAAGACGCGGGTCGTGGATCAGGCGGGGGACGGGGCGTGGAAGACGACTACGTTAGAGATGCCTGACGCCGGGTTCGGAAACCGCCAGAAGGGAGGCATGGATTTCCGGATCGTCACCGGCGGGCCGGGGGATCTGACGGTGCGGTTCGTACGGGTGATCCGCCTGACGCCCCCGCCGCCGAGACCGGGAGGGCGGTGATGAAAATCCTCTTGGCGTGCCTGGCCTGTCTGCAGGCGACCCAGGAAAAGAAGGTGTTCCCCATACCCGCCGAGGCCGGGACGGTGATCGTCACGGCCTGCGCCGGCCGTGACCCGGCGGGGGCCACGGTCGATCTCCTCTGGGACGACCGCTCCACGACACGGATATCATTTCGTGCGGGCGACGAGGAACTGATCGATGACAGCTTTCTCCAGTTCCCCTGGGGCATTCGCCTCTATACCCGTCCCAACCCGCGCTTCTACAGGCTCGAGAAGAAGGAGGACCGGGATCGGGCGGCAGAAGGCTGGAGGTCCCTGCCGCCGGCGTCCCGGCACCGGGTCCGGATAGAGATCCGCCGCGCGAAGGGCGGCGCCCAGATGTGGCTCGACGGCCGTTTTGTCCAGGAACTGGCCGGCAAGAACCGCGTGACCGAGATCCGTCTGGCGACGCCTCCCGGTGTGGCCCCCGGCGAGGTCCGCTGGGAGAAGGAAACCGAGGGACCGTTCCTGCCGATCGCCCTCGATGATTTCGCCAGGCCCGGGAACTGGGCCGGCGCGCGGACGACGTTGAAGGCGGGCGAAACGACCTTGGACGGCGTCCCCTTCAAGGTCGCTTCCGGCCCCGGCAGCATCCAAGTGGCGGGGCTCGGCCGGCTGTCCTGCCCCTCGGACGACCTGGTGAGCTTATACTGGCGGCGGTGCAGCCTGGACGGACTGCCTGAATCGCGCATCATCTCAGTGCCCCTCGACACGTACGCCTTCGCCCACGTCCTGTGCGCGGCCGAAGAGGATCCCTCGAAGGTGCCGGCCTTCACCCTGCGGCTTACCCGCTACGGGGGATCACGGGGGAACGCCATGGCCGACACGGTGGTCCGCCTGCCGTCGCCCGATGCGCGCCCGATCGGCAAGGTCGAGGCGGGCGGGAAGGCGGTCCCGCTCTGGCGGGTGCGCGTCCCGCTCAAGATCGGGATGATCCAGGATCTCCTGTTCGAGAACGATTCGCGGCGGCAGGGCTTCCGTCTCGGCACGTGGCGGAGCCTCGACTTGGAGGTGATGGATCCGCTGCTGGGCGTGGATGAATACGATGCCTTCCCTCCCCCCATGAGGCACGTCCCCCGTGAGTTCGCCCCGCGTGGATCAGATATAAGCTCGGTGCACCTCTTCGCAATCACCCTGGAGGCGAGCCCGGCCTCTTTGGAGATCCGCACGGAGGCGCCGGCTTGGGCGTTCTATTCCGCCGAACGACCCGCGATCCGGGCAGTGGTGAAAGCCAGGGAGCCGGGAGAGTACGAGGTCGCGTGGGACTTTGCGGACGTGGGCGAAAAGATCCAGGCCTCGGGGAAGAAACGAGTGCCGCTGGGGGCTGGAGGGGCGGAGGGGATCGTCGAGGTGCCCGTCGAGGTCCCCTGCGGCTGGTACGCGGGGCGTTTCCGGCTCTGGAAGGACACGGGGCAAGTGCTGGTGGAACATCGCGGATCCTTTGCAGTGCTCCCGCCGGACACGCGCCGGGCGGGATTCGAGTCGCCGCACGGGACGTGGTGGTTCCACTGGGCGCACGGGGGCGAGCCCGACATCAAGCGCGCGGGTCCCGTGCTCCAGAGGGCGGGGCTTCGCCACACCACCCTCCCCAAGGAGCTGCCCGAGGGCGTCACGTCGGAATACAAGGTGACGGCGTGGTGCGTGACATGGAAGAACGCCAAGGCGAAGGAGATCGATCCATGGCTGGCCGAGCACGAGGAGCACATCCGCCAGA
>FWPU01004502.1_pt1 | contig 32329 bp, 25 predicted proteins | sample 2228361 | NCBI WGS metagenome assembly FWPU01 (sample SAMEA103939777, study PRJEB20133) | metagenome
CTCTGCTCCACAGAGATACTTTGATAAGGCTGGAAAGCCAGCATTGACTGCTCCAAGAATTAAGGCAGCTGTTAGCTGGGCAAAGAAGTTTAGAGATGCTGGCTATGATGCAAAGATTGCTGACTGGTCAAATGAATGGTACGCAGCATTAAGAGAGGGTACAATATCTTACACACCATCAGGTGCATGGCTTGGTGGACATTTAAAGAACTGGATGGCACCAGATGCAAAGGGTAAGTTCAGAGTGGCTGAACTTCCAAAGTTGAATAAGAGAGATAAGAAGCCTATGAAGATGAGCGAAGGTGGGTCATTCATTGCAATTCCGAAGAAGGTTCCGGATTCACAGAAGGGAGCTTGCTGGGAACTTATCAAGTGGCTCTGTACAAGAGTTGATGCTCAGCTTATTTCTTATGATAAATCTGACGCATTTCCTGCATATATGCCTGCATGGAAAGACAAAATCTTTGAAGAAGGGGTTGAATACCTTGGTGGGCAGAAGGCAAGGGTTCTCTGGAGACGGATTGCTATGGAAATTCCAGAAGTTTATGTAAACGAGAAGGATTCCCTTGCAAACTCCATACTTTCACAGGCACTTTCAGAGGTTCTTGAGGGCAAGAAAGATGTAGATACTGCACTTGCAGATGCCCAGAAAGAACTTGAGAGCAAGATGGAATAAACTCTCTTCTCTTTTCAAATATTTGTTTAACGGACGCAAGGGCTGTCTATCACAGACAGCCCTTTTTGATTTTTTGACAAAAAGTCTTTCTTGCTTTATACTATTGCCTGTGTGCACTATAGTGCGTAAAGGCTAAATATAGATAGGAGGAACAATGAGTTTTTTCACTTTTCCGAAAGATTTCATATTTGGTACTGCCACTGCCTCTTATCAGGTTGAGGGTGCAGTAAATGAGGATGGAAGAGGTTTGTCTGTATGGGACACTTTTAGCAGACTTCCCGGAAGAATCTGGAACAACGATATTGGAGATGTAGCATGCAATCAATACCATCTTTACTTAGAAGATATAAAAATAATGAAAGAACTTGGTCTTGATGCCTACAGATTTTCCATTGCGTGGCCAAGGGTTTTTCCCTATGGAGAGGGGAAACCAAATCAAAAAGGGCTGGATTATTATCACAGGCTTATTGATGAACTTTTGAAAAACAATATTAAGCCTTTTGTAACCCTGTTTCACTGGGATTTGCCGCAAAGTTTGCAGGATAAGTATGGTGGTTGGAAAAGCAAAGAAGTAGGTAAATTATTTGCAGATTACTCTGCCTATGTTGTTAATAATTTGAAAGATAAGGTGGAATACTGGTCCACAATGAATGAAATTTGCTGTTTTACAATATTGGCACATGTTTATGATAAGCACGCCCCCGGTGGTATTGAAAATAAAAAGGTTTCAAATCAGACTGTACATAATGCTCTTCTGGGACATGGGCTTGCACTCAGGGCAATAAGGGAAAGTGGTAATAAAAAAACAATAGTTGGAACAGTAGAAAATCCATTATTAAGCTGGCCCATTTATGAGAATGAGAAACACATTAGTGCTGCAAAAAAGGCTTTTTATAACAGAAATCAGCAGATATTATTTCCTCTTATGACTGGAAAATATTCGGAAGAATGGTTAAACGAAATGGGAGAAAATGCACCGGAGTTCACCGAAGAAGAAATGAAAATAATTGGTGGCAGGCTTGATTATCTGGGTTTAAATATATACATGGGATATCCGATAAGATATAGCGAAAACGAAAATGGATATGAAATTGTACCTCTCCCGTCAAATTTTCCTAAGACTTATATGGATTGGGGTATTACTCCAAAGGCTTTATATTCAACTCTAAAATTTGTAAATGAGTTTTTCGGAAATATACCTCTTTACATCACCGAAAATGGAATGGCAGCTAAAGATTTAGAAACCAAAAATGGAGAAATACTGGATATCGATAGAGTGGAGTTTTTAAGAATACATCTTGAAATGGTTTCAAGGGCTATTTCAGAAAATATACCAGTAAAAGGATATTTTGTCTGGAGTTTGCTTGACAATTTCGAATGGTCTCATGGTTACGATTCAAGATTCGGAATTATACGAGTGAATTACTCAAACCAGAAAAGGACAATAAAACTTTCAGGAGAATATTACAGGGATGTTATAAAAAATAGAAGGGTATTATAGGAGGAGTAAAGTGGAGAAATCAAAAGTTTATTTTACAGATCTTTCTACAAGACCGGGTAGAAATTTGCTTGATAAACTTGAGAATCTGGTAAGAAAGGCTGGAATTTTAACTATTGATTTTAACAAAAAATTTATCGCTATAAAGATACATTTTGGTGAACCTGGGAATCTGGCATATATAAGGCCAAATTATGTGACAAGAATTGTCAGGCTATTAAAATCTCAAAATGCCTATGTCTTTCTTACAGATTCTAATACCCTTTATAAAGGGAAAAGGTCAAACGCCGTAGAACATATAGAGAGTGCCTTTGAGAATGGTTTTAATCCATTATCAGTTGGGTGTCCTGTAATTATTGCGGATGGGCTGAAAGGAACTGACTATCGTGAAATTGAAATAAACTTGAAGAATTGTAAAACTGCAAAAATTGGGTCGGCGATAGCTGATGCAGATATTATAATTTCAATGAATCATTTTAAAGGGCATGAACTTACTGGCTTTGGGGGAGCAATAAAAAATCTTGGTATGGGGTCGGGCTCTATCAGCGGAAAGCTTGAAATGCATTCCAACAGTCAGCCTCACATTGTAATAAACAAATGTGTTGGTTGCAGGGTGTGTGAAATGAATTGTGCTCATGGAGCCATAAAAGTAGTAAATAAAAAAGCTGTAATAGATTATGGCTTATGTGTGGGATGCGGGCAATGTGTAGCTGTATGCGTGTATGATGCCGCACAACCAAGGTGGGATTCAAAGGGGGCACAGGAAAAGATTGCAGAGTACGCTTTTGCCGTATTGAAGGGTAAACCATCCTTTCATATAAATTTTGTAATGAATGTTTCTCCAAATTGTGACTGCTGGGGACATAATGATATTCCTATTGTGCCGGACATTGGTATTCTCGCCTCTTTTGATCCTGTGGCTCTTGATAGAGCCTGTGTGGATTTGGTAAATTCTGCACCACCAATTATGAAAAGCTGTATAGGTTCAATTTACGAGAAGTCACCAAACAAGGATAAATTTACACTTGCTCAGCCACATACTGACTGGAGACTTGGGCTTGATTATGCCGAAAAAATAGGGCTCGGAAGTCAGAAATACGAGCTTATTAATGTTGATTAACTTCTAATTTGAAAGAGAATTCCTGGAGAAAATTATGAGATTAAAACTTTCTTTGATGATGTTTTTGCAGTTTTGTGTTTTTGGGGCTACATTGCCTATATTTTCTTTATTCTGGAAAGAGCATATTCACCTGAATGGAGCTCAGATTGGGCTGATTTTTTCTTTATCATCCATTTCTGGAATTATAGCCCCTTTCATTACAAGTTTTATAGCTGATAAATTTGTCAGAGCAAAATATCTACTTGCTCTTTCCAATTTTCTTATGGGGGTCTTTTTAATAATATTGAGGTATCAGACACACTTTATAAGTATTCTTTCAATATTTACAATTTACTCCATGATTACCGGACCTGTAATTGGTCTTCTGAATGCAATATCCTTTCACTTACTTTCTACTGAAAGAAGTAAGTTTGGAAACATAAGGGTATGGGGAACTATTGGATATATGTTCAGTGGAGCCTTTTTTAGTCTCATCTATCTGAGTTTGCCTGGAAATGGAGAAAAGATAGGAGATTCCTTTATAATGGCTGGAATTTTTGCATTTTTACAGTCTATACTTGTTATTTCTCTTCCATCCTACAAAATGGAAAAACCATCTTCACTCAAAGAGATTTTCCCTTTTGATGCCTTCAAGCTACTTTTAAAACCTGAGGTAATTATCCTTTTAATATTTCAATACCTCATTTTTTTTGCAGACAGATTTTATTTTATAGGGACAGCCCCATTTCTTTCTTTTCTTGGACTTAAAGAAAGATTTATTATGCCCGTAATGAGTCTTGGACAGCTCACAGAAATTTTTGCAATGTTCCTTCTTGGTCTTCTCATACCAAGATGGGGTTATAAAAAGGTTTTCACAATAGGGCTTTTAGCCGAAATACTGAGATTTGGTTCTTACCTCATAGGCACACCTTATGCTATATCTATCTTTGGTGTGGCAATCCATGGATTTACATACGCTTTTCTATATGTTACAATATCAATTTTTCTTGACGAGCAGACAGATAAAAGAACCAGAACGGCTTTGCACCAGCTCTTTTACATGATAGCCTTCGGTATAGGTGGAATTTTAGGAAATGTATTTGCAGGGAAAATGTTTGATGTTTTTACTCTTCCAAACGGAATGGTGAATTATAAATTCTTATGGAGTATTCCTCTTTTGATTTGTACTGGAACAGTGATTTTATCTTTTGCTCTTTTCCCAAAAAAAACCGAAGTGGAGAATGCCAGTGTTAATTGATTCTCACTGCCATCTTTTACATTGCTACCATCATATCGAAGAAGACCTGGTTAAAGAGATAGAAAAAAATTTTTTCTGTCTGGTTAACATTTTAATAAATGAAAAAGAAATAAAAAAAGTTATATCACAACCAATCAAATCAAATGTAATAAAGAATGCCATTGGAATTTATCCCGAAGAAGCAAGAAATTTTAATAGGGAAATGAAAAATAATTTTAAAAATTATTTAGCTCAAATGAATGCCTGTGCTATAGGGGAATGTGGTATTGATTTTCACTGGGATTATGGAGATATAAAAGTTCAGGAAAAACTTTTTAGGTTTCAGATAGAAATTTCTATTGAAAAAAATCTTCCCTTGTTAATACATTCAAGAGAAGCCTTTAATGATACTTTTAGAATTCTTAAGGAATATAAATTTCAAAGGCCTTTTATTCTTCATTGTTTTGGCTATGAAGTAAAAGAGGCAGAAAAATTTTTAGAATTAAACTCAGCATTTTCTTTTGCTGGGAACATTACCTATCCAAAGGCTGAAAGTCTGAGAAATGTCTTAAAAATCATTCCTATTACAAAGATTCTGATTGAAACAGATGCCCCTTATTTAAGTCCTCACCCTTTAAGAGGAAAGAAAAATACCCCTTTTAATATAAAATACACATATGAATTCATAGCAAGTAAGCTTGATATAGAAGTTGAAGAATTAGAAAAACAGATTGAAGAAAACTTTAAAAAGTTATTTAATATCAGTTATAGCCCACAATCTTTTTGAGCTGTAATACATTTGAAAAATATTCATACAATGCTTGTAAATAATTTACTTCTGCCTGATTATAACTTACTTCTGCATCTGTTAATTCAAGAGATGATGCTGCACCTGTTCTGTATCTTTTGTTCGCGATGTCCAGACCTGCCTTCGCAAGCCTGACATTTTCTGATTGACTTACGATAAGTGCCTTTGATTGCTCAATCTGTAAAATGAGATTTTTAACTTTTAAAATTATGCCGTCCGAAAGCTGTTTTTTAACAAGTTCAAGTTTTTTGATATTTTCATCTATTTCATTTTCAGCCGAGTAAGTTTTTGTAAAAGGTATCCATGTGTCTATAGGTATGTTTACCTGAACCCCTGCATTCCATGAATCTACCCATCTTCTTTCATCATCTGATGATTTCTCCTTTTTGAAATCATACTTGTAGTTAAAAAAAGCTGCAACTGTCGGGTATCTGCTGGCAGAGGTAATCTGTCTTGATAACTTTAAAGTTTCAATAGTGTAATCTATATTTTTTAAGTCTATATCATTTGAAATAGCGAGTTTTATAGCGTCTGTGAGAGATATATTAACAACTATATTTGTGGAATCAAGGAGGTTTCCATATATTTCAATCTCATCATAATTGGTTAAACCTATCTGATTACAAAACGAAATTTTTGCAGTAATATAGCCATTTTTTACCCTTATAAGGTTTGGCTGATTATTCTTGTATGCAACCTCGGCCCTTATTTTATCGTACTCAGATACAACCCCGGCCTTATATGAAGCTTCAGCATAATTCCACCTCTCTTTGAGGCTTTTATCAAGTTCTTCCAGAAGTTTTATATTTTCCCTGATTAATAAAAGGTTGTAGAAATTAATAGAAATGGTGGTTATAATTTCCTTCTTTTTGTCCTCATACTTCTGTTTGGCAAGTTCAAGATTCAGCTTTTTTATTTTACTGGCATTCCAGAGCTTAAAACCTGTGAAGAGTGGCTTACTGATAGTAACTCCTGCACTATAGTTATCCTGAAAAACCTGCTGGTTTGTTTTCATGTCTAAGGGTGCCATTATGGGAACAGGGACATAAGCTCCTGTGGGATTTCCATTTTGAATAACTGGTATATTAGTAACTATATATCCGTACTCTGGTGTAACTATTTTGCCATTCTCAACAGTGTTAGGGTCTAAGTATGTATAACTACCTGAGATTGAAATTGATGGTGTGTAAAGATCAGCAAGAGACTGCATATTTTGAGCCTCGGCTATTTTCAGATCCTTTTCATATTGGAGAAGAGAAAGATTATCTCTCAAAGCTAACTCTATAGCATTTGATAGTGAAAGAGTAAATGTTTGAGAAAAAGTTAGAGCATAAAAAATTCCTGTACTTAATATGGCCAAGTATATTGAATTTTTGAAATTCATAGCTTCCCCCGAATTTAAATTATACTTATTGCTAACCTTGAAAGTTAAATCCTATCCCTCTATATATAAATGCCTTTAATTCTTTTATCCCCTCCTCAAGTGAATAATTCTTTTTAAAAGGGTTTTTTTTCTTATTCAGGTCCATGAAAAAAGAAAAGAAAAAATGCCCTATAGCTAAAAGAATTATATCTGCAACTACCCTCGTATTTAAATCTTTATTAATTACTCCTTCATTTTTACCATTCTCAAGCACTTCTGATACAATATTCTCTATTTCAGCTCTACAATCAATGACAAATTCTATTAATTCTTTCAGTTTGGAGTCTTTTTTTGCAGCTTTAAAAATATCCTTCCATATTTCCTCTGTAAACACAGTTGAGAAAAACCTCGAAGTCTCTGTGTGAAATTTGAAAATTTTTTCAATAAGTTTATCAAATGAATTGCTAAAGCCTTCCCCACTTTTTTTAATCTCTTCAATGTGTTTCCAATTTTCTTTAAGCATATGCACAACAACTGAAAGAAAAAGTATGTTTTTATTTCCAAAATGTCTGTAGATTGTACCCTTTCCAATTTTTAGATTGGTTGCAATTTCATCAAGGCTTGTCTTATGAAAGCCCTTTCTTAGAAATTCATCCCTTGTCACAGAAAGAATTTTTTTATCAATTTCACTGAGATTTTTAAATTTTTCCAGCATGATGGTGCTCCTGAAAATTAAAAGTGGACGGACAAGTCCGTCCACTTTTAATATAATTAATTTTTAGAAAAAAGGCAAGAATTTTTTCAAATTTTAGAAACTAACTTATTTCTACCTCTATCCATCTGCTTTTTAGTAAAACTTTTTGAGTAGTATAACCTGCTTTTTTCAAAGCATTTTTTGCCTCGTTAAAGTATGTATCAATTTTTGAAGGTGTATGACAGTCAGAATTTATAATTACTGGAATATTTCTTTTATAACATTCCTTGAAAAGCCACTCTGAGGGATAAAAATCATTTATGCTTCCTCTTGCAATCCCGCCAGTATTTATTTCAAGAATCGATGAGCTTTTTGAAATAACATCAAGAGTATATAAGACCTGTTTTTTGTACCATCTTTCCTTTTCGGAAAAAAAGTGGCCCCCTTTATTATTTTTCTTTATCAGGTCCATGTGGGCAACAATATCGGGCTGATATTCCAGTATCATTTTTCTTTCGAGTTCGTAATAAGCTGATACAAAATTCATCACATTTTCATTATATAAATTTTTCAGTGCATCGATATAGCTTTCTATTTTCCCGTCTATGATATAAAATATTTGCTTCCTGTTATCATATAAAAAGTGAACGGATGAGATGTTGAAATCAAGTTTATCCTTTGTCTGAAAATATAAAGCCTGATACTTTTTTTCTTCATAATAGTCAAATTCCAGTCCCAGGTAGATTTCTATTTTTTCCTTATATTTTTTCTTTAACGAATTTATAGTTTCAAAATATAAGTTTAGGTTTTCATTTTTAAGCGTCCAGTCAAGAGTAATCGGTGTCGGAGCGTGGCTTGAAAAACCTATAACCCTAAAACCCTTTTCAATTGCACTTAATACATATTCTTCTGGCTTCCCGTTCCCATCACAGAAGATACTGTGAGTGTGAAGATTATACAATTTTTTCTCCTTATTGGTCAATTATAAAATTGTCTATAAGTCTTGTATTACCAATGAAAACAGCAAGTGCTATAACAACTTTTTTCTGAATAAATTTTAAGTCTTCGAGTGTTTCAGGATCCACTATGGCAATATAGTCAATTTTTGCATCTGGAGCAATGCTTTGGATTTTTTTCTCCATTTCTTTCTTTATTTCATTGCAATCAGTTTCGCCCTCTTTAATCAATTTATCCGCAAGTAACAAAGATTGATAGAGTGAGGTAGCTTTTTTTCTTTCTTCAGGCGAAAGATAGGCGTTTCTTGAGCTCATTGCAAGTCCATCGGGTTCCCTGATAATTGGAAGAGTAATTATTTCAGTATCAATGTTCAAATCCCTTACCATTTTTTCGATTATCTTTGCCTGCTGGTAATCCTTTTGTCCGAAATAGCTTCTGTGAGGTCTGACTATGTTAAAAAGCTTTGTTACAACGGTTGCAACCCCCTTGAAATGTCCGGGTCTCGAAAGTCCACAGAGATGTTCCGGTAGTTTTTCAAGATAAACGTAGGTTTCAAAATCCTCGGGATACATTTCTTTCCCTGACGGAAAAAAAAGAAAGTCAGTTTTTTCTTTTATCAGAAGCTTACAATCACTTTCAAATGTTCTTGGATATTTTTGAAAATCCTCATTGGGGCCAAATTGAATGGGGTTAACAAATATGCTTACAACTACAATATTGTTTTCTACCCTCGCCCTTCGTACAAGAGACAGATGTCCCTCATGGAGTGCTCCCATCGTAGGAACAAAACCAATCATTTTTCCTCTTTTGCGAAGTAAGTTTGAAGTAGCGTACATTTCTAAAATCTTCTCAATAATTTTCATTTTTTGCTATTCCCCTTTTCCTCTTTATATTTTTTTGCAGCTTCAATAAATGAAGTAAATAGAGGATGAGATTCGATCGGTGAAGATTGAAACTCGGGATGAAATTGGCAGCCAAGAAACCATGGATGGTCTTTTAACTCTATGATCTCTACAAGACCATTTTCACTTGTCCCGCTGATTATAAGTCCGTGTTTTTTAAATGTTTCAATATACTCTGGATTGACTTCGTATCTATGGCGGTGTCTCTCATAAACCTCTTCTTTGCCATAAATTTTTGAGGCAAGGGTATTTTGTTTTATCTTTACTTTTTGGGCCCCCCTTCGCATGGTTCCACCTAAGTACGAGACACCTTTCAGGTTTGAAAGTAATTCGATAACAGGATCAGGAGTTTCAGGGTCAAATTCTCTTGAATGTGCATTTTTTATCTTACAGACATTCCTTGAAAATTCTATTATCATACATTGGAGTCCCAGACATATACCAAAAAGAGGAATTTTTTTATCTCTTGCAAAATTAACTGTCTTTACTTTACCTTCTATCCCCCTGCCGCCAAAACCACCGGGAATTAAAATTCCATCTATACCGCTGTGAAAAGTTCCCTCAAAATTTATTCTCTTATAAAAATTTTTCAGAAATTCTCTTTTTTCTTCAACAATATCATCAATTAGAGTACAAAAATTTGTGCCCATATCTCTTTCATACAGATCGTCAATTATATCCTTTTCTTTTTCATTGGCAAAAACAAGAATGTTATTCTCAAAAAAGTCAACTGTACATCTTTTTAAAATACCTTCTTCAAACTCTTCTGCTTCAAACTGTTCTGAATCAATCTTTTCTATTTTTACTTTAACTTTATTTCCGATCCCACCATGAATAAGGGCTGCATCAACACTTTTGTAAGTATCTTCAAGGTTTACATACTTACCTACCAGGGCTATTCTAACTTCCTCCTTTGTTGTTTTTATGATTTCAATGAATTTTTTCCATTTTGTAAGATCTGGCTTTTTATAGGGGAGCCCAAGCTTCTCAAGTATTATCCTGTCAGCTCCCTGCTCAAAAAATATGAGAGGAACCTCATACACACTGTGATAGACATCATAGGCAGAAAATATACTTTCTTCATCAATATTACAAAATAATGCAAGTTTTGCCTTTACAGCCGTTGATAAAAGTCTCTCTGTTCTGCAAAAAAGGAAGTCAGGTTGAATTCCCATAGACATTAATTCTTTCACAGAATGCTGGGTAGGTTTCGTTTTAATCTCACCAGAGCCCTTTATGGTAGGGACAAGTGTTAAATGGGCAAATTTTACATTGTTTCTCCCCTCATCAATTGAAAATTGTCTCACTGCTTCAAGGAAGGGTAAGCTTTCTATATCTCCAACTGTTCCACCCAGTTCCACTATAATTATATCAGAGTTTTTTCCTTCATCCACCATTTTAATTCTTCGCTTTATTTCATCAGTAATATGTGGAATAACCTGCACAGTTTTGCCTAAGTAATCTCCTCGTCTCTCTGCTTCTATTACACTTTGATAAACCTGACCAGTTGTTAAACTACTTGCTTTTGTTGTTTCTATCTGAGTGAATCTTTCGTAGTTTCCGAGATCAAGATCAGTTTCAGCCCCATCCACAGTTACAAAAACCTCCCCATGCTGATATGGGCTCATTGTCCCAGCATCAACATTGAGATAAGGATCTATCTTCATCATATTAATCTTATATCCTGCATTTTTTAATAGCACCCCAATGGAAGCAGCAGTAATGCCTTTCCCAAGAGAAGAACACACACCACCTGTTACAAAAATATACTTTTTTATTGCCATAAAGTTCCCCTCTAAAAATTTCTACCACATTTATTATATAAAAAATTGATTTTTAGAGCAATAATTTTAATTGAATGTTATAATATAGATATTGAGCTAAATCAAGTGATTTTTTAAAGGAACAGAATATATAGATACCAGACATGACGCCTTTGGTATGGCTGTTAGATGTCTATTTTATTTTTTGAGTGAGAAAAGGAGAAAATTTGATTTTCAAATTTTTAATTAGTGGGACCCCAGAAAAAATAATCGCTTTCGAAAAAGAATTATTGACCATTCTGGAGAAGACATTTTCCCACAACGATCTGGCAAGCCATGAAATTCACTTTTGTGTTCATGAAGCTATATTGAATATCATTCAGCATACTTACAAATGGGATACGTCTTTGCCAATAGACATTCAACTCAATATTACAGAAGAGGATGATAAAAAAGTTGTGGAGATTTATATTAAAGACACAGGTAAGCCGATTAAAAAAGAGTTACATCCTCCGCATAAAATAAGGTTGTTCCAGATGAGGCAACGGGGTTTATATATGATCAGTAAAATTATGGATGATTTTTACATAAAACCGGTAAATAAAACGGGAAATTTATCATATATGAAAAAAATTGTATTAAAAAAGTAAAAAATGAGGAGAAAGTTTTGGAATCAAAATTAAAAATAAAAGTCTCCTTCTATAAAGATGAGATAGCAATTATAGACATTGCAGGAGAATTAACTGTATTTACTGATGAATTTGATATATTTTATAAGGAAATAATGGCATATTTAAAAATGGGCATTTACAAATTTATATTTAACATGCAAAACTTGAGATACATTGATTCTTCGGGTGTAGGATTGTTAATGAGAATAGCAAGCATTGCTGCAAAAAAGAATACTAAAATATGTGTTTTATGTGACCAGCCCAATATTCTTAAAGTTTTTTCTATCTCAAAGGTTGATGTTTTCTTCGTGCGCATCAATTCTATTGAAGAAGGTATTTCAATTCTTGAAAATATAAGTTATCAATAATTTTTTTAAAAACATTGACAAATTTTATTTTGAGTTTTATAATGCTATATTACATCTGCTATATAGCGTTTGCATTTTTTTTTTCTCTCAAACTTTATATAAAACATTAGTTAAAAGGAGGAGATAAATTATGAGAGAATTTGCTAAACTTTTAATTTTGGTTTTTGTGTCTGTCTCGTTTTTTGCATGTGCAAAGAGTGAAAGCACTGTAAAACAGGAAACGAAAACCCCCGCAGCAGAAGCACCTGCAGAGTTAAAGTCTGATCCAAATATTTTTCCTGTTTACAGCGATGTTTATGGTGGTGGCAATGAGGTTGAATTTTCACACATGGAAAGCAAACCAGAGGCAAAGGTAAGGGTCTACATATGGGAAGGTACATGCAAGATTAAAAAAGTGAATGATGATGTTTTCGCCGGTAAAGAGGCAATAAGCATAGTAGCAGGAGCCGGTTCATGGTTTGGTTTTGGTTTTCACAAAGTAAATCCCGGTTCTCAGAAGATGGAAGGTTTTGAAAATGGGCATTTAAAGTTAGCGATTAAGGCCGCACCGGGTGCCGGGGATGTAAAGGTACTTATTAAGCATAGTTACCAGACAGAAGCGTGGCTCAATCTTGATGACTATGGCTTCAAAGCTGATGGAAAATGGCATGAAATTTCAATACCACTGGCAGATTTTATTCCTCAAATTAATTTTAAGGATGTAAACATTTTCTTTGGGATGGCACAGGGGAAAAAATTTGTTCCTATCTCAAAATACTGGGTTGATGAAATTTACTGGACAAAGAATTAGCTTTAAAATCTCCCAACAGTAATATCAGAAGCATCGCTGTTGGGAGATTTTATTTTCTAAACTTATTCAGGTCCAGACATATAAAGGCAACATCATCATCAAAGTTTTCATTTCCATGAAAGAGGATAAGGTTATTTTTTACTTTCTCTATAAATTCTTTTGCTGGAATTTCTTTATTTCTTAAAAAGAGACTTTTTAGAGCATAGTTTTCAAAATCCGCCTGTGGGTTACTTTTTGAAGAGGTTTCTGTTAAACCATCTGTATAAAAAACTATCTTTCTTATATCATTAAGTATTATTTCTTCATCCTGATAACTCTTTTTTAATATTATAAGCTCCTCTTTTGGTGCAACCCCCAGTGCAAGACCTGTACTCCTGCATTCAAGTTGCTTTACAGAATCTTCATATATCAGATAGGGGTTGTTATGTCCGGCATTTGAAAATATAAGTTTATTTTCATTTTCCTTATATATGCCATAAAATGCCGTGGCAAAAAAACCTTCTTTTGTCATTGAATAGATTGTGTCATTAAGCTCAAGTAAAAACAGTGATGGTGATGTTAAACATGCCCTCAATTGCAGAATTGAAGATTTTATAGCTGATGTAATTATTGCCGTGGGGACACCATGCCCTGAGACATCTGCAATAAATATACCTACCCAATCATTTTCCCTGAAATTTATAAAATCAAGAAAATCACCACCTATTTTCTCTTTATATTTAATATAAAAGTCAATATATTCTCTTGGTGAAGATTTTGGCAATATATTTTTCTGTAGAAGCTCGGCAAACACCAGCTCATTCTCAATTTCTTCTGTTTTCTGTTTTATTATATTGCTTTCAGATTTAAGTCGTTCAAGAACTGAAAGTGTAAAAAAACTGCTTGAAAGTGTTTCTGCAAGATCATAAAGATAATCAGGTTTCAAGATTTCACTTTCCAGAACAAAATAGCCATAAATATATTCCTTAAAATAAACCGGTAAAACAAAATAAAAACATCTGTTTTCATCGCTAAAACTGGAAATAAAATTGTCTACGGACATTTTTACTCCATCCCGGGTTTGAATTTTAAGACTACTTTTTACCTTTTCTGCAAGTATTAATAAAGTTTCATTTCTGTCAATGAAATCTTCTCCTTTTACATGAAACACTGGATTTTTAAATTTGAAAAGATAAAATGATCCCCATTTTAACTTTGTTGCCATTTCCATAATACTGTTCAACCATTCATCCCAATTGGTCGAAGTATTAATTTTAACTAAAAACTCTTTGACTTTTCTCTCATATATCTTTATCTCTTTTTCCAGATGATTGTCAAAAAAATTTTTGATCTCATAAACCGCAGTTTTGCACTTTTCAATAACGTATTTATTCAAAGGAAACGCTGATTCAATCAATTCAAGTATATTAACAAAGAAAAGAATCCCCTCACCTTCAAGAATTAAATCCTTTAAAATTGCTTTTAAATCCCTAATAACCTTATCTTCTTCTGAATTTGAAATTTTTTCTTTAGCCAATTTTTTTATGAAATCTTTAAAGAAACTATATACTTCTTCCGCATGTTTTATTCCGACCTCCTCTACTTCAATAAATCCTTTTATTTCCCTGAAAAGATTTTCCTCGCTAAAATTAAGAATATTTATTTTTCTGTCCTTTGAACAACCACAAGATTCCCTTGCTACAAAAAAGGCTGGAAGAACAATTTTGTCTGTAGAAAAACCTTCTTTATAGATTTCATATGCAGTTTTGACAGCAATATAACCCTGTTTGTAAATTGGTTGCTTTATTGTAGAAAGAGATGGGATTTGATATCTTGAATCCTCAATGTCATCAAAACCAATAATTGAAAGATTGGCTAAAATTTCTGGCCTTGCCTCCTTTAACTTTCTAATTAAACCTATAGCCATATTATCATTAGAGGCAATAATTCCATCCATTTCAAGATTGTTCTCTAAAATTTGCTCGGCTACCTTTTCCCCTGAGTAAACTGAAAAATCTCCATCAAATACAAGATTTTCATTAAAAGGAAGACCAAATTTATTTAACGAACTGACAAAGGCATTAAATCTCTCATTAGCTTCAAAATTGTTTACAGGTCCCTTTATAAAACCTAATTTCTTTTTGTTATGTACACATGTAAGATGTTTCACCGCTTTTGAAATTGCATTATCATTATTAATCATTATGGTTACCGCATTCTTCAAAGGAATTCCTATGCTTATAAGTTGCCTATTTTTTAATTTTTCAATTAAATATTGAAATCTATCTGCAGATATAAAGTTGGACAATGTGCAGCTTGCAAGTATAATCACATCAAAAAAGCTACTTTGCAGAATATTGAAAAGAAAATTTGATTGATACCGATAGCCATGAAGTGAATCGAATGGTTCAATGTTAAGTACTGTGAGATTTACATCCAGTTCTTTTGCTGCTTTATAGGCCCCCTTTAACAATAATCGTGGATATTCTTCCAGTAAATCTGGTAATTGCAATGCCACGGAAAGTTTTCTTTCTGGCATTATAAAGCTCCTATGGCTTTATTTAATCTTTTCAAGTCATCCTCGGTGTGAAGTATACTTAAGAATAGTATTTTTCCCTTTAAGAAAATACCGCAGGAAAGGAGCCTTTTCTGATCAATTTCTTTATTAAGTTTTAAAATGCCCCCCTTTGCTATCTCTACGAACTTGCTCTTTACAGTTAAAAAACTACAATGAGGAACTTTTCTTTTATAATATTTTAGTGTTTCATGAATACACAGCGATAAATACCCTGGAATTACCTTTTGAGGGATATTTTTTCTTGACAAAATAACGCAGCTATCCATACCATTAGATATTATATTTCCACAAAATATATAATCTACATCTTCCAGACCAAAGAGAAAGCCAGGTTTGAAGCGAAAGGCGGTTCGACTTTCAAACAAGCAATATTTTTTCGCCTTTACATCCTTAAAATTAAATATCTCCAGATTATCTTCAAAATCCAATGGTTCAAAAACAAAAAGATCTACACTTTTTTTGAAGTTTTTATAGTAAAAAACCTTTTGTTCAGGGAAAAAATTTCTAATGAAATCTACTAAAAACATTGAATTTACAGCAATATTTTGGGGGTTTAAAAACTTTAAAAGTTGATACATTCCTTCATATTGGGAAGAATAGAATTGAATAAAATCAAAGCTGGAAATTGAAGTAAACTCTTTTATAAGTTTATAATAAAATTTATTTATAAAAATTGATTCAGTAGATACAGAAATAGCATTCTTTATATATTTTGTAAGGATTTTTGAATTATGACCCGCGATTACACTTCCATTATTCAAGAAAAAATCCACATATTTATTACCGTCGACATCATAAACATACTGGTTTTTCTCTCTTTTAACTACAAAAGGGTAATCACTTTTAATTCCGTAAAAATTTAGCCGTCTAAGTTGAGATTTGCTAATATTTATTTTGAAATTTTCCGGTGAAGGGAATTCCGACATAAAAAATCCATTTTTTAAAACAATCCTTAAAGTATCAAAGTGGAAAATTCCACTTTGATACTTTCATAAAAAACTATCTTGCGTATTCAATTACCCTTGTTTCTCTGATTAGAGTAATTTTTATCTGTCCGGGATATTTCATTTCATTCTCAATTTTCTTGGCTATATCTCTTGCTATCAGATATGCTTTTTCATCTGATACAACATCACTTTTCACAAAGACTCTTATTTCTCTTCCAGCCTGAATTGCATATGCCTTTTCAATACCTTCAAAAGAAGTTGCTATAGTTTCAAGCATCTGCAATCTTTTCAGATAATCCTCAAACGATTCCCTCCTTGCACCGGGTCTTGATGCAGATATTGCATCAGCAGCCATAACAATCGAAGCCTCTATAAATTTTGGTTCGACCTCGCCATGGTGTGAAGCAATGGCATTCACAACATTTTCCGGCAACCCAAACTTGTGTGCTACTTCTGCACCAAGTGTAGAATGAACCCCTTCGCCGATGGAGTTTATGCCTTTTCCAATGTCGTGAAGTAGCCCGGATATCTTTGCGTAATCAACATTTGAATTTACTTCACCGGCAATCATTCCGGCTAAATTCGCCACCTCAATTGAATGGTAATACACATTCTGCCCATAACTTGTCCTGTATTTCAATCTCCCTATGTATGGATAAAGATCTCTTGGTAAATTTATCTTGAGGTCTATACATGCCCTTTTACCATCTTCAAATATTTCCTGAGAAATGTCTTTTTCAACTTTTGCAACAATTTCTTCTATCCTTGCAGGATGAATTCTTCCATCTGCTATAAGCTTTTCAAGTGAAATTTTTGCTATCTCTCTCCTGTAAGGATCGAAAGAGGAAATAACAACTACCTCGGGCGTATCATCAATAACAAGATCCACCCCCGCTATCGATTCAAAAGCCCTTATATTTCTTCCCTCTCTTCCTATAATTCTTCCCTTCATCTCATCATTTGGTAAGGTAATAGTAGATATGGTTTTTTCTGCAGTTACATCCGCAGCATTCCTCTGTATAGCGGAAACAATTATTTCTCTCGATTTCTTTTCTGCCTCTTCTCTTGCTTCTTCCTCAATCTTCTTAATATAAACCAGAGCATCCTTTTTTGCATCCTCCAGCATTTCATTCATTAATGCTTTTTTGGCTTCTTCTGCTGTCATTTTAGCAACACGTTCTAACTCTTTTATATGCTTTTCATAGGCCTTTTGTAATTCGGATGACTGCCTTTTTATAATTTTTTCTTCTTCCTCAAGCTCTCTTTCTTTTTTCTGCAAAAACTCATACTTTTTATCAAGCAAATCCTCTTTCTGTATCAATCTCCTTTGAGATTGCTGAATTTCATTGGCCTTTTCTTTAAATTCTTCTTCCAGTTTTTTCCTTTCTTCTAAAAGCCTGTCTTTCGCCTCTAAAATGACTTCTTTTTTCCGGGTTTCCGCTTCTCTTTCTGCCTCCTCTAAAATTTGTTTTACTTTTTCTTCTGCAGAATTTAACCGATATCTTGCAATAACTATTCTAAGCAAATATCCCACTACAATTCCTATAACAAGAGAGGGGATGGCAAATAAAAAATTTAAGCCCGTCATAAAATCCCCTTAATCAAAAAAATTTTGTAAAAAACTAACCCATATAATTTAACTTCATTTTCAATTAGTGTCAAGGATTTTAAAAGTAAAATCTTGTGTAAATCTTCTAAAATGGGGTGATTTTTAAAGGACATTATTATTTCCAACATTAAACAATCCGGAATACACCTAAAATTTTGAACGTTTTTTTGACATTTTTGTTTTCCTCTGGTAAAATATTTTTCTTATAGTACCTTCTCCTGCACATATGGACCCAACCTTATTATTGTCTTTATTTTTATAGAGAAGGAGGAAAAAATGTCAATTAATCTTTTGCTGTGGATTGCACCTGTCTGCGGGATTTTAGCTCTTTTGTACGCTTTATTCAGAGCTTTATGGGTAGCCAGACAGGACGCAGGAACAGAGAGGATGAAGGAGATAAGTGGTTATATCCGTGAAGGTGCGATGGCTTTTCTCAAGCGTGAATATAGTGTGCTGATTATTTTTGTTGTGGTTGTTGCTGCCATAATGGGAATAGCTTATTTTAATCAGCCTGATAGTCACATGCTTATAGCAATTTCATTTATTACAGGGGCTGGAATGTCTGCCCTTGCAGGTTTCTTTGGAATGAATGTGGCAACACTTGCTAATGTCAGAACATCGAGTGCTGCAAGGAACAGCCTTAATTCTGCTCTCAAGATTGCTTTTGCCGGTGGGTCTGTTATGGGCATGTGTGTGGCCGGACTTGGCTCTCTTGGTATAGGGATACTTTTTTATATATACCTTAATATGTTTGGAAGTGAGGGCGCAAACCTTGCCAGAGCACTCACTGTCCTTTCCGGTTTTTCACTTGGGGCATCATCAATAGCTCTTTTTGCACGTGTGGGTGGTGGAATTTACACAAAGGCTGCTGATGTTGGTGCTGACCTTGTGGGAAAAGTTGAAGCAGGTATTCCAGAAGACGACCCTCGCAACCCCGCTGTTATTGCCGACAATGTCGGAGATAATGTGGGTGACGTTGCAGGTATGGGGGCAGATCTTTATGAATCGTACGTAGGGGCAATTATTTCAGCAATGATTATTGGTGCCACTGCCGTACCCTCAATAACAGAGAATAAATTGAGTCCGGTTATTCTTCCACTAGTACTTGCAGGTATTGGCATAATATCTTCTATAATCGGGACTTTTTTTGTTAAAACAAAGGAAGGTAAAAGTCCTCAGGGAGCATTGAATCTGGGAACTTTCGGGTCAGCAATTTTGATGATCGTAATTTCTTACTTTGTGATAAAATTTTTGTTGCCCGGTGATTATACAGCTGGAAATATTACTTATAACTCACTTAAAGTCTATATTGCTATGATTACAGGTCTAATTTCAGGAGTTCTGATTGGACTCCTCGCAGAGTATTACACAACCGGTGAAAGAAAACCAACAAGAACCGTCGCAATGGAATCTCAGACAGGCCATGCTACAAACATTATCGCCGGGCTCGCCGTCGGAATGCAGTCAACAGCTTTGCCATTGATTGTACTCGCAGTGGCAATAATAATTGCCTATCAAATGGCTGGTTTATACGGAATTGCTATTGGTGGTCTGGGTATGCTTTCTACAATAGGAATTCAGCTTGCTGTTGATGCTTATGGTCCTATTGCTGATAATTCAGGTGGTATAGCTGAAATGAGCGAACTTCCGCCTGAAGTTCGTGGGCGAACTGACAAACTTGATGCAGTGGGTAATACAACTGCTGCCATAGGTAAAGGTTTTGCCATTGGTTCTGCCGCGTTAACTGCTCTTGCTTTATTTTCAGCTTTTCAGACACAGGCTAATATAAATATGATAGATGTTTCAAATCCTATGATTATGGGTGGTTTACTTATTGGTGCGATGCTTCCATTTTTGTTTAGCTCAATGTCAATGAAGGCTGTTGGAAAAGCTGCCGGTGAAATGGTAGTTGAGGTTAGAAGGCAGTTTAAAGAAATACCCGGCCTTATGGAAGGCAAGGCAAAGGGAGATTATAAAAGGTGTGTAAGTATTTCCACTGCTGCCGCAATAAAGAAAATGCTTCTCCCGGGGCTTATGGCAGTTATAGTTCCGGTTATTGTAGGGTTTATAGACAAGTACATCCTTGCAGGGCTTTTAGTTGGTGTTCTTGCCTCTGGTGTCGTACTAGCTATTTTTATGGCAAATGCAGGTGCTTCATGGGATAACGCAAAAAAATACATTGAGGCAGGTAATCTTGGAGGTAAGGGATCCCCAACACACAAGGCTGCTGTCACAGGAGACACTGTTGGTGATCCATTCAAGGATACCTCCGGACCAGCACTCAACATATTGATAAAACTTATGAGTGTTGTTGCCCTTGTAATTGCCCCATTGATTAAGTAAAGTTTGTACTTAGTGATAAAAAAGCCCCTTTTCTGAAGGGGCTTTTTTTATTATTAAATACATCTTGTAAAAACTATGGAGAATTAATGTTTTGTCACTCTATATATTAAATATCGAATGTATATCCCTTCTCTAAAAAATATAAAATCAGTTGTTCCAAAGTAGATGGTACCCATAAGCGGTTTACAGGATTATATTTCATTTGATATTCTTCTTCTTTTATTGTAAAGTCTTTTGCACCCATCATGGAGAATAATAGTTCCACCTTTATTTTTTTCAGCCTCTGTATATAAAAATGGATGAGATTTGAATAATTTCCCATATGATATTCTGAATCCATGTAAAATAATGAAAAGACAGTTATATCTACTGTTTTCAATTTTCTCTCGGAGATTATCTTCTTTAAACCGCAGGCAATCAAACCCACAGGAGGGCGGACATATTCAGATGAATGTTCATTTGATCCATCATCAAAGGTTAAAATAATATTATTATTTTTAATGTTTTAAATAAGAATTAGGCTTTATAATTGTGGAGGAAGAAGTTATAAAAAATAAAAACGTATTTCATAATTTTATCTTAACTTTTTCCAAAATAAGTAAGTTAAAAAAATTCTAATTAATTGAATACAAAAAGTCAATTTAAAAAAATTAATTTGTCGTAAATCTAAGCACTCAATTTAAGAATTGGGAATTTTTATATTATTCAAAAATTTTGACATAACTTAAATAATTTATTAAATTATTCTATTAACTATACCATTTTATGAGGAGAGTGGTATGAATAGGAAAAATTTCAAATTTTTTGTGATTTCTGTGGTAGCATTTCTTATAGTAGGAACCTTTCTCACTTGCAAAGGAAAAATTTTTAGCAAAAATCTTGAGTTTGAAACAAAGAATAAGATTGTTGAAGCAACCCCAGAGCTTGATGTAGCATTGAAACTACAGAATGTCTATAGAAACATTGCAAAGTCTATAATGCCAGCAGTTGTAAATATACAGGTTGAAGGTGAGCAGGTTGTTAAAAATCCTTACTGGGAGTTTTTTAATGACCCGTTTTTCAGAAGGTTTTTTGGTGATGAATTTGGGCCTAAAGAGTTTAAAAGGAAACTTCAAGCAACAGGATCAGGATTTATAATTACAAAAGATGGTTATCTTTTTTCAAATTATCATGTGGTAAAAGATGCAAAGAAAATTATGGTCTTTCTTTCAGATGGAAGAAAGTTTGAGGCAAAGGTTGTGGGAGTGGATCCTGAAACCGATGTTGCTTTATTAAAAATTGATGGAAAAGATTTACCTGTGGCACCTCTGGGTAATTCTGATGAACTTGAGGTAGGAGATTTTGTTGTAGCCATCGGAAATCCCTTTAATCTGAGCTGGACATATACTACAGGAATTGTAAGTGCCATAGGCAGAAAAGGTATGGTATCAGGATACCAGAGATTTATTCAAACTGATGCTGCAGTAAACCCGGGAAATTCTGGTGGCCCCCTTCTCAACATCCGGGGGCAGGTTGTCGGCATAAATGCAGCAATCCAATCACAAACCGGTGGATATCAGGGTATTAGCTTTGCTATTCCTATTAACATAGCAAAACAGGTTGCCACACAGTTGATTTCACATGGTAGTATAGTAAGAGGTTTTATTGGAATAAATATTATGCCTGTTGATGATGTTACAAGAAAGGCCCTTGGACTTTCATCTGATGAAGGTGTTATGGTTGCTGGCGTGGAATCGAAAGGACCTGCAGATAAAGCTGGAATTAAAAAAGGTGATATTATTACAAAGGTTGATGGCAAAAGAGTTGGTACACCTGAAGACTTAATGTATGAAATAGGAAACAAGTCCCCAGGGTCTATAGTTTCTCTGGAAATATTGAGAAGTAAGAAAAGAATTGAGCTCGATGTAAAGCTAAAAAAAAGACCATCGGAGTTAACAGCTAAAGGGAAAGAGGGAAAAGAAGAACCAGAGGAAAAGGCTGGTGTTGTTGAATTCCTTGGAGCAAAATTTTCAAATGCTACAAAGGAAATGCTTGAGAAAAATTCTGTGGAGTATGGTGTGGTAATAGAATCAATAAGTGAAAATAGCCCACTTTATGGCGAACTTGATGTCGGGCTAATAATTGTAGGAATAAATGACACTGAAATAAAAAATATCGGAGATTTAAAGAAGTTTGCCGAGAAAAACAAGAACGAAAAAAGGTTTATCTTCCTTATAGCGAGAGATGGAATGTTATTTTATAAGGGTATAGAAAAATAATCTTTGGCTCCTTATTGCTTTACTTCTGATTTAGATTAAGCAATTTTTGTTGGGAGAATTAGTAGGGTGAGGATAATTTTTCTACTTCTTCTCTTTTGTAATCTTTTATATGGCGAGTTGAATGAAACTATCTCCAACGTATACTTTCTTTTTAAAAATAAAAAGTTCGAGGAGGTTGTAAAAAATTATCCTCTTGATTCATTGATTTCCAATAAAGAAGAATACTTTGAAATTGGCTTTGATTTCCCTTATTTATATGCAGTTTCCTATTTTTCTCTTGGAAAATATGCTGAATCTCTTAAACTCTGCCAGGATATTTTTTTCCCGGAAAAATACAATCTAACAGAAATAAAATTTTTTAATCTTCTTATGCTAAAAGAATACGAAAAGGCGTATACGGAAATCCAGCGCGCTAAAGATAAAAGAAACATTAAATTTTTCATTTCCCTTTTGAATTTTTCTAAAGGAGATACAACAAATGGTGTTCTTGATCTAAACGAATACCTTGAACTTAAAGATGGCGATTATATGATCGAGGCTTTGCTTACTGATTATACCTTTTCTTTCAGAAAGGAAAGCTTAAGTTTTTTAATTGAGGAAATAAAGAAAAATTCTCTCATAGAAAGAGATGTCGGAGAACAACTAATTTCAATTGAATTAAAAGAAGAAATTTCTCCTCTCAGTGATTTTATTGAATTTAGAAAAATTATGGAAAAACTTAGCAACAATGTAGATGATGAAACTATTAAAAAGGAATTTTTAAAACTGATGAAAAAAACAACTTCTATAGTGTTAAAAAATCTTATTTCCTATGAATATAGGAAACTATGACTTTATAAATATATTAACCCTTTATTTTTTAGATGAACCTAAACTAACTATTTTGTTAAAAAATTAATAGAGATGATTGCCAGATTACAACCTGAAGGTTTTCTGGTTTAGTAATCATATTTAACTCTTATAAATAAATAGCAAAATTATCGCATAATTCAGGGTTGATTTTTTCCACAAATAATGTTATATTAAATTATTAAATTTCTGCTTTTCCGTTATAATATTTATAGAGGAATTTTATTGATGTATAGCTCCATGTCTATTCTAATAGACTACTCAATCTTACTTTTTAATAAGTTTGTAAAATTTGTTTCAGACAGTGGTCTGGCTTTGAAAGAGAATTATTCTTCTTCGCAAAGCACGTTTTCAAGAAACAAGGCTTTTGTTTTAAAATCCCATACCACGGGAGAATATATAAAAGCAATAAAGGAATTTTCTCCCTTAAAAAAAGAGATTTCGTTTGATGAAAAAAAATTAATTTTGCTTTTGCTTGGAGGAAGTTTCTATGAGGAAAGTGGTGTAAATATATGGCATGTTTGCTGCTTTTTCCACAAAATTCCCTCAAAGACCATTCTATCTATTCCCAATATGTTCAATATAAGATCAAAACTTCTGAGAAATGGAATTTTAATGATACAGGAGGCTGATTTTGTTGGAAACAACCTGTCCATACAAGATATTGCTGAGTTTTACAATAACAGAAAAGTTTTCTTATCACCCTTTTTCATTAAATCTTTTTTTAATGGGCTTACAGGAGAAAAAAATAACTTTTTAATTTATTCCGATTCAAAAAGATACAACGATTTAGATACATTGATAAACGATATTTCCAACTTGATAAAATATGTATTCTTCCTTTCCAATTATTACAGGGTTAATTCTGTTGGTTATAGTTATAATAAAAAAAAAGACCCCTATCAAAAGGGAGAATTATCCTATTACATTAAGAATCTGAAAAAAAATATTATGCGTTCAAATTTAAAAATGGAACTCACCGAGTTTCTTAAGAATAATAATCTTTCCAATATAGAATTTACAATACTTCTATATTTTATCTATAAGGTTACAGTTAGAAAAGAAACCGTTATCAATAATATTGAGGAAGTGCTTGAAAGATTTGCTATATTTCCTTCACAGATAAAAGAAGTAATGGACTGTTTTAAAAAAGATGGTACTTTTTTCAAAGAAGGTTTTTTAAACATCTACGAGCAGGATCGCTATTTTGAAGAAGAACAATTTGATTTTTCCTCCTATGAGGGAGAAACTGATGATTTTGATTTAATAAACAATGATTTTGCCCCAATATATATTTCAAAAGAAAAAATTTACAGTCTTATTTTTGACGTCAGAGAAAATAAAAAATCCTTTGCAAAAGATGAAAATGAAAGCAAAATTCCCGACAAAAGAGAAGCCCATCTAAGTTATGAGAGTCAGTCGGCAAGAGGTCTTTTTGAAATAGTAATTCCGAGAGTAAAGATTGATAATGTTATTCTGGATGAAAAGATAAAAGAAGAATTACTGGGAGCTGTCGATTTAACAAGGGCCGCAGAAGTGATGAAAAGCTGGGGGGTTAAACCCAATCTTGCAGCATCCTCTTTTGGTTCGATTAAAATTCTACTTTATGGAGTTTCAGGAACAGGGAAAACAATTACTGCACAGGCTCTGGCTGGCGAGGCTGGAGCAGAGCTTTTTAAGGTAGATGCAAGCAATCTCGTCAGCCCATGGGTTGGAGAAAGTACTAAAAACGTAAAAAAGGTATTCAGAGAGTTTTATAATTACCAGAAAAATTCTGGCAAAAAAGTTTTCCTTTTTATGAATGAGGCAGACCAGCTTCTTTCAGCCAGAGGAAGTATTATGCAGGCAGCTGACAAAGAATACAACCAGATGCAGAATATTCTACTTGAGGAACTTGAGAATTTTGAGGGGGTTTTTATTGCAACTACAAATCTCCCAGACATTTTTGATACTGCATGGAACAGAAGATTTAATCTCAAAATCAGGTTCGACATTCCTTCTTATGAAACAAGACTTAAGCTCTGGAAGGTTCATATTTCTGATAAACTTCCTTTAAACCCAGACGTTAAAATAGAAAAGCTCGCAGAATATGAACTGGCTGGTGGTTCAATTGCAAACATAGTTTACAATGCTGCAAGAAAGGCTGCTCTTCGAAAAGCTGGTGAAAGGGTGGTCAGGCACTCAGATTTACTGGAGGCTATTCAACAGGAAATAAGATCTCATCTTGGTGAAAAATCTGCGAAGGTGGGTTTTTAGTTAATGAGAATTGCCATTTCTGGTGGGATGGGTTTTGAGGAAAAGCTCCTTTCTATTTTAAAAAATTTCAATATTATTTTAGTCGGAGCAGGGTATAATCTTAAGAGTGAAAGCTTTGGTTCGTTTAAAAATGTCGAGTTTTTTTCTGAATTTTTGACTCATAACTACCTTGAAACCTTCTCTGATGTTGACATTTTTATTGATATTTCCCAGAGCAATAAATCAAAATATTTAATTTCAGATTTTAAGGCGTATTATGGCAAAAAATGTTATCTTGTTTTTTATGAAAATGACTGGAAAATTGCTGTATTATCAACCAAAAATGCACACTTCAGCTTTGTTAAGCCATATATTAAATCTATCCCCTTTATTGCTCTTCCCGGGATAAATTTAGATAACCTTATGGATTTCTTCCTATTGGAGAAAGATAACTTTGATAAGAAAGAAGATTTTATTTTTGAAATAGATAAAAAGGAGAAAATTCAATTAAACTTTGAAAATTTTAACATTGAGAATTATGGGTTTGAATTTATGAATGGACAGATTGCTGATATTGTAAGTGTTTCCTGTAGTGATAATTCTGTTGCCATAAGTCCAATGAATGAGGTTTTTATAGACCTGAGTACACATAAGAAATATGTATCCAATTTTTCTAAAATACTGAAAGAAAATCCTTTTTTTCTGGAATTTAAGATTGAAAAATATAGAGTTGTTCTCTTCAGACAGGGAAGGGTTATAGTTAAAGGTACAAAGGAAAAAAATACTGCTCTTTTCATTTACTACAATTTTATTGGAAATTAATCTTATTAATGGATCCAAGATTGTGAATTTTAATTGCCTTTTTAAACCTTTTTTCTAAAAGATTTTTTAATTCTTCGTCTTTTGTTAGAAATATAAATTGCCATCCTGTGTCATTGTAAAACCTGTAAAGCAAACCAAGAGTCTTTGCCATTCTGTCATAATCAAGTGATAAAAAGGCTTCGTCAAAAATCAAAAATCCATTTCTATCAAAAATCCCGAGTTTTTTTGCAAGAATTAGTCTGAAGGCAAGTAAAAATAGATCCTGTGTGCCTTTTGAGAGAAAGTCAAATTTTCTTTTTTCGCCATATCCATCTTCGATAATGAGATCCATTTTCTCAAGGGAGTTGAAACTTATATTCTTCAGTTGCGGAAAAAAATCTCCAAATTCTTTTGCAATCTCATCTGAGATATGCCTGAATTTATAAAGCGTATCTCTATCAATAAGTTGTAAGATATCGTAAATCTTTGAATAAGCCGATTGTTTTTTTTCAATTTCTGTAAGCTCACTTTTTTTTTCATAGAGACTTTTTTCCGCTTCTTTTAACTCAAAAATTGTTTCCGACAGATTGGATAAAAAACCTCTTTTTTCAGATAATATTCTTTCTATCCCATTTACTTCATCCGAAATGATTCTGATTCTTTTTTCTACTTCGTTCTTCTCCCTCATAATTCTATTATATTCTGCTTCATTATAATCTATTACAGAAATCCCTTCATCTTCAAGGTCTTTTATCTTTCTTCTCAAAGAAGTCTCAAGTTTTTCAATGTCTGTTATTCTATACTGGCTAAAAAAATTTTTAATTTTACTTTCCATTAGAGTCAATTCTTTACTTAAGATTTTAAATCTTTCATTCTTTTTAATAATCTCGTCAAAATCCCTTGACTCATTTTTCACAAGAAAATTTTCTATTGTTTTCTTAAGCGAATTGTATCTCTCTTCAAGTTTTTCTAACTCATTGTTCTTTTTTTCTTTATCCATTTTTGTTTGTCTGATTCTTTCTTCAATATCTTCCAGTCTCAGTTTTAACTTTTCTTTTTCATTTTTTAACACCAAAGGAAGGTTTCTAACCTTTCTTTCGACTAATCCAACTATTTTTTCTTTTATGCTATTTTTTATTTTCCTGGAAAAAATATACAAAGCAATGCTTAAAGTAACAAAAGTTAAACCTGCAGCCAGTGCAATAACAAGTAAATAAATTTTCTCAAGGAATATAAATGAAAATGAAAAACACAGAATACCAAGAGCTCCAGAGATAATCATCATAATCCTGTAAAGTAAAAGATTATTGAAGTATGGTAAAATAGCCTCAATTTTTATAGATTTTTGTTCAGTTTCAATCTTTTCCTTTTCAAATTTTTCAATTTCACTTTCCTTTTCTTTAATGAATCCCCCAAGAATCTCTCTTTCTAACTTTAATTTCTCAGCTTCTTCTCTTTTAGACTTGATCTCTTCCAGCCCAGAAGAATCAACCGTAATCTTTTCTACCTCTTCTTTCTTTTTCAAAAAATTCTCGACAGTCTCGTACGCCTCAATAAGCATTTTAAGTTCTCTGGATTTCTGAAGTTGTTTTGTAGCATTTTCCATTTCATCAAAACTATTTTTTAGCTCTGAAAGGTTTTTATTTTTCTCTTCAACTAATTTTTCATATTCCCTTATTTCTTTTTCTGTCTTTTCATAATTTTTTATTCTTTCTTTTAATTCGCTTATCTTTTTTTCGAGCTCACTTATGGAATTTTCAAAATTTTTTTTCTCCCTGTTTAATTTATTTCTTGAATCAGAAGTATTTGCTATCTGTCTTACATTTTCGAGAAGGCTTCCAAACCTGACATTTGTAGAAAGGATACGTTCGGTTACTTCTTCAATTAATCCTTTCTCAGTAAAATCAAGGGTTATTTCTCCAGATCTTATTGCAAAGATGTTTAGAAATACGTTCGGATGTATTTTTTTTACATCTGGCTCAATCTGGATAAGTGAGTTCTTTAAATCTCCATACCTTTCAAAATGTTTCCCAGATCCTATATTCTTTTTTACGTCTGTAATGGCTTTAAAAATAGCATCAAATATGGTTGTTTTTCCAGATTCATTTTTGCCATAAAATACAGTCACATCAGAAAAGTCAAATTCTGCCTTTTTGAAAATTCCAAAGTTTTCTAATTTTATTTTTTTAATCATCCTTCTTCTCCAGAATAAAGCGGGAAAGTTCTTCTAAAAAATATTTTCTTGCCAGTTTATAAATCTCTCTCTCATTTTCGTCTGTAAGATTTTCAAATTGACCTTTCCATTTTTCTATAAAAATTTTATACAAAGAATTTTCATAAAATTGACTTACATCTATTACATTTTCCTCATTGAATTCATATTTGAATGCCGCCCTAAAAATTTCCGATAATTTTTTTTTGATTTTCTCAATATTTGTCCTGTTTGAAACCCACCCCTCAAGAAACAGCTCGAACCACTGGTTATTTTCAACCCTCTGTGGAAGTTCTGCTTTAAATCTGTCGTCTTCAACTTCTATTTTCAGGGAAATAAATTCTCCCCCACTTTTTAAAGGAACAAATTCTGTAGATAGGCTTTCTGAATCCACAATTAACACACCATGTTTCCCCTCTTCCCCACTTCTCCACACCCTTGCTGAGCCAGGATAATGAATTTTTTCTCTGGTTATCCTTTTATGAATATGTCCCAAAAGCACAATATCTGCCTCAAGGTAAGAAAAAAGCTCATTATCATAGAAACTTTCCTCATCTTCACCAGCAGGATTAAAATCAATAAGACTGCCATGCCCGATTACAATTCTTTTATGGGTTTTTGAGGGAACTTCTTTTTTAAATATCGCAGAAATATCTCGCTGAAAAGGCAAAAAAAGAAATTCAATGTCTTTTACTAAGTGAATTTCAAAAGGTATGGATGAAAAAATCCTTGCTTTCGAATGAAATTGCAATTTCACCAGCTTTTCTACTGATGCCCCCTTTGTATCGTGATTGCCAGTAAGGAAAAAGATATTATCAAGTTGTGAGGAAGAGATAGCCTCATTAAACCTTTCAACAAGTTTTTCTGCATCAAAAAAACTGTTAAATACATCTCCACCAAGAATTAACTCTCTTATTTCATTTTCCTTACATAATGAAAGTATTTCTTCAAATACTGAAAAGCTATACTCTTCTGCTGAAGATAAATGAAGGTCAGCTGCAAATATAAATTTCATAAAGACACTCTTTGTCTTCTAATTGGTTTTTTATAATAATATTTTGGCTTAAAAAAGTCAAGGTAGTGGAGAATGGAATCTCGACAGGTTAACTTTCTGACAAAAAGTTTTAATAAAACTTATCCCACTTTCTTTCTGTATGCACAGAAAGAAAGTGGGCAAAGAAAGAGGCACTTTCGCAATATTTTTGCAAGCAAACTCACCCCTCACCTTTTTGTTTGGTTTAATAATGTGGCACAAAAAAAAGTGAGGGTTCGGAAGTAAGAATTGCCTGGTTGAATTTTGTCAGCCCAGCTCATAAGCTAAATTGAGATATGTATAATCGCCGGGTACCCACTGACAAAATTCAACCAGACTCAATAGTAAATCAACAATACTTGCAAAAATATTGCAAAAGAAGGGTTATGTTTAACCAAAAATGTGGTTTTTCTTTGGTGCAACCTTTCTTTTGACCATTCAATAGAAAGTTGCAAAAAAAATTTTTTTATGATAAAAATTCTGTAGTATAAAAAATTTTTTCTGGAGAAAAAATATGAAGATTCACCACATTGCTATCTGGACAAAAGACCTTGAATTAATGAAAAGTTTTTACACAGAATATTTTGGTGCTATTGCTAATGAGAAGTATATAAATAAATTAAAGGACTTTGAATCTTATTTTTTAACCTTTGAAAATGAAACAAAAATAGAACTTATGTATAACCCCGGGATTTCAAAAAATCACTTACAGCATGAAAGTACAGGTTTTGCTCATATCGCAATAAAAGTAAGCCGTAAAGACGAAGTGGATAATTTAACTGCAAGGTTAAAAAAAGATGGATATAAGGTTATCTCTGAGCCAAGAGTTACAGGCGATGGATATTATGAAAGCTGCTTTTTAGACCCCGAAGGAAACAGAGTAGAAATAGTTTTTAATTAGTTACAAAATATTGACCTTATAACATCTTCATTGAAATCACAATTTTCAATTTTTATATTCTCAATAAAGTTTGAAAGAATTTCTTCCGCCTCTTTCTTGGGGATTTTTGTGCCATATCTTGCATAATTTATAATTTTTCCCCAGCCAGAAGGAAATTTTATAGAATAAGGACAATTGGAGGCATAAAGTTTTTTCCATGTCCAGAAACCCCATCCAATATTGTTTTTTCCAAGTAATTTAAAATTTTCCTTATACCAATCATTATTATTTTCCCCAGTTTCTCCACACCAAATGGGAACATTGTACTTTTCTCTAAATTCAATAAATGACTTTATGCTTTCCAAATCAGTCTTATTCCAGTATTTATGAAACTGATAAAGAAGGTTTGAATCAAATGGCCTACCAAAAACACCAAAATCTGTTGACCAGTTTGCCCCCTCAATGGTAATAATGTGGTTTTTGTCTATCTCCCTTATAGCCTCACTAACATTTTTATAAAATTCCTCAAGATATGGATGAAATTTAAAATTTTCGTCCTTTGCAGGTAAAGGCTCATTAAGTAGATCGTATGCTAAAATGATATTTTCGTTTCTGTATTTGTAAGCAATTCTTTTCCAGATTGATATTGTTAGTCCCTCATAAAAATTGTTTTGAAAAAGCTCAACTTTATCATTAATACTGTCATCAATATTTGCACCCGTCTGCCCACCTGGTGCAGCATGAAGGTCTATAACAACAAAAATATTATATTTTTTGCACCAATTTATTAGCCTATCAAGGTAAATAAATCCATCTTCCTTGGGCTGAAATCTTTCATTAATAAAAAGTCTATAGTTTACAGGGACTCTTACTGTATTAAAGCCAAGCTTTTTTATTAATTCTATATCTTTTTCAGTTATATAATTATCCCTATAATTTTTCCAGAAAATGTTTGCCTTTTCCTCTCCAATAAGCTCAATAATCAGCTTTTCAACTCTTCTTGGTCTATCAAATGTGGTGGATGAAAACTGCCACATATATCCTTCTGGAAGTAACCAGTTGCCAAGGTTTATTCCCCTTATAAAAAATTCCTTTCCACTTGAGTCGATTAAAACCTTACCGCCTGTTTTTATAAAGTTTCCTGTAGAAAATGATATATTGGAGATTAAAAAAAGAGAAAGGATTATTTTTTTAGCCATTTAAATAATCCTTTAATAAATTTGCTGTTATTTTCTCAATAAGCTGTAAATATACAATCTTAATTCTATCAAAAATTTCAATACTCATACCCTCACTTTAAATATGTGAAATCTTACTTCTCTCCTCAAGCATATTCAAGAAATATTTTTAACTTTTTCCACAATAGTTCAAAAAGGTTAATTTTACACCACCTACAATTGCAAGCTCGAAATCTGAATGTTTTTTTATTTGCCCTCGAACCAAACAAAATAAGCTTTTCTTTATTTACAAATCTCAACAATTTCATCAAGCACATTATCAAAACAATCTTTCTTCATTTGATATGATTTTAGATTGGTTGATTTAATAAATCAAGAAAAATTGAAATTTTGGTTTCTGTGATGTTATACTAAAGAATAGAGGGAAAGATATGAAAAGAAAAAAAATTTTATTTATCGCATTTTTCTTTGTTTTAAATTGTTTGTATTTTTTTGGTAAAAGTCCTTTCACATATAAATATTTAATAATTTCAAAAGATCGTACAAACAATTATTACATCGAATTATCTGAAAATGATTCACAGGAAAAAATTTTATCTTT
>FWPU01000932.1_pt1 | contig 32324 bp, 26 predicted proteins | sample 2228361 | NCBI WGS metagenome assembly FWPU01 (sample SAMEA103939777, study PRJEB20133) | metagenome
TTTATACCCTGAATGCTATGGATGGGTTTGTTTTGAGGGATTTGAATTGACATCTTGCTCTTCTTATTCTATACTTTGATTAGTCGCCGTTTTTTTCTAGATAGAAGTTGTCTAATTGAACATGGGATTGATGGGTCTTCAAGCATAAGTCGCCATCTGGGAGGATCATTGGAATGGTTCCAATTGAGAAAGGAGGGTTGGGGAGGAGATAATCTCTTGATGTGACGTAGTCCACATACATTGGCAAAATCCAAATGAAACCTCTGTTGAACTCCAAAGGAGGAAAAGATGGATGAGAAACCTTGGTTTAAATTCTACGATAAGGGTGTCCCGTACTCTTTGGAATATCCCGAAGTTCCGCTGTTTTACTTCCTCGAACAAGCAGCCCAAAAATATCCAGAGACACCATGCACTATCTTCAAGGGGGCAAAAATCACCTACCGCGAGATGAACGAACTGACTGACCGTCTGGCTGCAGGCTTAGCCGATTTGGGGGTAAAAAAGGGAGATCGTGTGGGCATTTTCATGCCAAACACACCCCAATTCGTCATGGCTTACTTCGCCATCTTGAAGGTTGGGGGTGTCGTTGTTGCCACCAACCCCCTCTACAAAGAGCGCGAGATCATCCACCAGGTCAACGATTCGGGTCTGGAAGTGATGATGGTCATGAGCAATTTTTACAACCAAATCAAAGCCGTACAGCCCAAGACCAAGATTCGGACGGTGGTGGTGACGAACATCAAAGAGACCTTACCCCCGGTGTTGGCTTTCTTGTTCACTCTGACGAAGGAGAAGAAGGGTGGATTTCGCGTTCATTTGGCAGAGGGGGATGTATGGATGCAGGATTTGATTAACCGACACAAGCCAGAGGATCGACCGAAGGTGGAGGTTGGTCCGGATGATATGGCGCTATTTCAATATAGCGGAGGCACAACCGGCATTTCTAAGGGTGCTATTGCCCTTCATCGAAACCTCGTAGCAAACTCTCTGCAGATACGTTCCTGGATGGTGAATTGCGAAGAGGGTAAAGAGGTGGTCTTGATGGGATTGCCCCTCTTCCATGTGTATGGCATGGTGGCAGGCATGTTGTTTGCTATTTACTCTGGCGTCTCTATGGTGATGATCCCCAATGTAAGAGACCTACAAGATGTGCTCAGCAGCATTCAGAAGTATCGTTGCACTGTTTTCCCGGGCGTGCCGACCCTCTATAATGCCATTAACAATCACCCGGATGTGCTAGCAGGTAAGTACAATCTGAGCAGCATCAAAGCCTGCATCTCTGGCTCGGCTCCTTTGATGCGCGAAACCAAGGAACGGTTTGAGGCGCTCACAGGAGGCAAACTGGTGGAAGGGTATGGGCTTTCCGAAGCCCCAACTGCCACGCACTGCAACCCATTGTTCGGTGAGATTCGCACCGGCTCGATCGGTTTACCATTCCCTGATGTAGACGCACGTATCATCAGCCTGGATGATGAGAAAACCGTCCTACCGCCGCGCGAGATTGGTGAGTTGGTCATCAAAGGACCGCAGGTTTTCAAGGGGTATCACAACATGCCCACCGAAACGGCAAATACCTTACGCGATGGGTGGCTATATACAGGTGACATTGCTTACATGGACGAGGATGGCTACTTTTACATCGTTGATCGCAAGAAGGAGTTGATCAAGCCAGGTGGTTTGCAGGTTTGGCCGCGCGAGGTCGAAGAAGTCATCATGGAGCATCCCAAGGTCTTGGAGGTAGGCGTTGCAGGTATTCCTGACCCTTACCGCGGTGAGACGGTCAAAGCCTGGGTGGTTGTCAAGCCAGGTGAAACGATGACCGAGGAGGAGGTCAAGGAGTGGTGCAAGGCAAGGTTGGCTAATTACAAAGTGCCGACGCATGTCGAATTTCGCCAGGAGTTGCCCAAGACGACTGTTGGGAAAATCTTGCGACGAGAATTGGTGCGTGAGCACAAAGAAGCGATGGGACAAAGTCAATGAAGGTTGTGGCACATCTTAGGATGGTGGGTTGTTCTGAGCAGGATTGGCTCGGGAAACCCACCACTTCTCCCTCGAAATCCCAATTGATTTAGTCTTTAACTATGAAGAGAGCAGCCTTCTTCGATGTAGATGGTACCCTGACGACAACGCGTGTTTGGCAGGGGGTGATGGAATATTTTCGGCAACACCACCTCAGACCGTGGACGCATCGGGTCTTTTGGTTGGTGCACACACCTCTTTATCTCTTACATCGAGGTGGATTGGTTTCTGAGGGCGCCTTTCGCGCTCCGTGGGCTGCTCATCTTGCCTGGTATGTGCGCGGCTATTCCCTTCAGGATGCTCAGGCGATTTGGAATTGGGTTGTAACGGAATACATGCCCAAACGATGGCGGGAAGATACAGTGGCTTTACTTCGTGAGCACCAGAGAAACCATGATCTAGTCGTTTTGGTCTCCGGTGGACCGCAACCCCTCTTGGAACGAATTGCCCAAGAATGGGGTGTACAACACTACATTGGCACTCGCTTTGAGGTCAAAGATGGTCGTTACAATGGAAGAAGCCTGAAACCCGTATGCATTGATGAAAACAAACGTCAGTTGACGGAAGAGTATCTACAGCAAAAAGGATTGCAGATTGACCTTCGAGAAAGTTATGCTTACGCCGATGCGATCTCGGATTTACCATTGTTAGAGATGGTTGGGCATCCTGTAGCGACTTATCCGGATGTAGCGCTCAAAGCCATCGCTGAGGCGCGTGGATGGCGGGTTTTCCCGCCATCCTGACGCACACCTTAGGAACAGAATTTGAGGATTGTAGATTCTAAGATTTCACCCAATTGGATTAGTTCTGGTATGGCAACCCATTCATCCGGAGCGTGGAAGTTTTCGCCATACGCTCCGAGCATCAATGTGGGAATGCCGGCTTGTTGGAAGAGAGCGGCATCTCCCCAAGCGTTCTCTCCTACTGCTTTGGCAGGTCTGCCGATGACGCGCTCGACTTCGGCAGAGAGGATTGCCCATAAATCTTCATGACCGCAGGCTTCAAAGGGGTCGCGGGCGAGTTTGACGCGCACCTCGCCTTGGAAGTCTGGGTGAAGGTTTTCCACCTGGCGAAAGATATCTTCGATCTCTGCTACCCGGTTGGCGATAGTTTCACCTGGCTGGGTTCCGATCTCGATTCCCAGAATGCACTCTGCTGGGTAGGTTGCGTAATCTGTGCCACCCGAAATGAGGCTGGTATGAAAGACGGTCTTGTCGTTTAGTGGATGAGGCGAGGAGGCAAACACCTCGCGATCAAGACGGTGTAAACGGGTGATCACTTCTGCCATGTGGACGATGGCATCTATACCTTTCTCCGGGGCGCAGCCATGAGCTGCCCTGCCCTTTACGATAATATCTAACCAGCCAAATCCTTGATGGGTAATGACGATGTTCCCTAACCCGGCAGGTTCAAGGACAAGGGTCGCATCTGGACGGTGGTGTTCGACAAAGTGCATTGTGCCACTGGAAGTGCCTTCTTCGTCCATCAACAGAGCAAGCCATACATCTCCCCGTAGGGGCGAAGCATGTTCGACAAGCGACTTAATGACCAACATTGCAATCGCGCAATGACCTTTGTCGTCGGCTGCACCAAGCCCGTAGAGGCGGTCGTTTTCCAGTCGAGGCGAGAAAGCGCGGTCCTTCCACAGTTCACAACCCACGGTGTCGAGGTGGGCATAGAGGCAAAGGCTTTTCCCACCCCCGCTTCCCGGCAATCGTGCAATCAAGTTACATCGTCCTCCCTCGACCTCTTCCAGGTTGACTTCAAGTGGTAAACATTTCAACCAATTGGCAATGTGAGAGGCGAGTTCTGTTTCTCCTGCTTCCGAGGGGATCAGCCAAGGATTGATGGAGTTGATTTGGATTAATTCTTTAGTTAATTGAACCAATTCGTCCGTCTTCATTGAACCTCCTTTTGAAAGCGTTTTCAATTATTTTTCTTTTCCTTCCGGTATAAGAGAACTTTTCAAGATTTCTAGTCGATTCATTATATCTTGATGAGGTAGTAATTAGTGAAATTTTTTAAAAAATTCATCATTTTAAGGCAATTTCTTGACAGAATGCGAGGAAAAGGAGAAAATAAATATTGAGAACGTTTTCAAATTAGTTGGATATCGTAATATGCCATTACCCTCTGTCACGATCAAGGATGTTGCCCAAAAGGCGGGTGTTTCACCGGCTACGGTCTCGCGCGTCGTAAGTAATCGAGGGAGTGTTAGTGAAAAAACCCGACGTAAGGTGTTAACCGCGGTTCGCGAACTTGGTTATCGCCCTAATGTAATTGCCCGAAGCATGGTTACGAAATCCACTCAAATGGTTGGATTGGTATTGACCGACATCATGAACCCTTTCTTCGCTGAACTCGCCAGGGGGGTGGAAAGTACGCTTTGGGAAGAGGGATACACCTTGATCCTTGCCAATACGGATGAGGATATCCAACGAGAACAGGCTGTGGTTAGTGCCCTGGTGGAGAAACAGGTAGATGGATTAATCCTTGTTCCTGCGTCGAGCCGTCAAGCCTCTCATCTCTTGGAGATTGTCCACCAGCAAGTTCCTTTGGTATTGGTGGATCGGGGCGTTGATGACCTTTTGGTGGATACTGTGCTGGTTGACAATGAAAATGGTGCCTATTACGCCGTTTCTCATCTGATTCGGTTGGGGCATAGGGATATTGGGATGATTCTGGATAATTTGGATATTACGACAAACATTGAACGCCTTGCTGGCTATCATCGAGCCATGAGAGAACAGGGGTTGACCGCTCAAGAACAGTGGGTACGATCCTGCCAATATACTCTTCAATCTGCCTATGACATTGCCTACGACATGTTTCAGGCGCCTCATCACCCGACAGCGTTGTTTACCGCAAGCAACTTCATGACCTTGGGTGCCATTAAGGCAATCCTCGACTTAGGGTTGAAGGTCCCTGAAGATATTGCTCTGGTGGGGTTTGATGATTTAGAGTGGAACCAGTTGTTCTATCCAAGACTAACCGCCGTCGCGCAACCGGTATTTGATTTAGGGAGAGTCGCAGCACAACGATTGCTTGCGCGCTTGAGAGGAGATACAGGTCCTCCGCAAGAGATACGGCTGAGGACGACTTTTATCATTCGCCATTCATGTGGCGCACAAATACACCCTAAAGTGTCAGAGAGGATAAACCATGGATACTAACATAGAACAACTTGTACAAAAAGCAAAGGAAAGCACCCTGTTTACCGCGCCGATTCTGGGAGTAGACCTTGAACGGTTTTTGAAGCAACAAGGGGATGAGATACGTGCCATGGCGAAGAGAGCCTTGGATGAACGAGTTCGTCACATCTTTTGGGCAGGATGTGGCAACTCTTGGGTGAATCTTTATTCGGGGAAATATATACTCGATCGCTTCACTGATTTACCGAGCGATTGTTATGTCAGTTATGAAATGGTGTGGCGCAACCCTAAGCGTTTGGATGACAAAGCCTGGGTTTTTCTTGCTTCTTACTCTGGAGCCACGGAAGACACCGTGATTGCCTTGCGTCATGCCAAACAACGAGGAGCCCACACCGTTGCCATTGTCAATCAAGCTGATAGCCTGATGGGGCGTGAAGCGGACGAGGTGGTTGCCTATCAGTCCAAAGCACTCTATATTCTGCCCCTGGCTTTTGCATATCTGTTCACCTTAGAGATCGCACGCCTGCAAGGAGCAAAAGGGGTCGAGGAAATCATCGAGGGTCTATATGCTTTACCACCCTTGCTCAGGAGGCTTTATGTGGAAGAAGAGTTGCCTGCTCGTCAGCGAGCAGAGCAATTTGTAAATGAACGATTGTTCTACGTGCTTGGCAGTGGTCCGTTATATGGATTAGCCTATAAATTTGGTCTAACCGTTTTCATGGAGAACATGCGCGTGCATGGCTCCTTCATGGATGCCACTGAATTTCGTCACGGACCGGTGGAGATGCTGTGGAAGGAAAAACCAACCATGGTCATCCTGCTCGGAACCGATGAATCTCGGCCAGTGGTTGAACGGGTTGCACAGTTGGTTCAGGCAAACGGCGCGAAAGTGCTCCTCTATGACGTAGCACAATTTGGGGAAACCCATCCTCTTCTGGCTCCTTTTGTCTTGATGATCCCATTGCAGTGGTTTGCGGTGTATTCTGCTCTCCTACGTGGCATCACCGACTTGGATGAGAGAGTATTTATGGGGCGTGGCGTTTTAGGAAAAGGCGAGGGAATCACATGGCCATGAAAACCAAGGCTGTTTGCGTCGGTGATAACTGCATTGACAATTATCTCCCCCCATATCATTGTCAATTCATCGGGGGAAACGCCCTCAACGTTGCTGTCCATCTACAACAAGGAGGTATTCCAACGGCTTATGTGGGTTTTGTTGGGAATGATGTGGAAGGGAAAACCATTTTAGATGGATTGAGCCAAAAGGGAATTGACGTCTCACATGTCCAGATTGTATCGGGGAGGACCGCTCAGTCATATATACGCCTGTCCCCTGAGGGAGATAGAGAATTCATCCATGAGGATTTAGGGGATAAGGAAGCCTTTGTGATCGACGAGGCAACCTTGGCGTTCATCCTAAGACATTCTCTTGTACACAATACTTGGCTTGGGGGTAGCGAATCCTACCTGCCCCAATTCAAGGAGTCTCCCAATCTGGTTGTGTCCATGGATTATGGGGAACGTTGTCCTCAAGAATTCATCGCGGAGACGATTCGCAATGTAGATATTGCCTTTTTTTCTCTACCGGAGCCTCAAGCAGAGGGAGCATCTGAATTAGCACGTCAGATGTACTCATGTGGGGTTCGCTTGGTAGTGGTTACTATGGGTAGAAAGGGGAGCCTGGTGTACGATGGTGAGCAAGAGTTTTTTCAATCTGCGTTTTCCGTACAGGTCGTGGACACGTTAGGTGCAGGCGATGCCTACATTGGAACGTTTTTAGCCGGTTGGTTAAAGGGCGAAGACATTCCTCAATGCATGGAAAAGGCTGCTCGAGTTGCTGCACATACCTGTACACATTTAGGCGCTTGGAAATAGTCAACCATGATGGATATGATGGCGAGGTGATTTATGAATTATAGTACAGAACGTTCACAAACGTTATTTGCTGAAGCCCAAGAGTTTCTCGCCGGGGGTGTGGGCAGTGGCACACGTTCACCGGCAAGTGGTTGGGTACCTTGTCCGGTGTATATCGAACGCGGCGAAGGTGCCTATCTATGGGATGTGGATGAAAACCAATATATAGATTATTTAGTGGGTGGAGGTCCATTGATTCTAGGACATCGCCCCAAACCGGTCATTGAGGCTGTCTGTCGAATATTACAAGAACGAGGAAGTATATTTGCCTTGGCTCATGACCTAGAAATCACTGCCTCTCGATTGGTTTGTGAGACCGTTCCCTCGGTTGAGAAACTTCGCTTTGATAATTCGGGGAGCGCCGCGGTGCAACGTGCAATTCGTCTGGCAAGGGCTTACACAGGCAAGACCAAAGTGGTGCGCTTTGAGGGACACTATCATGGTTGGTCGGATCAAGTTCATTGGAGCAACCGTCCGCCCTTAGAGAAGGCAGGAGATCGCACTGCTCCCATCCCCTATCCAAACTCCAAAGGCATTCCCGAAATACTCAGGGAGACGTTGATTGTTTTGCCTTGGAACGATGTTGATTTGCTGGAAAAGACCCTCAGACAGAGAAAGGACGAGATCGCCTGCGTGATCACCGAACCAATTTTGGGAAACTTGGGTGGGATTTTACCTCAGCCAGGTTATTTACAGGCGATGCGTCAATTGACTGCTGAGAACGACATTGTGCTGATCTTCGATGAGGTTTTGACCGGTTTTCGAGTGGCATTGGGAGGGGCGCAAAGCCTCTACGGCGTCACTCCAGACCTAACGACGTTGGCAAAAGCCATGGCTAGCGGTTTTCCTGTTGCAGCAGTGGGTGGAAAACGCGATATAATGGATTTGATTACAAGAGGTGAGGTGATGTATGGGGGTACCTACAATTCTAACCCCATTGTCACCTCCTCTGTAATTGCCACGATGGAGGAACTTCGCAAGCCAGGGCTCTACGCAAGGATGAACGCTCTAGGAGAGAAGTTGGCCAATGGCTTGGTTGAGATAGCCAGGCGTTTCGAGATCCCAGCCTGTTGGAGTGGAGTTGGAACAATGTTCCAACTCTGGTTCTGCGAGCCAGAGGAGTTGCCACAAGATTATCGTCAGGCTGTGCCTATTTTGCAAAAAAGCCCCTTCCCCATCTTTTGGAAAGAATTGATGCGCCGAGGTGTGTTAGTGCAACCTAGGCAAGATAACCTTTTCCTACTCTCCGCAGCGCATACCGAACAAGACATCGAACAAACTCTTCAGGTTGCTGAAGATGCCCTAAGGCAGGTGAAATCCACATTGGCTCATTTGTGAACAAAGCATCTTACCCATCAGTAAAGGAGTGCTGCTATGCAAGATACTGGTCACCAATTCACCACCATTTACGGGCGAAATCTAGTAGGGGAATTGAAAAATTTTGTCCACCGTCCTTACCTGGTTGTTACAATGGAGGATTTGTGGGGAAAATTTCGGGATTTTTTCGATGAACATCTCGTCGGACCGTATTTTGTGCATACATTGGAATATGAGGAATTGAACCAAGAAGTACAAAGGTTGCCCCACTGTAACTGTGTCATTGGATTGGGTGGGGGGCAGGCTCTGGATGTTGCTAAATATATTACCTGGCAGCGCCGCCTACCTTTGTTTCAGGTTCCGACTACCATGACGGTGAATGCTGCCTTCGGTCATCGTAGCGCCATACGATTTGCGGGTAAAGTGCGCTACATTGGTTGGGCAGTGCCCGAAGCAGTGTATGTAGATTTTGATGTCATTCAGAATGCGCCTATTGCGCTCAATCGCAGCGGTGTGGGGGACATCTTTTGCTATCATACCGCTCTCTTCGATTGGAAACTTGCCCATGAACGTGGTAAAACCGAACCCCAATGGCCCTACGACCCGCGGTTGGCAGAAGAATCCAAACGTGTTCTGGATTCGGTGTTAGCCAAATTAGACGACATCCGGGATGTGACAGAAGAGGGCATCCGTACGTTGATGAATGCACACCGTTGGGGAGGAGCGGCTTTTCATAACGCTGGATGGAATCCTCGACACATTGAGGGTGTTGAGCATTTTCTGTTCTATACGCTAGAGTATCTCACCCACAAGCCGTTCATCCACGGGCAACCGGTGTGCTTAGGTGTATATGTGGGCTCAGCCTTGCAGGGCAATCATGCTGAGGAAATGCTCGAAGCAATCCACCGCGTTGGCGTGGATATTCGACCCGAAGCCATGGGGGTTACTTGGGATGATGTAGCAGAAGCAATGCGAAAACTAGCCTGGTATGTGGAACAGGCTGGATTGTGGTATACCATTGCTAGCGACAAACCGATTACTGAGGAATTCATCGCTCAGGTTCGGGAGAGAATTTATGCAACCTATGGACCTTGAATGAGAGGAGGTGATGGACTGACATAGTAAGGAATCGCTTCTTGTAAAGGTTAATGAATGACACATCTATTTCATTTCATAAGTAAAGGAGAGAAAGAGATATGAAAAGCAGGCTATTTTACTTCATCAGCGTGATGTTGATCGTTACGTTGATCGTCTCCTGCGCACCGAAAGCGACGCCCACACCAGCTCCTACAACACCCCCACCTGTGGAGGAAGGGTTCAATTGGCGTCGCTTCGAGGGCAAGGAGATCACCCTTCTCCTCAATGAACACCCGTGGACCGATGGACTTCGTCCGGTGGTGAAGGAATTCGAGGATTTAACCGGTATCAAAGTGAACATGCAGCCGTTTGCTGAAGACCTATACTTCGATAAAATGGAATTGGCTTTGCGTTCCGATAAGCCGGTGGCAGATGTATACTTCCTGCCGATGGATTCAACTGCCTTCACACAATATTCGGCGAATCTCATTGCTCCATTGACGCCATATTTGAACGATCCCACAATGACCAGCCCAGATTATGACCTAGCAGACTTTCCAGAGGGCTTCCTAGCAGCAGCCTTGTACCCGCCCGGCGAGGCGAATGCCCAACTTTACGGCATTCCCATCACCTTTGAAGCCTACATCCTGTTTTACAACAAAGAGTTGGTGGATAAATATCTGGGCGGCAAGGTGCCGGAGACCATGGACGAGTTGTTGGCTGCCGCCAAGAAGATCACCGACGAAGGTGGCGGTGAAGTATACGGTGCTGCTATGCGTGGCATTCGTTCGGATACCATCATGGACACTCTGACGGGTGTGGTCTTCAACAGTTGGGGAAGCGATCCGACCCCATTGCCCTACAATATCTGGTTTGATGGGGATTGGAAGAAACCTCGCGTCACCGACCCAAGGATTGTGGAGGGGCTTTCGAACTATGCAGGCATGATGAAAGCCGGTCCACCAAACATCCAATCCATTGACTGGTATGACGCTAATCAGTTGATGCAACAGGGCAAAGTTGCCTTTTTCATTGATGCCAGCCTCTTTGGACCAAGTTATGAAGACCCGGAGAAGTCTCAAGTCGTTGGCAAAGTGGGGTATGCACCGCTACCCAAGACATCCAAAGGCTCAATGACCGGGCACTGGATGTGGGGATTAGGCATTCCGGCGAACTCACAGAATAAAGAGGCTGCGTGGTATTTCATTCAATGGGCAACCAATAAGGATATGGAGCCGAAGATCGGAACGAAGACCGGTGGCGCTCCCCGCTTGTCGACCTGGGGTAACACTATTTATACTTCGGCACTCAATCCGGAATATGTTGCTGCTGTCCAAACTGCTATGCAGACCTCCCGCCCGACGGCGGTGTTCTATGAGGGATGGAAGGAAATTGCCATCATGATCGTTGATGCAGTGCAAGAGATGTATGGTGGCAAGGACCCAACCGCGGCTTGTGAGGATTTACAAAACAAAATCTTGCAGGTGGTTGGGAGATAACCGAGCGGTATTTCTCGTTTGGGCAGGAGTTCGTGGTATGAGGAGGACTCCTGCCCAAGTTTGTTTAGCGAACGACATTGGTTGAGGTAAGAGGAGAATCGATGAGTATACATCACCTCTCCATATCGGGAGTGAAAAAATGGGCTAAGGTAGGTGCAGGATACCTGTATGTAGGACCAGCACTGATTCTCTTAGGTTTGACTTCGGTGTTTCCGGCGGTGTATTCCCTCGTGATGAGTCTCTTCAATTGGGATTGGGGCTTGCGCATAGATTTCGTCGGGTTAGAGAACTATGTGCGATACCTTACCGACCCCATGTTTTGGAAGGTTCTCGGTCAGACCTTTTATTTCACCATCGGTGCGGTTTCGGTTGAGTTTGTGCTTGGCTTTGGGTTAGCCTTGGTGGTCAACCGTCTGGGTTTTGGAATGGGTGTTTTCCGTACGGTGCTTTTGTTACCCCTGATGGTTTCGGGCATCATTGTCTCACTGATGTGGAAGGTATTGCTGGACCCCACCTTGGGCATCGTCAACTATTTGATGAGCCTGGTAGGGTTACCGAAACTGGTCTGGTTTGGTAGCCAAACCACCGCGATGCCCTCCATCATCATGGTGGATACCTGGTGGCAGACGGCGTTTGTATTCATCGTCATCTCGGCAGGCTTGCGAAGTTTACCGACGGAACCATTCGAAGCAGCAGAAGTGGATGGTGCTAGCAGTTTTCAAAAGTTTCGCTATCTCACATTGCCCATGTTGAAACCGGTGATTTTAACGGTATTGATCTTCCGCACGATAGATTGTCTGAAGGTCTTTGCAATCATCTTTGGAACCACAGGAGGCGGTCCTGCTCAATCCACAGAGGCTATCCAGACCTTGGCTTATCGCACAGCGTTTAAGTTCCTCTTTCTAAGTCGTGCAATGACACTGATGGTCATCTTCTCGATGATCATCTTGGTGATCAGTTTGATTTACCTCAAATTCGGTGAACGTGAGACAACATCTTAGACAAGGGTATCATTATGGGCGTCAAGGCTAGACGGAATATTGTCACCATTTTGGCTTATTGTTTGGCTATTTTGGCAGTTATCCTCACCCTATTTCCGATTTTGTGGATTTTTGGCATTTCAATCAAGACCCAAAGGGATGCATTTGCCATGCCCCCGGTGTTCATCTTCAAGCCGGTTTGGAACAACTATCAGAAGATTTGGCAGACGGCTGGCTTTGCATCAGCGTTCCTAAACAGCATCATTGTGACGACCATCGGTGTGCTTTTGGCATTGCTCATCGGAATTCCGGCAGCCTATGCCATGAACCGGTTGCCATTCCGAGGAAAGGGAACTCTTTCAGTGTGGCTCTTGTTGTCTTACATGCTTCCGGAGTTCCTTTTCATTATTCCCATGTATGTTCTCTATCAGAAAATCGGGCTGTACGATACCCAAGTTGGCTTAGCCATTGTATATCAGGTGTTTCTATTACCTTTCACCATCTGGCTTTTGCGAGGCTTTTTTGCCGATGTGCCTACAGAGTTAGAGGATGCAGCCAGGATTGATGGTTGCACTCGGTTACAAACACTTCAGAAGGTTTATTTGCCGCTAACCGCCCCGGGCATTGCTGCGACTGCCATCCTAGCGGCGATTTGGATTTGGAATGAATTGACCATTGCCCTCGCATTGACCTTTGAATCTGCCAAGACGGTAACGGTGGCTGTTGCAGGGTTTCGTGGGTATGCCTCCATTGATTGGGGCGCGATGACTGCGGCATCTATCGTCTCTATTGTGCCGATGTTTATCTTTGCCGCATTGGCGCAACGGTATATTGTCGAGGGTCTGACCCTCGGTGCAGTCAAATAACCCCTTATCCCATTGGTTGTAAGGAGAGAAAGGATGAACAAAGAATTCGATTTCTCTGGCAAAGTTGCTCTCGTCACCGGTGCGGGAAGAGGTATCGGTAAAGGGATTGCCTTACGCTTAGCTTCTCATGGTGCTGACATTGTTGTCAACGACATCAATCCAGACACGGCAGAGGAGACGGCGAGGTTGGTTCGCGCCATGCAACGCAAGGCGATTGCCATCCAAGCCGATGTCTCTCAAAGTGCTCAGGTGGACGAGATGGTGAACCAAGCCATGGCTCATTTTGGACATATTGATATCTTGGTCAACAATGCTGGCATCTCACTCTATCGTCCTATCCTGGATTGTAGTGAGGAAGATTGGGATCGCCATGTAGACATCATGGCAAAAGGAACATTCCTGTGTATGAAACGAGTTGCACCGATCATGTTGGAGAGAAAATGGGGACGGATCATCAACCTAGGCTCATACGTGGCTCAGTTGAATTGCACAACGAAATACTTTGGACCCTATTGCGCAGCCAAGTTTGCCATCATTGGTCTGACGCAGGTGGCAGCACAGGAGTGGGCGCCGTATATTCTCGTTAACGCAGTTGGTCCGGGAGATGTAGAGACGGAGATGATGGAATTGGAATGGCAGCAAGAGGGAGCGCGTCGTGGGATCCCTGCCGCGGATGTGAAGGAAGAATATCGCCGTCGCTTGATTTTACAACGCTTCGAAACCCCAGATGATATTGCTGGCGTGGTAGCCTTTCTCTGCTCTCCCTTGGCTGAACAAATTACTGGTGCCCACCTCATCGTCAGTGGTGGCTTGCCTTATCGCGTTCTACCTTAGGGACTCGTTCCCCCTTCGCGTCAGGGCATTGAACAATTCTTTGCCAATCCCATATTCCTTGCTGGTTGAAGCAACCTTCTCACCGGCAAGGAATATCTCTTCTTCGTTTGCTAAAGTATACACTTGGAGCAAAGAGAATCTTCACGGTGTTAGTAGAGACAAAATGACGACCTCCGCCGAAGAATAGATTCATCTCGGAGTGGTCGGTCCCGGTGATTAACTTGATTAAGGGTAGATCATTCTACCGGTGTCGGGTAGTAGCAAACGCCGGCTGTCCCTGGACCGGTGTGAACACCCAATGCCGGTGATAATTCGCAAATCAGCGATTCAACACACGTCAGGCGTTTTTCGACCATGGACTTGATCTTTTCGGCTTCCTCGCGCGCCGCTGCATGAACATAGGCGATCTTGATCTTCCCCATGTAACCCACCATGGCTTCGATTTTTTCTACGATCATCTTATAAGCCCGCAAGCGGCTTCTTGCCTGACCTAAGGCAACGATCACTCCGTCCTCCATGCTGATGATCGGCTTGATGTTCAAGAGAGAACCAACCAGATGCTTGGCTTTTCCGATTCTTCCGCCCATGTAGAGGTATTTAAGAGTATCGGCAGTTTGCAGCATGCGTGTAATGGGGATCATCTTTTTAACAAGTGCGACGATGTCTGCCAAGGTTTTTCCTGCCAGTGCGGCACGTGCGGCTTCGATCACCATCCAACCATGGCACATGGAGACATTGAGTGTATCTATGACCTCGATTTGTAGGTCAGGGTCGTTCTCTAACATCATCGTTTGAGCAGCCTTGGCTGCCTGATAAGCCCCACTGCCTTTTGAGGTCATGTGTATGCTGACGATTTGACGCACCCCCTGTTCCTTGGATAATTTTTCATACATGCTCAAATAGTCTCCCGGTCCTGGACTTGCCGTTTGTGGCAATTCCTTGGCTGTAGGCAGCCACTTGTAAAATTCATCGCGTTGGATGGTGACTAAATCACGTAAAACCTCTTTGCCGCGGTGGATGTAATAGGGTATCCAGTTGATCCTCAATGCTTCTAGAAGGGCTTCCGGCATGCTGACCGTACTATCTGTAACTATGGCTACTTCACTCACATCTCACTCCATATATGGTTAATTCGATGTTAATTATATATCTAGTGTGCAAACTTTGCAAAAAAGCCCTTCGATCACTCCTTTTCTAATGGATGAAAAGAGAAGGATATTTTCAACATTGGTACAATTAGTTCACATACTTTCGTGTGATAATAGATGGTCTATTTTTCTCGATTGTAGAGAATACTATTCAATGACGGAAATAATCGTCGTAGACCCTGAAAATCCGCAATCCGAAATCATTGCCTATGCCGCTTCTTATATTCGGAAGGGCAAATTAGTGGCATTTCCGACTGAGACGGTGTATGGTCTTGGAGCCAATGCATTGGATGAAAACGCGGTAGCGCGCATTTTTGAAGCGAAAGATCGTCCAATGGAAGACCCATTGATCGTTCACCTGGCATCCAAAGAGGAACTTCCCACTGTGGCGAGGGATGTTCCTGGGATTGCCTATAAATTAGTTGAGGTGTTTTGGCCAGGACCGCTTACCTTGGTATTGCCCAAACAAGAGGTCATTCCAAAGAATGTCACTGCCGGATTAGAAACGATCGCGGTACGCGTTCCAAACCATCCGGTTGCTTTGGCTTTATTGCGGGCAAGTGGTGTACCCATTGCAGCACCCTCGGCGAATCGATTCAGCCGAGTTAGCCCGACCACTGCGCAACATGTGTTCAACGATCTGAGCGGGCGGATTGAGTTGATCCTCGATGGTGGTCAAACCAGCATTGGAGTGGAATCCACAGTGCTCAATATATTGTCAACCCCGCCGATGATCCTTCGTCCTGGTGGAGTGACGCGTGAGGCATTAGAGCGGTTGATCGGTCCAGTAACTGTGTTGGGTGGAGAGCATGAGGCGCATTTAGTTTCTCCCGTGATGATTCATGGTCCATCCCCATCTCCTGGTTTGATGCCCAGACACTATACCCCCCACGCCAAGTTGGTCCTCGTCAAGGGAGCCTCCTCGCGAGTCTTAAAGGAAATCGCCTCTTTGGCTCAACGCTTTTTATCAGAAGAGGCTCATGTGGGTTTGTTGATCGCGGAGGAAGAGAAATCGTACTTTGAAAACCTGCCTGTTCGGATTGTTTCACTTGGTCCAACGCGTGATTTGATGAGAGTGGCGCGTAATTTATACGCCGGAATGCGGTCTTTAGATGCAGAAGGAGTGGATGTGATCATCACACACGACTTTGGTCTACATGAGTTGGGTTTAGCCATCCACGATCGGCTCATTCGTGCAGCAAGTCAGGTGGTCGATTTGGAAAAATAGTTGACCGGCATAAACAGGGTTCTCTTAGGTAGTTTGGTGAAAAGGTTTTAACTTTATGGAAGCGCAGAAAGGATGGAGGGGGCAATATCCGTGAGATCGTTTAGAGAAGCGCAGAAAGGCTTACGAAGTCGAGGAGAGCCAATAACCAATAGGGGAACGGGATTGTATGTGTGATGACGTGTGTTCAAATCCTCCAAATTACCATGGTCGGAGGTCATCAAGATCAATCCCTGGTTCATATCCCAGGCAGAGAGCAAGCCCATCAGCACTTGGTCGAGGGTTTCTAACAGAGCAAGCGCCGAGTTCATATCTTGTTTATGCCCAACATAATCACTGAGCCAGTATTCAAACAATGAGAAGTCGCATTGCATGGCTAATTCTGCCAGGCGTTCCCCCGCCTGGCGAGGTGAAATCAAGGGTGTCTCAGAGATGCCGAGGTGATCTCGCCAACCGATAGCGGTGAAATCGGCGGATAGGGCTTTGCCTGCAATGAGGTCATCTAAGGTTTTGAGATACACCCCCGCCTGGGTCATGGCGAGAGGGATTGCGGAGTAGAGGCGATGCCCGGATTCGATAGCAGAAAAGTAAGATGGAGGATAGGCGTTGAGCAGTTGAACCCTATACTTTCTCTGAACGAGTGTTTGGATTAGGTTGCCTTTGCGCAATATCTCGACAATCGGAGGGTTGGGTTTTGGTCCGTAGTGGTAACCCAAAATAGCCGGCACATTCAGTCCGGTGAGCAAAGCAGCCTGCCCCGTAGCAGATTGGGGCATACCTGTTATACCTAAGCAAGCATCAAGAGCCAGGAAAGAGACGTGTGTATTTTCAATGGGTACAGCATGTTTGTGCATGCGCTGACCATCCAAGATGTGATGCAATGTGGGCAGATGTGCCTGGGCAAAGGGATTGTAGGACGGATCATCGGCGCCTAATCCAATTCCATCGAAGAAAAGTAGAAGGAATTTCATGCCTTCTCTTGATCAAATGCTTTCATGGTTTTTGGAAGGTGAACCAAGCAGAGGGACGCAAGCCGCGTTCGCTTCCATCCTGGCGGTCAACGAGTTTCAGGCGAGAAGTCAGGATTTGCACATCCGATTCAAGCAAACCGATGCTACCCTCGTCGGGGTTTTTGAGGATGGCATACATCAAAAATGTGCCTTGAGGGGATAAAAGGCGTTCGACGTTTTGGGCGTAGCGGAATCTGCTCTGCGGTGGCAAGCCATGGAAGCAACCGATGTCTAAGATCAAATCGAACGTGCCACCCAATTTGGGAGGGCGGGTGACATCTGCAACTCGAAAGTCAATATGTAACCCCTGCTTCGAGGCTTTTTTGCGGGCAAGACAGATGGCCCTTAAGGCAAAGTCAATACCAGTGACTTGCCAACCATGCTTAGCCAACGTAATGGCGTTGGTGCCGCTGCCGCAGCCCAAATCCAATGCGCGACCTGGGGGATGCGTAGCAATGAAGGTGAGCAACTCGGGTGGTGAAATGCCTGTATCCCATGGGGGATTGCGAAAATAATATAGGTTGAAGAACAGCAAACGCAGCACATTCATGGTTATTCCTATCTTTTATATCACTTTATGGGTATTAACACAAGAACGGTTCGATAGAATAAAATAAGATATTGAGCAAGCGAAATTGATTCCTCACCCGGTTTCTCTTTGACAATCCGAACGACTTCACGTACAATCATAAGGCTGATTTTAATCTCGAGGAGAACGACTTTTTATGAAGGAATATACAACTGAGTTCATTCGTAACATTGCTTTGGTTTCCCATAGCGGTGCTGGAAAAACCATGCTCACCGAGGCGTTTCTGCATTTTACCGGCGCAACCACCCGCCTTGGAAGGGTGGAGGATGGGACAACTGTATCCGACTTTGAAGAAGAGGAGATACGACGAAAACTCTCCCTCTCTACTTCGGTCATCCCGGTTGAGTACAGAGAGCACAAGATCAACATATTAGATACTCCCGGTTATACCGATTTCATCGGGGAGGTCATCTCAGCGCTAAGAGTTTCGGATGGGGCGGTGGTCGTGGTAGATGCCGTTGCGGGCGCCGAGGTTGGCACAGAAATCACCTGGTCTTATTGTGATGAGTTCAAATTGCCACTTTTTGTAGTCATCAACAAGATGGATCGGGAGAATGCCAACTTTCGCAAGGCACTTGAGAGTGTTCAACAAATTACGGAGGCGCGATTGATCCCGGTCCAATTACCATGGGGAGAAAAACAATCTTTCAAAGGAGTTCTTGACCTGCTTTCCATGAAGGCGTACATTGGAGACGGGCGGACGACAACGGACATACCTCCAGAATATAAGGACGAAGTTGAGGCAGCACGTTCGGCATTGATTGAAGCCGCTGCCGAGGGGGAAGATGAATTGTTGATGAAATACCTGGAAGGCGAAGAATTGAAGCCAGAGGAAATCCGTCAGGGTTTGGTCAATATCGTGCGCAACCGAACCTTTGTGCCCGTCTTCGTCGCTGCTGGTGCTGCGGAGATTGGCATAGCTCCACTTTTAGATGCCATGATCGACTTGATGCCCTCACCGAAAGCAGCCGGTCCTTACCCTGCCAAGGGGAAGGATGGCGAGGAAGAACTCATCGCATCGGATGCGGGACCTCTGGCGATTTACGTGTGGAAGACCACGGCTGACCCCTTTGTTGGAAAGATCACTTACTTTCGCGTTTACTCCGGAATGTTAAACACCGATACCCGCGTATGGAATCAAACCAAAGGCGCTGAAGAACGCCTCAGCAATGTGAGCATAATGCGAGGCAAGGAACAAATTGGCATCAAAACAATCCACGCCGGGGACATCGGCGTGGTTCCTAAGTTAAGCGTGACCTCAACCGGAGACACTCTGTGCGATCGCGGCGCTCCTTTTGAATTGCCCATTCCGGAATATCCAACTGCCCTATATCGGGTGGCTGTCACACCGAAGACCCAGGCAGATACCGCCAAGATTAGCCCCACGTTAACTCGCCTGTGCGAGGAAGACATGACCCTATCTTGGTATCAGGAACCCAGCACGAACCAATCTATCCTACAAGGGATGGGAGACCAGCACATTGACGTAGCCATCCGCAAAGCCGAAACGAAGTTTCAGACCGGGTTGAACATTGAAGAACCACGTGTGCCCTATCGCGAGACTATCACCAAGGTTGGGTTTGCCCAGTACCGCCACAAGAAGCAGACCGGTGGTGCTGGGCAATTCGCTGAGGTCTTCATGCGGGTGGAGCCCTTGGAGGACAAAGACTTTGAATTCGTCAATGAGGTCTTTGGTGGAGCGATCTCCAGCAGTTTCATGCCTGCTATTGAGAAAGGTGTGAGGAGCGTCATGAAATCGGGTGTATTGGCAGGTTACCCGTTGGAACGCGTCAAGGTTGCGGTGACGGATGGTAAGGAACACCCAGTAGACTCCAAACCGATCGCCTTTGAAATCGCCGGTCGTGAGGTATTCAAGTTGGCGGTTAAGGATGCTGCTCCGGTTTTGCTCGAACCGATCATGAATGTGAAGATCATTGTGCCCGAGGCAAATATGGGAGATGTCTTGGGTGATTTAAACACACGTCGGGCAAGGGTGCAGGGAATGGAAACCCATAAAGGGCGTTCGGTTGTGACAGCTCAGGTGCCTCTCGCTGAGATGCAACGTTACACAACGGACTTGCGTTCCATCACCGGTGGGCGGGGTGTCTTCTCCATGGAATTTTCGCATTATGAGATCGTTCCCGCTCATATTGCCCAGGAGATCATCGCTGCTCGTCAGAAGGAATTGGCAGCACTCAAGGAGGAATGATCCTTCTGTGCTATTGGCAATCGAAAAAACGCACTGGCTGGATGGTAAAACCTAGCCAGTGCGTTTTTAACGAGGTTGTTCCGTGAACGGGTGAGAGAACGTTGGAAGAGTGATTGTAAATTGCGCGCCTCCATCCGGGTGGTTTTGAGCAGAAATTTCACCGTCGTGCGCCTTGACAATGGCTTTCGCAATGGCTAAACCCAATCCACTTCCTTGAGCCGTTGCATTTTTACCGCGATAGAAGCGCTCAAAGATGTAAGGCAAATCATCCTGAGGGATGCCGGAGCCGCTATCCCGCACCCAAATCACCGTCTTTGTTGGTTCTTGTCTTGCGCCAATCTCGATAAACCCTCCCTGTGGCGTGAAACGCAAAGCGTTATCCATCAGGTTTATTAGGCACATCATCATTCGATGGCGATCACAATGCAGAATCAGCGGGCTCGGAGTAGTTTCAACCAGAAGAGCAATTTGTTTCTCTTCTAGTTCGTCCTTGAAGCCACGTATAGCGTCTTCGATCAATTTTCTGAGATCATGCTCTGCAAATTCCAAGGTGATCAGTCTTGCATCAAGGCGCGATAAGTCGAGCAGATTGTTGGTGATCCAAACCAAACGATCCAACTGAATTTGACTCTCATCGAGGAATTCATTGCGCACTTGGGGATCATCTGCCGCAGAGGATTGGAGTACCTCGATGAAATTGCGCAATGCAGTGATGGGTGTGCGCAATTCGTGAGAGGCATCGGCAATGAAGCGACGCAGGGTATCTCGCTCGTTTGCCAGTTGGCTGAATGTGTATTGAAGTTGCTCTGCCATGTGATTGAATTGCCTGGCGAGTTCGCCGATCTCATCCTTACCGGTGATTGAGGCACGCACAGAGAGGTCACCGGCACTCATGCGAGCGGTAGTCCGAGATAGAGTGGTGATAGGAGTGGTCAATCGGTGTCCCATCCAGAGACCGATAGCTCCAGCAAGCAATATCGAGACTGTGCCGGCGATGAGCAGGGCATAGCGCGCGGTCTTAAGCGCCTCGTTGCTGAAATCAGCACCAGCACTCAATTCCACGTAGCCTAGTGGGTTGCTTGCCTCTCCAATGGGAACTGTGATGGTCGTATGCGAACGTTCCGTTTGGGTTGTGGTGGGGAGAGTGGGTAGGTTCTGTCCGTTTTTGAGGTCAAAGACTTCAGAGAAGGCAAAGCGGCTGCCCCAAGCCCCGTACATCCGACGAATGATGATCGAGGTTGTGCCTGGTGGCAACTCTTCAATGAAGGGAAGCGTCAAGGTTGGAGTGGTTCGAGAACTCCCTAAAGGCAATCCCAGGATTAATCCAATTGTAGCCTCCTCAGAGGTTGGTTCATTCCATTGGGAAGAGGGTAACAACCACATGAACTCATCTGTCTCATCCGGCATGCCCGAATCGACGAACACATTGTGTTCATTATCGAGGATGCGGACACGAACATTTCCCAAGAAAGAAGAGACTTTCACGAGTTGAGAAAGTTTTGTTTGGCTGGCTTCTCTTTGTAAATATCGTTCTGCTAGACGGGCTACTGCTTCCGCGTTAGCGGTGTAATAGATGACTTCTTGGGCATTTGCATAACGACGAATAACCCATAAGGCGATTAAGCCCACCATGCACACGGTAATCAGCGTCAACAGAATATAACTCGTTAACAAGCGCCATCGAATCGAACGAAACATCTTCGGTTGATTCCCTCTCTTTAAGACCTGGCTGTTGCGTAATATTTCGTCGCATCAGCCAGGTCTTTTTTCAATTTGTGTCAAAGGGTTCCCCCTGATGAACATTCAGGGCATGGTTCATCCTCAAATTCGAAGAAGAATGGATTCGGTATGGTGATATCTGGTGGAAAATTCCCTTCTTTTTGGAAATTGAAGAAATACCCAGATACAGTTACGCCTAAATACACCCGACCGGCTTTCTTAGGATCCTCGCCCAAGGTAACGTTGATGGTGAGAGGCTCTTGTTCACCAGAACGATAGACCGTCAAAGAAACCTCATCACCTGGTTTATAACGTTGGATAGCCTTTGACAACCCTCGAGGCGTTTTGATCGGCTCGTCATTAACGGCAGTGATGACATCACCAGGCTGAAGCCCAGCCAAGTCAGCAGGGCTATCAGGGTCGACCTTGCCAATCAAAACCCCTTGGGTGATCCCTTCTGGGAGTTCTGGCCAGGTGAAGCGAAAGCGTCCATAGGGTGGAAATGGAACCTCAAACGGCAATTCTTCTCCCTCCACATCCCATTGGGGAGCGAGGGTGTAATGGATTCCCAAATAGGCTTTTCCAGGTTGATCAGGGTTTTCCCCTAAGGTGACGGTCACCTCTCGGGTTTCTTCACCTGGGCTTTGCACAGTTAATGTGACGCGATCGTTGGGTTTATACCCACTGATGATATCCTTTAGGTCATTCTTTGCGTTGATCTCTTGACCCTCTACTGCAATGATGAGGTCTCCCACCTTCAAACCAACCCGATCGGCGGGGCTGTTCGGGATGACCTGGACAATCCGAGCGCCTTGTTTCCCTATGAGGTCGAGATTCAACACACCGAGTCGTGCTGGAAGGCATGGCACGATTCCAAGGTACGCGCGTCCATTCTGTTCCCCAACGGTCAATTGGACGGTGCGAATTTCATCTCCATGTAGAACTTTGACCGGAATGGTTTCCTCTGGTTTTCGTTCGTCCAGAATCTGTTCTAACTCACCCAAGTTGTTCACTGTTTTCCCATTGATCTCCAAGAGAATATCCCCGCGCACCAAGCCAGCTTTGGCTGCTGGACCATCTTCGTCAACCTCGGCAATCAAGATGCCTTGATCGCGAGACACCTCATTGAGGTTGAGGGCAGCCGCCTGGACCGGACGGGTTTGTACTCTGCCGTAAACGATCGCACCACCGGTAACCGCGCCTAGAATGAGCGTGAAAACCAATGCAAATGCACCCAGAATCACCCATAACCAACGTTTGTTCATAAAGGTTCACCTCCTTCAGGATGATTTTTTATTTATTTTAGGAGGAATTGGTTATATCTAGGTTGTTATAAGGTTAAGATTTCGCAACATTTAATCTGCGCTAGCGCTGAAACTTATACCCCATGCCTCGAACAGTTACGATCCAACGTGGGTTGGATGGATCGTCTTCGATCTTTTCGCGCAAGTGGCGGATATGCACATCTATCGTTCGTTCGTCTTCAACATCGCTATCGTAACCCCAAACTGCCTCGATGAGAGCGCTGCGATTGAATGGGCGATCAGGATTAGAGGCGAGAAAGCGCAATAGCCGGAATTCGGTTGGGGTTAGATAAACCACCTTCCCTTGGCGAGTGACTTGCAATCGTTCTAAATCTATTTCGATTTCACCAAAGACAATGCGTTCACCTCGCTTGACCTCCGCCAACTCCCCATAAGCGCGCCGTAGATGAGCGCGAATGCGCGCGATCAGTTCTCTCAAGCGATAAGGCTTGACAATGTAATCATCCGCGCCCAACTCGAGACCTAACACTCGGTCTATCTCATCATCGAGAGCCGTCAGAATCAGAATGGGCATTCGCTTCCCCTCGGCGCGCAGTTGTTTGCAGACGTCGTATCCGCTGATATCTGGTAAGCGTAAATCGAGCAAGACGAGGTCTAGTTCTTGAGAGTGAGCGATCTCCAAGGCTTGTTGACCTGTGCTGGCTACTGTGACTGAGAATCCTTCTTTGCTCAAGCCGAATTCCAATCCACGGGCTACAGCACGGTCATCTTCCACGATCAAGATGCGAGTGCGATTCATGAGGAATCGAAGATCAGGAACTTGTTTTTGCTAGCCCAAGTCGAATGAAGAGCAGTGGAGCGAGGGCAGTGATCCAAAATCCCACAAGGCTGTAACGAACAAACCGTAAGATGTATGCCAGCGTGTATTCTCCGCGTGGAAAGATTGCGCCGAGACCGAACCACAAGATGAGCACTCCGATCAATCCCAGGGGATAGCGCAGGAGGCGCTTGTTCCATGAACCACAGACATCAAAACCTCTTCTTGAAGCGAGCCAGGAGGCTCCACAGGCGAGTCCAAAGAGCGCACCTGAAGAGGTAATCAAGCCAGATAGACTGAGTGGATCGATCGGTTCTGCCCGAGGATTGGCAATGGAAGCGTTTTCCATCCATACACTTGGAATCTGCCATCCAATGAGTGTTGCCTTCACACCCGCACCAACGGCGATAATGAGCATTGCGATCAGCAAACTGACTAACATCTGCACCATCAGCGTCTGCTTGGCAAGCCAAGTTGTTATGGTTCGTTCAAGGCGCAGGAATGCCCAAAGCAACAAGATTCCGAACGCCCAACCCAAGAGCACATCTTCTAGGAAGTGAACACCTAGATAGATGCGTGAGATTCCGATCAACAAAATCAGCGCAAGGATGAGCATCCACACCCACGCTCGTCGAATATGGTGGGCAAATACACCCCACAGTGAGGCAGCGTTCATGGCATGACCCGATGGCGCGCCAAAGGACGTTTCGGCAACCATCGCCCGAACCTGTGTACTCTGCCAATAAGGTCGCGGGCTGTGAAAGGCGATCTTCAGGATGGCGTTCATGCCGTTGCTCAACATGAGGATGATACCCATACGCAATCCGAGGGTGGCGTCTATGCACCAATACAGAGCAGGCATGAATAGGAGGAAGAACTCCTCTTGCCCCAAGAAGGTGAAGAACTTCATAGGCGTGCTCAGCCAAGTTCCCAAAGACTGCAACAAAAGGACAATCTGAAGATTGTTATTTAGCATAGTGCCTACCTCAATAGATTATTGTGCAAGTTGGCAAACGGTTCATGATTCTTGGTCTGACGTACTGTTCGTTGCCTCAAGAACAGCCGGCAGTGGATTGGGTGATGAAATAGATGAAGCATAGGAGGGTGATTCCATCGGTATGGTCATTTTGAGAGCAGAGGGGGAGAAGAGATAACTCAACGGAATGGAAATGGCAATGAGAACAGTGCCCAAAGCGTACATCCAAGACGGATTATGTGAATATAAGTAACCTGCCAAAAGTGGTGCCAAGATGATGGATAGGGCAGCGATGGTCTCCGTTAAGCCGTAAGCAAGACCAATTTTGTTTTGCGGGACAAGATCGCGCACTTGTGCAACTCCCAGTGAACGAGCGGTCTTGAAGCCGCCTAGCAGGAAAAAGGCTAGGAAGTAAAAGGGCAACCCACTACTTTGCCAAAGCAGAAGAGAGAATAATCCCACGCTTGCTTGGGCTAAGACGAAACCCAGGCGAGCGGGAAGTTGACCGAGGGTCAGATTGAGTACCACCACTCCCAGGCTGTTGATCGAGTAGAGGGGACCAATTTGAGACAAATTCAAGCCACGTTGGTTTTGTAGGAAATTGGGTGAGAGTGGTTGAGGAAGATAAAGTGCAAAGGCGGCGAGAAAGACTACACCCAGGTAGGTTAAGTATCGTGGATTCGATATCCACCTGTTTTGTTGTTTGCCAGACATCGAGCGCTCGATCGGTTGGGAGCGAATGAGCAAGATGACCAAGGTGGAGAGCACAAATATCCACGCTGCAATGTGGTATGTTTGACGAAGTCCCATCTTGGCACCCACATGACCACCTATCCAGGGACCGACGATCATTCCCAGGTTGAATGTCGCTGAGACCAAAGTGATCACTCGCCCTACAGACCAATTACCTCGAACAACGGTGACATAACTATTCAGGGGGGTTATCACATAGACGGTCAATCCATAGCAGAGCAATCCAATGACAAAGAGGTTGAGCGAATTGGCTAATGCCATCATCCAGGTGGAAATCACGCCCATCAACCAGGCGCTGACCATCACAGGCTTGCGACCGAACCGATCGGCAAGGTAACCGGCGGGCAGATGCGCCATGGTCATCATGATGCCGGCGCCCCCGAGGATCGCACCGATCCGTATCGGGTCTGCCCCCATTTGCTGGAGGTAGATGGGTTGAAAATAGAGGAACATCCCCTCCCCAATGCCCCAAAGACACATCGAAATGGCGATGAGGAGCAAATCTCTGCTCATACGTCTTTTTGTGACATGCGATGGGTGAATTGTAAAGCAGCCTCGAAAACTTTGAATCGTTCCGGCTCACGCGTAATGACATGTCCACTGTTTTCGAGCCAAAGCATCTCCTTCTCCTGACTGCCTAAGTGCTCGTAGATTTTTATCATATTATCTGGGTGAACGCCTCGATCTTGACGTGAATGGATGAGCAACACCGGTGAACGGACATATGGCAAAGAGGCACGCATCTCTCCAAGGAGATCGCGCAGTTCTGCAATAGCGCGTGTTGGATATTCCGGATAGTGCACATGATCGTTCGCTGCATCGAGGTCGTGCCAATCTGGTGTGCCTTTTGGCACCGATGGGTAGAACCAGTGCAACCATTTGACAAATCTCAGGCGTGGGTCTTCCGGCAAATCATAAGGAGTGGACATCCCAACTACACCTTCCACAGGTTGCTTAGATGCGAAGAGCAAGGCAAGTGCTCCTCCCATCGAAAGACCCATCAGAAAGATATGTTTGGTCATGTCTCTGAGTAAGTAGTAGCCATCTTCGACGGAGGCGACCCAATCTTGCCAGCGAGTGCGCGTCATATCCTCCATTCGGGTGGCATGACCTACCAAGCGTATTCCTAAAACGGTGTGACCAGCCTTGGCTAGGTATTCACCCATCCAGCGCATTTCTTTGGGCGTTCCGGTGAAGCCGTGGATGAGCAAACAACCTATCTCGTCACCCGGGAAGAAAAATGGTTCAGCCGTTGGAATGATATTAATTGTCATCTTTGATCACCCATAGTTCTCTAGGTAAGTCGCTGAGCGATGTACAACCGTCCTCGGTGACAACCACATTGTCCTCAATGCGTACACCACCTCGGTTGGGTAAGTAGATACCGGGTTCGATGGTGAAGGTCATGCCTGGGGTGAGGGCAAGAGGGTTGTCGGAGCGTATGTACGGTTCTTCATGGATATCTAGCCCTAAGCCATGTCCCGTGCGATGGGTAAAATACACGCCATAACCGGCTTCTTCGATGACCTTTCGGGCTGCGAGGTCTACTTGACCGGCGGTGACTTGAGGGGCGACCCGTGCACGGGCTGCTTCATTTGCCCTGGCGACCACCTCAGCGATATGAACAAATTCTTCATCTGGTTCACCGAGGCAAAAAGTGCGCGTCAGGTCAGAGTAATAGCCATCTACATTTGCGCCCCAGTCAATGACGATGATATCGCCAGGGATAAGCGCCTTATCTGTCTGAAATGCATGGGGGCTGGCGCTATTCGCTCCAAAGGCAACGATTGGGCTAAATGGTAATGTGGCATCCGATCCGTGGCGTAGTAATTGATAGGTCAATTCAGAGGCTAACTGGCGCTCGGTGATACCTTTCCTGATCGAAGGAAGGATATTTAACAATGCCTGTTGAGCAACCTGGACGGCGCGTTGCATGGCTTCCATTTCGTGTGCATCCTTGACCATGCGTAAGGATGCCAAACACTCAATAGCCGAGACGAATTGTGCTTGGGGTAGGGCAGCCTCAAGCAGGCGTAACTCTAGCACTCGTAAGTTATGGGGCTCAATGCCTACCTTGCTCGGTTGAATTTGAGCATTTCGGAAAGCCTCTCGAAAGGCTGTTTCCCAAGTTTGAGGATTTTCTCCATAGGGGAATACTTGCGCTTCATAAGGTAGGGAAGAGGTTTTCGGTGCTTCAAGTTCTGGAAGGATGAAGATAGGTGGTTTATTGGGGGTAAATAACGCAACCACGGGACGTTCGAGAAGATGGAAATGAATTCCGCTCAGGTAGAACAAACTAGTGCTAGGATTTAGCAATAATCCATCCATTCCAGCAGCTTCTAGGGTTTGGGCTAACTTTCTTTGACGTGCGACATAGAGATTGGCTGTTTCATTAACCATCAATGGCACCTCCTTAGCAAGTTTGACTTGTCCTTGATTATAGCCCGAACATTCAAGGGGGACTAGTGAATAATGGAGAATAAGTAAGAAAGGCTCTTAAAACTTTCAGGTATGCCTTTATATCTGAAACAATTGTGCTATAATATGAATTTGTTCCCAATCCAAGTTAAGTTTAATGTCCTGCCGATCGGTAGAACTATGTCCCAATCTGTCATTCGAGTTGTTGGCGCGCGTGAACACAATCTAAAGAACATCACGGTCGAGATTCCCAGAGATAAATTGGTCGTCATTACTGGGCTTTCGGGCTCGGGCAAATCCTCACTGGCGTTCGATACGATCTTTGCTGAAGGTCAGCGGAGGTATGTCGAATCGCTCTCAGCATATGCTCGCCAGTTTCTGGGACAGATGGACAAACCCGATGTAGATACCATTGAGGGACTATCGCCAGCCGTTTCTATTGACCAAAAAGGAGTCTCGCACAATCCGCGTTCAACCGTGGGCACGGTCACCGAGATTTACGATTATCTGCGCTTGCTCTTTGCACGAGTGGGCATTCCACATTGCCCAGTATGTGGGCGGGAGGTAACTCGTCAATCAGCACAAGAGATCGTAGATGCAGTTGAAGGAATGAAGGAGGGGTCGCGCATTTTGATATTGGCGCCCGTGGTACGTGGGCGGAAGGGAACCCATCAGGCAGTACTCGATGAGATTCAGAAAGCGGGTTTTGTCCGTGCCCGCGTGGATGGTCAGATTGTGGAATTAGAACAGGAGATTATCTTGGATCGCTATAAGATTCACCATATTGAAGCCGTCGTGGATCGTTTGGTCATCCGCCATTACGAGGATGTAGAGGAGGCACAGAACTTCCGCTCTCGATTGACGGACTCGATCGAGACGGCATTACGCTTTGGAGATGGCTATCTGATCATCCAAGATGTCACCGATCCAGAACAACCTCGTGACCTTTACTTCTCAGAACACCTTGCCTGTCCAGAACATGGGGTGAGCCTGCCAGAATTAGAACCGCGCACGTTTTCGTTCAATACGCCTCACGGCGCCTGTCCGGATTGTCAAGGCTTAGGCGGTAAATTGGAGATTGACCCCGATTTACTCATTCCGGACCCTGAATTATCCTTGAGTGAAGGTGCTATTGCTGCCTCTGAGTGGAGTGGTCCACGTGAGGAGGGGGGATACTATTGGCAGACCTTGGAGGCGGTCGCCGAAGCCTATGGAATTGACTTGGATGCACCCGTGCGTAGCCTGCCGCCCGAACAACTAGATGTCATTCTCTATGGCACCAGGGGGCGGGAGATCACGGTACACTATCGCAATAAAAATGGTCGCCAGGCTACCTTCAATATGACCTTTGAGGGGGTGATCGGCAATTTGCAAAGACGTTATAACGAGACGAATTCGGAGTACATTCGCGAAAAGATTGCTGAGTTTATGAGTCAACGAACTTGTCCAACCTGCAATGGAGCTCGACTTCGCCCAGAAGCCCTAGCGGTAACAGTGGATGGATTCAATATTGTCCAGGTTACTAAGTGGCATGTGTTACGCACCCTGGAATGGGTGAAGCGACTGGCTGGTGCAGATTCCCCCTTCACGCCACGTGAGAAAGCCATTGCAGAACGCATCTTGAAAGAGTTGCTAGACCGCTTAGGATTTTTGGTAGATGTGGGGTTGGATTATCTGACGTTGGATCGAACGGCTGCCAGCCTTTCAGGTGGTGAAGCGCAACGCATTCGGTTGGCGACCCAGATTGGCTCTCGCTTGATGGGTGTGCTCTATGTGTTGGATGAACCCTCTATCGGGCTGCATCCCCGCGATAATGCCCGCCTGCTTCGGACGTTGAAAGGTCTGCGCGATTTGGGCAATACAGTTTTGGTCGTTGAGCATGATGAGGAAACCATTCGCAATGCCGATTGGGTGATCGACCTTGGACCAGGAGCAGGTGATCACGGAGGATATATTGTAGCCGAAGGTCCGGTCGAACGCATCCTTCAGCATCCCACCTCGCTCACAGCGGCTTATTTGACTGGGCGCATGCAAATTCCATTACCACTGAAGCGTCGTTCAGGCAATGGAAAGGTTCTCACCATTGTAGGGGCTAGAGAAAACAACCTGAAAAATATCCGCGTGAACATCCCATTGGGGAAATTGGTGTGCATTACTGGCGTCTCCGGATCGGGGAAATCAAGCCTGATGATCGAAGTGCTGTATAAAGCCCTAGCACGTCGCCTGCAGAATGCTCGCATCCAACCCGGCGACCACGATACCATTGAGGGGCTCGAATATATTGATAAGGTGATCAATATTGACCAATCACCCATTGGGCGAACGCCGCGTTCGAATCCGGCTACGTACACCGGCTTGTTCGATCACATCCGTGCCCTTTTTGCAGAGTTACCGGAGAGTAAGATACGCGGCTACCGCGCAGGGCGCTTTTCTTTCAATGTGCGGGGTGGACGGTGCGAGGCTTGCCAGGGGCAGGGTCAGTTGAGGATCGAGATGCAGTTCCTGCCCGATGTATATGTGCCTTGCGATGTGTGCCATGGCTCACGCTACAATCGCGAAACTCTCCAGGTACGCTTCAAAGATTACAACATTGCCGATGTCCTCGATATGACGGTAGATGCTGCGGTGGAGGTCTTTGCTGCATTTCCAGCCATTTTAAACAAACTGAAGACCTTGCAAGATGTGGGAATGGGTTACATCAAGATTGGTCAGCCAGCTCCTACACTTTCTGGTGGTGAAGCACAACGGGTGAAACTTGCCCGTGAACTCTCTAAACGTTCGACTGGAAACACACTTTATGTGTTAGATGAACCTTCGGTTGGGTTACATGCCGCAGATGTGCACAAGTTGATCGACGTGCTGCACCGCCTGGTGGATGCAGGAAATACGGTGGTCATCATTGAACACAATTTAGATATTGTCAAAGTGGCAGACCACATCATAGATTTAGGTCCTGAGGGAGGTGAGCGCGGCGGGGAGATTGTCGCAGAGGGCACTCCAGAGCAGATTTGTGGTGTAGAAAAATCCTATACCGGGCAATTTTTGCGCCAACACCTGGCGTTAGCACACGGTCGCGAATGTAGATGACTTTCTGCAAAGAGGGGTAAGGGATTTCCCTGTTTGATTCCAGCGCTTACTGCATATCATCCAAGGTAATCTCAATGAGGTTCCATAGAATGGCTAGGGTGCGATTGTCCTTCGATTCTGGGCTTACTTCGCTGGGCACAATCCCGCCTGCTTCTAGCTGGAGGCAGACGAGGTATCATGAGGGCATAATCCTTGAGAATAAAAGGCGATGTCCCAAACTTTTATGAGGTGCTTTGATTTATTTCTTGCGTGTTGAATGCTTTTGAATCTGCTTGAGCTACGTTTGTATTCGAAAACTCATTGATGATCAGTTTTGCTCCTACTTGAAAGTTTATTATTTTAGTTGTTCGATAACTTAGGGTAAGTTAAGGAATGTAAAGCAATACCATTTCTCTGAGTTATCCCTTTGAAATAAAACGTTCATGTCTTCAATCGAATTTATACCCGATCTATAAACCTCCTTTAACGTGATTTCTAACCACCATTCAGGCATATATTTTGACATATGTACAATAAATATATCAGGTTTCCTTCCAAAGAAGAGTGGTTGGGATAAACGAATCGTTTCATCTTCAACATCGTGAAAGAATAGCGAATCTGATCCCGGGAAAAATTGGACATATATTGGTTTGTTTGAAACTCGAAAAGTATCAAGATATTTATGTATTTTTTCAATGTCCGAATCTTGTATGTATGGCACTTTTTGTTGTGTTACCATTCCAGACCAATTCATATCGGAGGGATAATTGATAAAGTCTTCTATCCTTCCAGCATTACAATGCCAAAAAAGGAGATAGATAACCGTCATGGTGATGCATGTGTTTATTATTACTTTTGACTTAGTAATCCTGATTATCATATGGTAGATAACCAGTAAGAGAATAATAGACAGAATAAGGTACGAAAGAATATTATAAATTGAGTACCACATTTCCCCACCTAATTTATTTACAAACCATGAAGGTATTCCAATTGCCAAAAGGAAAATAGATGGCATTTTCTCTTTTAAACCATACACTAAGCACAATGCATATAACAACAGAGTTAGAAAGTTACTTTCATTGAACAAATTACGTATAATGTCGCCTCTTTCGATTTTTTGTTTTAATAGAAAGGAGACATCCCCAGCAAAATGGCTCCAATTCGATGCAACGTAAGTAGTAAAACATAGCCATAAAACCAAAGCGATGAAGATAAAAAGCAAATTTTTTATATCAATAACTTTTAATTGCTTATTGATTACTAGGTATACAAAAGCAGCCATTAGATAATATAAACCATTGGGGTGTATTAAGGGCGCAATAGATAATAAAGCAATACCCTTTATATTATTTTGTTTTTGTATAAGAAGAAAACCTGCTCCGACAATTAATAAGACAAGAGATTCCATACGAGCCAAATTCCCAACTACAACGAACACCTCGCTGATTAAAAAAGCGCCACAAAAGAT
>FWPU01002546.1_pt1 | contig 32324 bp, 26 predicted proteins | sample 2228361 | NCBI WGS metagenome assembly FWPU01 (sample SAMEA103939777, study PRJEB20133) | metagenome
GCCGATGATACTCCCGGGGCAGCCCGGCGGGAAAGTAGGCCATCGCCGCAAGACCCTTTTGGAACATCCCCTGCTAACCCAAGGCAGGGGTTTTGTTTTCTGGCGTCTGAGCCACTCCCCTCAGGGCTTACACGCGCACAACCTCTTCCATCTCCATCCCGTTGACCAACAGATCGACCAGCTCAGCGCGCGGACCGGCGTACAGGGCAACTGAGCCGTGCCCCGGTAGAACAGCGATGATCGCCTTGTTGCCCAGCCGGCCCGGCCTCCTGAACGATTCGGCGCTGAATACCGCCGAGAGCAGATGCAGTTCTGCCTCGCGGACGCCGCAGGGGAAGTCAATTTCGGGGAAGCGCCCGGTGTCGGGGTAGACAATCTCAACCCGCTCTGGTTCCTTGATGCTGTCCAGCCGGGGCTGGCGGTGGAAGTGCTCGATTGCCGTGACTTTGGGCTGCATACCCTCAGGCAGGATGTCAATCCGCTCGCGACGGGTCAACTGATCGGCGACGTATTCCAGGAAGGTATCAAAGCTGTTAACCAGCCCGGCGTTGACCAGCGCCCCGCCCAGATAGACCATGCCGTTTTCGTGGGTCTCGACGGAGGGAGGCACGTAGCTAACCGGGCAGCCGCGCGGGATGGCCCGCACGTAACCATCGCCTGTGAGCTGGCTGACGGGGATAACGTGCCCATCAGCCGGGTCGGGGCTGACTTTGACCTTGTTGCCTCCCGATGCCGTTACCCCCATTATGCGCAGGTGAGGGTCGAGCTGGCTGCGCATGCCCTCGCCTAGCGCCGCCCGGTTCAGAAAGCGCAGCACGCTGCGTGTCTGCTTCCCGGAGGCGTACTTTGCCAGCGGGACTTCGTTCTCGATCAACCCAGCCCTTCCGAGCGCGCGTGCCGCGCGGGCAATATCGGCGTGAACGGGCGACGCGCACCACTCATCCCAGGTGAATGGAGCCTCAACATCACCCGCGTGGGTGGTGCATTTCTCCGCGCCGACGTGCGCCTGGATGCGGAGGGCCAGACCGTCGAGGATGTGCGCTTCATCGCCCGTGAGCAGGCGATTGTTCCCGGCCATGCTCACCCACAGCACCCGCTCGATATCCCTTCCCTCCAGGTTGCCCTCAACAATGATGCCAAAATGGCCGGCCTTCTTGACGAGCTGGCCCCGCCCCAGGTCAAAGAGAGGCACGTCCGGGAGGCGTTCAACGGTGCAGATGATGAGCATGCTGCCGCGTGGTTTGGGCATCCGGCCCAGCAGCGCCAACGGGCTAATCTCCTCGTCCATATCCCGGCCAAAGACAACACCTAGCTGGACACCTTCTTTAAGCGCGATCTCATCACTTAGCGATTCCACGAACACGCAGCCCTGGGCCTCAAGCCGCCCCCTCAGTTCACCAAGCACATGCGCCTGCAGCGCATTGTACGGGCCTCGGCTGACCCAGACGTTGACTGGCCGGGGCTGCCAATGGTAGTAAGTCTTCTCAATCTCAAGTGGCCGGTTGTGGCTCAGCATGACTCTCTCCCAATAGCCTGAACAGGGTGTAATTCTCCCCACATGACCCTTCCGCAAGCGCCCACCCCGCGAAGCCTGAGCGCGTGCGCGAGCAAAGGATACCACAAGCGAATAAAAAGGGCAGATATTGCCCGGATTCAACTGCCCTGTGCCAGCCGCCTTTTCCCCACAGACCCCCTCGCCCACTCTGGCCTCTCTGCTGTCACTCGATGGCCCGGCTAAGCGAGCGCACCGTCAGCAGGGTCATGGCGACCCCCAGTGCCAGCAGGACGAGCGCCTCGGGCAGCAGCATCGGGAGGTCAGCACCTTTGAGCATCACGCTGCGCAGGATGGTCAGGTAGTGGCGTAGGGGCACCGCCATAGAGATCCACTGCATGGCTTTGGGCAGCGTCGTAATTGGCACGAGGTAACCGGACAGCGTCAGTGCCACCATCGCCCACACAAATACAACCGTCGTCGCTTGCTGTTGCGAGCGGGTCAGAGTCGATACCATGAGCGCGTAGGCGATCTCGCAGGAGAGATACAGCGCCGTGAGGAGAAGAAGGGTGAGGAACGTGCCCCGGAAGGGCACTTCAAACACGACCTGCGTGACGGCCAGCATAAAGAGGAAGTTAATTAGGCCGATGATCAGCGGGGTGATCGCCTTCCCGGCGATCAGCTCCAACCGGCTGAGGGGCGTGATGGTCAGCATCTCAATCGTCCCGATCTCGCGCTCGCGGACGATGCCCATCACGGCAACAAGCGTCGTGACCTCAAACGTGATCAGCCCCAGCTGGGATGTGATCGAGTCGGGGCGGAAGTCGAGCGTCTGGTTGAACAGCGCCTCGGTGAACACCCGGATTCCGCCGGGGCTGCGCCCGCCCGCCGCGACAGCATCGCGCACCAGCGATTGGATCGCGCCCTGAGCTGCCCCCAGCGTGCGGGCCGCGATCAGCGAGCTGACGCCATCAATGACCACCTGGATTTGAGGGGCCTCCAGCGCAGACCGCGTGCCGCGCATGAACCCGCGCGGGATCACGACCAGCCCGATGGCCTCGCCGCGGTCGATCAGCTCCTTGGCCTCCCCAAGGTCGTCCGGGAAGTAGGCGACGATCAGCTCCCGGGTATTGTCAAGGGCGGTGACGATCTCACGGCTGAGGGGCGAGAGGTCGTAGTCTACCACAGCGACCCGCATATTCTGGATGTCCTGGCCAATGGCCCGTCCCAACAGGACAATCTGGAGGGCTGGGCCGAGCAGCGAGAAGGCCAGCAGCACGCGGTCACGCGTGAACTGGATGATCTCTTTGGCGATCAGCGAGCCAAGCCGATTGAACATACCGCTACCCCAGTTTCTTGCTGAAGGACCAGATGCTGGCGATGACGGCGCTCAGGCCCATCCCCAGCAACGTGACAGCCTCGCGCCACAGTTCAGGCATCGCCACACCCTTGAGGGCGACCCCCCGCGAGATCTCGATGAAATGCGTGCTTGGCAGGCTGAAGGCCAGCGCCGCCGAGAGGGCGGACGACTCGTCAACGGGGAGAATCAGCCCGGTCAGGAAGAAGCTGGGAATGAACAGAGCCAGCAGAATGATCGACGAAACGGTGCGCTGGCTGGGCACAAAGTTGGCGATAAACAGGCCGAAGCCCATCACGGCCAGAAGGTAGTCAGCCGTCAGCAGCATGTATAGTCCCAGGTCACCCCGGAAGGGCACATGGAACCAGTAGACGGCCACCCCCAGCGCCAGCAGCGCGCCGACGAGGCCCAGGCTGAGGTACACAAGCAGCTTGCCTAACAGATACTCGCGCCCCGTCACGGGTGTCGTGACGAGCGTCTCGAACGTGCCCGTCTCTTTCTCACGCGCAACGCCGAGGGCGACCGCCATAGCAGGCAGGATGAGCACGATGGCCATCAGGCCGGGGATCATGCTCGGCTGCGAGCGCAGGTTCTCATTGAACCAGACCCGGATGCGCACATCGAACGGGGCACGGGGCGTCCCTGTCAGCGTGTGCGAGTGGGCCTGTGTGCGCTGCTCCAGCGAGTTGATGACCTGAAAAGCGGTGCCCGCATCGCTGCCGTCGACAACGAGGTTAACCTCGGCTTCCTCATGGGCATTGATGCGTCGCCCAAATCCCGGCGGGATGACGATTGCGGCGTCGGCGCGGCCCTCGCGGAACAGACTGACGATCTGATCGTAGCTCTCGACGGTTGCGGTGAGCGTGATATCGCCGTCCGCCGTGATGGCACGCACATACTCGTGCGACTGGGGCGTGCGGTCCTGATCCAGGAGAGCCAGGTTAGCCTTTTCCACATCAAACGAGAAGACATAGGCCAGCAGCGTGAGCAGGACAGCCGGTGACAGGATCGTCAGGAAGAAAAAGCCGGGGTCAAGCCAGATGTGCCTGAACTCTTTGCCGATAATGGCCCGCGCGCGCCGTAGCGAGCCACCTGCAAGCGCCATGAGTCCTCCCTCTGTCTGTGCCGATCCGCTTCCGGCATCCGGCCCAAACACAGGCCCCTGATAATTGTAACGAAAATGGGGGGCATAGGGTGTGCTTCGCCAGAAGCGTTCTTAAGGCACTTATACAAACCCGCCGCCGGGCGCATCGGTGCGCGGGCATACGCTGGAGGCGGCGCGCGTCTGGGATAATCTACGCATTGACCGGCCCGCGACTCAGGCTAGAATGAAGAAGACGAACGCCGGGAACATGCCACATGGACGATAAGCTCTCCTCACACAGCTATCCGGAGCAGGCGGTGGATGGGGCCAGCGCGTTCACCGCCGGCCTGCCTGGCCAGCCAGCCCCTGTCAGGCGGGTGGACTATACGCTTCACGGCCTGGCCGACCGGGGGGTGATCAGTGGGGAGGCACTGCGGGCATTCACGGATGAGACCTGGCTGGCCGACTTTGCCTGGCGGCTGGTGTGGTACGACCCCGGCCCCCGGCCTGACGCCGAGTCTGCCGTCGCGGCGATGGACGGGGCTAGTGGGTTCGTTGTCTTTGTACACGGCTGGGACGGCAGCGGGGAGGTCTGGGAGGACCTGCCTGCTCTGCTCGTCCGCGAGAATCCCCGTCTTGTTGCGCTTGTGCCCGACGTGAACGGCTTTGGTGGCACGCCCTTCACCACCGACCTTCCCCCCTTCGACAAGTGCGGCCCCCCGGCGGTCATGGCTGCTGTTGAGCGCTGGCTGGACGTCATCGGCCTGCGCCCCCGGCCCGGCAACGGGCGGGTGCGCCCCTTCGTGTTCGTCGGGCATAGCATGGGCGGCGCCGCGCTCTTTTTTCTAGACGAGTCTGGTTGGCCTGTGGGGCAGGTGGGGCGCATCGCCGCCGCGCCTGCGCTGCTGATGAATGACCGGCAGCGGCAGGGGTTTTACCGGGCGCTCGGCGCGGGCATCCACCTGAGCAGGCTGAACAACCTGCTCGACCGCGTGGTCGAGAACCTCATTGCACCGCGCCTGATCGACGTGCTGGCGGAGTGGGGCAGCGAGCACGTGCGCGCCGAGCACTACCGCGTCTACAAAAGCACCCCTGAGGGAGTCATCGCCCGCACATTCACCGCCCTGGGGCGGCTGGACGCGGACCTGGCGCGTGCGAGCTGGCCGGACTTTGTCGTCTATCTGGCGCACCGCGACCGGCTCGTTGGGCTTCAGCCGACACTCGACCTGCTCGAAGCTATCCATTTCAGCCCACACCAGATTCGCATCGTGCAGGGCGACCATTACTTCTTCAGTGTGGGCAGCCGCCCCGACTGGCATGCCCCGAACCGCGAGCGGCTGCTGGGCGATGTGCTGGCCATGTCGGCGCGCCTTGTTTCCCGCCATCTGGGGCACAACCAATAGGCGGCTCATCGAGCCGCCCGGTCTCTCCCCTACATCAGCCTTTTGAAACGGCTACTTATTCGCAAAGCGGTACCCGACCCCCCGCGAGGTCAGGATGTATTCCGGGTTTGCCGGGTCCTTCTCAACCTTCTTGCGCAGGTAGTGGATGTACAGCTTCAGGCTATCGATGGCATCCCCGTATTCCTGGCCCCATGCCTCGGTGACAAGCTCCCGCCGGGTGATGACCCGACCCGCGTTGCGGGCCAGCACGCTCAGCAGAGCAAACTCCTTGGGGGTCAGATGGCGCTGCTCGCCGCCCACAATGACCTCGCGGTTCATCAGGTTGATGCAGAAGCTGCCACCGTCGAACACCAACTCTTCAACGAGCGTGCTCTTGGGCGCGCGCCTCAGGTGCGCCCGGACGCGGGCCACCAGCTCGTCCCGGTCAAACGGCTTGACGATGTAGTCATCGGCGCCCATCTCCAGCCCACGCACCACGTTCTTTGTGTCGGTCAGCGCCGTGAGAAACAGGATGGGCACCTCAGAAAGCTCGCGCAGCCTCCGGCAGACCTCCCATCCGTCCATCTCGGGCATCATGATGTCCAGCAGGATGAGGTCGGGGTGCATCCGGTAAGCTTTTCGGAGGGCCTCTTCGGCACTGTAAGCTTTGATGACTTCAAACCCATTATGCTCCAGCACGATGCTCAGGAGCTTGACGGTCGGTTCATCATCGTCCACGACCATAATTTTCTCTGCCATCGGACTCCGCTCGCAGGTTGCATGGCCCGTGTGCTGTCTGAACTAATTGCTAATCGAATCATTACGGTCACTATACACTGTTCAAAAAACAGGCGCAAGTGGGGTCATGACCCGCCATAAGCACCCTCACCCTGGTGAGTTCCGCCGGACCTTTATGCCTTACCGGTTATCCGTGCTATAATGTCAGGGCACGCCCGCCTACGGAGAGGGGCATCCGTCCCGCACCGGGCAGGGCCTCGGCTATGATACCGCCGCTGGTCCGGGAGCCAGCGCCGCTGCCGTTCACCCGGATCTTCGGGATGCTCCGCAGCAACCTGCGGAGTGTGTAATGTATGAGCACCGTCGCTTTGAACCCAGCAGCGCCGCTTGGTGTGGCGCTTATCGTCTGTTTGAGCCTGATATCCGCCTGCAGCAGCCCGGCTGCCGAGCGGCAAGCATCGGCATCCCCCACCCGGACAGCCGCCGACGCAACCGGGCAGGTAATTCTCTCTCCCTCGGCTGAGCCAACCTTGGCGCCCTCCCCGACTCCCCAGCCAGCCCTCCCGCCGGACACAATCTGGATCGGAGTGGAGGGCAGGAGCGATGCGGTTGCCAGCGTGGATCCGAACGGGATGGCAACCCGCATCGCGCTGCCGCTTAATGAGGGGCAGGAGGCTTCTGATATGGTCGCAACTCGCGACGGGCGCTATCTGATCTATCTGGTGTGGGACGCGGACGGCAGCCAGCACGGCATTGCCTCCTGGAACCTCGCCGAGCCAAATGCCCGCTTCATCGTTCTGCCAGAGCAGGGCTACCGGATCATCGGACTGTACCCCTCAGACGACTCCGAGAGGCTGGCCTACGTGCAGGTGGCGGAGGGCGTCCCGCTCAACGAGGCGGCCTGGCGCGTGGATCAGATTCCAGTGGGCGGGGGTGAGTCGGCTACGGTTGCCACGAACGAGAGCCTGGCCGATACGCTGCCCCTGCTACCCTTTGCTTGGCCGTCCGACGGGCCGATGCTGCTCTCGCCTGCTGCGCCGGGCCGTGCTTCGCAGGGCATTTACGCGCTCAGCCCGGAGTCGGGCAGCGGCAAACTGCTCTTCCCCGTGGAGGGAGAAGCAGTCGTCTCCCCTACGCTCTCGCCGGGCGGGACGCAGCTCGCTTACCTGACAGGCAACCCGGACGCGCCACAGGCGGCGGGCAACGAACTGGCGACAAACGTCGTACGTGTGCATGACCTGAGGCTGGGCGAGACGGTGACAATGGCCGCGCCGGAAGGGTTGGCGATCTACGGCATACGCTGGCATCCGGATGGCGAGCGGCTGCTGCTGGACGTTGTTGAGACCGGCGAGCAGGAGCAGCCCCGGCAGCGCTGGGCGCTAGCCGGAGTCGGGCAGCCGCCGCCCTGGCCGCAGTCGGCGCCGGGGCCGGGGCGAGACAGCCTCTTCGACTATGAGGCCTTTGGCGGAGGTGTGGTGTATACGCTGCTGCCGCAGGACGGGAACTGGGCCGTATACCTGTTGCCCGGCCTTGAGGGCGAGGCAGCCGTACGCGAGATCACGCTGGACGCGATTGCCCAGGAGTTCGGAGCGCCGATCATCCTTCGCGTACCCTAATATCTCTTAACATTAGCCGAAACAGGGACTCACTCTATGCTAGATAAGTTCTTTGAACCCGCATCAGTAGCCGTGATCGGCGCCTCGCGCGACCCCGGTAAGCTGGGGTATGCCGTGGTGCAGAACCTGATCGAGAGTGGATTTACGAACAGCGGGAGGCTCTATCCCATCAACCCCAAAGCCAGCGAGATCCTCAACTTCCCCGCTTACCCCAGTGTGCTTGCCGTCGAGGACACCATCGATCTGGCCGTGGTGGTCATTCCTTACAAATACGTGCCCGATGCGGTGCGTGAATGCGGCGAGAAGGGCATCCCGGCGGTCGTGATCATCACAGCCGGGTTCCGGGAGGCCGGACACGAGGGCCTGGAGCGCGAGCGGGAGGTGATCCAGATTGCCAAACAGTACGGCATCCGGATTATCGGCCCCAACTGCCTGGGGGTCATCGACACCTACACGCCGCTTAATGCCTCATTTGCAGCGGGCACGCCGCCCAAAGGGCCGATCAACTTCATGTCGCAGTCAGGCGCACTGGGCACGGCAGTGCTCGACTGGTCACTGGCGGGCGAGATGGGCTTCTCAAAGTTCGTGTCGCTGGGCAATAAAGCCGATGTGAGCGAGATCGACCTGCTGGAAATGTGGTCGCAGGATGCCAATGCTAACGTCGTGCTGGCCTACATTGAGGGTGTGCCGGATGGGCAGCAGTTCATCAGGACAGCGCGCGCGGCGAGCAAAAAAGTCCCGATTGTGGCTGTCAAATCCGGCGTGACTCAGGCTGGGTCGCGGGCAGTTTCCTCTCACACCGGCTCACTGGCAGGCTCGGAGCAGGCCTACGCCGCCGCCTTCAAGCAGGCGGGTATCATCCGAGCACACACGATGGAGGATATGTTCGACTACGCGCGTGCCTTCGCCTACCAGCCGGTGCTGAAGGGCGACCGGATCGCGATCATCACCAACGCAGGCGGGCCGGGCATCCTGGCAACCGATGCCATCGAGCGCAGCGGCCTGCGGATCGCGCGCTTTGAGAACGAGACCATCAAGAAGCTGGAAAGCTACCTGCCCGACGCGGCCTCTGCCGCCAACCCGGTGGACGTGCTCGGAGACTCGGCAGCCGACCGCTACGAGTTTGCCATCGACACGGTTGCTGCAGACCCGAATGTGGACGGTATCCTGGTAATCCTCACCCCGCAAGCCATGACCGATATCCCCGGCACGGCCAACGCCATCGCCAACCTGTCCGACAGGACCGATATGCCGGTGCTGGCCTGCTTCATGGGCGAGAAGGAGGTCAGCAAGGGCATCGACATCCTGACCAAGCGGGGCGTGCCAAACTACCCCTTCCCAGAACGGGCGGTCGCTGCCTTCCGGGCAATGGCCGACTACCGCAACGCCAGGGCCGAGCCGCTGCCAGAGTACGAGCGGTTCGAGGTGAACACGGAGGCCGTGCGCCGCGTGTTTGAGCAGGTGCGCGGTGAAGGACGTGTGACCATCGGGGACTTCGAGGCACGCACCATCCTGGAAGCCTACGGCCTGCGCATTCCCGAGTCCAGGCTGGCCGAGAATCCCAATGAAGCTGTCCGCATCGCGGGTGAGATCGGTTACCCGGTCGTGCTCAAGATCGCCTCGCCAGACATCCTGCACAAGACCGATGTGGGAGGGGTACGCGTCGGCCTGCAAAATGCGCAGGACGTACGCGACGCCTTCGAGCTGATGGTGTACCGCGCCCAGCGCTATGTGGCGGGCGCGCGCATCTGGGGCTGCCTGGTGCAGGAGATGACGCCCAAGGGGCTGGAGGTGCTGGTGGGCATGAACCGCGATCCGCAGTTCGGCCCGCTGGTGACGTTCGCGCTGGGCGGCATCTATGTCGAGATTCTGAAGGATGCCGCCTTCCGCATTGCCCCGTTCTCGCGGCGCGAGGCCGAGCAGATGCTGGAGGAGATCCGCGCCCACGCGCTGCTTGACGGCGTGCGCGGTAGCCCGCCAGTTGACAAGGCAGCCATCGTTGACGCGCTGCTGCGGGTCGGCCAGCTAGTGCAGGACTTCCCCGAGATTCTGGAGCTGGATATCAACCCGCTGATGGTCTTTGAAGAAGGCCAGGGCGCGGTGGCGATTGATATGCGGCTGGTGCTATCGAGCAAGGGTTAGGTGAAACCTGAGGCCTTGTCCGGCAGGCCGGGCGCGATTCTCAAGGGGCCGCCGGTGGTCTATAATAGGGGCAGATGCCCCCCAGCGGCTGAACAAGCGGAACTCACTTAATAGAGACAAGAGGACACAGCAGGGAACATACCATGAAGGCTTTATATATCACGTCCATCGAAGAATTCTCCGGCAAGACCGCCGTTTGTCTGGGCATCGGCAAGCGCCTGCAGGCGGAAGGCTACAAGGTTGGCTACCTGAAGCCTGTCAGCTACGAGGCGACAACGATGGGCGGGCACATCGTGGACGAGGACGCGACGTTCGTGAAAAATGTGCTGGCCCTGGAGGGCGACCCTCGCGATCTAGCCCCGGTGGTGGTCACTCCTTCGCTGCTGCCGGGCTGTCTGGGCGAAGAAAACGAGTGCGGGCTGCGCGAGCTGATCGAGGATGCGGCCCGCAAGGCGGGCGCAGGCAAGGACGTGCTGCTGCTGGAAGGCGGCGGCAGCCTGCGGATGGGCTACGCGCTCGGCCTGTCCACACCCTTTGTGGCCGAGATGCTTGGCGCGACCGTGCTGGCTGTGGTGAAATACAATGGGCGGCTGCACCTGCTGGACGATACGCTGACCGCGCAGTTCCGTCTGGGCGAGCGGCTGCTGGGCGTTGTACTGAACCGCGTGCCCAAAGAGGAGCTGGACTTCGTCCAGACTCAGGCTGTCCCCTTTCTGGAGGAACGGGGAATTGCTGTGCTTGGGGTGCTGGTCGAGCGTCCCTCGCTGGCGGCGATCAGCGTAGGCGAGCTGATCGACACGCTCAACGCCAAAGTCCTGACGGACGTGGTCAAGCGGGATGCGCTGATCTCCAACCTGATGGTCGGCGCGATGGGCGCCGAGGAAGCTCTTTCGCGCTTCCGCATCCACCAGAACAAGGCGGTGATCACCGGCGGAGACCGCACCGACGTGCAACTGGCGGCGCTGGAAACCTCGACGGTGGCGCTCGTCCTGAGCGGCAACCTGCGGCCCAGCGCCGGTGTGATCCAGCGGGCCAACGAACTGGGCGTCACCGTGTTGCTTGTCCCGACCAACACGTTGGAGACGGTGGAAGCCATCGAGAAGGTCTTTGGCAAGACGCGGCTCGGTCAGGCCGAGAAGCTGGCCCGCTTTGAGGCGCTGATGGCCGAGTACTTCGATTACCCGCGCTTCTTGAAGATGCTGGGGCTGTAGTACGTTTCGCCTACCCGCCTAACCGTCCGGCGGCCTGATCCTGGGTTGGCGCCGGATGATTATCTCAACCATATGGGCATCCTCCTACCGGGGAGGGTGCCCTTTTTGGCTTCACTTAATCTCATCTTAACGCAAGTGTAAAGGCCCTTTAACATGCCGTAGCTACTGTGAGGAGGTGAAATCAGCATCTTGAGAAGGAAGAGGAGATTCCTGCATGAACCCACGTAGAGCTATTTTCCTGCTGGCTCTGCTGGCACTCAGCGGCCTGATCCTGGCGGCCTGCAGCGGCGGGGTGACGCCCGCCCCGGCCACTGAAGAGGCGGCCACTGAGGAAGCCACCGAAGAGGCGGCCACTGAGGAAGCCGTAGCGCTCTCCGGCGATGTGGTGGTTGATGGCTCTAGCACGGTGTACCCGATCACCACGGCGGTGGCCGAGGAGTTCGCCCTGATACACCCCGACGTGCGGGTGTCAGTTGGCCTGTCTGGCACGGGCGGCGGCTTCGAGAAGTTCTGTCTGGGCGAGACAGACATCAGCGATGCTTCACGCCCCATCAAGCAGGAGGAGATGGACGCCTGCGCAGCCAATGGCATCGAGTACACGGAGTTCCTGGTTGCGCTGGATGGCCTGACCGTGATGGTCAACCCAGCCAACGACTGGCTGCAGTGCTTGAGCGCCGAACAGCTTGCTCAGATTTTCGGCGTCAACAGCACCATCACCCAGTGGTCAGACATCGACCCTGCCTTCCCCGCCGAAGACATCCTGTTCTTCATCCCGGACCCCGACTCCGGCACGCGCGATTACATGATCGAGGTGGTCGAGAAGGCTATCGAGACCGAAACTGACCTGCGTCAGGATGAGAACACCACCTTTAGCAGCGATGACAACGTCCTGCTGGATGGTATCGCCAATGAGGAGTACGCTCTGGGCTTCTTCGGCTACGCCTACTATATCAACAACACCGAGGCTGTGCGCGCTGTCCCCATCCAGAATAAGGATGGCGAATGCGTGCTGCCCAGCAACGAGACCGTCCAGGACGGCAGCTATAACCCGCTGAGCCGCCCGCTGTTCATCTACACCAATAACGCCAGCCTGGTCGAGAAGCCGCAGGTGGCCGAGTTTGTGCGCTACTACTTGGCCGAGGGCGCGGCCAAGGTGATGGCCGATGTGGGCTACAGCCTGCCCCCCGATGGCACGTATGAGAACGGGCTTGAGACGCTGGAAGCGGTGTTGGGTCAGTAACCCCTCCGGCATACTCTAAGGTAGGGTCTCTCGTGGGGGTCTGCACCCCTGCGAGAGACTCCCCACACGAGGTACACCAATGACTGAGATCACGCAACCAGTCGGGCAAGGGCAGATGGCCGCCCTCAAAAGCCCGGTGAAGCCTCTTTCCCTGGAGACCAACCAGCGGGTGCAAAACGTGCGCGAGCGGGCCGTTGCCGCCCTGCTGTTTGCCTGCGGGGTCGTCTCGGTCCTGACCACGCTGGGCATCATCTTCTCGCTGTTCAGCGAGGCAATCGGCTTCTTCGCCCGCCCCGAGGTGACGCTATGGCGCTTCTTGACAGGCACCACCTGGAGGCCGCTGGCCCAGCCAGTCGCGCCGCAGAACTTTGGCGTTTTGCCGCTTGTCAACGGGACACTGATGATTGCCGTCCTGTCAGCGATGGTGGCCTTGCCCCTCGGGGTCGGCAGCGCCATTTTCCTGAGCGAGTACGCACCTGGCCGTGTGAGGCGGATACTCAAGCCCGCGCTTGAGATTCTGGCCGGCATCCCCACCGTCGTATACGGGTATTTTGCCATCACCTTCGTCACACCCATTATCCGCACTATAGCCGAGTCGGTGGGGGTAGAAGTTGACTTCTTCAATGCCCTGAGCGCATCGATTGTCGTCGGGATAATGATCATCCCGACGGTTGCTTCGATCAGCGAAGATGCCATGCGTAGTGTGCCGCAGGCGCTCCGCGAAGGCGCTTACGCACTGGGGGCAACCAAATTCGAGGTTGCCACCCGCGTGGTCGTCCCGGCGGCGCTGAGTGGGATCATTGCCGCCTTTATCCTGGGCCTCTCGCGTGCCATCGGCGAGACGATGGCCGTCACGATTGCTGCCGGGTCTACCCCCCGGATGACGTTGAACCCGCTGCAAAGCGTCCAGACCATGACCGCCTTCATCGTGCAGGTCAGCTTCGGCGACACGCCGATGGGGTCGATCAACAGCCAGTCCATTTTCGCCGTCGGCGCGACCCTGTTCATCATCACGTTGATCATGAACATCGTCAGCCACTTCATGGTGCGGCGCTTCCGAGAGGTGTATGACTGATGGGCGCCGAAATGCTTACTCAACAAATGGACAGCCGCTACGAGGTGCACCTGCGGCGGCGTGAGCAGGCCGGGCGGGTCTTTCATGCCGTTCTGCTGGCTGCCACCTTGGTCGGGCTGTTGATGCTGCTGGCCTTACTGATCGATGTAGCGATTGATGGCCTGCCCTGGCTCAGAGGGCCGCTGTTCACCAACTTCCACTCGCGCCATCCCGAGCAGGCCGGGATGAAGTCCGCCATCGTGGGCAGCCTGCTTATCCTGGGGCTGACGGCGCTGTTCAGCTTTCCGCTGGGCGTGGGGGCTGCTGTCTACCTGGAGGAATACGCTCCCCGGACCTGGCTGACCAACATCATCAATATCAACATCGCCAATCTGGCGGGCGTCCCTTCGATCATCTATGGCATGTTGGGTCTGATGGTCTTCGGGCGGATGTTCGGGCTTTTCCAGCCAATGAGCTGGCTGGTGCAGACATTCAACCTGCCCGTTGAGTCGCGCGGCGGCCTGAGCTTCGATCTGCTGGGCTTGGCAATCCGGCTGCCTTTCGAGCGCAGCTTGCTGGCAGGTGGGCTGACGATGACCCTGCTCATCTTGCCGACCGTGATCATCGCCTCCCGTGAGGCCATCCGTGCTGTGCCCTCCTCGATTCGTGAGGCAGCCTTTGCGCTGGGCGCGACGCGCTGGCAGGTGGTGTCCCGGCAGGTGCTGCCGGCTGCCCTTCCTGGTATCCTGACCGGCATGATCCTAGCCCTTAGTCGCGCGATGGGCGAGAGCGCGCCGCTGATCATCATGGGTGCATTCCTGTACGTGCCCTTCCTGCCCAAGTCAGTGTGGGATCAGTTCACCGTGATGCCCATTCAGATTTACAACTGGATCACGCTGCCCCAACCGGAATACCGCTTCCATCTGTCAGCAGCGGGTATCATCGTGCTGCTGGTTGCGCTACTGGCGATGAATGGCTTGGCGATCTACCTGCGCAACAAGTTTGAGATTAAATGGTAAGGTCAGGGGGCATTCATGTCTTTCAAGGCAGTTGATATGAAGGCGGAGACAATAGAAGTTCAGCAAGCTGCTCACAAGCCAGAGAACCAGCCGTCCGGCGATGTGGTGATCGAAACCCAGCACTTGAGCGTCTATTACGGTGAGAAACTTGCCATTCGTGACATCAACCTCGCATTCCAGCGCAACCGGATTACGGCCATTATTGGCCCTTCGGGCTGTGGCAAGAGCACGCTGCTGCGTTGCTATAATCGGATGAACGAGCTAATCCCCGGCGCACGCGTTGAAGGGGCCGTCTACTACAATGGGCAAAACATCTATGCGGACCATGTAGATCCGGTTGTGATCCGCCGCCGGGTGGGCATGGTCTTCCAGAAGCCCAACCCCTTCCCTAAGAGCATCTACGACAACGTCGCCTTCGGGCCGCGCATCAACGGCTTTCGGGGTGACATGGATGAGATCGTTGAGAATGCGCTGCGCCAAGCGGCGCTGTGGGATGAGGTCAAAGATAAGCTGCACGAGAGCGGGCTGGCGCTTTCGGGCGGGCAGCAACAGCGGCTGTGTATTGCCCGCGCCATCGCCATCCAGCCGGACGTGATCCTGATGGATGAGCCGGCCTCGGCCCTTGACCCGATTGCCACGCTGAAGATCGAAGAGCTGATGCAGACGCTTAAGCAGAACTATACCATTCTGATCGTCACGCACAACATGCAGCAGGCGGCGCGCGTGTCGGACATGACGGCCTTCATGTCCATCGACCGCAGCAACCCCGAAGCCCGGATCGGAGTTCTGGTTGAGTACGGCCCGACCGAACAGATTTTCACCAACCCGGCTGAGCCGGAAACCGAGGATTACGTCTCAGGCCGCTTCGGGTAGTGCCCTATCCCTGCCCACGCGGATGGTTTTTTTAGGCCCCAGGGCAGAGTGTGGTATAGTGGGAACGTAGCGGCGCAACCTGTGGGCGGAGAATGGTAGGCGATGACGACAAGGACAGTGCTCGATCAGGATATGCTGGCCATCCGCGATGACATCCTGCGGTTAGGCTCGCTTGTGGCCCAGGCGCTGGGCCGCGCGTTTCAGGCCCTGAAGGCCCATGACCCGGAGCTGGCCCAGGCGGTTGTCAATGACGATACCCTCTTGGATAACCTGCACGCCCAAATCGAGGACGCGGTGACGAAGACCGTCGCCCTCCAGCAGCCGATGGCGCGCGACCTGCGCAAGCTGGTGGCCGACCTGCTGATCTCGAACGAGCTGGAGCGTATGGGCGACCACGCCGAGAGCATCGCGCGCGGGGTGGCGAACCGCCAGCGCGGTAAGCCTCTCAGCCTCCCCCCGCAGTGCTACCGGCTCAAGGACAGCGTGGCGAATATGCTCAGCCAGATCATGGACGCCTACGTAGACATGGACGCCGACAAGGCGCGGGCAGTGGCTGCGCTTGACGACCAGGCCGACCAGGAGTTCCAGACGATGCTGGGCCTGCTCATTCAGTTGATGGGCAAGGGCGAGGTGTCGGTGGAGGACGGGACGTTCCTGGTGTGGGCCGGGCACAATCTGGAGCGCATCGGCGACCGGGTGACGAACATCAGCGAGCGGATCGTCTACGCCCGGATCGGTGAGGTGGAGGACTTCAACCCCAAGCCCGACGAGCGCGGGTAGGGGGCTGATCCCCGATTCTAATCGAGCAGCCCGGCTACCGGTGGCGTGGCCGGGCTGTCGTGTCATTCTGCGTGCCCTCCCACTACCCTGAGCTAAGAGTCAACCGAGGGTGTCGGCCCCTTTGAACCCCTTGAGGACATCCCCCGTCCGGGAGGATGCGGGACGACTCCCATGATAACCGTTTAGCTCATTCGATAGCAAGGGAGAATCGGGCGTAGCGGGGCGGGGTTTGATGTGTCTATCCCCATCTGTGGCAGGGAGGGTGTCCGCAGCTACCAGAGGTGGTATAATGCGCGGGCGCCTGTCAGTCGAGTAGTGGAGTAGCCGGTATCGTGTCGGAACAGCACCCTTCTCACAGACCCGCCCGTGAACGCCTGGCCGTCCTGCTTGCCGCTGTTGGGTTGGGCGTGATCCTGATCGCAAGCGGCGTTGCCGTCCGGTCCAACCAGACCCGCACGGCGCGGTTCGCGGCCCAGGCTGCATCGCAGACCGCCCCGGCATCGATCGCGACCAACGCCCCGCCGCCCACGCTGCCGGTTGAGACACCGACCAGCCCCAGCCCCTCACCGACAGGCACGCCAATGCCTAGCACAGACAACCCCTCCTCGCCTACCGGGACTCCCCCGCCAGAGGAGGAGCCTGCGGCAGGCGACATGACACCCGTGCCGACGCGCGCCATCCCGCTGAACACCGGCAGCTATCCCGGTCCCGCCGAGCCGTCGAGCACCGAAGTGCCGCCCCCCGCGGACCTGGTGCCGCTGCCGCCCGGCGTCACAAACATCCTGCTGCTGGGGAACGATAAGCGCCCGGATGACCCCGGCCTGCGCACCGACACGATCATCATCGCCTCGATCAACACGCACGAGGGCACGGTCAACATGATCTCGCTGCCGCGCGACCTGCTGGTGTACGCACCGGGCTGGCGCATGACGCGCATCAACACCGTGTGGGCGCACGGTGAGCAGGTCGGCTGGCCGGGCGGAGGCTTCGGCTTGATGCAGGAGACGCTGCTGTACAACTTCGGCGTCTACGTTGGCCACTATGCGATGGTTGACCTGAGCGGCTTTCAGGACATCGTGGATGTGCTGGGCGGCATCGAGGTGCCGGTTGACTGCGCCATTCAGGGGTATGTGCTCAAGGAGCCGCGCCTGCGCGAGGAGGACTTTGCCACCTACGAGCAGTGGGTGGAATACACCGCGCCGGAATCGGGCAACTGGCAGCTCTATACGCTGCCGGTGGGCGTCCACGAACTGGACGGCTACATGGCGCTGTGGTATGCACGCTGGCGCAAGGGCCTGGACGACTTCGACCGCGCCTACCGGCAGCAGCAGGTGTTGAGAGCTATCGTCCGGCGCGCCCGACAGGATGGCTTCCTGAACCTGACACGCATCCCGCAGTTGTGGCGCGAGTATAACGATCTGGTCAACACGAGCATGGGGCTGAGCAACGCGCTGGAGCTGGCGCCAGTCGCCGCTGCGCTGGACCCGCTCCGCATCCGCAGCTATGTCGTAACCCGCGATGTGCTGATCTCGTGGGACGACCCCTCCACGCCCAACGTCGATTACTACCAGCTTCCCAAGCCGGGTGCGTTCCAGTCGCTGATGGCGCTGGCGATGCAGCCCCCGGCCAAAAACTACGTCATCAACAACACCGTGTCCGTCGAGGTGCGCAACGGCACTCGCTTTGACCGGCTGGATGAAGTAGCTGCCGACCGCCTGCTGTGGAACGGCATCAACGCCACGCCGACCGGCTTTGCCGACAACCAGGATTACGACCGGACGGTGATCTACGACTTCACCGGGCGAGAGAAAACCAGTCAGCTAAGCTTTATGCAGCGCGAGCTGCGCGTGAGCGACGCCGATGTGATCGTGCAGCCGGACCCCAACCGCACCTTTGACTATCTGGTTATCCTGGGGCGCAACTACACAAGCTGCACACGCCGCCCGGAACAGGCCCCGCAGCCAACGCTGCCCCCGCCGGGTTACGTGCCGCCCGAAGCCCCGCCGGCAGCGACCGAGGAGCAGGCTGCGACGCCCGTCCCGCCGGAGGAATTCCCCGCCGAACCAACGCTCACGCCGGAAGAAGCGACGCCCCCGCCGGAAGGCTGATCGGGATGAGGCGCACCCATTGACCGTTTCCCTGAGGCCAGCCGGGCACGGACGGGCATTTCCCCGCATTGTCAGCGCCCGGCGGGTCTGCTAAAATCGGGGGCATGGAAAAAGCCGGGCCTATCACACTGACCATCCGCTCCGCCATGCCAAGCGATTACGAAGCCTGCCTGGCGCTCGACCACTCGGTAAGCACCGAAACCGTGTGGCAGATGGTACTGGACGATGAGGCGGAGGGGCTTCAGGTGACGTTCCGCCCGGTGCGCTTGCCGCGCTCAATGAAGGTGCTCTATCCGCGCAGCGGTGAGTTGCTGCTCCAGTCGTGGCGGCTGCACGCTGCCTTTCTGGTGGCAGAGTGGGAGCACAGAGTAGTCGGGTATGCGAGCGTGCGGGAGGAGACCTCGCAGGAGACTGCCTGGGTCTCGGACCTGGCGGTGGACCATCCGTACCGCCTGCGGCGGGTCGGGACGGCGCTGCTGGGTGCAGCCCGCAAGTGGGCTATCGAGCGCAACCTGCGGCGACTGATCGTTGAGACCCAAACCAAGAACTACCCGGCCATCCGGTTCCTCCAGAAGCGTGGCCTGTCGTTCTGCGGCTACAATGACCTGTATTACCCAAATCAAGATATTGCCGTGTTCTTCGGCCAGACGCTGCGCTAAGGCCGGCCTCTCCTTGAGACGATGTTTGACCTGCTGATTTCCGCCGGACCGCTGATCAACCAGAGCCTGAGCGCCGCCATCGCGACGATTGCCGGTTCGTTCTTCCTGTACAGCTTGGTCAAAGACATCGGCAACCGGGTGGCGCGCTCGTTCAGCCTGCTTCTGTTCTTCGTGGTCGTGACCTACATCGGCGACCTGGGCCTGAGCTTCATCGACACGGCGGCAGACGCCGGCCCCTGGTTGCGTTTCCAGTGGCTCGGCATCGCGTTCACCCCGGCGGCTTACGTGCATCTCTCGCACAACATCCTGACCATGACCGGCCTGCCCTCACGCGGGCGGCGGCTGTGGGGCGTGCGGGCGGCCTATGTGGTATCGGGGGTGGCGCTGCTGCTGGTGCTCACGAGCGACCTGCTGGTGCGGGATGGTATGATGGAGCCTGCCCCGCACCTGCGGCCCGGCCCGCTCTTCCCCCTGTTCGGTGCTGCTTTCCTCAGCTCGGTGATTGTCAGCTACTGGCTGCTGCTGAGAGCGCGGCGGCGCACCATTACTCAGGCGACGCGGCGGCGGATGAACTACCTGCTGGTGCCGTACATCGCCCCGGCGCTGGCTGTGTTCCCGTTCCTGCTGATCTCAGGGCAGGTGCTGGCTTCGCCCCGCATCTTTTATCCCGTGCTGATCGTGGTGGACTCGGCATTGGCCGTGATGTTCTCACTGCTGGCCTATGCGATGGCTTTCATCGGGTCGCTGATGCCGGAACGGTTGATCAAGGCGCAGATGCTCCAGTTCTTCCTGCGCGGGCCGGTGGTGGCTATCGTCACGCTGGCCGTGATCGTCTGGGTGCCGCGTGCCGGAGAGGTGTTGGGCCTGCCCGGTGACAAGCTCATGCCGCTGCTGGCTGTGGCAGTCATCCTGTCGCTTCAGTGGGCGATCACGCTGGTGCGCCCGCACCTGGAGCGCTGGCTGATCTACGTGGGCGATCAGGTTGAGATCCGCCGCATTCAGGAGCTTGAGCAGCGCCTGCTGACCGGCGCGGACTTCCACCAGACACTCGATACGATCCTGACCGCCATCTGCGACTATCTGCGCATTGAAACGGCCTTCGTTGCCTCGCTGACGAACGGCGAGCCGCGTCTGGAGCGGGCGGTTGGGCTTCAGGAGGCGTTTCAGAACGAACTGGCCGCGCACCTGCCCGAAACGGCCACCAACGGGAATATGCCTATGCCCGGCAGCCTGACCGCTCAGGGTGGCCTGTTCACCTGGGACGGGTTCTGGCTGTTGCCGCTGCACGTGCAGCCGGGGGACGAGGCCGACACGCGCCTGATCGGCCTGCTGGGCCTCGAGGCTCCCGGTGAGCCGGGTGAGCCGCCGGATGAGGCGCTGGATGAGGAGCAGTGGCGTGTGTTGATGGGCCTCGCGGCGCGTGCCGCCGAAGTGCTTGAGGACCGGCGCATCCAGTCGCAGGTGTTTGCCTCGCTGGAGGGGTTGTTGCCGGAGATGACCACGATGGAGCGGCTGCGCGAGGCCGAGCGTCATGGCGGGATCGGGGCGCTGATTGCCCCGGCTGAAGAGGTGCTTTCCAGCCCCGACTTTGCGGACAAGATCAAAGACGCGCTGAGCCACTACTGGGGCGGCCCCAACCTGACCGATTCGGCGCTGATGCGGCTGGCGGTCGTGCGGGAAGCGCTGGACGAGAACGACGGCAACCCCCAGCGGGCCATGCGCGCCGTGTTGCAGCGGGCCATCGAGAACCTGCGCCCGGAAGGCCAGCGCAGCATGACTACCGCCGAGTGGATCCTCTACAACATCCTGGAGATGCGCTTCATTCAGGGGCGCAAGGTGCGGGATGTGGCGATGCGGTTGGCGATGAGCGAGTCGGACCTGTATCGCAAACAGCGGATTGCCATCGAATCGGTAGCGGGTATTATCGCCGAGATGGAGCGCAGCACGGTCGCCGGGCAGAACAACCGGCTGGCTGAGACCGAAGCACAGGGGCAGCGCTAGAAGCCCACAGGTAGCCCGAGAGCCATCAACCGTTTTGGCTGGCCTGAGCCGGGATGTGCCTCAGCGGCGGCGGCGGAACAGGAAAACGCCCGCGAAGACCAGCCCAACCAAGCCCGCTACGCACGCACCAGCCGCACACAGGGCAAAGCCTATGCCTGTGAATAACATCTCAAGGGTCTCGCTGCCCAGCGGGGCGGGAGGCAGCGGCGCAGGCAGCGGCGCCGCCGTGGCGGTGGGCGGCGCGGCCTGCGTGGGTGGGGCGGCAGGCTGGATGTCAGCGCTGTGCACGGCTGCGATCAGGCCGCGCACCAGTTCGATGACCGCTTCTTTTGAGTGGTCACCGTCCACGACGATGAACAGGCCGTCGAGGATCAGCGTGGCGCTGAACCACACCTCAGATGGATCGCTCAGGTCTTCGAGCAGCACGTCCACGCCCTCGACGGTGATGATCTCGCCCGGCGTGTCATAGTACCCGATGCCCTCAATCCATTCCTGGACAGTGGCGTAGGGGCTGGGGCTTTCAGCGATGCTCAGCCAGTTGCCCTCCGCGTCCAGATAGTCGAAGTTAGCCGTGTCGCCGCCGCCGGGGACGTAGTAGATCGCATTCTGGCCAAAATCGGCCTCGGTCATAATGTAGGCGTAGTCGAACACGTAGCCCGGTGGCAGGAAGGCCGGGATGAGCGTCTCAAAGGGGACAACCAGCCCCTCAGGTGAAGATGCGTATTCGTCCGTGCCGCCGCCAAAGGGTGCGTCAGGCGGGCGGTAGGTGCCTGTGCCGCCGCTCGCCGCGGCGATCACGGGGGACTCCAGCGGCGACTGGAAGTTGGCGGCGGGCCAGACAGCGGCCACAGCCGAGGGAGACGCGCTCGACGCGGACACGTTAAGCGTATAACCGGCGAAGGCGCACTCATCCTCAAGGCCAACCTGCTCACCGTTGTGGACGATCAGGTACACGTCGTCGTAGTCATCGCGGTTCAGGCTCAGCGCATTTCCGACCATGTCGATCACGTCGGCAGCGCTGCCCCGGATGCCTACAGCGCGGAGCGAGAGCGGCCCTTGTGCCCCGGTGAGCGAGACGGTCAGCGGCCCGCTGCCGGACAGCCGGAGATAATCCGCGCCCAGACTCTGGACGCCCTCGCTGGAGGCGTAGGAGCCTAACCCGATCTCGGCCTCGACGTGGACGGTGGGATAGGCGCTCCCCTCTTCATAGGCCCGCAGCAGATTGGCGGCGGCGAAGTCGCGTGAGGCGCTGACGAGACTCTCGCCGTAAGACAAGAGCGCGGCGTCAACCGAGCCAAATCCGTTGAACTGGCGCATATTCTCCCAGATGGAGAGCACCACACCCGGCCCGTAGCGTTCGGACAGCATACGCACCAGCAGCCACGTGCCGTACCAGTGCAGATCGTCACCGCGTGCCACCTCCGCCACGAGGCAGATGTCCGGGTTCTTAAAGACCGAGTCGAGGTAGAACACGCCGTCGTTGACATCGTCGTATACCTCGTCCTCCATCCAGGTAGCGGTTGCCTCGTAGAGCCAGGCGTGCAGGTCCTGGTCGTCAATCCCAGCCTGGAGGATGTGGTTGAACTCGTGCGCGACGGTGGCCTGCATCAGCTCGGTAGGCGTCTCGCCGGTTTCCACGTCCACCTCGATGAAATCGTCGTCCAGCACGAGATAGGCATAGGCTGCCCGGCGCTCGCGCTCAGGGGTCTGGGGGTTATCTCCCAGGAAGCCGCCCTCGGTGTCCACGTACCCGGCGTAACCATCGGCCAGGATTTCGTCTAGGTACACATCGAGGCGGGTATCGCCGCCCTCACCCCGGTCGCCGGGCGGGGTGGGCCAGCCCATCGCGCCGACTTCCACATCCCAGACATGTTCAAGTGTCTCGGCGACCAGCTCAACGTAATCCGGAACGCCGCTGCCGTCGGCGTCCGCCGGGCTGATGGCCTGCTGCCCGGTGCGCGTGTAGTGGATGAGGAAATGCCCGGTGCCGTGAGTCTCCTCTCCCGGCAGGATGGGGCGCCCGCCGAACTGTCCCGGCGGCCCGGCTGCTACGGGGGCGATGCTCAAGGCCGCCGCCAGCAGGCCAGCAAACATCCCGCTCAAACTGATCCCAGTGTGACGCATATCTTGGAGGCTGCCTCCATCCGCCAGCGGGTTTCTCGCAGAGCGCTTAAACCTATATTATCGGAGGAACGGGCCAAAAAGCTATCTGGCGGCCCACTGCGCCGCCTTGTTGCCGATGGATGCCTATCGAGAGCGGAGGGCGATGGAAATGGCTGCTGCCCCGGCGAGGCTGAGAACGAGGCTGTAGGCAAAGCCAATCTCAGGCGCGAACACCGTCCACAGCGCGCCAACAACCAGGCTGGAAACGAAATCGCCGACGCCGTTCACCGCTGCCAGCGCCCCGAAGCTGGTGCTGCGCACTTCTTCCGGAACAAGGTCAGCGGCAACAGCCCGCTCAAGCGATTGTTGGGAAGCGTACACCGTCCCGCCCAGGATAAAGATCACGGCCAGAAGGATGACGGATGGGGAAGCCATAATCAGCAGCCCATTCATGAGAGCCGCCAGCACATACGCGCCGATGAGCAAGCCGCGCTTGCCGAAGCGGTCGGCAAGTGCGCCCAAGGGGTACGAGCCTGCGGCGTAGAACACGTTGTGCAGCGTGTAGAGCTGGATGGCAATCGAGGCCGCCCGGTCGGGTTGGGTCAGGCTGAGCAACTGCGTGGCTCGCAAGATGAGCAGCGTGTGGGAAAAGTCGCCCACGCCGAAGATGCCGATGCCCACCAGATAGCGCCGGAAGGGAGCTGGCAGTGCGCTAAAGGAGCCGCGTAGCGACAGCCTGTTGCGGTTCGCCCGGTGTCTCTCGCTGACCAGCAGCATCAGGCAGACAGCGGCCAGCAAGCCGGGGATCGCTGCCAGCCAAAAGACCAGTTGATACGATCTCAGCGTAGGCCGCGACCCGGCCAGCAGCGTGAGCATAGCCAACGCTGCCAGCGGCCCGGCGATGGCCCCCAGCGTGTCGGCCGCCTCATCCAGCCCGAAGGCGCGGCCTCGTGCTTCGGCGGGGACGGCGTCGGTCAGTATGGCGTCGTGCAGAGGGCGGCGCAGCCCCCGCCCGGCCCAGCCCAGCGCACGGGCGGCCAGAATGCCCGGCCATGCACGTGCCATCCCGTACATTCCGGTGGTGATCCCGGTCAGCACACAGCCCAGCGCGGCCCAGGGCTTCCGCTGCGCAACCCGGTCGCCAAGCCAGCCGGCGAACAACTTGGTGAAGCTCGACAGACCATCTGACACCGCCTCGATAGTGCCCAACGCGAAGGGAGGTGCGCCGAGCAGGGCCAGAAAGGCAGGCAGGATCGATGTTCCGGCCTCGTGGCCGAGATCGGACAGAAAGCGGTTGAGGGCCAGGCCGATCACGTCGCGTGTGATCCAGGACTTCTGTGCAGGGGTGTTCATCAGCTCTCCGACCTTGTTGGTGTGCCTCAGATGGCCTACTGTAGCAACTCCCACCCCACTTGACAAGCCGTCCCGTAGACGCCTATAGTGTTTGCAAGTAGCCTCTTAACTGACGGAGGTCAGTGAAATGGCCGAGATCCAACCCATCGGGCAGGTTACGCACTACTTCGACCGGATCGGCGTCGCGGTTGTTCGCCTGTGGGACAGGCTGGCGCTGGGCGACTGGATTCACTTCTACGGCAAGCAGACCAACTTTGTGCAGCGGGTAGAGAGCATGCAGATCGACCACCAGCCTATTAACGAGGCGGCTGCGGATGAGGAGGTAGCTATCCTGACGCTCGACCCGGTGCGCAAGGGCGACTGGGTCTATCCTTACTCGCCTGAGGAATAGGGCCGCTGCCCTGCCCGGCACTTATCATCCACGCCGGGCGTGTGTTCATGTACGGGGATGAGCAGCGTGGTTCGCACAGCCTGCGTTTGCTCACTGTGTGCCCTGTGTGTTCCGCTCCCGCCCGTTGGCAGGCTGCGTTAAACAAACGTCCCTCACGCCTTGCCAAATGCCTCCAATCTGAGTAGACTGTCCTTGCGTTTCGCCAGGAGCGCGCTTGAGGTCTCTTGTTTTCGGCAACGCAGCCGGAAGTACCCTCGCGCTTCTGAGGGGATATGCCACGTTCAGGTCACTCTGAAATTGGGGTAGGGTTGTGAGACTGTCGCCACTCAAGATCGTCGCTATTGCCACGTTTGCCGCTGCCCTTCTTCTGGCTGGTTGTCGGCGCGGTGTACCGACCCCCGCCCTGGACTACACGCCGGGCGCGCCGCAGGCCGCTGGGCAGCCGCCCTCCGGCCCTTCGGTGGGCGACGCGGCCCAGCAGCCTGTCGCCCTCGTCAACGGCCAGCCCATCACGCAGGCAGCGTTTGAGCGGGAACTGGCCCGCTTCGAGGCCGGGCAGGCGGCTCTGGGCTTTGAGGTTTCGGACGAGAGCGGTTATCGTCAGCAGGTCCTTGACCTGCTGATCGATGAGGAGCTGATCCGGCAGTATGCCGTCGCGCAGGGCATCTCGGTCTCGGATGAACAGGTCGATGCCGAGATCAAGGCGATGATTGAGGAATATGGCGAGGAGTACTTCAACAGCTGGCTGCAAACCAACTACTATACGCTGGAGGAGTTCCGCGAAGTTGTGCGGCGCGACCTGATGACCAAGCCGCTGCTGGCAGCGGTGGTTGAGAGCGTGCCAACTACCGCCGAGCACGTCCATGCCCGTCACATCCTTGTGAACACCCCCGGCGAGGCGGAAACCATCCTGGGTCAACTGCAGGCGGGTGAGGACTTCGCCGCGCTGGCCGCGCAGCACTCAACCGACGTGACCACCCGTGACCGGGGTGGCGACCTGGGGTGGTTCCCGCGCGGCGGGCTGCTCGTCCCGGAAGTGGAGGAGGTGGCTTTCAGCCAGCAGCCGGGTCAGGTGAGTGGCGTGGTATCCAGCGCGTGGGGCTACCACATCGTCCAGACGCTCGAGTTCGATGCCGAACGCGAGATCGATGTCGAGACTCGCCAGCGGTTGATCGAGAATGCTATCGCAGCCTGGAAAGAAGGGCTGCGCGCGGGCGCCAGCATCCAGCAGCTCATTTCGCCGACCTCTTAGCCCGGCGTGCCTCGGCTGGCCGCGCAGCCTGCCATCCACAACGTGACAAGGAGTGAGCGTGATGGCTGACCCGTCCCCTTCCCGTGCCGGTAGCCAGGCCCAGGTCTACAACGTCGTCACGGCTGTGCTCCTGGCGTTGACCGTTGTGACCTGTCTGGTCGTGGCGATTGTCGCCGTAATGACGCTGGCCTCAGGCGGCGGGCCGCCAGGGCGGGCAGCCGCCGTCGAGCCGACCCTCTTCGCCTTCCCAACCTTCACCCCGACTCTGGAATGGCCGACCCCCAACCCGACCTGGACGGCAACGCCGCTCCCGACGACTACACCCACGCCGACCATCACGCCGACGCCCACCCTGACCTCGACGCCCACGCCGACCGATACGCCTCTTGCCACCGATACCCCCGTGCCGACCGACACACCCGTGCCGACCAACACACGCGTCCCCCCAACCCGTGCCCCCTACGATTACGTACTGCGCGGCGGGACGATCACATATACTGCCAACTATGCCAACAGCGCCGGGTGTGACTGGTCGGGGATTGCCGGGCTGATCTTCGATGAGGATGGGCAACACAAGACGGGCGTGATTGTCCACCTGACGGGCGGCGGCCTCGATGTTAAGAAAACTTCCGGCAGCGACCCGGCCTACGGCCAGAGTGGCTGGGAGTTCTACCTCGATAGCAGGCCCAAGGCTGGCACGTTCTACATTCAGCTTGAGACCTCATCGGGCGAGCCGCTTTCTGAGAAGGTCACCGTCCAGACGGTCGAGGCCTGCGAAAGCAACCTGGCCCTGCTCGTCTTTGACCAGATTCAGTAAGCCCTGGATGCCGCGCCTGAGGCGCTGTGTGACCGGCAGGAGGCTGACCGGGGAGAGTATCCGTGAGCGATTTTGACCTGTTTGGCGAATATGAGCCGGAGCAACCGGCCACGCTGGAGGAAGATCGCCCGCCCCACCCACGCCGGGAACGCCGCGAAGGGCCGGGCTGGGTGTACAACACCATTGCCCTGTTCTTTGTGGCAGCGGCGATTGCCGTCTGCCTGCTGACGACCCTGCTGATTCGCGACCCCACCCTGCCTTTTAACCCCTTCCCGCCGGTTCCGCCCCAGCCCACACCCACGCTGTTCCTGCTGGAGTCGGCGGTCGTTGAGGCCGCCATGCCACAGCAGGCCGGTCAGGCGGAGGCTGCACCGGTCCCCACGATGACGCCACTGCCGACCGATACGCCTGCGCCAACCTCCACACCGCCCCTGCCGCCGACGGCTACCGGCGCCGTGGTGCTGCCGGAAGTGACGGGTACCCCGCCCGATTACCCGTTCGTCCTCCAGAACGAGGCCCTGACCTACATCGAGCACCAAGGCCCTGAGGGCTGCGACTACATGGCGATTGCCGGGCAGGTGTTTGACATGGACGGCAACCCGCTGCTCATGATCCCGGTCTCCGTCGAGGGTGATGAGCTGTTCTCGGCGCTCGACTTCAGCGGCAACGCCACCCGGTACGGTGCGTCGGGCTATGAGATCTACATCAATGACAGGCCCTATGTGGCCGAGTTCACGGTGCAGCTGATCTCTGAGACCGGTATGCCGCTTTCCGAGGAGGTTATCGTCCGCACCTCCGACTCGTGCGATAAGAACGTGGCTATCGTCAACTTCATCGCCGTGCAGCCGCTTGAATAGCTCCGCCGCTGCCCCCTTGGGGGCCTGTGCGGTCGGGGGTGGGGCGGCTGCCCGGTCGTCCCAGCTGGACAGTGGATAGACGGATGGGCACGCTCTATATCGTCCCAACGCCGATCGGCAACCTGGAGGACATTACCCTTCGTGCGCTGCGTGTGCTGCGTGAGGCGTCGCTCATCGCTGCCGAGGACACGCGCACCACAGGCCGCCTGCTGGCCCATTTTGGGATCAATACCCCGCTCACCAGCTACCACGAGCACAACAAGCTGACCAAGCTGGACCGCATCCTAGAGGCGCTGGCGACCGGTGACGTGGCGCTCGTCTCCGACGCGGGCACACCCGGCCTCTCCGACCCCGGCTATGAGCTGATCCGGGCGGCGCTTGCGGCGCGTGTGCGCGTCGTGCCGCTCCCCGGGCCGAGCGCGGTCATCGCCGCGCTGGTCGCCTCCGGCCTGCCCACCGACAGCTTCACCTATCTGGGCTTCCTGCCCCGCCGGGCCAGCGCCCGCCGGGCAGCGCTGGCCGCCATACGCAGCCAGCCGCGCACCCTTGTGCTTTACGAAGCCCCTCACCGCCTGCTTGACACTCTGGCCGCCATCCAGGCTGTGCTGGGCAACCGCCCGTTGTGCGTCGCCCGCGAACTGACCAAGCTCCATGAGGAGATATGTCGGGGTATGGTGAGTGATGCTATCGCCTATTACACCCAGAATCCCCCGCGTGGCGAGATCACGCTGGTCATCGCCGGGGCGCCCGCCAATGGAGGGCGCACCTGGGCCGAGCCTGAGGTGCGCGCCGCGCTCGCCGAGCGCCTGGCAAGAGGCGAAGCCCGCAGCGCCGCCGCCCGCGCTGTCGCCGACGAGTCGGGCTGGTCCCGGCGGGATGTGTACGATCTGGAGGTGTAAATCGCCAGCCTGCCCCGTTTGTGTTGTACCCAGGCCATCCCCATCCACATCCCACACTCGGCGGGGCAGGGGCAGGCGCTTCCACCCCCGGTTGGCAGACCGGCCCCGCCCCTGATAAAATCGGCCCCGTCCGGCGCGTTTGTGCGCCGTCCAAACTGCGCTGCACGGGCAGCGCTCCCTTTTCACAGGGTGCCGCGATATGACACATGCACTGATTACGGGCGGGGCGGGGTTCATCGGCAGTCACCTGGCCGAGGCCCTGCTCCAGCGGGGCGACCGGGTCACGGTCATCGATGACCTTTCGACCGGGCGTTTTGAGAACATCGAACACCTTGCCGCCAACCCTGACTTCCGCTTTGCCATCGAGACCATCACCAACACCAATGTGATGGATCGCCTCGTGAGCGAATGTGACTGCATTTACCACCTTGCAGCGGCGGTGGGCGTCGATCTCATCGTGCACAGCCCGATCCACACCATCGAGACCAACGTGATGGGCACCAATATCGTGCTCAAGACGGCTCGCCGCTACCGCAAGAAGGTGGTGCTCGCCTCGACCTCCGAAATCTACGGCAAGAGCAATTCTGCACCCTTCGCTGAGGACGATGACCGCGTTGAGGGGCCGACCACCAAGAGCCGCTGGAGCTATGCCACCAGCAAGGCGCTCGATGAGTTCCTGGCGCTGGCCTACCACAAGGAGGTTGGCCTGCCGGTTGTGATCGTCCGGCTGTTCAACACGGTCGGGCCGCGCCAGCGGGGCCGCTACGGGATGGTCATCCCGCGCTTCGTGCGCTGGGCGCTGGCCGGTGAGCCGCTTCAGGTCTACGGTGATGGACTGCAAAGCCGCTGCTTCGCGAATGTGAGCGATGTCGTCCGGGCCATCGTCGGGCTGGCTGACTGCGAAGCAGCGATTGGTGAGGTGTTCAACGTCGGCTCACAGGAAGAGATCACCATCCGCCAGCTTGCCGAGCGCATCGTGGAGCGTACCCATAGCCGCTCCGAGATCATCCACATTCCCTACACCCAGGCATACGAGGAGGGCTTTGAGGATATGCGGCGGCGTGTGCCGGACATCAGCAAGGTCAGGCGCGTGATCGGCTGGGAGCCGCTCAAGACGCTCGACCAGACCCTTGATGAGATTATCGCCTATTTCCGGTCTGGCGCGGGTGGCGACGGCCCCTAAGTGTGTTTCAAAAACACTTTGGCGGAAACACTTAGCTCCGCTGCGCCTGCCGTCCCGAACCAGTGAGAAAAGAGACCGCAATGACCGATGAGAAAACCAGACTGCTGGAGAAGATCGAGGGGCGCGATGCCGTGATCGCCATCATCGGCATCGGCTATGTCGGCCTGCCGCTGGCGGTCGAGTTCACCCGCGAGGGCTACCGCGTGGTCGGCATTGATGTGAGTGCCGAGAAGGTGAGGCTGATCAACCAGGGCAGGAGCTACATCCCCGATGTCCCGACCGAAACCATCGCCGCCGCCGTCGGTGAGGGGCTGCTCTCGGCGACGACCGACTACGGCGTGCTGCGCGATGTGGACGCCATCAGCATCTGCGTGCCCACGCCGCTCCGTAAGACAAAAGACCCCGATATGAGCTATGTCGTCGCTGCTGCCGACGAGGTCGCCCGCTATGGCCGGGTAGGGCAGCTCATCGTGCTGGAGAGCACAACCTACCCTGGCACAACCGACGAGCTGATCGTCCCCCGTCTGGCAGCCAACGGCTTCCGGGTCGGCCAGGATGTGTTTATCTGCTTCTCGCCGGAGCGCATCGACCCCGGCAACAAAGAGTACGGTGTGCGTAACACGCCCAAGGTGATTGGCGGCGTCACGCCCCACTGCCTTGAGGTGGCGACGGCGCTCTACAGTAAGGCCATTGACCGGATCGTGCCAGTCTCCTCGACGCGCGCGGCGGAGATGGTCAAGCTGCTGGAGAACACCTTCCGCTCGGTCAACATTGGCCTGGTCAATGAGATGGCGATCATGTGCGACAAGCTCGGCGTGAGCGTCTGGGAGGTGATCGAGGCAGCCAGCACTAAACCATTTGGCTTCATGACCTTTTACCCCGGCCCCGGACTGGGGGGGCACTGCATCCCCATCGACCCGCTCTACCTGAGCTGGAAGCTTAAGGCGCTGAACTACAACGCCCGCTTCATTGAGCTGGCCTCTGAGGTCAACAGCAGTATGCCGGTCTACGTCGTGGGCAAGGTCATGGACGCGCTCAACGATGTGCGCAAGACGGTCAACGGGGCCTCGATCCTGGTGCTGGGCGTGGCCTACAAGCGCGACATCGACGACCTGCGCGAAAGCCCGGCGCTCGATATCATCCGGCTGCTCCGCGAGCGGGGCGCAGAAGTCAGCTACCATGACCCCCACGTGCCCGACCTGACTCACGAGGGCCTGGACCTGCGCTCCAGGAACCTGACCAAGACGGCCCTCAAGTCGGCGGACTGCGTGCTGATCGTCACCGATCATACCGCCATCGACTATGAACTGGTTGCTGAGCACGCTGGCATCGTCGTTGACACACGCAACGCCTTGAAGAACATTGCGCGGCCACGCGCGACGGTTGTCCGGCTCTAAAAGGGCTGGCGTGAGCTGGTTAGCCGCAATGGATGCCGCAGCAGATTGGGCCGGGGAGCGGCCTCGGTGCGTCTGCTGGCTGGGCAGCGCCCGGTACAGCCATCCCCTTGACTCCACCTCAGCGGCCAAGTGGGCCGCGCTGGCGGGCCTCGGCGTGCCGATGACGGTTATCGCCTTCTCCGCCGACCTGCGCCCGCGTTGCTTCACCCAGTATGCCCGCTTCTGCCTACTGCCCCAGCCGCCCGTCGCCGTGCTCCGCTACGGGGTGATCTTCATGCTCGCCCCCTGGCTTGCGCTGTGGCGCGTCCTGCGCGGCGCGGATGTGCTCGTTGCCCAAAGCCCGTATGATGGAGCCATTGCCGGGTTTGTGAAGCAGGTGGCGCGGCTTCTGGGGCGGCGTGTTGTCGTGATCGTCGAGAATCACGGCGATTTTGAGGAGTCGGTCTTCATGCAGCGCACGGTGCGCCTGGCCGGGCTGTACCGCCCCCTGATGCGCGCCCTGGCCCGCTACGCCTTCCGTCAGGCCGACCTGCTGCGCGCGATCTCCAGCATGACGCACGAACAGCTTGAGCGGTGGCAGAGCTTGCAAGGCGGCCCCCGCCAGCCCATCGAGCGCTTCATGACCTGGACCGACGTGGGGGCCTTTCGCGGCGCGGCCCGTTCAGTGCCTCTCGCCGATGCCTGTGACGTGGTCTATGCCGGGGTGCTGATCCCGCGCAAGGGCGTGCACATCCTGCTCGATGCCTTTGCCCGCCTTGCCCCGCAGCATCCCCGGTCGCGTCTGTGGATCGTTGGTAGAGCCGAAAACCGTGACTACGCCGCCCGTCTGGAACAGCAGGCCCGCAAGCTAGGGATTGCCGAGCGTGTGACGTTCGTCGGCGGCGTGACACAGGCCGAGCTGGCCCGCTATATGGGCCGGGCGCGGGTGCTGGCCGTTCCCTCCATCTCCGAAGGGCTAGGCCGCGTCGTCGTCGAGGCAATGATGGTCGGCACGCCGGTCGTCGGCAGCGATGTGGGCGGCATCCCCGACATGATTAAGCACGGCGTCAACGGGCTGCTCGTCCCGCCCGAGGACGTGGACGCGCTCGCCGCGGCGCTCCGGCGCGTGCTGACCGACCCAGACATCGAGGCGATGGGCCGCGCGGCAAAGGCGTTCGCCGATCGCTTCTTCTCACCTCATGACTACGTCGTGGGCTACCGCCGCCTTTTCGAGCAGGCGGCCCGCATCCTGGCCTCAGGCCGGGCATGAAGGATGTGCCGTGCGCGTGCTGATGCTCACCGAGAAGGTGGACTCCGGCGACTGGCTGCTTGGTTTT
>FWPU01001108.1_pt1 | contig 32323 bp, 23 predicted proteins | sample 2228361 | NCBI WGS metagenome assembly FWPU01 (sample SAMEA103939777, study PRJEB20133) | metagenome
CCGCAGCACGGCGATGGTGTCGTGACCGCGGTTGGAAACATAGACCGTGCGGCCGTCCGGGGATACCTGAATTTCGGCGGTGGAGTTCTGGACAGCGGTCCCGGCCGGCAGGGTCGACACGGTCTGGACGGGGGTCTGGGGATCCCTCCCGGCTCGCGAAAAGACCGAAACCGTCGAGTTGAGTTCGTTGACCACGTAGATGAACCGCCCGTCGGGACTGAAGTCCAGGTGGCGGGGTCCCGACCCTGGCGGAAGCAGGAGGGCATCCGGCCCCGCCGGCTGCAAGCTGACCCCCGCGGGGTCGGGGACGTAGATCCGAACCTGGTCGATCCCCAAGTCTGCAGCGAACAGCAGAGGGTGGAACGGGTCAAAATTGACGCAATGGGCGTGGGGGCCTTCCTGTCGTCGCCGTTCCGGCCCGGAGCCCTGATGGGGATAGACGCTGGTCTGCGGACCGAGGCTCCCGTCGTCGCGGATCCGCAGGACCGCGACGCTGCCCCCGCCGTAATTGGCCACCGCCAGCAGACTCCCGCCCTGGTCTACCGCCAGGTGGCAGGGACCCTCTCCGCCCGATGAGGCCTGATTCAGCGGGACGAGACCACCGTCCGCTTCGATGCGAAACGCCGAGACGAAGCCGGTCTTCCTGCCCTGAAACTCTTCGACTTCGTTGACGGCATACAGGAAGCGGCCAGACGGATGGAGGGCAAGAAACGACGGGTTCGGTGTTCTGGCGACCAAGCGGAGATCCGACAGCGAACCGTCCGCGTGAAGCTCGGCGGTGTAAATTCCTTCTCCGGCTCCCTCTCCGGTGTAGGTCCCCACGTAGAAGCGCCGGCCTTCGTCGCCCGGTGCCCGTAAAGGGAAGGCCAGGGCGGCGTTGCCTGCTGCAAACGTCGCGGCCAATGGAACCGTCACCATCAGACAGGCTGCCAGTCCGGCCGAGAAGGACGTCCTTTGACAACATTCCCCCAGGGTGCAAACGATGCCGAGGTGGAGCATGCGCTTCATTGAACGCCCTCGCCGACTGGAAAGCAATCCGGGAGTCGGCATGGCCGTCCCCTCTGCCCTGTCCCCGTATCGGTTAGAATCGCCGGCAGAGCCGATCGCGCATGAACCTGACCCGGCTGCAGGAAGCGGTGACCCGTTGCGAACGGTGCCCCCGGCTGGTGACCCATTGCCGGGAGGTGGCGCGCGTGCGTCGCAAGGCGTACCGCGACCAGGAGTACTGGGGTCGACCCGTCCCAGGTTGGGGTGATCCCGGAGCCCGTCTGCTGGTGGTGGGGCTGGCGCCGGCGGCCCATGGCGCCAACCGCACGGGGCGGATGTTCACGGGAGACGCCAGCGGTGATTTCCTGTACCGCACTCTGTGGGAGTTCGGGTTCTGCAACCGGCCGTGGAGCCGGCACCGGGGCGACGGGCTGGTCCTGAGCGACTGCTATATCACCGCCGCCGGCCGCTGCGCCCCGCCGGGAAACCGGCCCACGCCTGCCGAACTGGCTTCGTGCAGGCCGTATCTGGTAGCGGAGCTCAGGTTGCTGGCGAACGTGCAGGTTGTTTTGGCGCTGGGCGCAATTGCGTGGGAGGCTGTGCTGTGGGCGGGAAAGGATCTGGGATTGCCGCCTCCGGCCTTCCGCCCGCGCTTCGGTCACTGCGCAGAGTTCCAATTCGGCGGCGGAGTTCCCTGGGTGATGTTGGGGTCCTACCATCCCAGCCGCCAGAACACGAACACCGGGCGTCTGACGCCGGCAATGTTCCGGGCGGTTTTCCAGCGGGTTCGCCGGCTGCTGGATGGAGCTTCTCCCGGGCCGGCGCCGGCTTGACGGCTCAGCCCACACCGGCCTCGGCGTTGGGGGCCCGAAGCTTCTGCAGAGCGGAACTGTACCACCAGAGAACCTCCAGGATTATGCAGCAGTAGAGGCCCATTTTCGCCCACAGCAGAAACTGGAAAAGCCCCATGCCCGGTGCGGGCAAGAGGTTGTCCAGCAGGTGGGTCATCAGCCAGAGTGTTCCCGCGGTGAGGAGGACGAAGAGGCTGCCCAGGGTCACCGGCCGCAACGGCAGCGTTCCCGGGAGCGCCGGCAGCCCCTCGCCGGTTCTGGCGGTGATGGTGCCTTCTTCCGCGGCCCGCCGGGCGTGGGCGACATAGTGGTAAGTAGGCAGAAGGAAGATGAGGCCGAGGGCTAGGTAGTAGATGGTGTCCTTGAGGAAGGCGACCGGTGCGGCAAGGGTTTGGAATCCTGCCCGGGTGATGACTTCGTTAGGGAGAACCAGCATTCCCAGGCTGACCAGCACACCGCCGGCCGCCGTCAACAGCAGACTGCCCTGGATGAGCTGGAGCTGACGGTGAGGATGATCCCGGCCCACCAGCAGGAGGGCGACCAGAGCGGCGACGGCGGAGAACGCCCAGACGACCGCGGCTCCGGCAACCATGAGACCGAAGTAGCGCTCATAGGCGTAAGCCAGCTCCAGCGGCCAGGCTATGGCGAACAGCGAGCCGAACAGGGCCGAAACCAGGATGACGTGCCAGCGGTCGGCGTTGTCCGGCCGCAGGGCACGCCAATGGGAGCTGAGTCCGGAATGGGCTGCGGGGTATTGGTTGTGAAGCCAGGCTTCGAGTTCGGAGGCGTACGCGAAGACCTGGCTGTGTTTGCGGCCGTCGTGTCCCGGGGCCCCGATGCGGTAGACGGGCATGCCGCGGCTCTCCCAGCGTTGGGCGCAACGGACGCTGACTTCGAGGTAGTCGGCGATGGCCTGCCAGCCGGCCAGCCGTTCTTTCGGCTTCGGTCGATGAACCATCCTGCTCCCCCTCCAGCCTTGGCCGCGCGGGCCGCGTCAGATCGAGCCGGATTCGGCCAGTGGTGGGTTCCGACCTGAGGCGACCGGTGGGCCGAAAGCCGGATCGCATTATAGCCGGCTGAGTCCCGTAAACCCAGACAAAACAATGTCAAAATCCAAGCTGGCGTATGTTGGCGTCTCGGCTGTCGCGATGTGACGCTTGCTTCGGAGCCCCGTCAGGATGATCAGGAGAGTGGTCATGGGCCGACATGAGTGGGAAGGCGGGGACCCGGTCAGTGCCGACTTGGCGATCCCGACATGGCGGAAATCCCAAGCAGATCACCAACCAGTCCCGAGGCACTGCTCCAAATCCAGGTCAGAGGCTATGTCCAGCCCTTACTAACCGACCCGGCAGGTCACTCCTTGGGCGTGCATCCCACCACGAAAGTCCCTCTGGAAGACATTCCTGGGGGCTCGTCAACTCTCGGACGAGGCCACTCATCACTCACTCTGGCCAATCCCGTGCCGGGCCTTTACACCCTGGTGCTGCAAGGACCGCTGGACGAGACTTTCTCAATCCAGTTCACATGGCAAGCCGGTGAGGTTGACGAGGAGTTGGAACTGATTGGCGTCTACCCGGGAGAAGGGATTTCAACGGTGCGGTTCTCCCTGACCCCCGGCTCCCGGCCCGAGCTTGCCCTGGCACCGGAAAGTGCGCCCGTAAGAGAGGTTGACGCCCGCGCCGACGACAGCCAGGTCAGGCTTTGTTGGGAACCCACGGGCGCCGAGAAGTACCGCATCTACGGCAAGCCGTCCGGCGAACTTGACCTTGCTCTGGTGGGGGAGAGCTCGGTGAACTGTTACTCGCCGGGACACCCGTTCCTGTTGGGTGACCAAGCGGGTGAAGAATGGCTTTACGGCGTGACGGCCCTGAATGGTGAGCACGAAACATTGATTTCCGGCCTGGTCAGCAACCGGCTGCGCTCGGTCGCCGAATTCACCGCCGACAGAACCACCGGCTTCGCTCCCCTGCGGGTCAGGTTCGAAGACGCCAGCAACGGTCTGATCGAAACTTGGGACTGGGATTTGGATGGTGACGGCCAGACCGACGACACGCACCGGAATCCGGAGTTCACATACCAGACGCCCGGCCTGTACTCCGTTGGTCTCACCGTTTCCGGACCCAGCGGTTCCGACTCAGTCCACAAACCACGGATCATCGAGGTCAAGCAGTACGAGCCACCCCCCTCTTCCCTGAGGGTTTCACCCGACCCCCTGCTGGTGTGCGCTCCTACCGGCCTGCCCAAGGTGCGGGTCGCCTGGGAGGTCCCCTCCGACCTGCTGGTCGAAATCCGGATCGGCGCTCCGGAGGGCACGGTGTTCGCCCGATCAAGAGGGAGCGGGTCCCGGGACACGGGCAACTGGGTAACGGACGGCATGGAGTTTTTCCTGGTTGACGTCGAAGCCGGACAGGTTCTTCAGCGCTTCCGGGTCTCGCTGCGGCGAAGCTGCGAAAGCCGAATCTGGGCTGATCCCAACCCCGTTGAGATCTGCGACGGCTCGGCTGTCGGAAGCTCGGTCATCTTTTGGGAAGCTCCGGTGGAAAGGCGGGTCGAAGTGCGGTTGGGCTCGCCCACCGGAGCCTTGTTCGCAACCTCCTGGGGCAGCGGCAGGCAGGCGACCGGGAAGTGGGTCAAGGAGGGCACAACTTTCATCCTTTGGGAACCTGCCGCTAAGGCGGAACTGGGCCGGGTGATCTTGAATCTCGACACCGGGTGCCTGCAGACCCGGATCTGGGCCGAACCGAACCCCGTCCAGGTTTGCGACGGATCAGGTCTCGCCAAGGTCAGGCTCTCCTGGGAGGTACCGGCCGATATGAAAGTGGAGGTCCGGATTACGTCAGCTTCCGGTCCGCTCTTCGCTTCCACCAGGGGAAGCGGCTCCCGGGAGACAGGTAAGTGGGTCAAGGACGGCATGACCTTTGTGTTGGCGGATCCTCGGGCGGCCAAAGTGCTGGAGACCGTGCAGGTGACGCATACCCAAACCGGCTGCAACCGTCCGCCGGTGGCGGACGCGGGGCCCGATCTCCACGTCAGCCCCGGCTCCCGGGTCTTCCTCGACGGCTCGCAGAGCTTCGATCCGGACGGCGACCCGATCGGCTTCCTGTGGACCCAGCTCAGCACCACCTCCACCGACTCGGTCCAGCTGGAGAACGCCCAGACGAGCCGAGCCACCTTTCGGGCTCCCAACCGGCCGACGACACTTCAGTTCCAGCTCACAGTGACCGATGGCAAGCTGAGCGGAAAAGACTCGGTGGTGGTCTTCGTTGGGTCGAGCACCACCAGCGGCACCGCTTGGTCCGCCGCCTCAGGAAGGTTCGCCGGCGGCGGGAACTACCGGTTCCCTGAAGCGGAGCAGATCCCGGATCAGATCCTCATCCACCGGACGGGTGATCTTGCCCTCCTCGTACAGACGCTGGTGCAGGACCCGATAGGAATGTGGAAGTTCCACTTTGAACGGAACCAGATCCGGGCCCAGCAGGTAGACCCGCTCCTGGGGGTCCTGCCAGACGTGCGGGTCACCTCTCACCTCGGTCTCGACCCAGATGACGCCGTTCTCGGTGACATCCACGTAGACGACGCGGGAGTCGGCCTGCCAGGCGTCAGCCAGCGGCGTGCGGGGGATCACCCGATACACGCGTTCCCGACCGGGGGTCAGCCCGGGTGCATAGCCGGCGGGGACGGGTGAAATGGCGTCCTGAACCGTCGCGTCAATCAGCCCCACCACCGGGGCATTCAGCCGGTTGTTGATGCCCCCGAAGACAATTTCGTCCTGGCCGTCGGCATCCACGTCGATGAAATCCAAATCGAAGACAAAGCCGGTGTTCCAGTACTGCCCCACCAGGCGGCCCTCACCGTCCAGGACCACAATCGTCCCCGGGAAAAGGGGAAAGTAGTTGAAGGCCGCGGCGAAGATCGTGCGGCCGTCCCGCAGGCGGCCGGAAGCCCGGACAGCCTTAATCCGAAACCAGCCACTGATTTCCTCACCTCCCCAACATACCGGCCCCTCCGGCCGGAAAACCCAGCGCAGCGACCCCGCCGCATCCAGGCACGCGAGGTGATCCCCAGAGCCGGTCTCAGTGACGAGAGCGGCAAACACATCCCTGGAGCCGTCACGGTTCCAATCCCCGACATAAGTCGACGCCCGATTCCGGGGAGTCCCCAACAGAAACGGAGCCCCCTCGAAGTGGTAGTGCCAGAGTGCCGAGCCGGTCGCGTCCCGGGCGGTGAGCAGGCCGTCACGCTCCAGGGTGGCGGTGATCGGCTGCGGAGGATTCAGCTGGGTTCGGTAAAGATGGAATCCTCCCCAACCCAGCCCGACAACGGCCGCGGCCAGAGCCAACCCCCACAGCAGCCGCCACCTGAACAACAGCACACCGCGCTGATAGCCGTGAGCGCCATTGGCCATCCAGGCGTCGACTTCAGCGGTGAAAGCGTAAACCTTGGCCGCCCGGCCGGACTCCAGAATGCTTCCAGGGAGTCGCCGAACCGGGAATCGGCGCTCCCGTTCCCACCGTTGCAGAGTCCGCGGAGGCACGCCGGTATAGACGGAGATCTCTTTCCAGCCGTCCAGACGCCTCCCCTGTTCGTGGGACATGCTTCCCACGACGGTAGGGGACCACCCACACCTGCTTCAAGCCCCGGGACGGTTCAACACATGATCTGCTACGAGAGGACCCGGAGACAAGCGTCTTATCCGGCCTCCGGCTGTCATAACACGTCAGGCTCTTTCGGCAAGGCTCCGGTCCATCTTCCCGGCTCTCCTACAAGAGCGTCCTCTTCTCGGCCCTGCCGTGCACGCGCGATGCCAAGAATGATGCGCATTTCGACCGACTACGCCGCGATATTTCGCTTGTGCCCTGGATCCGGTGACACCTACGATCGCCCCATAAACCCATCGAACGACCCCACTCAAGCCGCTGTCGCCTCCAGGGAAAAGGACTCCCTGCCGGTCCAACGCCTCTGGCCCGCCGGTTTCGCCGCCGTGCTCTTCGCCTTCTTCTTGCCCTTCCTCAGCGTGTCCTGTCCCGGCATGAAGGTGACGCTGTCGGGCACCCAAGTCGCCACAGGCACCTCGGTCGACGGCGCCGGGAGGCGCGCATCGGAACGGATTCCCGCCGAACCCTTGGCCGCGGCTGCACTCGGCTGCGCTGCGGTGGGCCTCCTGATGACATTGGTCAAGGGCAGACTGGGGCAGATCGCTACTGCCGTCGGCGGCGGAGTCGGTGCTGCTGCCCTGATCATGCCGAAACACCGACTCGACACGCAGGCGCTCAGAGAAGGAGGTGGTGCGATCAGCGTTCAGTGGGAATTCGGTTACTGGATTGCCCTGGTGGGCTTTGTCGCCGTCTTCCTTACGGCCATGACTTGCCGGCTGCCCAAACACCGATCGAACACCCTGACGTTCAGGAGTCGAGACCCGGGAATCGGGAGAGGGTCGGGAGACTGTGCTCCAGAAGCGGCGCACGCGCCCACTGGGGCGAAAGTTCAGGTCTTGATTCTCAATACTTTGTGAGTCCGGGAACGAACCGACCGCGGCTCTTATCCCACTATCGACGAGGCGTTGGAAGTGGGCGTTCTGGCTGGCCAACACTCTGGCTAAGGCTCGCCTGAGACCGCTCAAGGTCCGCTATTACGTGGAGCGTCGCGACGACCATGGGGACAATCCCTTCGGAGAGGCAAGCGACACAATGTGCCAGAAACCGCCAGGAAGCGAACTGCAGGGGTTGCGAGAGCTCTGGTACAGCGGTTCAAGGTTCAGGCTCAGGGGACTCGCGGTTGAGCGCGGGATTCCAGAAGCTGCTTACGGGCCCGCTTCTGCGCGGTTCGGCGCGGTCCGCGCACGCCGGTGGATCGAGTCCGGAATCTGCCACGCGACCCGGCCTTCCTGCCGGCCAATCCTGACCACCAGCTCGACTTCCCGGGTCCCGTGCGGGAAAAGCGGTTTTCCGCCGCCCGGATCGACCAGGGGAAAGACGACCCAGAACGCCTCGTAGTCGTAGTCGCGCTTGCCGATCCCCGCCAGAGCGCTGAACTGCTTCAACTGCGGCTGACTCGTTCCGCGAACTCCCTCGGCTTCGTTGCCTTGGCGGCCCTTGGGGCGCAGGACCGCCACCCAGTCCCGCGGTACGATTCCGGCACCTTCGTTGGGATTTCGATGAGAATGACGGTGTCTCCCACCGATTCAGCCTCGTCGACCAGCTGTCGGGTTTCCGCCGCGCTCAGGAAGCGATCAAGCTGCTGCAGACGCGCCACAGCGCGGATCACGTCCGGGGTCATCCAGGTCGCCCGGAGATGGTAGTTGAGGGCGCGCTCCGTATGAGTGCCGCGGGTCGCCCACACGCTGCCGATCCGTCCCGTTCGGCGCATCGGCTTGGCGACGTCCATGGCCTGCGAACGCGTCCAGTTCACCCAGGATTCGTCGGCGGCGGCCGCGGCCGCCTCCGGAAGGGCGCTCGCCGCGGTCACCGTGATGTGCCAAAACGATAGCCTGATTGCGGCTTTCATTGTCCTTCTCCGCGAACCGGCCGGCGCAGAATGGAAACCAGTTCTCGGCCGCCGAACGCGGTCTCGCCGACGGTCAGCCCCAGGAGTTCGAAGCCTGCCTGGCCGACCTCGCGGAGCTCCTTCTCCATGGTGGAGGTCTTCTTGGTGGCCAAAAGTCTGTACTCATGCCGCCGGCCCGACTCGTCGTTGTGATCCCGTTCCAGGATCACCGCCACTTCCGCACCGCCGAACGTTGACTGGAACACGGTCTGGCCGCAGTACTCGAATCCCTCTTCAGCAGCCTGCTGCAACTCCTTCTGCATCGTGGAGGTCTTGTTGGTGGCCAGGAGCTTGTAACGGAAGCGTCCGGCCTCGTCCGACTCGGGGTTCCGCTGCATTACCACGACGACCTCGGAGCCGCCGAATGAAGTACCGCCACCCATCACCGCCGAGAAACGGAACCCGGCATCCGCGGCTTCGTTCAGCTCCTTCTCCATGGTGGAGGTCTTGTTGGTGGCCAACACCCGGTAGTCGAAGGCGCCCTGCGCCATGGCTGACGAGGCCAGCCAAACGGCAAGACTCAGGGAGGAGACCCAGAAACTGAAGACCGTTCTCAGGTTACGCATGCAACCACTGTCCTTTCAGTCGGAGTCTACTGGAGGGTGGAACCCACTCGATTGACCAGCGACAACAGTTCCGGTCCCTGCCGGTCAAGATCAAAGCCACACTCGAGCCAGACCTGTTCACGGACCAAAGCATACTCATCCCCGGGGATGTTGCCCCGGAACATAGCCCAATGGCAAAGCAGGTACTCGACCGCGTTCGGGCGGTTTCCTGCTGCCAGCTCTTTCTGGCCGGCCACGAAAAAGCGTCGGACAAAGGCGGGAAGAACCCCTGAGAGCTTGAGCTGCAGTTCCTCGAGCACGCTGCGCTCCGCCTCCCGCCTCATCTGCTCCAGCGGGGGCAGCAGGAACGGCGGAAAGCTCGGATTGCCGACGTCCTGCGGATGCAGGCCGAGGATCTCGTATGACTGTTTCGAACTGTTGTGCCGGATCACCTCTTCCGAGAGCCTGGACAGCGAGGAAGCGTCTCTCATGACAACCCTCAGGTCGATGCCGCAGTCCTGCCGGTGCATGATTTTGTAGTACTCATAATCAACCATCACCGGCTTGCTCAGGGTCGGCGGCATCTTTTCGAACTCGCTTCGGAGCCGGAGGTAAGTGCGGTTGGAATAGCCTTCGGGTGTCACTGCCTGGCGGTCACCGGACTGGTCCAGAGCCTTTTCCATTTTCGCCAGCTCTGCGCGCAAGGCCTCGTATTCCGGATTGGGTACCGCTACCGCCCCGGACACATACTGCGATTTCACCCTTTCCGGTTCGTCCGACTTGCTCAGCTCAGCGCCGAAACGCTCGATCGCCAGAGTGAGAAGTGCCGTCGAGGACTTGCCGTCCGGCCTCAGATCCTGGAACTGCGGGTCTTCGTCCGGGAACCTTTGGTATTCCTCGCGCCGGCGGATGCGCAGCTCGGGAATGCCGAGATTCTCCGCCGCGTTCTGGAGCCGGAGCTCGGCCAGCGATGCGAAATCGGTACCTGCTCCGGCCAAGTTGTCAACACCAATCACGATCTGGGAGGAGACCTTCCGAAGCAGGCCCGACGCACTGGTCTTGAGCGCTTCCGCCAGCACATAGTCTGGACCAAGCAGTTCATGTGCATTCATTTTGAGGATCAAGGTGGTGGCAACCCTCGAGAAGTCGCCCGGCGATTCAAACTGAAGGGCCCTCTGTAAAGACAGCAGCCCGAAGTTTCTCTCCACCTCCAGCCGATAGGTATCAATGGCGGGGGAACCAGGGCGCAAAGCCTGGAGTCGGCGAAGGGCTTGAAAGGTTTCCCTGGCTGCCTCGAACGAATTCTGCACGAGGACGCCCGATTCGACCCGTGCCTCCAGGACCTGAGCCCACCGTTCATCAATCCGCCTCTCCATTTCGAGGGGGACAGGATCATCTGGAACCAGTGCCCGGGCCTGACCTGCCAGAGACTTGGCGGTTTCGTAACGCCCTGCCTCGAGGTCGGAGCTCGCGGTCTGCAACAGCTCCTCGGCCCTCTGTCCGGCGTCGATCCGGAGCAGGCCGGATTCCGCCGTAGGATTCCCGGGATCCAGAGAGAGAGCCTGATTGAACCAGCGGCGGCCTTCATCCCATTCGCGGCTATTCATGGAGGCAGTTCCCCGCCGGATGCAATCCTCGACAAACATCAGTTTCACGGAACGCACGGTGTCCTCGAGGTCGGGCAGATACCGGATGTGTTCCCGCAGTGCCTCGATCCGCTCCAGGGCGCGGGTGTACTGTCCTGAACGCGCCACCTCAACTTGTGACTGCAATTCAGCCTGAAGCGCTGAGATCTCGTTCTGAAACAGCTCCTGGACTCGAGTGACCGCGGCAGTCTGCGCGTACTCGCGCCCTTTTGCCAGTTGCTGTTCGCACCGCGCGAGATCTCGATTCCGACAAAGTTCCTCAGCTTCGACGGCAAAGCGGTCCGCAAGGATTTGATTGATGCTCGCAAGCATCGGGGAATATTTCTTGTGGTGGACGTTCTTTCCCCGAGACGCAAGACTGCGCTTGTGGAAAGCCGCAAGGAGCGCCTCCCGGGCCTGCTCAAGTTCGCCTTGACGGTGAAGCTGCTCCGCCATCTTGAAAAGCGCCTTCTCCGAGAGGTTGGACAAAGCGCGGTCTTGACCTGACAGATTTGGCAACGTTGCGGCCAAACCGCAAGCGATCGCCGCCGCCAGGAACAGTCGGAGAAGCGGTGTCCCTTCGGTTGGTCCTTTGCTTGAGAGGGATGGCTTCACGGTGTGACCTCCTCGAATAGCTTGCGAAGCTTGGGAGAAAAGAACTGCCAGTCCGGACGGAAGCTGGGGTCGTTGCGGCCAACCTGACGGAAGAGGTCCTCAAACCGTGACCTGAGCACCGTGTCCTTGGCCCCGCCGAGAAGGTACTCTGAGGCCATGCTGGACGCGACCAGGAAGGTGCCGTAAGCAAGCGCCCTTCGGACTGCCGGCGGGTCGGATTCCCTGGCCTGAAGGATGTTGGGGTCAAGCAGCTCCGGGACCTGTGGATAGGCACCCTTGAAAAATGACTCTGTAGCCAGCAGGAGTTGCCGCTCCAGAGACTCAAGCCTGGGATCGCGTTTGGATGACACGGTGGGGGGTGGGGTACTCCAGCTCGTCGGCGCCTGGGACTCGGGCCCCGGAATGTTGGGAGGGATTTCGGCCGCTTCCGCCGGCTGCGGGGAAGGTTGGGGCAACTGCGCCATCAGTTCGTCCAGACCCGGCAAAGAAGGGGAGGACTTCTTCAAGTTTTGGAGCAGTCTCTTCGCATCCTCCCACCGGCGTTGCTCCACCAACCGCTTCGCTCGGGCCAGGTCCTGAACGTTGCGGGCTTGCTCCGCCTGGCGAGCGAGGTTGCGAAGTTCGAGCAGCGTTTCCTCGAAATCCGGTACCGAGGCGGCGTCTTTTCGGACAGACTCCAGCAAGGAGATGGCACGGCTGTACTCCCCGCGTTCCTTCAGTTCCAAGGCGTCGGCCAGCGCACGGCGAACTTCCTGCTGCCGAGGGGAGCAGGGAGCAGTCTCGCGCAGGAGCAGCGGAAGCTGCGGGAAATCGGGCTCCGAATTCTGGATCTCGAGCACGAGCTCGCAGGCCAGCTCCGGCTGTCGGTTGGCGACGGCGAAACGTGCTTCGATCGCCCGGCGCGTGTTTTCCTTCCTCACCCTGATCCGCTCAAGCAGTACCTCAGCCTCGGAATTGAGCGGTTCAGGGCACAACAGGACTCGGGTCGCCAGGGTCTTCGCCAGCTCAAGATCTCCGCTATTGAGCGCCCCCTGGATCCTGGAGACCTCCCGGGACGTACAGGCGCCTTGGCCTGCCTGGGCAAGGACTCCCGGCAGAAGTGTCGGACCAGGAATTGTCGCCGCCAGGAGGGCCAGCAATGAGGTGATCTCGCGCCGATGTGTCCCGGTCATTGGTCCTCCGTCACGGCTTTCTCCAGGTTCAGTTCCAGGATTCGCCGCCAATCCTGAGAGGGCAGAAATTCCTCACGGTGAGAGACGGTGTGTCCAGGGTCGGCTTCCAGCTCGACTCGTCGGACTTCGGAGCGGTACCGGAATTCGATAACGAATTTCCCCGGTCCGACGACGAGGTGTGCCGGTGTTGGTTCCTGTCCCACCACCAGGCCTTTCTCATCGCGAACCGTCACCTCGGCGTACGGACTTGCATCCAGCAATAGAACCGCCGAGGCGCGGTCCCCCCGGAACGAGAATGGCAGGACGACGGCAGCCATCAACAGCGCCAACCCGGCAATCCAATAGTTGCGCCGTTTGACCGAGCTCAGAAACGTCGTTGCCGTCGGCGGTCGACCGCTGGAGGCAGTGTCAATTTCCGGGGAGAGCTTTCGTTCTGCTTCAGGAGAGGGTTGCACCATACCCATCTCCCGAAGCTCCTCGAGAACCGCAATGACGCGCTCGTCCCGGAGGCCGGTTGCCTCGCTGATTTCCCCCGCTTTCCTCTGCCCATCGACCAGCTCGAGCACCTGCTTCTGCGAGTCGGTCAGTTGACGGTTAACGATGGTTGCCGGGAGTTGAACCGGCAGCCAGGCTTCGGAGTCAAGCCGGGTGGATTGACCGGCGGCGACTCGCCGGGCGGCGGCGCGGAGGGACTCGAAGACCTGCAGGGTGTCGGCTGCGGTGGCATAGCGCTGCGCGGGCTCCTTGCGCAAGAGCCGTGCAACTGCGTCCGAATAGCGGGCCGATACCGCCGGCACCAGTTCAGCCAGCGGGGTGGGGTTCTCCGCGAGGTGGCTGTGGTAGATGCCGTGTGCAGAGTCAGCAGCGAAGGGGTTAAAGCCCGCCACCATCTCGTAGGCGATGACTCCGAGCGAATAGAGGTCAGATCGCTCATCAACCTCCTTTCCTTCGATCTGTTCCGGGCTCATATAGAGCGGCGTGCCGAGGCGTTCGCCCAACGCCGTGTGGCTGCGGATGGCGAAGTCCCGGGCCCGGGCGATCCCGAAGTCGAGGACTACCACATTGCCATAACGATCGACCCGGATGTTGGACGGTTTGAGGTCCCGATGAACGATCTTGTGGTCGTGGGCACAGACCAAAGCTCGCAGCACCGGAACACATATCTCGAGGGCTTGGAGTTCGCTCAGCCGGCCTAATCTCTGCAGCCGTTCAGCCAAGTCCTCCCCCTCCGCATAGACCATGATCATGCAATGAACATCTTGAACCTGTCTTACTCCAACCACTTTGATGATATTGGGATGCTGCAGCATCGCTCCGATTCGGGCTTCGTTGATAAAGCGGTCAACGATGGCAGGATCCTGAGCCAAATTTGGTGAAAGTACTTTAATCGCCCACTTGCCCTGCAAGCCGGTGTCGGTGGCCAGATAGACATCTCCCATCCCCCCACCGCCAATCCGTTTCTCGATGCGGAACTCCTTCAGCGCTTTCCGCAGGCGAGGGTCGATCCGGGTGGTCATGCCATCAACACCCATGTGGACGTCGCGTTTAGCGGCCTGATGGCCCCTTGCCGTCCATTGAGTAATCCTGTGTTTAATCTGGATTGACCATGCGTGTCAAACATGGCGAAAGATGCTGGAGGCGTCAATCTGCGCCAGATGACGGCACATTGCGACTTGCCTATTTTTTCGCCATCAGCCTGAATCGGCCTTTGGGTACTATTTGACCCAACTCTGTTCTATGGACCTGGGTTCTCGGCAGGTCAGGGTTTAAGGCGGCCGAGATGGGAGATCCGGCGTTGCAGTTATCGCTGAGCGGTGACTTCGAGATCCTGATTGGATCCGGGCCCGAATGTCAGGTCCGCATACCGGCGTTGCTGCCGCGGCAGGCTCGCCTGGCACGCCGAGGCGACCGGCTGTTCCTGCAGGACCTGAGTCCTGATGGTTCAGTCAGCGTCAACGGTCGGAGCAGGGGACCCGGCAGGTGGACCGAATTGACTCGGCACGACGAGGTCTTGCTGGGAGGAATCGTGCTCGATCTGAGTCCCCGGTTCTTTCTCGGCAGGGACCGACTCAACCTGGTGGCGAAGTCGTTGACGTACAGGCTACCTGGGAAGGCTGGCAGGGTCGTGTGCGATCGGGTCTCCTTTGAAGCCAGCCCAGGTGAGTTGACTGTAGTCCTGGGGCCCGCCGGCTCCGGCAAGACGATTCTTCTGAATTTGTTGGCCGGCATGCTTCCGCCCACCGCAGGAGCGGTGAAGATGGGCAACCTTTGGGACCCGCACAAGGAAGTACGCCTGGTCCGCGAATTCCTGGGCTACGTTCCCCAGGGAGATGCGCTGTTTCCCGACCTGACTGTCCGCCGTTCCCTCGAGACCCGGCTGAAGCTCAAGTTTCCTGACATGCAGATGGAGACGGTCGACCGGCTCGTGCGACATGTGTGTGTGCAGTTGGGGTTCGAAGGGGATCGGCTCGAACGCTTTCTAGACAGTCGCATCGGCGGTCTGGATGCCAGCCGCCGAGGTTTGTCGGGCGGCGAGCGTCGCCGGGCAAACATCGCCCATGAATTGGTCAGCCGTCCCTTGATCATGCTCCTGGACGAACCCACGTCCGGTCTGGCATCTTCGGACGCCTTCCAGGTGACGCAGCTTCTGGCCAGGCTCTGTCGGCAGGAGCAACTTGTCGTGGTGGCAACGATCCACCAACCCGGGACCGAATGTTATTCCCTGTTCGGAAGCGTCCTGGTGCTCAGCGACGGGGGCAGACCGATTTACTTCGGTCCGGCGGATGACGCTGTGGAAGCTTTGGAACAGCGATCCAAACGTCCCTGCCTGGCAGACAATCCAGCCGAATACCTGTTGGAGCTCGCTTCCGACCGACGCCTGGCGGCCGCCTTGGCGGATCAACTCCAGGAAGAGCGGAGGGGTAGCCACGGGATCGAGTCTCCGGGGGTCCTCCGGTCCGCTGCGCCCGAGCCACGACGCCCTACGCGGGAAAGGGCGGGACGCGGGATCCTCCTTCAGCTTCGGCGTCAGGTCCATCTTGCCCGCCGCAGCCTCTCGCTATTGCTGTCCGATCGATGGAGCTTGACCCTCAACGTGTTCCAGGCTCCCGCAATTGCTCTGCTGATCGCGGCGGCCTTTTGGGGTGGGGCGTCGGATCACCGCCAGTCGGACCGGTTTGCCCGGATCATCTACTTCTTCGATCAAGCCAAGGCTCCGATTGAAGAACAGGCTGGAACGGTCCTTGTCGACATACTGTTGAGAGAAGCACAGGCTCGGGCAGAACGGGAAACCTCGTTGATCGGCGAGGCCAACGCCCGCTTCCGCTCAGCGGTGTACTTCGTCTTGGTTGCCTCCTCCATCTGGCTGGGAGTCACTGGCTCCTGTCGCGAGATTGTAGGGGAGGCGGCCGTGATTCGCAGGGAATTCCGCACGTGTCTGGCTCCCGGCTCTTATCTCTGTTCGAAGATCCTGGTGCAGTCCGCGATCCGAGCCGTCCAGGCCGGATTCTTGGCGGTGGCGTTAGGGCAGTCGGTGCTTGATCTCCCTTGGCGGGCGGTTCTGCTCTTGTGGTTGACGCTGTGGCTGGTGGCCTTGGCTGCCGCACTGATGGGACTGTGGCTTTCGGCCCTCGCTCCGGATACGCGTTTTGCGCTTACCCTGATCCCTCTGATCATCATTCCCCAGCTCCTGTTTGGTGGCTTTCTTCGTCCTGAAAAAAACGTCTCGGAGGCGCTTCCAGCGGTGTCCTTGCTGAGCGGGATCACAATTCAATATTGGGGATTCAGAGCTGCATTGGACGTTGATCAGCATTCGGGACGATTGCCGCTCAAAACGATCATCAACCCTGAATTCAGAAATCGTTATTGGGAATTGAATATTGTTCAATATATAGCAGCGAGTTTACCTGATCTCTATTTCAAGCATGGCGAGAACAATTCACGGAAAGTTATTATTGGCTCCTTGGCCCTATTCAGTCTACTGACTTTCGCAGTGATATCGATCCGATTCTCGGGTCGCCGGATGTGGTGAGCTGTGGTGACCAGAAATGGAGGTAAGAAGTGATGGTCAAGATTGGAAAAGGCGTGTGCGGATTTTTGGCTTGTGTGCTCCTGAGCCCGCTTGAAGTCACGGCTCAGAACATTACCGAAATGACAGCGAAACTGGAGATGAATGCCATCAGAAGCCTGTTCATTCGGGAAGACCCTGTTCCGTCGCGATATTTCTTGGATGTTAAGGCGGAAATCAACAACGGAAATGCGGAGGCGATCCGACTCCAGAAAGGCCAATTTGAAGTCACGATTCAAGAACCAGGTGGGACCCCTATCCAGTTGGGGACCACCGGCTTTACTCAGCAAGACCTGAACAATGGAGGTAACAGCATCAGCTTTGTCGTGGACATGGGTCCGGCGAATGCGGCAACGGTCTCCAAGATGATTTACCTTTTCAATCTGGTCGGTGCCCAGGATCTTCACATGGTGATCAGGGGCACGGCCGAGGTGGGGTTGAAGCTCCCCAGAGGGTGGTTCTATGAACCTGGACGCAGGTTCGGGGTTGAACTCCACTTCCGCCCGGAGATGCGGCGCGAAGTGTTGCTGAAGTAATGCGCCTTACTTCACGAAGGTCAGGCGGACCATTGCAGCCTGGACGGCGCGGAGGCTCTGGACAAGAGAGGCGGCGTCGGTGAGTTCTCCCTTACTGGCGGTATCCAGCCATGCGGCTGCCGGGTGGCGGTGGTCCGGCACCGCCACCCCGCCTCCAGTGAGAAGCTGTACGAACAACTGGATGGCCCCCCTGACGTCCTGCTCAGCGGCGGCCTGAAAGTCAGTAAGCTGACCGGCTGCCTCCGCCGCCAACGCGTGCAAGCCGTAATCGATCAGCAGGCAACGAGGTTTCGGAATATCCTGGCGACCCAGGCCGAAGTCCACGTTTGAGAAGCCGAGGTTCCCGTGAGTGAGACCGGTCGCGTGGAGTGCCGACAACGTCTCGGCGACCGCCAGAAGCCGGGGGAGAAGGGCCTGGAAGTTCAATACGTTTGAAGCGCCACCGGTTGCGGCTGGGGACGGACGGTCGGCCAACTCCTTGAGATAAGGCCGAACGGCAAGCAGTGCGGAAGGCGTGAGTCGGAGCTCCTCCCAGAGAAGTGCGCCCGGATGTCGGAAGGCTCGCAGCCGATCGGTCAGGCGTGCCAGCCGGTCGAGCGATTCGACGTGGGGAATGGAGATGATCTTGACCACATGGCGACTCCTGCCGGACCACTGTTTGACAACCAGGCTCCGGCGGCCGTGAGCGGAGGGGATCTCAAGCACTTCCTGGAATCGCTTTCCGAGTAATGATTCAAGGTCGGCACCGGGGATGACGGCAGCTGTGGTCGGTTCCGCTCGTAGCGCGGCGTCCTCCGGGCTGGGTGCTTCGCCTGCTGACTCGACGCGAGTGGTTGCGGTCCCCCGCGCCCGTCCCTCAGATGCGGCATCCCAGCATCGCTGACAGTAGACCGCCTCCGAGGCTGCGCTGCCGAAATCGAGACGGATTGTCAGCGTCACTAAACGGCCGCAGGCCTGACAGCTCGCCGCCAGACCCAGACCGAGGCAGAAGGTCGATTTCCCGATCCGGACCATGTCGCCAGGGGAGAGCCGCACCGGACCCTTTATGGGGTCGAGGCGCTGGGAGTTCACGAAAGTTCCATTGAGGCTGTGGAGGTCTTCAAGACGCACCCCGGTCTTGTCGACGACCAGCCGACAGTGGTGACGGCCGACCGTGAGATCCTGCACATCGAAGATCTCCCAGCAATCGTCGCCGCGACCCAACACCGCAGCGATTCCTGCAGGGATCTTCAGCTCCTTCCCCTGTCTGGGCCCTTCCACGATGCGAAGCAGCGCGAATTCGATCACTTCCACCTCCCATTTCAGGATCTCGGATCTTCAGCCATGCTAGCACCGGAATGACAGCATAGGTAAAGGCCGACTCGCCGACGTCATGCGGAGGCTTGGAGGGAAGCCGGTGCTCCCGCCTGCCTCGGGGCCGGTCCGGATTTCGGTTCAGAATTCCCCGCTGGCGGGTTACAATGCTGGAGTCGGCCGACGTATTCCAGTCCGGTTTCAACCGCCAAGCTGCGGACGTCGGCAGCGCCTTCGCGAGGCCCGGTCCGCTCCGGTCTGGATGGCGGCGGAAAGGAGGCAGCACCATGCCGCTCACCCGTCTCAAGGAGTTTCTGGACAGCCACCACGTTCCCTACATCATCATCACTCATTCCCCCGCCTACACCGCCCAGGGCATCGCCGCCTCGGCGCATGTCAAGGGAAAGGAACTCGCCAAGACCGTCATCGTCCGCATGGACGGCCGGCTGGCCATGGCCGTCCTGCCCGCCCCCAACCGCGTCGACCTGAACAAGCTCCGGGAAGTGACCGGCTGCCAAAAAGTGGAACTCGCCACCGAAAAGGATTTTGAATCCGTCTTCCCCGGCTGCGAAGTCGGTGCCATGCCTCCGTTCGGCAACCTGTTCGGACTGCCCGTCTTCGTCGCCCGACGCCTCACCGAGGACGAGGAGATCGCCTTCAACGCCGGCACCCACCGCGAGCTCATCCGCATGTCTTATCGCGACTTCGAACGGCTCGTCCAACCGACCGTCGTCAGCTTCGCCACGCCGTAGAATGGGTTCGAGGGTTCGAACCTTCGAACCCTCACCCCCGCGTGCTACATTCCTCCACATGTCCGTTGTCCACCAGACGCCTTTCCTGGAAGAGCTGTCCGCTGCGCTGCCTGGACGGGTTCTTGCGGACCCCCTCTCCCGCCTGATCTACAGCACCGACGCCAGCCTTTACCAGATTCGGCCGGCCGCCGTGGCCATCCCCGCCAGCCGGGAAGACGTTGCCGTCGCCGTCCGCATCGCTGCCGCACACCAGGCACCCATCCTTCCCCGAGGAGCCGGCACCAGTCTCGCCGGCCAGACCGTCGGGCCGGGCCTGGTCCTCGACTGTTCCAAGCACCTCAACCGGATCCTCGAGGTCAACCAGGAGGAACGATGGGTCCGGGTCGAGCCCGGGGTGGTCCTCGACCAGCTCAACGACCACCTGAGCTCGCGTGGTCTCTTCTTCGCTCCTGACGTGGCGACGAGCAGCCGCGCCAACCTGGGCGGCATGCTGGGCAACAACTCTTCGGGAATGCGCTCGCTGCGCTATGGAAAAACCGTCGACCATGTACTCGAAGTGACCGCTCTGCTCAGCACCGGCGAATGGGTCAGCTTCCGGGAGCTGGACCGCTCTTCCCTCGATGCCGTCTGCAAGGGGACCGATGCCGCCGCCCGCATCCATGGCGGGGTGCGGCGGCTGGTGGCCGAACACCGCGACGAGATCCTGGCCCGCTACCCCCGGGTGATGCGCCGCGTCAGCGGCTACAACCTGGATGAACTGCTGGACGAGAACCGCTTCAATCTTTCGCGGCTGCTGGTGGGTTCGGAGGGCACCCTGGCCGTGATTGTGGAAGCCAAGCTTCGCCTCGAGCCGTTGCCCGAAGCCCGGGCGGTGGTCGTCCTCCACTTCGACCACCTCATGGACTCAATCCGCCTGGTTCCCCACCTGCTCACCCATCGTCCCACCGCAGTGGAATTGCTGGATCGCTACGGTCTCGAGCTGGCCCGCCGGAATCCTTCAGTGGCCGGCCTGGCCCGCCGGTTTCTGCAGGGAGAGCCTGACGCAATCCTGATGCTGGAATTCAGCGGTAACCCGGCGGAAATCCGGGACCAAGTGAGCCGGCTGAAAGCCGACCCCACTGTGGCCGCCGTCTGTTTCGCTGCTGTCGAGGCCTGGGACCCGGGCCTGCAGAAGGCGGTCTGGGAAGTCCGCAAGAATGCGTTGGGAGTCATGCTGGGCATCCGCGGCGACTTCAAACCGGTGCCCTTCATCGAGGACTCGTGTGTCCCGGTCGAGGTCCTCGCCGACTATGTTTCGGACGTCCAGGCCATCTGTGAAGCCCACGGCCGCAAACTGGCGCTCTATGCCCATGCCGGAGTGGGGGTGATCCATCTGCGGCCGATCCTCAACCTCAAGCAGGAGGAGGACGTCCGCATCCTGGCCTCCATCTCGGAGCAGGTTTTTCGCCGGGTGGTGCACTACCGCGGTTCCTGGAGCGGGGAACACGGGGATGGACTTTCCCGAAGTTACAAACTGCGGGAGTTCTTCGGCGATCGGCTCTACGGGGTTTTCCGGCAGGTCAAGGAGCTGTTCGATCCCGCCGGTCTGATGAACCCAGGCAAGATTCTGGACGCCCCTCCACCCACCGAGAACCTTCGCATCAGCCCGGCCTATCGGCCGGTGACTCCGTCGACCTGGTACCGGTTCGCCGAGGAAGGGGGGATGGACGCCGCCATCGAATTGTGCACCGGCGTGGGCCAATGCCGGAAGCTGTCGGGGGCGATGTGTCCTTCCTATCTGGTCACACGGGATGAGGAACACTCCACCCGGGGACGGGCCAACGCTCTGAGATCGGCGATCGCCGGCGAGCTGGGTCCGGAAGGCCTGACCAGCGGGCGGCTCTATGAAGTTCTGGACCTTTGCCTGGAGTGCAAGGCGTGCAAGTCCGAGTGTCCCTCCAACGTGGACATGGCCAAGCTGAAGGCGGAGTTCCTGGCGCACTACTATCATCATCACGGACTTCCCCTGCGGCGGCGGCTGGTGGGGGCCACGCGGCGGATTGCCGAGTCGGCGAGCCTGACCCCCCGCCTGGCGAACCTGCTCGCCGGGAACCCCCTGAGCCGACGCCTGCTGGAGGCCCTGGCAGGTCTGGATCGACGGCGGGTTCCGCCGCGTTATGCCCATCGAACGCTGGGAGCGTGGTACCGGAGTCACTACCGTCCGTTGTCGGGCGCGCCGGCGGTTACCCTGCTGGCCGACACCTTCACCAACTTCTTCGAACCGGAATCAGGAGTGGCCGCCATTCGCCTCCTCGAGGCAGCGGGCTATCGGGTTCGGCTCATCGACTGGGCCTGCTGCGGGCGGCCGATGATCTCCTCGGGGCGGCTGGAACGGGCCCGAAAAGACGGTGACGCGGCGCTGCCGGGACTGCTGGAGGCGGAAGGCCGGCTGGTGGTGCTGGAGCCGAGCTGTTACGCCACCTTCAAAGACGACTGGCCGGACTTGCTGACCGACGCCCAGGGGGCAAGGCGCCTGGCGGAACGGGTAGTCACGTTGGAGGAGGTTTTGACCAGGAACGAGGTTGTCGGCAAGGTGGCCCCGAGGCTCCAAGGGGGGCCTTCGCGGATCCTGTACCACGGCCACTGCCAGCAGCGGGCGGTGTTGGGATGCGGCCCCACGGTGACGATGTTGCGCCTGCTGCCCTCCAGCCGGGTGGACGAGGTCCCTCCGGGGTGTTGCGGGATGGCTGGAGTGTTCGGTTACGAGCGCGAACATTACCAGTTATCTCAGCAGATTGGGGAACTGCACCTGCTGCCGGCAGTACGCTCGGCGGATCCCGAAACCAGGCTGGTAGCTTCCGGCTTCAGTTGCCGCAGTCAGATCCGGCACTTCACCGGCCGGACGGCGGTGCATCCGGCCGTGGTGTTGGCGGACGCGCTCAGTTGAAAGCCGCCGGACGGGGCAACCCAGCTCACGGGACGGCGCCGGGACAGCCGTGCACAATGGGGGCCGCGTCGAGCCAGCCGCTCTCCCGCCCTGCTTTCCTTTGCCCTGCGCCCGCGGGAGAATGGGCGGGGGAGGCTGCGTGCAAGAGGTTCGTTTCGGCATTGTGGGTTCAGGTTTCGTGGCGGACATCCATGCCCAGGCGCTGGCCCGGACGCCGGGGACGCAGATCACGGGGGTGGCTTCGCCCAGGGCGGAAAGAGTCCAGGAGTTTGCAGCGCGGTTCGGGATTCCCCGTTGGTTCACCGACTACCGCGAACTGGTTCGGCAGCCGGAGGTGGACGTGGTGTCCCTTTGCCTGCCCAACCACCTGCATTGCGAAGCCGCAGTGGCGGCTGCCGCGGCGGGCAAGCATGTGATCTGCGAGAAGCCGCTGTGCATGAACCTGGCGGAGGCCGATCGCATGATCGATGCCTGCCGGCAGGCGGGGGTGCTGCTGCTCTACGCGGAGGAATTGTGCTTTGCACCCAAGTATGTCCGCGCCAAACAGCTTGTCGACGAAGGCGCTTTGGGCCGGGTGTACCTGGTCAAGCAGAGCGAGAAACACGCCGGGCCGCACGCGGACTGGTTCTGGCAGGTGGAGCTGAGCGGCGGCGGCGTACTCCAGGACATGGGCTGTCACGGTATCGAGTTCGCCCGCTGGATCCTCGGGCGGCCGCGCATCGTCGCCGTCACCGCCCACTGTGAGACCTACGTTCACCGGGACCGGACCCGCGGCGACGACACCGCGGTTCTGATCCTGGAGTTCGAGAATCAGGCAATGGCCCTGATCGAGGAGAGCTGGGCCCGTCCCGGGGGCATGGATGACCGCGCCGAGATCTACGGGAGCCAGGGCGTGACCTATGCCGACCTTCTGCACGGCAGTTCCCTGGTCACTTACAGCGAGACCGGTTACGGATATGCGGTGGAGAAGGCGTCCTCCACCCGGGGCTGGAGTTTCACGATGTTTGAAGAACTGTGGAACTACGGCTTTCCTCAGGAGATGCACCATTTTGCCGAGTGTGTCCGGGGACGCGCCCGACCGGAGGTGACCGGGGAGGACGGCCGGACGGTGCTGGAAGTGCTGTTTGCGGCTTACGAGTCGGCGGCTGCCGGACGGCGCATCCCGCTGCCGTTCCGGTCCGTCGAACCCTATCCCATCGCCCCGTGGCTCCGGGCACGGCGATGAGCGGGCGGCGGCCAGGGCCGCCTACAGGAGGAGTAAGGTCATGAACGAGAACAGGAAGACAACCAGCCGGAGGAGGTTCATCGCGGCCGGATCCGGCGCCATCGCCGGTCTGACGGTTCTGCCGGCCCGGGTTTTGGGACGGCAGGGACAGGTGCCGCCCAGCGACCGGATCACGGCGGCGTGTGTCGGTGTGGGCTCGCAGGGCATGCGGGTCATGATGGAGTTGATGAAGTTTCCCGAATTCCAGGTGGTTTCGGTCTGTGACCCCAACCGTGGCAGCGAGGACTTCATCGAGTGGGGGCCCGGCGAACTGCGATCCAAGGTTCGCGCCCTGTTGGGAGACCCCAACTGGGGGGCCCAGTTGAAGGGAGCCTGGTGCGGACAGGCGGCGGCGAAGACTGTGGTGGAAGCCTATTACGCCCGCCAGACCGGTACCAGCTATAAGGGCTGCACCGCCTACGCCGACTTCCGTGAGCTGTTGGAAAAGGAGAGAGACGTTGACGCTGTGGTGGTGGGCACCCCGGATCACGTTCACGCCGCAGCCTCGCTGGCGGCCCTGCGGCGGGGAAAGCACGTGTTCTGCCAGAAGCCGATGACCCGCACGGTGGAAGAGGCGCGAATGATGGCGAAAGCCGCGGCCGCGGAGCCGCACCTCGCGACGCAGGTAGCCACCATGAACGCCGCCTCGGAGGCGACTCGGGTGCTGACGGAGTGGGTTCAGGCGGGAGCCGCAGGCGAGATCCTGGAAGTCCACAACTGGTCGTCACGTCCGTTCTGGCCGCAGGGGATGGATCGGCCGGAGGAGTCGGTACCGGTGCCGGAATATCTGGACTGGGATCTTTGGCTGGGCCCGGCTCCGGAACGACCGTTTCACCCCGCCTATCAGCCTTTTGTGTGGCGTGGATGGATCGATTTCGGCGCCGGGGCGATCGGCGACATGGGTTGCTACAGCTTCGACACCATCTTCCGCGTGCTGGGCATTGGTCAACCCGGCGGGCCACGGCTGGTGAGCGTCGAAGGGTCCGGGGTGGTGCCGTACCTGCGGAAGGGCAATCAGGTGATCCGCTTCGAAAACAGGGAATCCTATCCGGCGGCTACCACCAACCACTTCGAACTCCAGAAGACCAACGGCAAGACGCTGCACATCTACTGGTATGACGGCGGCCTCCGGCCCACTCGACCCGATTTCCTGCCGACGGGACAGGAACTGGCGGCGGAGGGTATGCTGCTGGTGGGGAGTGACGGCGCGATTCTCTGTGGCTTCAACGGTGATGCGCCGCGGCTGCTGCCGGCGGCGAAGGCGGCATCGTTTGAACCCCCCAAGCCCACTCTGCCCCGCTCGCCGGGCCTCTACCAGGAGTGGCTGCAAGGCTGCCGCGGCCAGGGCGGCAAGCCGATTGCCAACTTTGAGTTCGCCGCCGGCGTCACCGAGATGATCGTGCTGGGCACCATCGCCGCCCGGCTGCGAAAGAAGCTGTACTGGGACGGCGAGAAGTTCACCAACGATTCCGCTGCCAACGAGCTCCTGTCCACCCGGTTCCGGCCGGGATGGAACGTCTGAGGGGAGGGTCCTATGAACCGCAGGAACCTCTTCCAGGTGGTGGCTGCGGGGGTTGCCGGCGGGAGCGTTTCCGGCTGGGGCTCGGCGGCGGTGCAGACGGCGGCGCCCGGGATGCCGTCCCCCCGCATCCGGGATGTCTCGGTGATTGCGACGGCTCCGGCGGGACTGCGCCTGGTTGTCGTCAAGGTGACGACCAGCGAGCCCGGTCTCTACGGTTATGGCTGCGCCACCTTCACGCAGCGCGCCGACCTGGTGGTGGAAGCCGTAGAACGATACCTTAAGCCCCTGCTGGTGGATCGTCCTGCAGACCGCATCGAGGACACCTGGCATCTGGTCTACAACAGCTCCTACTGGCGCAACGGGCCGGTGCTGAACAACGCCATGAGCGGCATCGATATGGCGCTGTGGGACATAGCCGGACGCCGGGCCGGGATGCCCGTCTATCAGCTCCTGGGAGGAAAGTGCCGGGAGGCCGCCGACTGCTACGGTCATGCATCGGGGCGCGACGAGGAGGAAGTCGTCGATCAGGCGCGGCGGCTGATGGAGGACGGGTTCCGTCACATCCGGGTCCAGGTCGGGGTGCCGGGCATGGCGGGTTACGGAGCGGGTCAGGGTGGAGGACGGGTGGAAAGCCTGCATGACGAGCCGGTGTTTGAGCCCGCCGCATACATCCGCCGCACCCTCCGGCTGCTGGAGCGCTGCCGTAAGGAACTCGGAGAGGAAATCGAACTGCTGCACGACGTCCATGAACGCATTCCGCCGGTGTCCGCGTTGCAGTTCGCGCGGGACCTGGAGCAGTTCCGCCTGTTCTTCCTGGAGGACCCGTTTTCACCCGAGGACATCGGCTGGTTTCGGATCCTTCGGCAGCAGTCATCGGTGCCCCTGGCCATGGGGGAGCTCTTCAACAGCCCCCATGAATGGACTCCGCTGATCACCGAGCGGCTCATCGATTTCATCCGGGTCCATCTTTCGCAGGCAGGCGGTCTCAGCCCGTGCCGGAAAATCGCTGCCCTGGCCGAGATGTTTGGGGTCCGGACGGCGTGGCACGGGCCTGGCGATGTGTCTCCGGTGGGCCATGCGGCGAACCTGGCCCTCGATCTGGCATGCCGTAATTTCGGGATTCAGGAGGGTTACCGGTTTCCGGACGCGGTCCGCGAAGTCTTCGACGGCTGTCCGGAGATCCGCAACGGATACATGTACGCGGTGGAGAAGCCGGGATGGGGCATCGAGGTGGACGAAACCGCGGCCGCCCGGTATCCTTTCGGATCCTTTGAGAGCGGAGACCGCCGGCGTTACAACGGGGGATGGGGCGTCATCCGGCGGCGCGACGGGACCGTGATCAAACAGTAGCCGGCCCCGGCAGGGAGACAGGCATGCGTGGTGCTGCAAGAAGATCCGCTGGTGCGGGGGGGGCGGAACTGCAAGAAGCTCTGGTTGGCCGCTGCGGCCTGGGCAGCCGGCTGGCTGGCCGCCCTGACTGCTCCCGGCTGCGGATCCAGCGTAGCTCCCGATGATGTTCTGGTTCTGGGTGCGTACACCACTCCCCGCGAGGCCTACGGCAAGGTCATTCTCCCTTCATTTCAGCGGCTGTGGCAGGAGCGCACGGGCCGCCGGCTCGAGTTTCGGGAGTCCTACCTGGGCAGCGGCGCCCAGTCGCGGGCCATAGTCGGCGGCTTTGAGGCCGACATCGCCGCCCTGTCGCTGGATGCCGACATTCAGCGGATCGCGGATGCCGGTCTCATCACCCATGACTGGAAGGCGCATCCGTACGGCGGCATGGTCACCACGTCGGTGGTGGTCATCGCCGTGCGGGAGGGGAACCCCCTGGGCATCCGCGACTGGGCGGATCTGACTCGGCCCGGGGTGAATGTGCTTACTCCCGATCCTCGGACTTCAGGCGGAGCGATGTGGAACATCGCTGCGCTCTACGGTGCCGCACTGAGGGGCAGGGTAGAGGGGGTGGCCGGAGGTGATCCTGCTGCGGCCACCGAGTTCCTGAAGAGTGTCTTCCGGAATGTGTCGATCATGGACAAGGGGGCCCGGGAGTCGATCACCAACTTCGAGCGCGGTGTGGGAGATGCGGCCATCACTTACGAAAACGAGGTCCAGGTGGCCCGCTTGGCCGGAGAACCCCTGGAGTACGTGATTCCGGCGTCCACCCTGCTGATCCAGAATCCGGTGGCTCTGGTCGACGTTTATGTGGACCGGCACGGAGTCCGGGAGGCGGCCGAAGCATTTCTCGAGTTCCTCTGGTCGGCTGAGGCCCAGGCTGGGTTTGTCCAGTACGGACTGCGACCGGCTTCAGGACGCCCGGAGGATGCGCCGGCAGGGCGTTTCCCGCCGGTGGAGGATCTCTGGACGATCGAGTACCTGGGCGGTTGGGCAGTGGTGGTGCCGGAACTTTTCGGTCCGGACGGCCGCTACACCCGGATGATGCAGGAGCTGCAGACCCGCCGATGAGCAGACTGGGTGGTCCGGTCCATCTGCCCTGGGGCCGGTGGGGTTTGCGGGGGGCGGCCGTTCTTTATTTGGGGTTCATGATCGCTCTGCCGCTGGCGGCGGTGGTTGCCAGCGGTCTGGAGCTGGGGCCGTCCTCCCTGATTTCGGCGCTCACCAGCCCGGTGGCGGCGTCGGCGATCCGCCTTACCTTGCTGCTGGCGGCGGTGACGACCGCCGTCAACAGCGTCATGGGCACTCTCACGGCGTGGGTTCTGGTCCGCTGCGATTTCCCCGGCCGGCGCCTGCTCAACGGACTGGTGGACCTTCCCTTTGCCATCCCCACGCTGGTGACCGGCTTGATGCTGGTGGTGCTTTATGGACCGCAGGGGATCGCGGGAGCCTGGCTGGAGTCTGTCGGGTTCCAGGTGATCTTCGCCCGTCCAGGCATTGTGCTGGCGCTGCTGCTGGTGACCTATCCGTTTGTGGTGCGGGCGGTGCAGCCGGGACTGGCAGAGCTGGAGCGGGACCAGGAGGAGGCGGCATGGACGCTGGGAGCTTCCCGCCTGACCACTTTCCGACGGGTGGTTCTCCCGGCGATTCTGCCGGCAATCCTGACCGGATCCCTGCTGACCTTCGCCCGCGCGGTGGGCGAATTCGGGTCGGTGGTGATCGTTGCGGGAAACATTCCCGGGAGGACGCTCACCGCTCCTGTCCATGTCTATGGACTGATCGAGTCGGATCAGCAGCAGGCGGCGTCAGCGGTGTCGATCCTGCTGTTGTCGGTTTCGTTCGGCCTGATTTACCTGGTGGACTGGCTCCAACGGCGAAAGGAGGCACGGGTTGCGTCCGCCTGAGTCGCATGCGCCGGTTCCGGCGGCTGCCCGGCGGCGGATGACGACGGGGGAGTGGCTGCTGGTATTGCTCGCCTGTCTTTATGCCGTGCTGCTGCTGGCAGGACCCCTGGCGGCGCTGGTTGCTGGAGCGCTGAGTGAGGGGTTCAGTCGCCTTTGGCTGGAGCTGAGCCATCCCCACGCCGTCAGCGCCCTCAAACTGACGTTGGGCCTGGGCCTGGCGGCCACCGCCTTGAACACGGTCTGCGGCCTGGTGGTGGCCCTGGTCCTGGTACGCGACCGCTTCCCCGGTCGCAGCCTGGTGAACGGGCTGGTGGATCTCCCCTTCGCGGTCTCTCCGGTGGTCGCCGGACTGATGCTGATTCTGCTGTTCGGGCGGAATGGATGGCTGACCCCGGTGGCGGATTGGCTGGGTCTGAAGCTGGTGTTCTCGCTTCCCGGGATGCTGCTGGCAACGACCTTCGTCTCCTTGCCCTTTGTGGTCAGGGAACTGATGCCGGTCCTTGCCCAGGTCGGAGTCCAGCCGGAGCAGGCGGCCTATACAGTGGGGGCGTCACCATGGCAGGCATTCTGGGCGGTGACGTTTCCGGCGATCCGATGGGGTTTGTACTACGGGGTAAGCCTGACCCTGGCCCGGGCGCTGGGTGAGTTCGGTGCCGTGCTGATCGTCAGCGGTGGGGTCAGCGGGATGACGGAGACCTCGACGCTGTATATCTTCCGCTCCCTGGACGACCGGAACTACGTGGGAGCGTATGCGATGGCCCTGGTGCTGGCGGGGATCTCTTTCGGAATTCTGATGCTGATGGAGTACGTGAAGCGCAGGCGGTGATCAAGGGCTTTCGCATCCGGCGGGCCGCGCGGGTCATGCGGCCGAGCCAGGCAGACTCCCATTCGATTCCGCGCGTGGCGGTGGCCGTTCTGACATGTCGATCCAACTGGAATACCTCACCAAGCGGTACGGAAGCCATCTGATCGTGGACGATCTCCATCTGGAGATCCGCGACGGTGAGCTGTTTGTCCTGCTGGGGGCCAGCGGCAGCGGGAAAAGCACCATCCTGCGCATGATTGCCGGCCTGACCGAGGCCGATCAGGGACGGGTGATCCTCCACGGGCGCGACGTGACTCACCTCCCCTCCCAGCAGCGGGATATCGGGATGGTGTTTCAGAACTACTCGATCTTCCGCCACATGACTGTTCAGGAGAACATCGAGTTCGGTCTGAAACTGCGGCGCGTACCGGCTGCGGAACGCGCCCGGCGTTGCCGTCGGATGCTGGATCTGGTGGGGTTGGCCGGCTTGGGCGACCGCTATCCCAGCCAACTGTCCGGGGGGCAGCAGCAGCGAGTGGCCCTGGCGCGGGCGCTGGTGTACGAGCCCAAGGTCCTGCTGCTGGATGAACCCTTCGGTGCCTTGGACGTGAAGATCCGGGCTCAGCTTCGGCGCAGCCTTCGCCTCATCCAACAGCAGTTGGCGGTTACCACCATCCTGGTAACCCACGATCAGGAAGAGGCGTTCGAGCTGGCGGACCGTATCGGCGTGCTGGAACGGGGACGCCTGCTGGAGGTGGGCCGGCCGGAGGATCTCTACTAGCGCCCGCAGTCGCCCTTTGTGGCCACCTTTCTGGGAGGGGGCGTCGTGATGGTGGGGAGAGTCCGTGGCGGGCAGGCCTCTTTCTGGCATCTGCGTTTCCCGCTGGCCGGGGGCGCTGCATTGGAAGAGAACGCCCGGGTCCAGCTGCTCGTCCGTCCCGAACAGGTCAGGCTGCGGGCGGAGCCCCGGGCAGAGGCGGGAGAGGTGGCGGCGGGAGAGGGAGAGATAGCCGAAGAAAGCTTTGTGGGCTCGTTGCGGCGTGTCCGCCTGCTGCTGCCGCACCTGACGGGGACACGTCAGGTCGCCCCGCTGCCCCCGTTCGGGGAACGGTCTTTTCTGGTGGAGGCGGTGGTTCCTGCATCCGAGCCGCTGCCGGGCAAGCGAAGCTTTGTCTTTTTCCGTGGCTACCATCTGATGAAGGCGCCGCCGTTGCGCCAGCTTGTCATCGGGCCGGAAGCCGGTGAGCTGGAGACCCCTGCCCTGGTGCGGTGGCTGGTTGAGACTCTGGACGGCTCCGCTACGGTTCTGTCTGTCCTCCCGGAACCTGTCGCTCCGGGTGCCGGAAGTTTAAGAGATGAGCCGGCCGGAGCCCGGCCGCGCATTGAGAGCCGGATTCGTCACGGAGCATTCGAGGCGGCGGTTGCCGCGGAGCTGGACGAGAGCCTGTATGACATGGTCGTGGTCGACTGCGTCAAACACGGCTTGCGGGAACACTTCCCGGCAGTTCTGGACTGGCTGTTAAGGGAAGGAAGTCTGCCGGTACTGGTCCTGAAAGGGGACAGGCGGCGCGTGACTCGGATGTTGATCGCCACCGGGGCGGGTGAACCGGGCAAGAAAGACGTCCGTGACGGCGGGCGGCTGGCCCGTCGGCTGGCGGTACCGGTGGACGTGGTCCATGTCACCCCCCCGGGCCGGGAGGTAGTGGAGCCCGAGCGATCTCATCTTGACCGGGCCCTGGGTACTCTGCAGGCCCTGGATCTGCAGAGCGAGCTGAAGATTCGAACCGGCGAAGACGTGGCCGCTGCGGTGCTGGCGGAAGCGCAGGAGACGGAGGCGGAGCTGCTGGTTATCGGTAACCACTTGCCCCGGGGAGGCTTGCTGCGGGGGCCGGATATTACCCGACGGATTCTCGCCCAGTCGGACCGGGCGGTGCTGGTGATTCCTCTCTGACAGCGCTAGGTCCGAGGGGCGATCAGGGACCATCCTGGGCTCTTCGAAGAATCGGGCGGCGCCGTGTGGGTTGGAACAAACCACTTTTCCCGGTCCGCCGGACGCGGTACCCTTGCCGCCATGAGCATGAACCGACGCGAATTCCACAGTATTGGCCTGGCGGCCGCTGCCGGTGGCTGGTCGGCCGCGGCGGCGGAAGGCCCGCAACCGGCCTGGTACGAGCTGCGGACCTACGAACTGCGAAACGATCTGGCGGTCGACAAGTTGCACGCTTTTCTGGAGAAGACCTGGCTGCCGGCGGTGCGGCCCACGCTGGCGGGCCCGGTGGGTGTCTTCAACGTCGCGTTGGGTCAGCCCACGCCGTCTGTGATGATTTTGATGCAGCACAACTCGCCTGCCGGCCTCAAGGCCAACACGGAGCTGACCGGGGTGGACCAGGCCTGGGTACAGGAGTGGAAGAAGTACGAGATGAGCCCGCTGCCGTACCTGCGTTACCACTCCCAGCTCTTTCGGGCATTTGAGGGACATCCTCGGCTGGAGGTGCCGCCGGCCTCCCCCCAGGGCCATTACTTTGAGTTGCGCTGTTATGAGTCCGGCGACAGCTTCCGGAGTGCCGCCAAAATCCAGATGTTCAATCTGGAGGAGATCAAGATTTTTCGGGACTGTGGAATGCACCCGGTGTTCTTCGGTGAGGCGGTGATCGGCGCCAGGTTGCCCCATCTGACCTACATGCTGGCGTTTACCGATCCGGCTGCCCGGGAGCAGGCCTGGGACAAGTTCCGGGTTCATCCGGACTGGATCCGGATCCGGGATGATGCCCGTTGGGTGGACACGGTGTCCTCGATCTCGGCGTCGTTTTTGCGGGCCACAGCGTACTCGGAGATCCGGTGAGCTGGCCCGATCCCAGGAGCGAACTCCTACCGGCGGGATCTGTTGGTAGGTCTTCCTGGGTCGGAGCCCTGCAGGCTTGCCCCGGGGTCTGATGCTGGGGCGAGGCCGTCGGCGTCTATTTGTCGGTAGTGGGGCTGCGGCGTTCGCCGGCCGCCCATCTGCTCGAGGAGGGTGAGCAGCTTCGGCTCCGCACGGGTTGCGGGGTCACGTCGAGTACCCCGCAGGGGCACGACAACGGCATCCCGGGGTCGAGCCATTCGGCGAGACCTGGGAACAGAGATGGCAGAGGGAGGCATGCTCAAGGCGTGCGGGAAAGTCGCCGTCAACAGTCCCGTCCAGGGAACAGGTTATAGTCGGGCTATCTTGGGACACCTGTAGGACTAATGGATTGACGCGTTCCTGCATCTTCTTTGTGGTGCATGGGAGGGGGCGCCGCCGGGTAAGAACTGCCTGCGTCCGGTTGCGTTGGGAACGATTGAGGGAGAGCCCGTTACCGGGTGCCCTTCCGCCCCGGCGCCGGTAGCTGTCCGCGGGGCAAGCGGGGCTGGAGACTGCAAGGCAGTGCATGCGGGCGGCCGGCGTCGCACCCTCACGCCGCGACCCGCGTGCAGGCGGGTAACGCCGCCTGCGGCTGATGATCCTGCCCTGTCCCCGGGGCCGGGAGCGGAGGAAAGGAGCCGCTGCCA
>FWPU01004504.1_pt1 | contig 32322 bp, 23 predicted proteins | sample 2228361 | NCBI WGS metagenome assembly FWPU01 (sample SAMEA103939777, study PRJEB20133) | metagenome
CTGATGGCCTCGCCGAAGTGCGCCAGGTCGCGCAGGTCAGGGGGAATACGGCGGTATTCGCGAAAACCATAGGTGATGTCGGTGGTCGCCTGGCCGATGCGGTACAGGGCAAAGTCTCGGTGCAGTATTTCCAGGAACGGCCCTATCAGATCACGGTCTTCAGTGCCATACAGATACCACACGCGTTGCGCGCCAGTCAGCGAATCAGCGAAACTGGCCAGGGCTTCCGGCTCTGGAGATGGGATCAGGTTGTCCAGGTGCTCAATCTTGACCAGTTGAAAAGTCGGATAGCCCACAAAGAACAGATTGCTTTTTGGGGGACGGGCAGGCAACCGGTCAAACAGATAGAAAGCCAATGGGCGCGCCGCGTAGATACCATTGATCAGGAAGCGATCGTCGGGTTGGTAATGTGGCGCGACAAAATCAACCATCTGCCGGTAGGCCACGTCCTCACGATGGGCCTGAAACTCGGTCAGGGCAGAGATGGTGATCAGCGCGACCATGGCCAGCTGTACCTGCCAGGGCAGGCGGCGCAGGGCGAAAGCCAGCAACACCGCCAGCGGGGGCAGTAATACGATCAAATTGCGCGTGGCGAGAACGCTCTTCCAGGTATTGAGGGCAAAGGCGATTCCCAGAACGAACAGCGGCACCAGCAAGATATATGCTTTGCGCCACTCCGCGCCAAACCGGAAGACCTTTGCCTCGTCGCGATCCGCGGAGCGTGCGCCGACCGGCATCAACAAGGCAACCAGCAACAGAAATTGGCCCAGCGCAGGCGGAGCGAGCTGCAGCTCATCATGTACCATTGCCAGCGTATCCCAGTTGGTGGGGAGGGGATAGCCCAAAGGGCCATGAGCGACCAAGCCGTTGATGAACGGCAAGAGCCAGGCGACAAACGAGAAAGCGATAGCTGCGAACAGGCCGAAGGCGCGCAGGTAGCGTCCACGCTCCCAGCGGACCAGGACGACGAAGGTGAAGACCAAGCCAGCCAGGACATAGGCGGCGAAGTAGTGTGTCTGCAGGGCGGCCACGCCGAACAATACAAAGAGCAGGGCGTAGCCAAAGCGCGGGCGGCGCTGCCAGCGCAGGAATGTCAGCAACAGCCCCGCCGTCACCAGCGTCAGTGTTGGATAGGGTCTGAACACGCGCATGTAGAACAGTGCAAAGGGCGCAGTGCCCAACAGGAAGAGGGCATACAGCCCCGTTCGCCGGTCGAACAGGTCAACGCCCAGGCGATAGACCAGGGCCAGGGTCAGCATGGTGCACAGGGCCGACAGCCAGCGCGTCGCCCCCTCCGTCACGCCGACCAGTTTTACCCAGTACACGCCCAGGATACGCCAGCCGGCGGGGTGAATACCGCTCTGGCCCATCCATTGCGCGGTTTCGGTGGCGTCCAGCACGACACCTGCGTGCACGGTGTTGACTTCGTCGGCGCGGTAGTCGCGCTCATGGAAACGCTCCGCCGCCAGCGCCACCGAGAACAGGCTCAGCAGAGAAATACCCAGGAGCAGACCTGCAGAAGCAAGTTGCCGCGAAGCGCGACTTGCTCGAAAGAATTTCACGCTCTTATTCCTCAAAGGTCGCTGCCAGAAGCGGTACTATGCCAACCTGTCCTGGCGCGGTCACCCGTGCGCTGGCATGACTCACCGTGTAAATCCCCCCGTCGTAGGTCACGATTACGGACTTCAGGGCGAACTGCGCCGCCAGCATTTCTACCGTGTAATCAGTTGTCACGCAATGTCTGCGCCCCCAGTCACAGCGCGTGATCGGCTCGAACCACACCACGGTCAGCGGACGGCCTCTCGCCTCCCTGATCAGCGCGTCCCAGCCGTCGAGCGTCTCCGGCACGGCGCGGACGGGCACGCCCGTGTGCACCAGCAGGTGCAGGGGCGCATTGGTCAGCACGGGGCCAGTGAGCGGGTGCGTCCGGACGGTGCGCATCAGGTCGGACTGCCGCCATATCTCGTAGGTGATCTGCGAGGCCCTGGAGATGTCCTGCAGGGTGGACAGATGGTCGTCCAGTCGCGACAGGGGGTGCAACAGCCAGAGCGTCGCCAGGGCGTACCCCAGGCGCATGAGCGCGCGCCTGCCGGTGTGTCCTGCGAGCCAGCCCAGCAGGCGATCGAGCGTCACGAATGCCAGACCGATCACCGCCGGATAGAGCGGCGCGAGCAGCCGTTCGTCTATGGGATCGAACTGTACGCGCGAGGCGCTGATCACCACGAAACCAGCGTACCCTGTAGCGAACAGCGCCAACGGCAACCAGCGTATGGCCGACAGGGTCGCCAGCGTCCTGCTTCGCTGACGGGCGACGAAGGCCAGCAGCGCCACCCCTATGATCCCCGCCACGATCAGGCTGCCCAGCCGGTCGTCGGGCTTCAGGCGTTCCGGCATCAGCCAGGTGAGCGTCAGATCGTAGACGGCGCGCAGGTTGGCGTGCAGCGGGCGGGTAGACGGGCCGCGCTCGCCGGTCATGGTGCCCGCGCGGGCCTGATTGTAGACCAGCCACAGGGCCAGCGGCAGCGCGGCGGTCGTGGCGAAGGCGAATGCCCGGCGCAGGCGCGCGCGTAGCGGCACGCCCTGGCCCAGCGCCAGCCAGATGCCCCCCACTGGGATCAGTACTGCGCCGGTATAGCGCTGTAGGCTCGCCAACGCCGCCAGGAGCGCAGCACTGCTCACCGCGCGCACCCCCGGATTCTGGCGGGCGCGATCCAGCGCCGCCAGGCAGCCCAGGCACAGCAGAACGAACAATGGCTCCGACCAGGCGCAGGAGGCCACATAGATCAGCGGGTAGCCCAGGGCGACGGCCAGCGTCGCCAGGGCCGCCAGCCACGCGGAGCGCAGCAGTCGCCGCAGAAGCACCGCGGCCATCGTCACGGTGACGGCGAAGGTGATCAGATTTACCACGCGCAGCGCGTCCAGCAGGTGCAGAGTCTGCCCGACCAGATCAGCCAGGCTCAGCAGCGCTGCGATCAGCAGCGGGAACAGCGGCGGCCAGAGGACGAATGGAGCACCGTTGTAGCGGGTGAAGCCTTCGCCAGCGAGCAGATTGCGGGCGGCGGCGAAGTAGTTCCAGGTGTCCGGCGACGTGCTCACCCCGCCCGGCGTGCTGATCCACACCAGCGCCGCGCCCAGCAGGACGGCCAGCAGCACCGCCGGCTTGAAGACAGATCGCCTGGCAGAAAGAGGGGATTCATCCTGGGCCATGCGGGGCAGTCTCCGTCAGCGGTGAAATGGAATGGCTTTACTACAGAGAACACAGAAAAGCACAGAGGGGTTTGCTATCCTGTCTCTGTGTTTCCCTCTGCGTTCTCTATGTCCTCTGCGGTTCAATGATCGCCATTTCCCTGGTAGGGCGGGCTTCAGCCTGCGGCGGGTTCGAGCAGCGCCGCCAATCCCAGCTCGCGCAACCGTTCGGGCGTGGGGATGCCGTTGTGATCCCACCCCATGATCCGATAGTACTCGTCGAGCATCGGCTCCAGTTCGACTACGTGTCCTGCCGCCGGACCGCCGGCCATCGGCTGACTGAGGTTGCGGGCGGGCAGTGTATCGTGGGCGCGGGCGAATCCCTCGCGCACGTTGAACAGCCGCGCCAGCGTCGAGACGCGGTCGCCCAGCAGTTGCAGATCGGCGGGTGCGCGGTAGTCAAAACCAGTGGCAGCCACCACCAGTTGCCACAGTTCCTTGAGCGTCATGCCATAGCCGGGGAACAGACACAGGCAGGCGCTGTCCCAGGCAGCAGTATCGGCCTGCGTGTCGCGGAAAAGCTGCGGCTTGCCGGTGATGGTCAGGGGATCGGCAGCCCCGCCGAACAGTTCGCTGAGCGGCGCGCCGCGCAGATGGCATGCTCCCCGCTCCGACACGGCGTAGGCCAGCGCCGTGCCTTTGGCCGCGCTGGGGTGATAGGCGGGCATCTCCAGCCCCTTGACATGCATGGCGAAGGGCTTGCCTTCCGGGTAACGCTCAGCGATGGCGGCCACGCCCTGTGCTAGCCAGACGCCGCAGCCCTCGACCTTCGCCATTTTCTCCACCAGCGCTTCGGCGGCAGCGCCGTCGCCCCAGCGCGGCTCGATCCCGTCCAGTTCCTGGGCGCTGATCAGCCCACGCTGGAACAGCTCCATGACGAAGCCGATCACCCCGCCCACGCTGATGGTGTCCATGCCGTACTCGTCGCACCACCAGTTGAGGCGGATGATCGCCTCACGGCTACCGATGGCGCAGTTCGGCCCCAGGGCGAAGATCGTCTCGTATTCCGGCCCCTCGATCACCTTGCCGTCGTCCAGCGGGATCGTCCATTTGCCGCAGGCGATCGGGCAGGCGAAACAGGCGTAGTCTTTCTTCCAACTGTGCTCGCGGAAGGCTGCGCCAGAGACCTCGTCGGCCAGTTCAAACTGCCCCTGCTGGAAGTTGCGCGTGGGCAGCGCGCCCATCACGTCAATGATCTCCAGGATGTTGGCCGTGCCTTCGCGGCTGAGTAGCGTCGTCTTGCTAGACATGCGCACGGCGCGGAAGGCCAGTTGCAAGGCGCGCTCGTACCTGGCCTTGTCGAAGACGCGCACGGGGCGGTTGCCGCGCACCACGATGGCCTTGAGCCGCTTCGATCCCATCACCGCGCCGACGCCGCCGCGAGCCAGGGCGCGTGTCTCGTTGAAAATACCCGCCACATTGCGCAGTTGTTCGCCCGGCGGGCCGATCACCAGCGACTGCCAGTCGTGGCCGAACTCGTCGCGCAGCCGTTCGGTGGCGGCGGTGACCGTGCTGCCCCACAGATGATCGGCGGGGCGCAGCTCGACTCTGTCGTTGTCAATGACCAGCATCACCGGCGCGTCAGCCGCGCCGGTGACGACCAGCGCGTCGTAGCCGGCGTATTTGAGCATCTGCCCCCAGTAGCCGCCGCAATAGTTGTCCAGGTACGCACCCGTGGCCGGGCTGCGCGTCGTGCTCCCAAAACGCCCCGCCGTCGGCGCCGTGGTGCCGGTCAGCGGGCCATTGTGAAAGATCAGCATGTTATCGGGCGAGAGAGGATCGGTGCCCGGAGCCTGTTCGGTATAGAGCAGCCACGCGCCCAGCCCTTTACCGCCCAATACCAGCGGCATGGCTTCGGCAGGCAGGGGCGTGACGGTGATCGCACCGGTGCTCAGGTTGACCCGCAGGATGCGGTCGCAATATGCGCGCTGTTTCAGGTCCATAGAGTTCGCTCTCTCCTACTCCGCCAGGGGGCTGAACGCCTTGCGCTCTTCGATGAAAATGGCGCCGGTCGGGCAGATGCGGGCACATTCCGGCGCGCCGCCGCACAGATCGCAGATCACCGGATACCAGGGCAGCTCTTTCTGCGGCGCTGTGGGCGTGCCGCTGCCGATGATGCGCACGCCTTCGTCGGAATGGACGATGACCTGCGTCGGGCAGATTTCGACGCACTTGCCGCAGTTGTCGCAGCGCTCGACCAGCAACTCCACTGCGCCGCTCTGCGGGTGCCAGCGCAACGCCTGCGTCGGGCACACGTCAATGCACTTCTTGCACAGGGTGCAGAACATCACCTTGAACTGCCCGACATCTTTGCCCGGATCAATGCGCAGACGGGCCAGATGCGTGCCATAGCCGCTGTCGTGACTGCCCACGCAGGCTACCACGCACAGGTTGCAGCCGGTGCACTTGGCCGGGTGCGCCTTGAGTTTCACGTACTCCCACCGTTCGCCGCGCAGGGCCTCGTCTACCGTCCAGCCCTTGTGCGCAATGCCGCACAGTTGCTCGATCAGGCGCTGCGGGTCGGGCGACTTGGTCACGTTGCGGCCCATCAGGCAGCCCGCCGCGCCCGCTTCCTGCGCCTCCGCGTAGAGTTCGAGCGCGTCGCGTTCGTTATCGGAGCGCGCGCCGCCCAGCACCAATACGGGGATGTCGGCCACTTCGATCAGATGGCGGAAGCTGTCTACATCGCCCGTATAGGGGATTTTGAGGGCATCCGCGCCGATCTCGGCGGCCTCGCGCGCACCCAGGGTGAGCAGCTCGACGATGTTCGCGCCTGTCACCTGCCGCCCGTAGGCGATCGGCTCGATGATGCACGGCAGCCCGACGCGGCGGCACTCGTTGACGAAGCGGGCGCATTTCTCCACGCCCCCTATCGCCTCGACTTCGTCGGTGTAGCCGACGAACAGGTAAATGGTGATGGCCGACGCACCCAGCGCCACCGCCTGCTCGGCGGTGATCATCTTCTCGTTGAGCAGGATACGCTGCGGTACGGCATTGGCGACGTTGGACGTGCCCAGACGGGGCATATTCATCCAGTCGGCGCGGACGATCAGCGCCGGGCCGTCGCGCCCCTGGAAGAGCGGTGCCAGACGCATGGCCTGGCCGGGGCTGAGCAGAATACCGTCTACCCCGCCGCGAATGACTGCCTCGGTGATGCTACGCAGTTTGACCACGTTGGGCGTTACGTCGCTCATGTAGCCGTGATCGGCGGCGACGCACACCGCGCGTCCGTCACCGTGCCGGTTGAACAGGCGATCCATGCGGGCCTGCAGACCTGTTTTCATCGCGCACCTCCTACGCCGTCTGCGGGACTGCGCCGTGTACCAGCGCCTGGAAGCCCACCAGCGCCCCCGCCGGATCGGGTGTGCCGAAGACGCTTGCATCCAGCCACAACCCCGTCGCCCCGATCGCCAGCGCTTCGTTGAGCGTCGCGTCCGCCGGGTCGAGCGTTGATGTCTTGATCCACACTGGCAGGCCAGCGGTCATGGTCAGGATGGTGCGCAGCGAGTCCGCGCCGGGCCAGGGGATAACCACGCCGTCCGCCCCGCACTCCACGCTATACGAGACGCCCAACTCAATCGCTTTGCCGCGCAGCACCACCCGCGGCCCGCTCGCCTGCACCTCGGCGATGAGGGGCATACTCAGCGGCGTGCCGTTCAGCGCCAGTTGCACGATGTTCTTCAGACAACCGGCCTCGATGTGCTCTTCGTGACCGAGCAGCACATGGGCGACCAGCGCGCTCGCGCCCAGATCGAGCGCGTCGGCGGGTTCGAGCAGCGGGATATGGAAGATGGTTTCGGGTGGCAACACGAAGTCTTCGCCGCGCAGGGCGTTCGTCCAGTCAGCGCGGACGAGCAGCGCCGCATCGGTGCGGGTGCGCCCGCTCAGGCGACGCGCCTGTCCGGGGCTGGTGACGATGCCATCGGCCAGCGGCAGGATCGGCGCGACGGCCTCGGCGAAGCGTTCCAGGCCGGGCAACGCGCCCAGGGCCAGCCCGGCGCTGGTGTCTACCACCAGGCTGCGTTTGTCCGCCGGGCGGACGAACTCGTTGATCCGGTACAGTTTGCTTTCCATAGGTGCTCCTCGTTGTGCTGTCTCGCCGGTAGGCGTATGGGGGCGGAGGTCAAGCCTTCACGCCCCATTATAGCGCCGCTACCCGCGCACCGGATAGCATCTGAGGGCGACGAATGGCCGGATTCCGCGTGTCGTTTGGCACTGTTTTTGAGGGAGGGGCAGAGGAGCTACGACTAGAGTCAAATCTTGTTACAATAGGAGCCGTAACCTTAGCCAGGAGGCGATCCGTTGAGCAGCACTGACGATATAGAACGACGGGCCTGCATTCCAGTGCCCGTGAATCCCAGTCGCTTCAATCCGCACTGTGTGTTGCCCTACGGTCTGAAGCCAGAGCATGTGCGTCGGGCTATGGAGGATTTCATAGATTTCCTGAGGTTCGTCAACCAGCAGCTTCACGCAAAAAGAATAGCGCGCCTTGAGAGCTTTCTAATGCCAGCCAATTTCAGCAGTATCGTTGGCGAGTTCATGAGTATGAGCATTCCGAAGTATTGTTCCACATTGGTCAAGAACCAGTATCACAATGGGCATCCAGATTTGGTGCCGAGGGGCATGTTTCCCAACGATGCGGTACAGTATGCGCCGGAAGGTATCGAAATCAAGGGTTCGCGTCATGCGACGGGCTGGCAGGGGCACAATCCCGAATCCGTATGGTTGGTCGTGTTCCATTTTGACAGCAACACATCCAACGATACAAGAAAGGGTATCGCTCCCAAGCCGTTTCGGTTCATGGGAGTCTATGCTGCTTGGCTTGGCAAACAGGACTGGGCGTTTTCAGGACGTTCAGCCACCAGCCGACGGACCATCACTGCCAGCGTGACTAGAAGCGGTGTGGAGAAAATGAAGGCCAATTGGGTATATCAGGCCTCGGACTCAAGAGAGGGGTAAGCTCAGTTGCGCTTTCTTGACGTATAGCTGAGTCAGTACAGGAACAGCCTGCTGACTCATGGCATAGTATTCTTCGCGCCGCTCAACCCCGATGCAAGCATACCCTACGGCCTCAGCGGCAGCGACGGTAGAACCAGACCCCATGAAGGGATCAACTACAATCCCTTCACCAAGAGGGAGCGCAGCATAGACGATCTGACGCAAGAACGATTGGGGTTTCAGACTCGGATGGTTGGCTATTCTACGTTCCCTTTGGGGGGTGCGCTCACTTTCGATCACGTCTTCAAAGGGATTGCCATCCGGTTTTCTACGCAACCCGCCTGTTTGGAACTCTTTCAGACAATCTCCCACTGTCATTCCTTCTGGCAAGGGCTTTCGGAAAAGTCCCCAGGGTTCATAACAGCCTCGTGGCATTGAGCAAATGTCAGGGAACATTTCTTCTGCGTTTTTAGGCCTGTCTCCGCCTCGCATCGTTCTCACTAATCTGATGATCTGTCCACGAAACTCGAAACCTGCGTCCGCGATGGCCGCGAAGACCGTTTGCGAAAGGAAAACATTGGATGCCAGGAAAACATGGCCTCCGGGACGTAATATCTCTAGAACAAGCCTGGCCCATTCGAAGAAGTACTCTCGTATCCGTCCTCTTTCTTTGTGACTGAGCGCCGTGAATCTTGGCAAGGGAGATCGCTTGTGCCCGTCAAAAGAAGGGGGGATACGCCATATGCCACCATTGCCGTTGGTTCGCTTCTCTAGCTGATCAGGATCGTACTCCTTAACGCCGTATGGGGGATCTGTCACAATGGCATGAATGCTTTCTTGCGGTACTTTGGCCATCCATTCAAAACAATCGGCGTGAATTACGATAGACCGCCTGAATGGATAGAACTCATAACCAAGCACAAATAGCTTCTGAAGCTGATCTATTGTCATTGTAGCCATCTGACAACAATAGCCTCTCCGAGCGCTATCAGGAATTCGCTGCTCATCAAATTGCACCATAGAACAATTGTTTTGTCAAGCAATTGGCAAAGCGCAAAGTGCCGCGACAATACGGTGTTGTGCTTCCACCACGATCTCCTTGACCACTCGTGGCTCGTACCGCGCGCGCAGAATGAAATCTTCTCCCTGATCTATACAGAATGAAGCAGGGATGAGGTAAATACCCCACATGAGGCCAATTGCTGACGACCTTTGCACGTCCCCCGCTCACAGGTCGCGGTAGGCCGTCTCACGGATGGTGTTGACCATCGCCCAGAAGTTCTCCATGGGCGTGTCGAGCTGCACATGATGGGTGGGGCCGATGATCAGCCCGCCGCCCTTGCCAATGGTACGCAGGCGCAGCAACACCTCCTGACGCACTTCTTCTGGCGTGCCGTAGGGCAGGGTGTACTGCTCGTCAATGCTCCCCCAGAAGCACAACCGGTCGCCGAACTGCCGCTTGATCTCGGCGGGGTCCATGCACGCCGGCTGAATCGGGTTGAGGATGTCCACGCCGATCTCGATCAGTTCGGGGATGATAGGCAGGATATTGCCGTCGGAGTGATAGGCGACCTTGATCGCCGGGTTGAGCGCCTTCAATTCGCTGATGAAGTTGGCCATGCGCGGCTTGAGGAAACGCCGCCAGTGCCGCGGCGAGATCAGCATCCCGTTCTGTGCGCCCACGTCGTCACCGATCCAGATCATGTCCACGCCGAGTTCGACCAGCTTTTTGGCTGCTGTCAGGTGATAGCGGTAGGGGATGTCCAGAATGGCATCGGCCAGATCGGGGTTTTCGACAAAATCTATCAGCATCTGTTGCAGGCCGCGCAGCGCCCACGCCGTCTCGAAGATAGTCGTCACCGTCACCCCGACGATCCAGTATTCGTCCTTGAAGTCGCGCACAACGCGCGCCGCCTCAGTATACAGCTCCGGGCGGTTGGGGTCGGGCGGGGTGTAGGAGAGGATGGCGTTGTCGTCGGCCAGGGGGTGCGAGACGATCTCGGTATAGTGCCCCACCCCGAAGGGCGTCTCGTAGGGCTGCGCGTCCCAGCCCACGCCCCACTCGTCCACGTAGGGGCCGACTTGCTGATAGTAGGAGTTGGCCCAGCCCACCGAGGTGAGCAGCATATCTTCGCCCAGCGCCCGCTCCAGTTCGTAGGTGTTGCCGCCGCCGTGCGGGTTGTGCACGCGCTGACCTTTCACCTGCAGGTCGGCACGCAGGCGCTCGGCAAACTCCGGCGTGAAGCTGATCTGCATCGGGCAGCGATCCGGCTCTTCATGGCTCAGCGCGGCCAGAATACGCTCACGTGATTTCATGGCTCATCCTTTCGGTCAGGGAATTGTCAGTGATCAGTTCTCGGTGATCAGTTTTCAATGAGCGGTTCCCGCCAGCAACGCCGTCCGGCAGGCAGTATTCTTGATCACTGATCCACTGCAGACTGACCACTGACAACCGATCACTCCCTCAAAATACCCGCCTGCCGCCCCAGCGAGCGACACGCCGCAACAGGTCTTGCTGCTCTTCCTCGCTATCGGCGGCCACCCACAAAAAGATGCCTTCTGGCTCGACAGCGGCCATGAAGTCATCCAGTTCGCGCTTGTTCAGGTCTACGATGACGGGACGGCGCGCCTGAATGCGCTTGATGAGCGGCACCCACTGCATGATCGGCTGATCGTCGCCGACGCCCTGCACCCACTGAATGGCGTGCACTTCGGGCACGCTGAGGATCATCTCCAGATGGCGGGCGACGCCTTTGCCGTCCACGTGAAAGATGTTGTGCGTCATCGTCTTGACTTCGCGCTGCAGTACCGGCAGGCAGAATTCCTCGAACAGCCGGGGCGAGATCAGCGCGGAGAAATCGCAACTGGGGATGTGCATCCGCCCGAACGAGGGGATGCCCATCCAGCTCACCGAAAGCTGCCCGGCGGCCTTGAGCATGGCGTCGAAGTGATCGTAAATGCGCTCGAAGTCGTTGATGGCAATGTGAATCAGTTGGCGCGCCTGTTCGGGACTCTCGATCAGATCAATGCACAACTGCTGCGGATCGCGCCAGGCGGCGGCGCAATCCACGCCGGGGTGCAGATCGGTATAGCCGACCAGCGCCTTGCCCGCCAACTGCTCGATGGCCAGGCGCGTCATCTTCTCCAGCGTGCGGAAATACTCGTTATTCATGTTGAGCTTCAGGCGGGCCATGTCGTCCCAGGTGCGCACGAACGGCACCGACCACGAGGTGACCTCGCCATATTCGAGCGTCGCGCCGTAGAAGGCGGCGTAGACTTCCGGCCCCAGGTTGGGCCAGAAGACGGGGAACGTCTCGCCATAGAAACGCTGCCCCTCGATGGACTTGCGGAACGTCTCGACCTGAAACTCGGCGTCGAACCAGCGATCCTTCAGGTTGTTTGAAGGATAAGCCTGGTTGGCCTGCTCGACGAAAGCGTTGTGGGCCATGAAACGAATTGGGGGGCGATCGATGATCTCCCCCTCAAACCACGCATAGACTCGTTTCATGGCCGCCTCGAAATCGGGCATGCCTTCCAGCTCGACTGTCCACCAGTCTTGCTGTGTCGTTGTCATCGTGCGTCCTCGTCTGCGCCGGGGCGCTCACTGACAGCGGGCGGCGCAGAGCGCCCCGTTATCAGAGAGCTGACTACCCGTTAGCTGATGCGTTTGCGGAGCACAGTATGCATGGCCACCGACGCGGTGATGATCAGGCCATAGATCAGCTTGGTCCAATAGCCTGTCAGGCCGACGGCAATGATGCCCGGCTGGATCGCGCCAATGATGAAGCAGGCGACGAACGTCCCCAGGATGGTGCCCGTGCCGCCGAAGACGGACGTCCCACCCAGGAAGACGGCGGCCAGGGTGTTCATCAGGTAGCCTTCGCCCAGGTTGGGCCAGAAGTACCACACATCCAGGCTCTGCACCACCCCGCCGAAGGCAGCAGCCAGGCCCACCAGTGCGAACAGCAACATGCGCGTGCGCCCCACGTTGACGCCCATCAGGCGGGCGCTGGCCTCGTTGTCGCCGATCAGATAGACATGCGCCCCGAATTTGTGCCGGTTGAGCAGGAACCACACGGCCAGGGCGATCAGCACCATCCAGATCACCTGCGCAGGGAAATAGCCGTTGAGCTTGCCGACCAACGCCTCGCGCAGTATCGTGTCCTTGGTGAATACCAGCGACTCACCCTGCCCCTCGCGGATCACTTCCACAGCGCCGCGCCAGAAGAATTGCGTGCCAATGGTGGCGATCAAAGGGGGAATTCCCAATCCCACGACGATAATGCCGTTGAGCAACCCCACCAGGAAGCCTGCCGTCAGGCACCCCGCAAAGGCCACGCCCAGGCTGCCCGTCCAGTCGTAGACCTGCCAGAAGACGACCATGCCCACGGCCATGATCGAGATGAACGACAGGTCAATATCGCCAGCGATGATGACCATGGTCAGCGGCAGGGCAATCACGCCCCAGTAAGGCGTCGAGGTCATCAGGGCGCGGTAGATGTCGGACTTCAGGAATGTGTCGGGGGCACCAATAATGAACAGAATCCACAGGCCAAACATGACGCCCACAATGCCGATCTGCAACCCGTTCTTGCGGGCGAAGGGGACGATGCGCCCTGTCCACAGGCTCTGTGGGACTTCCTGGCTTTGATTCCTTACGTGTGCAGTCATGCAGCACCTTTCCTTACCGTTGCAAGCACAAGCAATGAGATCCCCATGAGCGACTCAGTCCAGGCTGCCTGTCTGCGCCACCCGGTACATCTTCTCCATCAGGTCGTCCAGGGTGATGTCCTTGGTCTGGAACTCACCGGCGACGCGCCCGCGATCCAGCACCACCACGCGATCGGCGACGGAGTACACATGGAAGACGTTGTGATCAATGAAAATGGCCGACTTGCCCGCGGCCTTAATATCGCGCACGAAATCGAGCAACTTGCGCGTCTCCTGCAGCGACAGTCCCATCGTCGGCTCGTCCAGGATGATCAGGTCGGCGTGAAAATACAGCGCCCGCGTGATGGCCACGCCCTGTTTTTCGCCGCCAGAGAAGGTCTTGATCACCGCATCGGGGTTCACCGCCGAAGAGGTATAGCCCATCGCTTCAACCATCAGGCGGTGCGTCTCTTCCTTCATCTTCTTGATGTTGAGCACGCCCAGGGGGTTGGCTATTTCGCGGGCCATGAAAATATTGCGCCACAGGGTTTGCAATTCGGCCAGCGCGCGCTCTTGATACACAGTCTCCACGCCCAGTTCGCGCGCCTTGGGCACGGTGAGGTTTTCCACCTTTTTGCCGCGGAAGTAAATCTCACCGCTGTCGGGCCGGTAGTAGCCGGTGACGATCTTGATCAGCGTGGATTTGCCCGCGCCGTTGTCGCCCAGCAAGCCGACGATCTCGTTTTCGCCGACGCGGAAGTCTACGTTGCTCAGCGATTGCACCTCGCCGAACGATTTGCAGATATTGCGCATTTCGAGGATGTAGCCCATGGATCACGTTCCCTCTTCAAGCCAGAGGAGCAAGCGACGCAGGAGTGTGGAACACGCACATAGCCGATGACAGGAAGGCGGGCTATGGGCGGTGCGGACACTTCAGGCGAGGCCGCTTGCTCCTCGGAGATGCCAGGTGCACTCAGGGGCGAGTATACCCCCTCGCCCCTGAAGCTACCACTCGACCCAAAAGTTACCGAATGACCGCTTCTACCAGCGGGGCCAGCTGATCGACATTGTCGGCGCTGGCGAAGCCGCCGCCCGTGTCAATGTGCAGGCCGGAGAAGGCGAAGTGCTTGGTCAGGCAGATTTGCAGGATGGGCAGATAGCCCTGCAGCCATTGCTGCTGGTCAATGACCAGGTCGGTGTAGCCGCTGCGGATGGCCTGTACCGTAGCCGGCGACAGGTCGAAGCCCGCGCCATAGATGTCATCCGGCCCCTTGCCCGCTGCTTCCAGGTAGGACTGCAGCGTGGCGGTCAGACCACCGTGATCGGTCACGACAATCTTGACATCGGGATTGGACGACACATAGGCCACGAAGGTGGGGATGCCCGCGGGCGGATCGGCGTTGGTGGCAGCGTCAATCTCCAGATAGTCCACCGTCAGCCCCGCTTCCTTGAAGGCGTCAATCACGCCCTGGGTGCGCAGGCCACGCGTCGGTTGCGAGAGCAGGCCCCAGACCATGGCGCGGTCGCCCTCTTTCAGGCCCGCACGCTTGACGGCTTCCTTGCCCAGGTTGTAGCCTGTCTGATACAGCTCCTGACCGACATAGCCAAAGCCTACCCCCGCGTACTTGGCCTCGATGCGCGGCAGGGTCGTGTTCTGGCTGGTGACGATGATGCCCTTGGCGATTGCCTCGTCCACCAGTGGCTCGAAGGCATCCTCGCCCGGATGGCCCATGATGGCGATGCCATCGGGATTCATGGCCATCGCTTCGGAGAACTGCTGGATCATCTTCTGCGGATCCCAGTCCGACCAGACGTATTCAACATCCGCGCCCAGGTCGCTGGCCGCCTGGCGCGCGCCGTTGTAGACGTTCACCGCAAAGACGCCGCCCGCCGGACCGCCGGGGAAGAAGACGATCTTCGTCCCGCTGCACCACTTCTCCTTCGGCCCATTGGAACCCTGGCCGTAGACTGCCGTCGGCAGCATCAGCGCCAACACCAGGGCAAGAGCAAGAACAATTCCGACTTTCCTCATCGTAACTTCCTCCTTAGTAGTTATAAGATGCGGGCAAATCTTCCTGGAAGACCCTTGCCAGGGGTTCTTCCTTGATGGAACGCGGCTTGCTGGTTTGCGAAAGGCACCGACAAGCCACGCCGTTCCCTCACACCTAGCTTATGATCGCTTAACACGCTTGTCAATTCAGCGGCGCTGGGCGAGTGGGGGCACCCCCAGGGGTGCCCCCTGGCCCGCTTACCCGCTAGTCTACATCGAACTTGAAGATGGTGGTCGTCTGATAGGTCTCACCGGGCCGCAGGACGGTGCTCGGCCAGTCCGGCTTGTTCGGCGAGTCCGGGAAGTGCTGGGTTTCCAATGCGCACCCGTCATTCTGACGATAGAAGTGCCCGCTGGGGCCGATCCACGGCTGCACTTCGTCGCTCCACTGGCCGAAGTAGTTGCCGCAGTAGACCTGGAGGCCAGGCTCGGTCGTCCAGATTTCCAGCGTGCGACCCAGGTCTGGCTCGTAGAGCACCGCCGCCAGGATCAGCGACTTGTCGTCCAGGCTGGGCCGGTTGAGCACGAAGTTGTGGTCAAGCCCGCGCGCGTCGCCGCCGATCAGTTGCGGATAGGTCGAGCGCATCATCGGGCCGATCACCTTAGGCGTGCGGAAGTCGAAGGGCGTGCCCTCAACGGGGGCCAGTTCGCCGGTCGGGATCAGGTGATCGTCGGTCGGCGTGTAGCGGTCGGCATTGATCCACAGGATGTGGTCGTCAATGCTGCTCAGGCCCTCGCCCTTCAGGTTCCAGTAGGCATGGTTGGTCAGATTGACGACAGTGGGCTTGTCGGTGGTGGCGGTGTAGTCAAGGCGCAGTTCGTTCTTGTTGGTCAGCGTGTAGACCACCTTGACATCCAGGTTGCCGGGATAACCTTCCTCCATATCGGCGCTGAGGTAGCTCAGTTGCAGCGCGACGCCATCCTCAGCCTCGACTTCCTGCGCGGCCCAGACTACCTTGTCGAAGCCCTTGAGACCGCCGTGCAGGTGATTCGGGCCGTTGTTGACGGCGAGGGTGTATTCCACGCCATCGAGGGTGAACTTCCCACCGGCGATGCGGTTCCCGTAGCGGCCAATGAGGGCACCGAAGTAGTTGGTGTTCTTGGTCTCGTAGTCCTGCAGGTTGGAGAACCCCAGCGTGACGTTGGCCATGTTGCCATAGCGATCCGGCACTTTGACCGAGGTGATGATGCCGCCGTAGGTGATGATCTTGACCTCCATCCCATTGGCGTTGGTCAGGGTGTACTCATCCACAGCGACACCATCGGCGGTGGTCCCATAGGGGGCCTTGGTGATGCTCCCCTGGGCGAGCGCCTTGCCCTGCAGCGGAGCGAGCAGGGCAAGAGCCAGTGTGAGGGACAGGACGAACAGGAACAGACGTTTCATGGTAGAACCTCCCAAACACTAAAACGTACTTTTTGTTTCCGGCGAGATTGCCGGACAACCGACCGTTTCGTGGAGCGAGTCAGTCTTGCTCGCTTATCCGCCCGCTCCCCCCCATCTCTGGTTGTCCAACTGCCGTATGATTGTTCCCTGTGTCCTAACCCGACTGAAGCACACCAGGCTCACCGGCGTGACTCTGTAGCTAGCGCGGCGATGCCCTGCGATGAAGCGCCAATCACGGAACGTCAAAGGGGTCTATACTAGCTCCAGAACGCTTGCATCCTCCTGCACGCAGGTGGCCCGGCGGCAAGAAACCCACACTCCAGGTAAAATGGAGTACCCAGACAGACCAGACCAACCGCTTTCTGAGGAAATGATATGATCTGTTAGCGCAAACACACTCTCAGTATATAACACACTTTGTAGCAGAGTCAAGAGGGCAGGGGAGATTCTGGATGGGCGTGTTGTTGTCTTGCTGGCGCTATTTTCAAGGGAACCTGTTCTCCCTGGCTGCGCGACAAGCCGTCGCTTGACCTGTCCCTTTGTCCCATGCTATGATGTTAGCGCTAGCAATTGACGACGCCAGGCGGTAGAAAGCTGATGGCCGAACCCGATTCTCGACGTGTCACCCTGGAAGACGTTGCCCGCGTGGCTGGTGTTTCGTCGCAAACCGTGTCGCGGGTCGTCAACGATCATCCCTACGTCTCAGACGATACCCGCCGCCGCGTGCAGGAGGCCATCCGCAAACTGGGCTACCGTCCCAACCGCGCCGCGCGGAGCCTGGCCACACAGCGGTCCTGTATGCTGGGCATTGTCACCTATGGCATTGATCACTATGGCCCCGCGCAGATGGTCACCAACGTTGAGCAGACGGCCAAAGCGCGCGGTTATGGCGTCACCCTCTCCACCATTCAAACGCTCACCCCTGCCGAAGTCCGGGCGGCCATTGATGCGCTGGGGGGTAGCGTCGTAGACGGCCTGGTGCTGATCACGCCCGTCGTCGGCCTGCGCACCGCGGACGTGATGGCGCTGTGCGGCGATATCCCCTTCGTGCAGATAGACACCAATCTGGGGGCCAAACTGCCCTCGGTGGTCATTGATCAGCACTACGGTAGCCGCCTGGCGACCCAACACCTGCTCGACCTGGGACACCGCCGCCTGGCCGAAATCTCCGGCCCGCTCTACTGGCATGGCGCGCTGGCCCGTCATCGAAGCTGGATCGAGACGCTGGACGCGGCGGGCCTGGAACCCGGCCCGCACGTGGAAGGCGACTGGACGGCAGCGAGTGGCTATCATGCTGCCCGGCAGTTGCTGGCGCAGGGAGCTTCGTTCACCGCGCTGGTGGTGGGCAACGATCAGATGGCGCTGGGGGCAATTCGCGCCCTGCGCGAGCACGGCCTATGCGTGCCGCAGGATGTGTCGGTTGTCGGCTTCGACGACATCCCCGAAGCGGCATATTTCGAGCCACCGCTGACCACCGTCCGTCAGAATTTCGCGGCGCTGGGCGAACAGAGCGTCGAATACCTGGTGGCCCTCATTGACAACCGCAACACGCCCATTCATCAGCGCGTGCTTTACCCCCAACTGGTGGTGCGGCAGAGCACCTGCCCGCCGCGTGAATAGCTCAGGAGATGTGCTGCATCCGCTGACCCGCAGGAAGGTAGATTTTTATGAGTTTGTTAGGCATTGATGTAGGGACTACTGGTTGTAAAGTGCTTGTTCTCTCCACCGATGGCCGGGTGATCGCCACTGCGCACCGCGAGTACAATGTGCTGCGCCCGCAGCCCGACTGGGCCGAACTGGATAGCGCCGCCGTCTGGAGGCTGATCCAGGAAGCGCTCTGCGAAGTCATTCCCCACACTGCTCACGACCCCATTGTGGCGCTGAGCGTCACCTCGATGGGCGAGGCCATGACGCCCGTCTCGGCGGAGCGCGAGATTCTCGGCCACTGCCTGTTGGGCTTCGACACGCGCGGGGCTGAGACGCTGGTGCGCCTGGCCGCGCTCGATCCGGTGACCTTTTTCAATCACAGCGGCAATGTCCCCAGCGGCGTCTATGGCGGCCCCAAGCTGATCTGGCTGCGCGATCATCGCCCGGAGCTGTTCGAGCGCGCCTACAAGTTCCTCTTCTGGGCCGACCTGGTGAGCTTTCTGCTCGGCGGCGAGCCGGTCACCGATTACGCCCTGGCGAACCGCTCGCTATTTCTGGATGTGCGGGCAGAGACCTGGTCGGCACAGACGCTAGACTATGTGGGAATGCCCGCCGACAAGCTGCCCGCGCTGGCTCCGGCGGGCACGGCTATCGGGACGGTGTCGAGGGAAGCGGCGCAGGCAACGGGCCTGCCCGCAGGCGCGACGATCGTGGTGGGCACGCACGATCAGTGTGCCACGGCCCTGGGCGCGGGCGTCGTGCGCCCTGGCATGGGGGCCTATGGCCTGGGTACGTATGTCTGCCTGACCCCCACCTATGACCATATGCCCCCCGCCGAACAGATGATCGCCGCTGGCCTATCCGTCGAGCATCACGCTGTGCGTGGGCTGTACGTCAGCTTCTACTACAACCTGACCGGCGGCGCGCTGTTGAAGTGGTTCCGCGACACCTTCGCGGCGCTGGAGCACGCGCAGGCACGCGCGCGCGGTGAGGATGTCTACGATCATCTGCTGGCGGAAATGCCCGCCGACCCCACCGATCTGCTGGTGTTGCCGCAGTTCGCTCCCACTGGCCCGCCGCGCTTCGAGGAACACCCCTTCGGGCTGATCGCTGGCCTGTCGCTGGCGACGACGCGCGGCGAGTTCCTCAAGGGGCTGTTGGAAGGCGTGACCTACTATTTCCGCGAGGGGCTGGATCACCTGGCCGCGGCGGGGATCACCCTGGACGAATACCGCGCGACAGGCGGCGGCGCACGTTCCGACGCCTGGCTGCAGATCACCGCCGACATCCTGGGCAAACCGCTCGCCCGCCCGCGCATCACCGAAGCGGGGGCGTTGGGGGCGGCGATCCTGGCCGGGCTGGGCGCGGGCGTGTTCGGCAGCGTCGGCGAAGCGCTCGACGCGCTGGTGCAGGTGGAGCGCGTCTACACGCCCGATGCCGGGCGTCATCAGTTTTACGAGGAGAAGTTCAACCGCTATCGTCAGCTTTACCCGTGCAGTCAGGCGCTGCGCGGGATTGCGCCCGCGCTCTGAGCCAGGGCGCACTGTTTGTAAAAGGAGACAGGCTCGTTTGCGGCGAGCGCTACACAGGTAAGGAGTGAACCCCTTATGGCCGACGACAAATACACAATTGGCGTGGACTTTGGCACGGAGTCCGGGCGCGCGGTGGTGGTGCGCGTCCGCGACGGGGCGGAGCTGGGCAGCGCCGTCTACAACTACCCCGACGGCGTGATTGACGAGCGGCTGCCCAGCACCGGCGAACGCCTGCCGCCGGAATGGGCGCTGCAGAATCCGGATGATTACATTGGCGTCTTCAAGAACGCGGTACCGGCGGCGCTCAAGGCCAGCGGCGTTGATCCAGCGGACGTGATCGGCATCGGCATAGACTTCACTGCCTGCACCATGATGCCCACTCTGGCCGATGGCACGCCCCTGTGCCGCCTGCCAGAGTGGCGGGGCAACCCGCACGCCTGGGTCAAGCTGTGGAAGCATCACGCCGCGCAGCCCGAAGCCGATCAGATTAACGAGACGGCGCGCCGCATGAATCAGCCCTGGCTGGCCCGCTACGGCGGCAAGATTTCGTCTGAATGGTTCTTCAGCAAAGTGCTGCAGATTCTCAACGAAGCCCCTGAAGTCTATCACGCTGCCGACCGCCTGATCGAGGCGGCAGACTGGGTGGTGTGGCAACTGTGCGGCGTGGAGACGCGCAACACCTGCACCGCCGGTTACAAGGCCATCTACCAGGACGGTAAATTCCCGGACAAAGAATACCTGGCGGCGCTGCATCCCGATCTGGCCGACGTGGTCGAGACCAAGATGAAGAAGGAGCTTGCGCCGCTGGGTGGGCGCGCCGGCGGCCTGACCGAAGAAGCGGCAGCCTGGATGGGTCTCAAGCCAGGGATCGCGGTGGCCGTGGCCAATGTGGACGCGCACGTCACCGTGCCCGCGGCGCGGGTCACCGAGCCGGGGATCATGGTGATGATCATGGGTACCAGCATCTGTCATATGGTGCTTGGCGATAGTCTGCACGAAGTGCCCGGCATGTGCGGCGTGGTGGATGGCGGCATCATCCCCGGCCTGTACGGCTACGAAGCCGGACAGAGTGGTGTGGGCGATATCTTCGCCTGGTTCGTGGACAATGCCGTCCCGCCCGAATATCACGAGGCGGCCAAAGCCAAAGGCATGGACCTGCACGCCTATCTGGAAGCCGAGTCCGCCAAACAGAAACCCGGCGAGCACGGCCTGCTGGCGCTGGACTGGTGGAACGGTAACCGCTCGGTGCTGGTGGACGTAGACCTGGGAGGATTGCTGCTCGGCGCGACGCTGGGCACGCGCGCGCCCGACATCTACCGCGCCCTGATCGAAGCGACGGCCTTCGGCACGCGCCTGATCATCGAAACCTTCGAGAAGCACGGCGTGCCGGTTAAAGAAATCGTGGCCGCTGGCGGCCTGCCGGAGAAGAACAAGCTGCTGATGCAAATCTACTCCGACGTGACGGGCCGCGAATTCCGCATCATCGGCAGCGCGCAGGGGCCCGCGTTGGGCAGCGCCATGCACGCGGCGGTGGCGGCGGGTGCTTATCCCAACATCCAGGAAGCCGCCAAAGCCATGGGCAAGCTCAAGGACGAGGTATACCGTCCCATCGCCGAACATCAGGCCGTCTACGACAAGGTCTACGCCGAATACGTCATCCTGCACGACTACTTCGGACGCGGCCAGAACGACGTGATGAAGCGCCTGCGTAAGATTCGCAACCAGGCAAGGGGATTGGAATAATGCTCGAACAACTGCGCAAAATCGTCGCTGACCTGCACGCTGAATTGCCGCGCAATGGCCTGGTCACCTGGACGAGCGGCAACATCAGCGCCCGCGATCCAGAGACCGGCTACGTGGTGATCAAGCCCAGCGGCGTCATGTTCGAAGACCTGGGGCCACACAACATGGTAGTGGTGGATAGCGAGGGGCGCGTCGTCGAGGGCGATCACAAGCCTTCGTCGGACACGGCCACGCACTGTTACATCTACCGCGCCATGCCCGAAGTCGGCGGCATCGTGCACACGCACAGCCCCTACGCCACCGCCTGGGCGGCGTTGGGGCGCGACATCCCCTGCGTGCTGACGGCCATGGCCGACGAATTCGGCGGCGTGATCCCGTGTGGCGGCTTCGCGCTGATCGGCGGCGAGGAGATCGGGCGCGAGGTGGTGCGTGTGCTGCGCGAAGGGCCGAATCCGCACTCGCCCGCCGTGATCATGCAGAATCACGGCGTCTTCACCATCGGCCCGACGCCCAAAGCGGCGGTCAAAGCGGCGGTGATGTGCGAGGACGTGGCGCGGACCGTGTTCCTGGCGCATCAACTGGGCACACCGATCCCGATCTCGCCGGAGAACATCGCCAAACTGCACGAGCGGTACACGACCGTATACGGGCAATAGGACCGACCCATCCCCGCCTGGCAGGAAGCGAAGCCGGGCGGGGGTGAGGTCGCCAGCGCACAGGAATAATTGAATGCGGTAAGGACCTAGCCTAGCGATTGCGAGGGAGAACCATGAAAAAAGAGATCACCTTAGGCTTGATTGTCGGCAACCGGGGATTCTTCCCCAGCCATCTGTGTGAGTCCGGGCGCGAGGTGGTGCTGAAGGTGCTCGCCGAAGAGGGCATCAAGGTCGTCGCGCTCGGCCCGCAGGATACCGAGTACGGCAGTGTGGAGAGCCTGGCCGACGCGCACAAGTGCGCCGAACTGTTCCGCGCACACCGCGACGAAATTGACGGCGTGCTGGTCACCCTGCCCAATTTCGGCGACGAGCGCGGGGTCGCCAACACGCTGCGCTTCGCCGACCTCAACGTGCCGGTGTTGATCCACGCCTTCCCGGACGATCCGGCCAAGATGAACCTGGAATGGCGGCGCGACAGCTTCTGCGGCAAGATGTCGGTGTGCAACAACCTGCGGCAATACGGCATCCCCTTCACCCTGACCACCTTGCACACCGTCGATCCGGAATCGGAGAGCTTCCGCCGCGATCTGCGCAAGTTTGCTGCGGTGTGCCGCGTGGTGCGCGGGATGCGCCGTGCCCGCTTCGGGATGTTGGGGGCGCGTCCGGTGGCCTTCAATACGGTGCGCTTCAGCGAAAAACTCTTCGAGCACGCCGGTATCACCGTCGAGACGCTCGATCTGTCGGAAGCCTTCGGGCGCATCGGGCGGCTGGCCGATAGCGACCCCCGTGTCACCGCCAAGGTCGAGGCGATCAAAGCCTACGCCAGCGTGGCCAAGATTCCACCCGCTGCCCTCACCAAGATCGCCAAGCTCGGCGTGGTGATGGACGAGTGGATCGCTGCCAACGAGTACGACGCCACCGCTGTTCAGTGCTGGACGAGTATGCAGGAGTTCTTCGGGGTGGTGCCCTGCACGCTGATGAGTATGCTCAGCGACAAACTCATGCCCTCCGCCTGCGAGACGGACATCGCCGGCACGACGGCCATGTACGCCATGGCGCTCGCTTCTGGCAAGCCCAGCGCCCTGGTAGACTGGAACAACAACTACGGCGACGATCCGGACAAGGGCGTGGTCTTCCACTGCTCCAACTATCCCAAGAGCGTGCTGGCCGAAGACATTCCGGTCATTGACTATCAGGACATCATCGCGGGCACGGTGGGCAAGGACAACACCTGGGGCACGCTGCAGGGCCGCGTCAGGACGGCTCCCTTCACCTATCTGCGCGTGAGCACCGACGATCTGCAGGGCAAGATCGTCGCTTATGTGGGCGAAGGCGAGTTCACCGACGACCCGATCAACACCTTCGGCGGCTACGGCGTGGTGCGCGTACCCAATTTCCAGAAGTTGCTGGCCTACATCTGCGAGAACGGCTACGAGCACCATGTGGCGATCAATCAATCGCTGGTGGCTGATGCCGTCTACGAGGCGCTGACCAAGTATCTGGGCTGGCAGGTGTACTATCACAAGGGCTGATCGGCCCGCCCCATGGCATAAAAGAACCCCCCGGGCCGTTTGACCTGGGGGGTATCCTTCATAGCGGGGGCAGGATTCGAACCTGCGACCTCCGGGTTATGAGCCCGACGAGCTGCCACTGCTCTACCCCGCATCGCGCCGAGTATGATACCAGAGTCCCACTCCCGCGTCAAGGCTGAATCAGTGGCGCTTAATGGACCGTTAAAATCGGTAGCGGGGGCAACGCTGAATTGCAGCATACCGGGACTGCGACGGATTGCCGGTGTGCCCTGAGGGAGAGGCGGTGGGACGCCGGTTTCCCTGGCTGCTGTCTATCGGCTGAGCGTATCAACTGCGCTCGCCGCTATACTGCTCTCCAGCCTTGCTTCGCTCGGCGACGAGGCGCGCCAGCACCAGGCGGAGACGGGGTACCTGAAACACTGAGAGCGCAGAAGTATTCCCCTGCGCTCTCTTCGTCTCCGGGGGTTGCTCTCAGCGCCACAGCAACGATAGCTCGGTCTGCGGGTCGAAGAATTGCACTTTGCGCGTGTCCAGGGCCAGCGTCACCGTGTCACCGGCGCGCAGGTGCACCGCGGGGTCGGCCAGCACGCTCAGGCGATTGACCGCGTCCAGGTGCACGTCGAGCAGGTCATCGCGCCCCAGCGGTTCGACGACGAAGACCTCGCCCCGCACTGTGCCCGTCTCGCTGAGGGTGATGTCTTCCGGGCGAATGCCCATGATCACCCGCCCGCCATGACGGGCCGCGGCTTCGCCACGCTCGGCGGGGATGGGTACGCGCAGCGCAGCATTGACCGCATAGAAGGTATCGCCTTCGCGTTGCACGTCCACTTCCAGGAAATTCATGGGCGGGTTGCCCACAAAGCCAGCGATGAACAGGGTCTTGGGCCGGTCGTAGAGATCGTCGGGCGTGTCGAAGGCCTGCAGTTTGCCCAGGTTCATCACCGCGATGCGATCGGCCATGGTCATGGCTTCGACCTGATCGTGGGTCACATAGATGGCGGTGATGCCCAGTTCTTTTTGCAGATGCCGGATTTCCCCGCGCATCGAAAGGCGCAACCGCGCATCGAGGTTGGAAAGCGGCTCGTCGAAGAGCAGCACGTCCGGCTGTTTGACCAGTGCCCGCCCCAGCGCCACACGTTGCTGTTGCCCGCCGGAAAGCTGCGCCGGTCGCCGGTCGAGCAGGTTGGCGATGCCCATTTTGGCGGCCACTTCGCGTACGCGCTCTGCCTGTTCTTCCTTGGGCACTTTCTTGAGCTTCAGGGGATAGGCGATGTTGCCGAAGACGGTCATGTGCGGGTAGAGCGCGTAGCTCTGGAAGACCATGCCGATATTGCGGTCGCGGGGCGGCACCTGGTTGATCACGCGGTCGTCGAAGCGGATGATGCCCGCAGTGGGGCGGTAGATGCCGGCGATCATCAGCAGGGTAGTTGTCTTGCCACACCCCGACGGCCCCAGGAAGGCTACGAATTCGCCATCCTCGATGGTCAGGCTGACGTCATCTACGCCCACCACCGTACCAAATTTCTTGGTCAGGTTTTCCAGGACGATTTTCATGGCATTTGCCCCCTACGAAGTGCCTTTGGTACCGCCCGCATAGATGTTGAGCAGGTATTCCTGGGCGAAGATGAAGATGATGAAGACCGGGATCATCTGGTAGAGGCCCACAGCAGCGACCTCGTTCCAGTTGACCGGTGCGGTGTCGCCCGTCAGTTGGGTGATGTAGACGGCGAGCGTCGCCGTGCGCGTGCCGATGCTGTAGGTTTGCGGGATCAGATAGGCTCCCCAGCCGGAGATGAAAGCGAAGGTGCCCAGTGCCAGGATGCCAGGGCGAATCTGCGGCAACAGGATTTCCCAGAACGTGCGCCAGCGCGACGCGCCGTCAATCAGCGCCGAGCGCTCCATGTCCCAGGGGATGTTGTCGAAGAAACCCTTCATCAGCCACACACCCAATGGCATCTCGAAGGCGACCATCACCAGCGCGATCCCGCCGCGTGTGTTGAAGCCGAAGTAATCGCCCAGCACCGGCACTTTGCCAATGTTGCGCAGCACGAAGAAGATGGCGATGAGCAGCGTCACCGCCGGGAAACCGTGCAGGATCAGCGTCAGCGACAGGAAAGCGCGGCGACCGGGGAAATTCATGCGCGACAGGGCATAGCCCGCCATCGAAGACACCGTCAGCACGATGATCGCCATCGAGCTGGCGATCACCAGCGTATTGAGCGTGATACGCCAGATGCTGGGGTAGGAACTGGTGCCCGCACGGGTGAGAAATTCCCAGTTGCGCAGGGTGAAGCCGCCGAAGTTCCCGCTGGCGTCTACCGGCAACAGACCCTCGGTGCGGTACGAGAAAGTGGCGACGATCAACCACAGGTAGCCGACCATCAGCGGGATCATGATCACCACCATCAGCACATAGGGGGTCAGGCCGCCGGGCCAGAAGAGGGCGATCACCGCCAGGATCAGCGCCAGGATCAACCCGCCGACCAGCGGTGCCAGCCCGATCTCCATCACCGGCACCACTTCTACCGGCATCAGTTCTTCCTGGCCGTCGCGCGAGACGCGCAGGCCGATCTTGCTCTCGAACTTCGCCAGGGCGATTTTCTCTTCGAGTTCAGCGGCGGTAGTCGGGGCGCGACCGATAGCGACGATGAGATCGCCGACCTTGATGCCCGCCCGGTCAGCCGTGCCGCCCGGCACCACGTCGGTGACCAGTACCCCTTCGTCCGTCTGGCGGAAGGACATTTCCAGGGATGGCTTTTCGGCGAACGGCCCTACCTGGAAGACATATTGCCCCATGGTGACGAGCATGTAGACGATGGTCGTCGCGGTGAGCGCCACCCGCACGGCGCGCCGCCGGTCGAAGGCAGCCAGATCGCGCAGTTTCACGCCACTGGCGACATAGGCGGCGAAGGGAGCCAGCAAAGTCAACGCGCTGGCCAGGGCGCGGGTCAGCGTCTCGTCTACCTTCAGTTCGGAGCCAAGCAGGCGCGGCGACGACTGAATGAGCGGCCCCAGCACTTTGAACAGAATCACGCCCAGCTCGAAAAACAGCGCCACCACCAGCGCAGTGAAGATAGCCTGCCCGACCAGTTCGCCCGTCTCGGCCTGGCGATAGCGGTATTCCTGGCTGCTGAGCGGACGCTGCACGGGGGTGGAGGAGGAAAGCGTAGCCATCACAACACCTCGATCTTCGGCTCGGCGACCAGCTCGTTGAAACGGAAGACGCGCATATAGACTGTGGCCATCACCACGCCGATGATCACCAGCACAACGGCGAAGGCCGAGCCATAGCCCCACTGTGCATTGGCGAAGTAGGTGTTCAGCGCCCGGTTGTAGGCGGCCAGCGACCACACTTCCGTCTGCGAGGCTGGCCCGCCGTTGTTGAACAACAGGATGTATTCGAACGAGGTGAGCAACGAAAGCGTCTGATAGGTGGTGACGAAGAGCAGCGGCCAGCGCAACAGGGGCAGGATCACGTAGCGCACGCGCTGCCAGAGGGTCGAGCCATCAACCAGCGAGGCGTTCATCAAGTCCTTGGGGATGGACTCGATGGCCGAGGTGAAGATGATCATGCCGAACGACGCACCGATGAAGCCGTTGAGCATGACGATGAAGACCCACGCTTCGTCCTGGAAGTAGTTGGCTTCTGGGCGGCCCAGCAGTTCGTTGAACTGATTGAGAATGCCAAAGGGAGAAGCCGCCACAATGCGCTTCCACATCAGGATGTACACAGCGGGCGAGGTGATGCGCGGCAGAATCCACAACGCGCGGAAGATGAAACCCGCGCGCCGGTCTACGTGCGCGGTCAGCAGGGCGATGACCAGCGCCAGCCCCACGTTGAACAGCAGCAGCGTCGCCAGCACATAGAAGAAGGTGTTGAACAGGATTTTGGGCGCGAACTCGTCGGCGAACATGCGCTCGAAATTGTCCAGCCCGACGACATATTTCGGGTCGCGCGAGGTGGCCATACGCCAGATATCGGTGGTGAAATTGGTCGTGGCCAGGTTGGTGATGCTGAGGAAGAGGATCAGCAGCATGGGGATGAAGAAGAAAACCAGCACCAGAAAGCCCGCCGGAGCCAGAAAACCATAAGCGGTCAGGCGGGCACGCGCGGCCTGACTGCGGCTGCGCACCATGGCCGGGGCGCTCGACGCTGCAGATGCCATGAGGTCAACCTCCTGATGTGCCCTGTTGGGGATAGTACCAGCAACCTGCAGAACCGACCAGCCGGAGGCCACGCAGGTACAGGCCCCCGGCTGGCGCTCGGTTAGTTCATAGGCCGGTTCGTACCCGGTAGCTAGCGGATGACGATCCCCGGAATCTCATTTTGCAGGCGGTTGACCACCACATCCAGGGCGGCTTCGGCGCTCATCTCGCCGCTCTCCACGCTCTGGATGCCCGTCCAGTAGGCTTCTGACCACGCGCCCCAGCTAGGATGGTTGGGGATGAAGGTGGTGTACTCCAGCATAGGATGCGTCAGGCTCAGGAAGCGTGCGTTCTTGTAGTCTTCGGACTCCAGTTGCGCGTTGAGGATGCCCAGGTGCGCGCTTTCGATGGCATGGCGGTTGTTGGCCTCCGGTGTAGTGATCGCCGCCAGCAGCGCCATCGCCACAGCCGGATGCTTGCTGCTGGCGCTGACCATATAGGCCAGCGGGTGCGTGAGCGTGAGGGGCTTGCCGGTCTTCAACGCAGGCACCAGGGCGACGCCGATGTTCTCGAACAGGTAGTCCTCACCGCCGCGGTCGGCCACGTAGTTGACCGCCCAGTCGCCCCAGTTCCAGGTGCCGCCCGTCCAGAAGAGCACGTTCTCGGCAGACGACACGGCAGTGTGCCAGTCGGCCCACTCGATGCCCAGGTGCTTGCCCGCCATAATGCCACGGGCACGCGCATCCTCGAACAGCTTATACACGTCCAGCGCGGCCTGTTTGTCGAAGACCAGGTTGCCCGCCTCGTCGAGTATCTGACCGCCCATGCCGAAGTAGAAGTAGAGGAAGTCCGGGCCGTTGCGCGGGCGATGCCAGTAGCCATTGCCTTCTTCGACTACGCCCAGTTCGACCGCTTCCTGGGCCACATCGAGCATGTCGGCGAAGGTGAACTCACCGGCCTTGATCTTGTCTGGCAGGGCCTCGATTTCCTCGTCGCTCCAGCCCAGGTCGCGCAGCAAGGGCTTGCTGAAATAGAGCGGGCGAGCTTCGGCGTCCTGCGGGATGCCATAAATCTTGCCATCGGGGGCTTTCATGGATTCCCACAGGCTGGGCACGACATCGGCGAACTCCGGATAGTTGGGAATCAGGTCGTCCAGCGGGATGATGAAACCGGCCTGCGCCCACGCGCCGATATCTTCATGGCCCGACAGGATGATGTCCACTGCCTGACCGGCCTCGGCGGCAAGCTGGAACTCCTGCTTGTACGGGCCCCAGTCCAGGTTGTCCTGGATCAGCTCCAGCTCCAGGTTGATGCCCAGCGCCGCTTCGACCTGCGCTTCGACCTGGGCGAAGTTGTTGCAGCGCCATTCCTCAACCGGAGGCACGGCCTTGCAGCGGATGCGCATGGAGATGGTCTCCTGGGCGGTAGCAACTGGCACCAGAGCCATCACCAGGGCGACGATCAGCAGAACGGGGAGCAAACGGTGCACTCTCATTGCCACTCTCCTTATGGAACATTAGTAGTCTGTCAGACACACTGTCTCTGGCTTCGGCAGGCAAGGACAGACTCATCGGCCCTGTGCCGGCCAGGTGCCAGGGAGACACATACCCGAAGGATACCGAATGGGTGCAGGTTACGGGGGAACGCTGGGAAGTTGACTGCGTCAGCCATGATAACCCATAAGCGCCAATCTGTACCCTAATACTATTTATGCGGGAAGAACGGTTAATGTCACATCAAACCCGTTTGAAAAAAAGACTAACCTGCTACCTGTGCGCGGCTAAAGGTAACGTTTACCTGTGCTCTAACCTCATTATAGACTGCTTCGGAGTCTGTGCCAACCCTCGCGGCTCACCACTCGAACGGGCTGACGCCCTGTTCTGGCGAGTCTTCCTGTTCGGCGGAGGCGCTGACATTACGCCCATCGGAGGCCCTCACTGCGGGAGCGCCCTCCGGGAACCATGTCTGCTCCAGCCAGTCGGTCAGTGCCGTGACCATATCCGGAGTCAGACGGGCGGCAGCTTCGAAGCCATAGGGCGAGAACGCATAGAGCCGCCCGAACCCTTCGCGCCGTACCAGGATCAGGTAGGGCTGCTCCCAGCGCTCGCGCGTCCACAGCACGGTGATGCCATTCTCGCGGCGTAGCAATGGCAGCCAGGCGGAGCGATCAGCGGGTAGCAGGGGAGTCAGGTGGAAGCGCAGAGCCAGTGCGCCAAACAGAGAAAAAGTGAAGGTGAGCGCTGCCGTCTCGTCCAGCGCCGCATCCACGATCAGAGTGGCGGCATCGTCGTTGCTGCCCAGGGTGACTGCGACCTGTTGTTGCAAGGTGCTGCTGCCGGGCAACACGTGCATATGCGAGAGCAGAGGCGCGTTGGGGAAATGGCTAAGTAGCTCTTCGTCCAGATCGATCTCGCCCGCCAAGAATTGTTGCAACAGGGCCGGTGCGCTCGTCCACACCCGCCGCGCGTCGCCAGACTCGCGCAAGGCCAGGATCAGGCGCTGACGATCCTGATCGGTGATGCGCCGGACCAGCGCCCTGCTGAGTCGGATCAGCTCTTCGACCGGAACGTCGTCAAAATCGGGGATGCGTCGTCTGGGCGGCCTGGGCATGTACCCCCTCCTGCCGTATGCGTCCGCTGCTGATTATACGGCAGGCGCAACAAAACCGAAACATACGGGGCGAGCTGCTCGCCCCAGAGATGGCAGAGATCACCGAGGCCCTCAGGTTTGTCTCTGTGCTCTGTACGCCTCAGCGGTTCGAGTTCTGTTGCAGAAATCCGCAAGAAGAAAAGTCATAGCGGATAGATGTTGATCCCCAGCAGCGTCGCCAGCTCGACCAGGATCGGGGCGATCAGCAGCCCCGGCAGGAAATTGACCATGCGCGGCTTTTTGATGTCGAGCAGAACCAGGGCCAGCCCCAGCAGGATCAGCCCGCCGACGGCGGTCATTTCGTTGATCATGGGATCGGTCATGAACTGCCCGGCCAGCGCGCCCAGCAGGGCCAGTCCGCCCTGTACGCTCAGCACGGTGAAGACGCTGAACAGCACGCCGATTCCCAGGCTGGCGGCGAAGGCCATCGAGGAGAAGAGATCGAGCGTGCTCTTGATGGCCAGTTGCTCAAAGCCGCTGTTCAGCCCCATGCCGTCCTGAATGGAGCCGACGAAGGTCAGCGGCCCTACGCAGAACACCAGCGACGACGTAACGAAGCCCTGGATGAAACGCGCTCGCCGGTCGGACGCAGCAGCATCGCTGGCTTCTTCGCCCTGCACGCGGCTTTGTATCCAGCCAGCAAAATGCTCCAGGCGCACGTCGAGCCGCAGCAGTTCGCCGACGATCGCGCCGATCACCAGGCTGAGCAGCGGCAGGATGATATTGCCAGTCTCGTTGGCGTTGGAAAAACCCACGACCAGCGTGACCAGTCCCAGGCCGGTCATCACCGATTCCTGGATGCGCGGCGGCAGCCGGTGCCCGATCAACAGTCCCACCGAACTGCCCAGCAATACGGTGAACGAGTTGAGTAGCGTGCCCCCCATGGGTCCCCCTGCGGTGAGTTGTCAGTGAACAGTGATCAGTTGTCGGTCTTGAGATGCCTGTGATCAGGGTTCGATCAGTGTTTGTGTGCATGGAGGGCAGGATGGCTGGCCCGTTCGCACAGTGCCAACTGACCTGCCTCCTGAAAACTGAGCACAGATCACTGCCAACTGATCACTTCCCAGTCACGGCAAGCGTTCCGGCGTCGGCGTGGCGACGGTCGGCGTGGGCGTGATGTAGGGCGCGATGGCCGTCGCCGTCAGCGCGGCGGACTGCGTCTGCGTGGCGTAGATGGCCTGCGCGGTGCCGACCATGTCGGCAGGCTGTTCGCTGACCTGCACACCGTACATGACCGGTCGCACGACGTTGAACCACGTCTGACCGGGCTTGAGGTGCATGGGCGTCTGCCCGTCGGGGAAGAGCAGCCATAGCCCTGGTTTGCCCTGTGCGTGCGCCCAGATGCCTTTGTACCACAGCCCGTCGCGGAAGAGCCAGGCCGTGCCACGCCCCCATAGCACTGTTTCGATCACCACGCCGCTCACTTCGCTATCCAGAATGTCGGGCCGGTCAATGTGTTCGGCTTCCAGGATGACCACGTTGTCGGCTGCCAGTTGCTGGCCGGTGATCGCGTCCACGTGCGGCAGACCGTTGTTCCAGCGGTAGTAACGCCCGTCGGCAGGGTTGTACTGCCAGCGCGTGTCCTGGCGCGGACTCCAGTAATCTATGAAGATGTCGAGCGCAGGGACTCCAGCGGGGTCTGGCTCGTAGGAAAAGGCGAAGCCACGCACCTGAATCCCGTCGTTGACCTGGCGCTGCTCGGCGACTTCCCACATCTCAAAGGTGTTGCCGAACAGGGTGTGCTCATACGCCTTGCCTTCCTCCGGATAGCGGCAGAAAGGCGGGCAGTTGACGCCCATCTGCGGGGTGAGGGCGCGCCATTTCCAGTCTGAATCCAGGATGTAGTGGTAAATCCAATCATTCGCGCCGCTGTAGGCCAGCAGCGCCTGGAACATGACGACCAGTTCCAGGTCGAGCAGGCGCGCGCTGCGGATGCTGCCGACCTTCTCCGCGCCCTGGCTGCGATAGATGGCGGCGAAGCGCGTCACCGCGCCCTCGACTTCGTACTCGAAGACGATGTCCGCCTTGTCCAGGCCGCTCTGGGGACGCACGATCTCCTGGAAATTGGAGACCTTGACGATCAGGTTGCGCCGGTTACGCGCTTCCTCGCTGGGATAGGGCAGGCCGGTCAGCGGGTTGAAGTTGTCCG
>FWPU01004505.1_pt1 | contig 32321 bp, 23 predicted proteins | sample 2228361 | NCBI WGS metagenome assembly FWPU01 (sample SAMEA103939777, study PRJEB20133) | metagenome
GGAACTGGGGCGAAGGTACGTCCGGCAGAACTATACCTGGCCGGCCGTGGTCGAGCGCATCCTTGCCGCCCTGGAGGAGTTTGGGGTTCGAGTTCCCTACCGGACCTCTCATTGAAATCCGTGTGGCAAAAGGAACATCCGGCCGGGAAATGTGGCGCGCCTTACGCACAATTTTTTGCCATGATGTTACATTCAATCCGTGAAGCCCAATAGGAGGGTATGGTGGGAGGCTGGTTGCTTCACCTGGTCTTGCCCCTGTTTTGCTTGCTCCCGGGGCTACCGATCCTGTGGTCGCTCGGCCGGCCGGCCTCCCATGCTGCTACTTCCTTGGGTCTGTTCCTCTTTCGCGCCGTGCTAGCCGGTTTCCTCCTACATTCGGCCGTGGCCCTGATTCTGGCAGAACTCGGGTTGTTCTCCGTGGAGCCTTTCCTGGTGGTGGAAGGGATAGGGCTACTTCTGATCGTCGCGCTGGGGTGGCATCGGAAACTTCTTTTGCCCCGGCCTGCCTGGGAGGACCTTCTTCCCCTGGGATTGCTTCTGCTGGCCGCGTTACTGCTTGGCGAACCTCATCCGGCCATCCTTGGTGGTACCGACCCCGGCGTCTACATAGGAATCGGCATGAATATTCTGCGGGCCGGCTCCCTACGGACCGTCGACCCCATATGGGCGGCGATGGACCCACAGGTGGCCCGCGAATTTCTTTTTGCCAATCAGCCGGGGATGAGCATACCCTATCACCGTCTGCCGGGTTTCTATATCTTGGATATATCGTCCGGGGTCCTGATGCCGCAGTTTTATCACCTCTATCCGTTATGGTTGGCGCTTTCCTTCGGTGTGGCCGGCCTTCCGGAGGGGCTGTTTATCACCCCGGTACTGGCTTCCTGGTCCCTCCTAGCCATCTATTATGCCGGCCGAGCCATCGTCGGGAAGTGGTCAGCCCTGGCGGGAAGCTTGCTTCTCGGCCTGAACTCCCTCTTTATCTGGCTGGGCCGGCATCCGACCTCCGAAATGCCGGCGCAGTTCCTGCTGTTCGCCGGCATGTATGCGTTGGTAACATTCCTGGATAGCAACGAGCACGACCGGCCCGCCGGTGTCCTGGCCGGGGCCGCCCTGGGCGGGCTCCTCCATACCCGGGTGGATAGCATTCTGGTCCTGGCCCTGATCGGGGCATGGCTGGCCTTTCGCTTGCTGAGCCCGGGCCGGCGCTGGTCGGGGCTGCATCCTTTCCTCCTGTCCTTCGGGATATTCTTGGGGCACTGGGGACTCTACCTGGCCCTGTTTACCTGGGGCTATACGATAGACGTTTGGGTGGGTGCGCTGAAGTTTCTGCTGGCCCCGATCGCCCGGCCGATGGCGTTCCTGGGAGTGCTGGGGTTTCTTCTTCTGCTTCTCCTGAACCGCCGGGGGCGATTGCCGGTGTTTCTGCCGATCCTCCGTAAGGCCGTAGCCGGTGGCATTCTGGTGTTGAGCGGATGGGCCTGCTTCGCCTGGCCTTACCTGGCACCGCCTCAAGTGGTGGGCTTTTACGCATGGAACGGCTGGCAGTTCTACCCGGTGAGCCAGGGGCAGAACTTTCTCCGCTTGGTCTGGTACCTGTCGCCGCTGGGGATGGCCCTAGGACTGGCCGGCCTTTGCCGGCTTGCGCTGCGGGATCCGGTGCGGCGGGCTGCCTTCGTTGTCGGCTTGGTCCTGCTCTATGGACTGCTCTATACCCACCGGAACATAGATTACCCCGTCTTGCCCTACACCATGCGGCGCCATTTCGTGGTGGTGATCCCTGCGCTTATGTTGATGGCCGGCTATGCGCTCTATCGCCTGAGCCGTGTCCAATGGCAAACCGGGCGGGCGGTGGCCGCAGCCCTGCTGCTCCTGCAGGGATGGACCTTTTTCGAGGCCTCCCAACTTCCCCTCCAGGTGAACGACTTTTCCGGAATCGAAAACCGCGTTGCCGAACTGGCCGGGCGATTTGCCCCTGCAGACATCCTCCTGTTCACCGACGTGGCGTCAGGCACCGCACTGGCCTTCCCTTTGCAATACCTCTATCAGCGACCCTCTTTTGTCCTCCAGCGCCCACAACCCGATAGCCGTGCCCTCTATGATCAGGTACAGGCCTGGTGGGAAGAGGGTCGAAATGTCTACATCTTGGTGTCGGAGGGCGAAAGCCGGCTCTCCCAGGAGGTCTTTTCCCTGGAATGGCTGGGAACCTTCCCTCTTCGCTGGTGGCAAGTGGAATATACCCTGGATCGTCTCCCCGAGAAGGTTGTAGAACAGGAGGCGCGTTACAATCTGTACCGCTTGGCCGATGCAAGAGAGCAGCCGAAGCCGCCCACCGTGGATGTGGGGGCCGGGGACTACCCCTACCTGGTCGAGGGGTTCTGGGCCCCCGAGCAGACGCCTGAAGGGATGACCTTTCGCTGGACCAACGGCAACGCGCTGGTGGAATTGCCGGGGAGATGGTTCGTTTCCCCCGGTGCACTCACCTTGACCCTGGGTCTGCAGCCGGCCCGGGGGGCGGCGGAAAGCAGCCCGTTTCTCGAGGTCTGGCTGGGCGGGGTGCTGTTGGAGCGGTTTAACCCCAGCCTGGAGATGCGGGAATATGCCATTCCCATCTCGCCAGATCTGGGGAACCTCCTGGCGAAGCAGGGCAGCACGCTGCTGCGCCTGAAGAGCTCGACCTGGGTACCGGCCTCGGCCGGCCTGTCGGACACACGCCAACTGGGGGTGGCCCTGGACCGGATTGCCGTCCAAACCTCTCCCTAGGCCCTTGTTACCTGCCGAACGATATGGCATAAAAGGAGGAATAACCGTGGTGGAGGATATCCTTTCGGATTTGCCTGCCCGATTGCAGGAAATTTCTGCCCGGCTCAATGCTCTCCGGTCTTTTCCAGAACCCCAACCCTCTTCCCGCATACCTGTGCTGGGGCCCCTGATCAACCTGTTGCGCCGGCTGGTCAACCGGCTTGCTACTCGCTGGTATGTGGCCCCACAAATGGAGCGGCAGGCCCGTTTTGCCCAGGGAGTGACCGCGGCCTATGACCAGGTGGCCTCAATCCTTGTCCTCTTCGAGCAGATGCTGGCCGAACAGGGGCGGGAACTGGCCGAACAGGGGCGGGAACTGGCCGAACAGGGGCGGGAACTGGCCGAGTTGAAGGCAGCCGTTTCCCCGCCGGCCGGCCCTCCTATCGAGTGGGAAACCTTGCTTTCCCTCCCTACCGAGGCCTTGCGGGCCTGGGAAAACGCCGACCTGCCGCCACCGCAGGAAGAAAGCGGCGCAGAAATGGAACCGGCCAAGTGGTACGACCGCGAAAACGCCCTGGTTTTCCCTATGCTCTGGTCCGATCCGCTGACCGGCTGGCACTACCTGTTCCACCTGGCCGTTCTCGGTCCGGCCTTGAATGCCCGGCCCGGAGATCGAATCCTCGATCTGGCCGGGGGACCCGGGTGGGTTTCCGAGTTCTTGAGCCGCTTTGGCCTGCAGACCGTTCTCCTGGACATTGTGGAAGACCTGTTGCACACCAGCCGGATCCGCTTCAGCCTGGACCGCCGCCTGGCTAAGTGTCCGGCCAACCACCCGGTTGTCGGCGATGCCCTGTATCTCCCTTTCGCCGATGCAACCTTCGATGGGGTCATCTGTATGAACGCGTTGCACCATATGCCCTCCTATGAGGCGGCCCTGCGCGAAATTTTCCGGGTGCTCAAGCCCGGCGGCCGAGCCGTGTTTGGGGAACCGGGCGAAAGGCACGCCCGCACACCTGCTTCCCAGTGGGCCAGGCGCGAATATGGAGTGGTAGAGAAAAATCTCCCGTTGCCCTTGATCTATGTCTATGCCCGGCGGGCAGGATTCAGCCGTATGTGGCTGTATCCCTTCTTTTACCCCGAAGCCCTGGAACTTGCCTATCCCGATGAGGCCGCCTCGTGGCCTACCGTCCTGCAAAAGATGGTCCAGGTCTTGCCCGACTGGCTGCGCACCATCTCCCTTTTTGTCTTGGAGAAGGAAGGACACCGCCCCCTCTGTAGCAACCTTGCCCCCCTGGAACAGGCACGGTGCCGGCTACAGGCAGAGATCACCCTCCTGGAATACCGCGAGCAGGTCGCACCGTGTAGCCGTTTTACGGAGCGGATACGGGTGCGCAACACGGGCGATGTCATCTGGTTAGCCGAGCCCCAACCCTATCGGGGCTTTGTGCGGATAGGGGCCAAACTTTGCGACGTTGGCGGACGGCTGCTCCGGGCAGACCTGGCCCTCGTAGCCCTGCCGCGAGACCTTGCTCCGGGTGAGGCCGTGGAACTCGATATCCCGCTCCAGGCCCCCGAAGTAGCCGGCCGGTATATCCTCAAATATGACCTGGTCAAAGAAAGCATCTGGTTTGAGCCTTATGGGACCAGGCCGGCAGAGCACCCCCTATGGGTACTGGCCTCGGCCGAAGAGGTGTAGGGACCCGCTCAGGTGTGGAGAGCCGGGCCATGCCTGTTCGAGAGTTCACTCATAAATCAAGTTGATTCCCTGCAGGGCAAAACTGAGCCGGCGCATATCCGCACGGCCTGCTTGAAGAGCGCTCGGCCGAAAGTTTCCCGCTTCCAACTCCAGAGTCATCCGGTTCCAACCGGCCCGAAGCGCAAGTTCCACCTCGAAGGTGTACTGGCTGATGATGTGTAAAGACATTTCCTCTTGATGGTTGACCCGGATAGGCAGGAGGCCCTCCCGGCCTAATCCCCCCGGAGCATCGCGGGAGTGAATCCAGGTCGGCCGGGCCTTCAGACGAACCGTCTGAGCCTGGGGGCTATAGAGCAAGATTTCGGCCGGGAAACGCGCCCACCTCCCGACGGGATCGCCCTCAAACGTATACCGGCCCGTTCCGAAAAGGGCAAACAGGTGCCCGTCCGCATAGAGTTGTGGCCGACCGTTGATGGAAATGTCTTCGGGCAAAACGATCTTGTCTGCCAGCCGTAGGTGGATCGAGCGAATGGCGAAACTCAGGAGGCGATCGTCTGCCAGGCCGTACTGGCGGGGCCGAAAGTTCCCCGTTTCCAGCGTCAACGTTACCGTCAGGTCCCCCTGGGGCAGGACCAGGGGGATGACCGCCGGGCGGCCGGCCACAAGGCTCAAGGTGGCGGAAAACGACGAACCGGCCTGAAGGTGCAGACGACCGGTATCTCCTACCCCGTCTTCCCGGGAAGGGTCATGGAAAGCCGCAGGGGCGATCTCGAGCAGTGCCGGCTGCGGTCGTGGTGCGTGGATGACCATGGTTGCCGGGGACATTGCCCAACGATGCCCCTCCCCCGCTCCATACCACCCATGCGCTAAAGCGATGATTGGGGTAAGGTAAGAGATCTCGGAAATACGGGGGATTGCATACACGGTGACCCGATCATCGTCCACCAGAGGAGGTTGCTTGCCGAATACCTCGTGGATAAAGGCTGCCGCAGTGTCCTGGCCGGGAGAGCCGGAGTAAAGCGTTTTGTGCCATACGACGTAGCGGAAGCCCATCTGGGCCAATTGGGCCTGGGCCAGGACGCAAGGCCGGCTTGGCCTTCCATTGACCATCACATCGTCTTCCCCCGGCCGGCAATAGGATACCAGCTCGGCCCGCGGAGGATAGACGACGTAACTCCGAGATATGTAGCCGAGAAAAATGCCCTTCCCGTGGGTCATCTGGTAGAATTCGTAATAGGCAGAAGGGAAATTGCAACCTCCCGTGGAAGTACAACTGATTGGCATTCTTGACCCGTGAAGATTGTAGTCATAAACCCCCTGACTGTCAAGCATGCTTCGGCCGAAGCCGGTGAGAAGCCTGCCTGATCCGCACGGGCTAAGCCCGGCGGTTGCGGCGGGTTCTTATTCGGTCTTCCACATTTTTCCCGACTCCTAACCTTCAACTTCCTGCTAATGCCCCTCTATCGTCTTTCTAACGTCCCGGTTGTGCAATCACAGCCGAGACATCAAAACTGCAAAAACCTGGATTTTTCCGAAACATCGGCGTTGCCGTGAAAAGTTGCAACTTTTGTACTTTTATGCCAGCATTATCCTTGCCTGGCGATGATTCTTGGAGGGATAACCGATGGACTTGAACCGTTTTACCGAAAAGGCCGCCCAGGCGGTATTGGAGGCCCAGCGACTGGCTCAGGAGGGCCATCACAGGCAGATCGAGCCGCTCCACCTGCTCGCAGCCCTCCTCGCCCAGAGCGATGGGGTGGTTCCGCAGGCGGTGCAAAAGGTCGGGGCCAGCCCGTCCCAGATACTGGCCGTGGTGCAGGAGGAACTTTTGCGCCTTCCCCAGGCCTACGGGCCGACCCAGGTCTACCTTTCGCCCCAACTGGAGCAGGTCGTCCGCATCGCCCAGGAAGAGGCCGGCCGTATGCACGACGAGTATATCTCCACCGAACACCTCCTCCTGGGCCTGGCCGACGAACGGCTCCGCGGGCCGGTCCGGGAACTTTTCCGCCGCTTCGGCCTCGGCCGCGACGCCATCCTCCAGGCCCTTACCGCCATCCGCGGCTCCCAGCGCGTCACCAGCCCGACCCCCGAGACCACCTACCAGGCCCTCGAACGCTACGGCCGCGACATCACCCGCCTGGCCCGGGAAAATAAACTCGATCCCGTCATCGGCCGTGACGACGAGATTCGCCGCGTCATCCAGGTCCTCTCCCGCCGCACCAAGAACAACCCCGTCCTCATCGGCGAGCCGGGCGTAGGCAAGACGGCCATCGTCGAGGGGCTGGCCCAGCGCATCGTCCGGGGGGACGTCCCGGAAGGCCTGAAGAACAAGCGCCTGGTCCAACTGGACCTGGGGGCACTGATCGCCGGCACCAAGTACCGCGGCGAGTTCGAGGAACGCCTGAAAGCCGTGCTCAAGGAAATTGCCCAGAGCGAAGGCCAGGTCATCCTCTTTATTGACGAACTCCATACCGTTGTGGGGGCCGGTGCCGCCGAAGGGGCGATGGACGCCTCCAACATGCTCAAGCCGATGCTGGCCCGCGGCGAATTGCATTGTGTCGGGGCCACGACCCTCGACGAGTACCGCAAGTACATCGAAAAGGACGCCGCCCTGGAGCGGCGCTTCCAGCCGATCGTTGTGGGCGAGCCGACGGTGGAGGATACCATCTCCATCCTGCGCGGCCTGAAGGAGCGCTATGAGGTTCACCACGGCGTGCGCATCAAAGATAGCGCCCTGGTGGCCGCGGCGATGCTGTCCCATCGCTACATCGCCGACCGCTTCCTGCCGGACAAGGCCATTGACCTCGTAGACGAGGCCGCCTCCCGTCTGCGCATCGAGATCGACTCGATGCCGGCCGAACTGGACGAGACCGAACGCCGCATTATGCAACTGGAGATCGAGCGCACCGCGCTGAAAAAGGAACGCGACGCCGCCTCCAGGGAGCGCCTGGAGCGGATCGAGAAGGAACTGGCCGACCTGGCCGAGCAGCGCCAGGCCCTGCGTGCCCGCTGGGAACAGGAGAAACAGGCCATCCAGGCCATCCGCCAGACCAAGGCGCGTATGGACGAGGTGCGCGGCGAGATCGAGCGGGCACAGCGCGCCCTGGACTATAACCGGGCCGCCCAGTTGCAATACGGCACTCTGGTCGAACTGGAGAGACAGTTGCGCGAGCAGGAGGCCCGGCTGGCCGAACTGCAGAAGGACGGCGCCCTCCTCAAGGAGGAGGTGGGCGAAGAGGATGTGGCCGAAGTGGTGGCCAAGTGGACCGGCATCCCGGTCAGCCGTCTCCTGGAGGGCGAAATCCAAAAACTGGTCCACATGGAGGAGCGCCTCCGCAGCCGGGTCGTCGGCCAGGACGAGGCCATCGCCGCCGTCTCCAACGCCATCCGCCGAGCACGGGCCGGCCTGCAGGACCCCAACCGGCCGCTGGGCTCCTTCCTCTTCTTGGGACCCACAGGCGTGGGCAAGACCGAACTGGCCCGTGCCCTGGCCGAGTTCCTCTTTGACGACGAGGACGCCACGGTGCGCATCGACATGAGCGAGTATCAGGAGCGCCATACCGTCTCTCGTCTGATCGGCGCCCCGCCCGGCTACGTCGGTTACGAGGAAGGCGGACAACTGACCGAGGCGGTGCGCCGCCGCCCCTATAGCGTCGTCCTCTTCGACGAGACGGAAAAGGCCCACCCGGAGGTCTTTAACGTCCTCCTGCAGGTCCTTGACGACGGCCGGCTCACCGACGGCCAGGGCCATGTGGTGGATTTCAGGAACACCGTGGTGATCATGACCTCCAACGTGGGCAGTCCCTACCTTCAGGACCTGCGCAAGGGGCAGGAGGAGGAGGTCCGCCGGCGTGTTATGGAGGCTTTGCGGGCCCAGTTTCGCCCCGAGTTTCTCAACCGCATTGACGAGATCCTGATCTTCAACCCGCTGGGGACGGAAGAGATTCGGCAGATCGTGGAAATCCAGATGCGTCGGGTACAGGAACGGTTGCACGAGCGCAAATTGGAACTTCGGTGGACGGAGGCAGCCCGCCGCCACCTGGCCGAGGTTGGCTTCGACCCGGCCTATGGCGCCCGACCGCTCAAGCGGGCCATCCAGCGGGAGGTTTTGGACCCGCTGGCCCTGAAGGTGCTGGAAGGCGAATTTCGGGAGGGGGATACGGTGGTGGTGGATGCAGAGGCCGGCCGCATCGCCTTTCGGAAAGCATAAGGGACGGCGGCCTGTTGGTGGGGCAGCAGGGGCGTAGCGGCGATCCGTCCCTGTTACCCGATCGGTCATCACCCTACGGAGCGGCGGTTTCCAATCCGCCGCTCTCGTTTGGGGAGGCCAAATCGCCCCGGGGCAAAGGTCGGCCGTTTGCGTGATAGCGTGGTAGCGGTTATAATAAAGACCTGAACGAGCAGGATCGGAAGTCCTGGCCGCTATGGACGGCAGGGCCGGCGATGCCCTGCGCGTCCTCGTGGTGGTCTGTCGGCCGCTTCAGGCATTGCCCGAAAATCTCCGGGCCGAGGAAGTGGAACAGGACCTTGTTTTCCTGGGGCTGGTGGGAATGATCGACCCACCACGGCCCGAAGTACGCGACGCCATCCGGATGGCCCAGGAGGCCGGCATCAAGACGATTATGATCACCGGCGACCACAAACGAACGCACGGCTATGGCCATCGCTAACGACCTGCACATGTTGACCCCGGGCCTTCGGGGACTCACGGGCGAGGAACTCGACCGCATGGATGAGGACACCTTCCGGCCCTTGGCTGCCGTTGTGGACGTGTATTCGCGGGTCTCTCCCCCCATAAGGTGCGCAGCGTGGACGCCCTCAAGGCCCAGGGACACATCGTGGCCATGACCGGAGACGGGGTGAACGATGCCCCGGCGGTCAAACGCGCCGACATCGGCGTGGCCATGGGCATCACCGGGACCGATGTGGCCAAGGAGGCGGCCGACATGGTGCTCACCGATGACAACTATGTCTCCATCGTCGCCGCCGTCGAGGAGGGTCGGGTCATCTTTTCCAATGTTCGCAAGTTCGTCTATTACCTTCTTTCTTATCATGGGGGGGAGATCCTCATCGTTTTTCTGGCCGCGATCCTGGGTTTGCCGGCTTTTCCCTTTTTGCCCATCCATCTCCTTATGCTTAACCTGGTGACCGACGGTTTGCTCGCCCTGGCGTTAGGGATGGAGCCGATGGCCGAACTCTTCCGGGCCTTCACTGCCCGTTCCGAGCGTGTTTCCCTTTGGCGACTGGGCTTCCTGAGCAACCGGAATATGCTCTGGGCCGTGAGCCGCTCTTTCCTGATCCTGCTGGCCATCATCTATGTTCCCTTCCTCGAGCCGGTCTTCCGTACTACCTCCTTGACCCTGCCGCAGTGGGGCATATTGCTCCCGTTGGCTTTCCTGCCGGCCCTGGGCGCCGAGGCCATCAAGGCGATGCGGTGGCGAGAAGCGCAACGTCGTAGGGCGACTTCCCCCATCCCTTCGGAGGAACAGGAACCATCGCCGGAAACGGCCGACCCGGGTGGATCTCCCTCTGTCCCTCAGGAAGGAGCCTGGCGGATGTCCTTTGTCTTACCGGGTGAGGATAAGCATAGCGGCTGGCAAGATCGCCGACCTAACGAAGGAGCCTAGCGAATGTCCTTTGTCTTACCTCCCGGCGAGAGGCTGCGTCTGGAGCGCTGGTGGCATGCGCTCCTGCTCAGCCTCACCAGGAGCAGCTTGGCCCGGCCCGGGGTGGACGTGGCGCGATGCCCCAGGGCGAAAGGCATTCCCCGACGGATTGCCTGGAAACTGCCCTTCCGCGCCCTGGGCCTTCGGGGGTGGCTGAACCTCGCCATGGCCGCTTTGGGCCTCTTTTATCTGGCCTTTGGCCTCTTTTACCTCTGGACAGGAAAAGTCGTCAACCATCTGGGCGTGGATTTTCGGACCTTCCGCGCTTCGGCCGAGATCGCCTGGAAATACGGTTTCGGCTCGATCTACGACCCGGACAGGCAGGACGAGTTCCAGAGGCCCTGGTATGACCAGCGTATCTTCGGCACCGGCTTCGACGCCTATGATTACGCCCCCACCTACTATCTGCCGGCCTTTGTCCTCCTCTTTCTGCCGCTCCTCCTCTTTGACCCTCGCACCAGTTTCTACCTCTGGACCGGCCTGAACGTGCTGTTCCTTGTCTTTTACCTCTGGCGTTTCCAGAAATCGCAGGGGCACCTGGGCTGGGGCATCCTCTCCCGTATGGTGCTCAGCGTGCCCGTCTTTACCAGCCTCCTGGCCGGACAGGTCAACGTTCTGCTACTTATCTGTATGGGCGAGTTCATCCTGGCCCTGATCCGGGGGCGGGATTTTCGGGCCGGCCTCTGGCTGGCCGGCCTGCTTCTGAAGTGGCAGGTGCTCATCCTTTTTCTCCCCGGCCTGCTCTTCGGCCGGCGTTTTCGGGCGCTGGCCGGCTTCGCCCTGGTGGCCTTGCTTATCCTGCTCCTTTCGGTGATCCTGGTCGGGTCCGACGGCCTCCTGGCGGTGGGAAACCTTTACCTCAAGGCCTCCTTCGGGGAAAACCGCACCATCAACCCTCAACTCATGATGAACTGGCGTTCGCTGGCGGTCAACCTCGGCCTGGTTCTGCCCACTGCCTTGGCCTGGCTACCGGCCATTATCGGGATGGTGGCAACCGCCGTCGCCGGCCTGGCCCTCTGGCTGCGCCGGCCGGAGACTTCCTCGTCCGCCTTCGGCTTTGTCCTCCTTGGCACCTACGCCGCCACTTGCGCCACCTCCTGGCATATGCACATCTATACCAGCCTGCCCCTGATACTTCCCCTGCTTCTGCTCCACAGTCAGGGCCGGGTGTCCTGGAAGACCCTGTACCTGTGGCTTTATCTGCCGGTCGTGTTCTTCCCTATCCTCTACGCCATCACCTCAGAACTGGCCTTTAACCTGATCGGACTGATGACGTTAGGGCTAAACCTCTTCCTGCTGGGACGCTCGGTCCGGGAGATACTTGGCCAGGGAAGCCGCCTGGACCCGGAAGCCCCCGGGCATGGAAGCCCAGGAGACTGCGCTTGAAGGTCGTCTCGATCGTCGGTGCCCGTCCCCAGTTCATCAAGGCCGCTGCCGTAAGCCGGCTCCTGCGCCGACAACACCAAGAGGTACTGCTCCACACCGGCCAGCACTATGACGACCTTATGTCGGACGTCTTTTTCCACGAACTCGACCTTCCCCGGCCCGACGTCAATCTGGGAGTCGGCTCCGCCTCCCACGGTCGGCAGACCGGCGAGATGCTCATCGGCATCGAATGTGTCCTCCTGGAGGAGCGGCCCGACCGGGTACTCGTCTACGGCGACACCAACTCCACCCTGGCCGGAGCCCTGGCTGCAGCCAAACTGGGCCTCCCTCTGGCCCACGTAGAGGCCGGGCTTCGCTCCTTCAACCGGACGATGCCCGAGGAAATCAACCGTGTTGTGACCGACCGCCTCTCCGACCTCCTCTTCTGCCCTACCCGGACGGCGGTGGAAAACCTGGCCCGTGAAGGCATCACCTCCGGCGTTCACCTGATCGGTGATGTGATGTACGATATCCTCCTGCGGAGCCTTCCCCTGGCCGAGCGTCGCTCCGACATCCTGGAGAGGCTGGGGCTGATGTCCGGAGGCTATCTCCTGACCACCATCCACCGCGCCGGAAACACCGACGTTCGTGCAAACCTGTCCGCCATTGTCGCCGGCCTGAACGCTACCGGCGAGCCGGTCGTTTTCCCTCTTCACCCCCGTACCCGCCATGCCCTGGCCCGATGGGGCATTTCCCCGGCAGAGAACATCCGTTTGATCGAACCGGTCGGCTACCTGGATATGCTGATTTTGGAGAAAAACGCCCGCCTGATCCTCACCGATTCCGGTGGGGTGCAAAAGGAGGCCTACTGGCTGGGCATCCCTTGTCTTACCCTGCGCGAAGAAACCGAATGGACGGAGACGGTGGAGGCCGGCTGGAACGTATTGGTGGGGACGTCGGTGGAGCGGATGGTGGAAGCGGTACGTACCTTTCACCCTCGGGGGGAGCGGCCGGCCCTCTTCGGCGACGGCCGGGCAGGGGAAAAGATCGTAGGACTACTGGAAGGGTAGAAAGGCTGCGCCCTTCCCCCCGCCGATCCGGTTAGGTTGCAATCCTTCGAGTAAATCCACCAGTTGCCGGGCCTGGCCCTGGCGGGAGTAGTGTTCCTCCACAAAGCGCCGGCCGCGCCAACCCATTTCCCGGCAGGCTTCCCGGTCGAGCGAAAGGAGCCGGAGCGCCCGGGCCATTTCCTCCGGATCCTCCGGTGGCACGTAAACGCCGGCCTGGGCCCGTTCCAGCACTTCTCGGGCCTCCCCGGCGATGCTCAACACCACCGGACAGGCACAGGCCCAGGCGTCGAACATCTTGGAGGGCAGGGCACTCTGGAAAAGTTCGACCCGCCGCAGCGGCACCAGGGCCACGTCGGCCGCCGAGAAAAAGGCCGGCATCTCCTCCCTCGACCGGCCTCCCAGCATGGTCACGTTCCGTAGGCCCATCTCCTCTTTCTGCCGCACCAACTCGGCCTTGCGGGGACCCTCGCCCACCAGGAGAAAGTGGATGTGGGGCGCATCCGAAAGCAGACGGGCTGTCTCCAGAACCGCTTCCAGGCCCTGGGCTACGCCATGGATTCCGGCATAAAGCACCAGGAAACGCTTCTCCAGACCTAGTTCCTTCCGCAGGACATAGCCGGCCGTCGGTTCTGGGCGGAAAAGGTCGGTATTGGCCCCGTTGGGAATAAGGACGAGTTTCTCCGCCGGGACGCCACGTTCCAGCAACCGCCGGCGGATGCCCTCGGTTACCACGACGACGCGCCGGGCGTGCCGGTAGCAGCGTTCCTCCAGGGTTGTGGCCCAGCGGATAAAGCGCGGGTTCCGGAGTTCCCCCAGCACCACCGCCGACTCCGGCCAGAGGTCGCGCACCTCAAAGACCATCGGGGTACGCCGCAGGGAGGAAAGGGCCAGCGCCGCCCCGCCCACAAAGAGCGGCGGCGAGGTGGCGTAAAGGAGGTCGTAGTGCCCCTGGGCCCGAAGCAGCCCGGCCAGGACGGCGTTGAACATAAAGGTTCCGTAGAAGGACAGCCGGGTGCGCATGGTCTTGACCGGGGAAGTCCAGACCCAGACGCGAATGACATCGATGCCGTCCAGTTCCTCCCGTACCCAGAAGCGTCCCCGGTACTCCGGCCGGATGATGCCCTCGGGGTGGTTGGGCACCTCGGTCAGGACGGTGACGGCATGCCCGGCCTGGATCAGCCCCTGGGCCAGTTCATAGGACCGCGTCTGGGTAGCGCCGACCTCGGGGGGAAAGTACTGGCTCAGGTAGAGGATGCGCATCGTTCCTGCTCCGGTAGCGGGATCACCCGAGAGGCGACCTGAACCACCTTGCGGGCGTCGGCAAGGGCTCGCTCGGCATCCCTCCGGCTATACTGCTCGGTTGGGATCAGGTCCACCTCCCCGTAGAAGGCGAACTCGCGTTCATGGCGCAGCCACCTGGAAACCTCGGCCAGGGCCTCCAATTCCGGAACCACATCGGGGGGAAACCGAAGACGATGTTCCAGGAGAAGGGGGCCGACGTCATGCCATTTGGGCGGCTCTACCCCTACCTGGCGAAGCATCCCTTTGAGGGCCAGTTCTACGACCTCCTGGGCCTCACGCACGACGTCCGAATATCCGCCGGCATCGAGAAGGGAAGCCAGGAAATCAAGCCGCAGGCGGGCCTTGATCAGGTAACTCTGGGCCAGCGTAGTGTTTTTCACAACTCGAATACCTCGCCTGGACGATAATCTGGTTTCAAGTCCCAGTACCACTGATCGCCCTGCCAGACTCTCCGGGCCCCCAGTTCGGCCAGCCGTTCCTGCAGACGCCGAAGCCGGCCGGCCAGAATGCCCTCCGGATCATCGAGGATCACCGCATCTTCCACCATATCCAAAAGCAGAGGGCTGCCGACCTCGAGTTCCTCGGGCGTCTTGAAGACGGGAGACAGGCGCGTGTGAATTCCTCGGGCAGATAGTTGCCTCAGAAGTGTCTCCAGGGCCGGTTCCACCCGGCTACAGAACTCCTCTATTCGGGGGATGCGTCCTGCGGGCAGATCCCGACAGACGATCAGGAGGTCCACATCCGATTCCGGGCCGGCCGTCCCCCGTCCCAGGGAGCCGAAGACGGCCAGCGCAACCAGGCGATCCCCGTAGTACTGCCGGCAGGCCAGAAGGAGGGCCTCCAGCAGGGGGCGAAAAGGGGCTGGAAAGGCGGTCTTCCTACGGCTTGTAACCGACCCGTTCCCGCATTCCACAGCCTCCTCCTTATACGCCTATACGAAAACAATCGAACCGACCTGCGCCCATGGCCGCTTCCTCGCCCGGCTTGTTCCATCGGAAGCTAGAGCATCTCTTCCACCAAGCGCACCCCGGCACTGGTGCCCAGGCGACTGGCGCCGGCCACCAACATCTTCAGGGCATCGCCGACGGTGCGGATGCCCCCGGCAGCCTTCACTCCCACCTTCTCCCCCACCGTGTGGCGCATGAGCAATACGTCGTACACCGTGGCCCCGCCCGAAGCAAAACCGGTGGAGGTCTTGACGAAATCGGCTCCGGCTGTCACGGCCAGTTCGCAGGCCCGCACCTTCTCGGCATCGTCCAGCAGGGCCGTCTCGAGAATCACCTTGAGCCGGGCGTCGGCGGCATGGCAGACCTCGGCCAGGCGGGCGATTTCTTCCCGGACGGCATCCTCGTCCCCGGCCTTCAGGTCGCCGATGGAAAGCACCATATCCACCTCTTGGGCCCCATCCCGGAGGGCTTGGCGAGTTTCTTCGACCTTGGCATAGGTCGAGGTCGCGCCTAACGGAAATCCGGCCACCGTGCAGACCCGCACGGGGCTTCCCCGGATGAGTCGCACGCACAGCGGCACGTAGCGCGGGTTCACACAGACGGAGAAGAAGCGATGCCGGAGGGCCTCGCGGCAGAGCGTTTCAATCTGGGTCGGCGTGGCCTCGGGCTTGAGCAAGGTATGGTCGATCCGGCCGGCCAGGACTTCCGCCGGCCCTCCTTCCCGAAAACGGGTTGCCCAATACCCCGCCTGAGGGGACAAAAGTTCTCGGGCCCGCTCCGTACACCTGCCGGTACAGGAAACACATAGCGGGCAACCGCCGGCCCGTGCCTTTTCCTCCAGGACCGGAAGCAAATCGGCCAGGGCCAGACCCAGCAGATCTGGGGTGTCAAGGGGCATCCGTTCTTCCACCCACTTCCTCCATACCCCCGGCATCCGGGAGACGCGGTCGGGATTCCCCGTACTTTCCTCGCCGGTTATGTCCTACCACGGAATCCGCTCGCGCAGGTAGGGCAGGAGTTCCTCCACGCGTACCCGATCCTGTTCCATCGTATCCCGGTCACGCACGGTGACGGTGCGGTCCTCCAGGCTTTGAAAGTCCACGGTGATGCAGTAGGGCGTGCCGACCTCGTCCATGCGTCGGTAGAGTCGGCCGATGGCGCCGGTGTCGTCGTAGATGGTGCGCATATGGGGGCGAAGCCTCCGGGCAATCTCCCGGGCCATCTCTACCAGGGCCGGCACGTTCCGCTTCAGCGGAAAAACGGCCACCTTGATCGGGGATAGGAGGGGGTGCAGCCGCAATACCACCCGCTTTTCTCCCCGGACGATCTCTTCGTCATAGGCATCGAGGAGAAAGACCAGGACGGCCCGGTCCACCCCGCCGGAGGGCTCGATGACATAGGGGATGATATGCTGGCCGGTTTCCTCGTCATAATAGCGAAGGGGATGGCCGCTGCCTTCGCCGTGCCGGCGCAGGTCGTAATCGGTACGGTTGGCGATGCCCTCCAGTTCCTTCCACCCCAGCGGGTCGGGGAAGCGGTACTCGATGTCGTAGCAAGCGGCGGCATAGTGGGCCAGTTCTTCCGGCTCGTGCGCCCGCACCCGCAGGTTTTCCGGCCGAATGCCCAGTTCGATGTACCAGCGCAGCCGCTCCCGGATCCACTCCTGGTGGATGCGTTCTGCATCCTCCGGACGGCAAAAGTACTCCAGTTCGAATTGCTCGAACTCACGGGTGCGGAAGGTAAAGTTGCCGGTGACGATCTCGTTGCGGAAGGCCTTGCCGATCTGGGCGATGCCGAAGGGAAGTTTGGGCGTCGGCCGGGCTGTGTTGAGGACGTTTTCAAAGTTGACAAAGATCGTCTGACAGGTTTCCGGGCGCAGATAGGCCACCGAAGCCTCGTCCTCCACCGGCCCGACAAAGGTCTTGAACATCATATTGAACTGACGCGGCTCGGTCAGGTCCGTGCCGCCGCAGTTCGGGCAGCGTTTGTCCTCCAGCATATCCGGCCGGAAGCGCTGATGGCACGATTTGCACTCCACCAGGGGATCGGTAAAACTGGCGACGTGTCCGGAGACCTCCCAGATGCGCGGGGACATCAGGATAGCCCCATCAATGCCCTCGACGTCAGGGCGTTCCCAGACGATACGTCGCCACCAGGCCTGCTTGACGTTGCACTTGAGTTCCGAGCCCAGGGGGCCGTAATCCCAGGTGCTGCCGAAGCCGCCGTAGATTTCGCTGGAGGGGAAGATAAAACCGCGCCGCTTGCAGAGGCTAACGATGACATCCATCGAGGGTGCGAACATCGTAAGGCTACCTCCCAAAGGGTTCGGCCTCCTCGGCCGGCCCGATCCTCGCAGTTTTTTTACTTTTCTTCTTCCGCCCGCGGGTGGGCCTGCTCGTAGGCTTCGTGGAGTTGTTCTGTGGCCAGTTGGGTGTAGATCTGGGTTGTGGCGATGGAGGTGTGGCCCAGGAGTTCCTGGATGGAACGCAGGTCCGCCTTGCGCTGGAGGGCGTGGGTGGCAAAGGTATGGCGCAGCGTGTGGGGAGTGATATCGAGGAGGCCGATTTCCTCGGCGTACTTTTTCAGCATAAGCCAGAAGCCCTGGCGGGTCATCGGCCGGCCGCGCCGGTTGAGGAAGAGGTGCTGTTCGGCGGAGGAACGGGCCAGGTGTGGGCGACCGGTTTCCAGGTATTCCTGTACCGCCTGCACCGCTGTGGCGCTCAGAGGGATAACGCGTTCCCGGTTCTGCTTTCCGATGCAACGGACAGAGCCGGTCGCCAGATTTATGCTATCCAGCTTCAGCCCCACCAGTTCGCTGACACGCAAGCCCGTGGCATAGGCCACCTCCAGCATCGCCCGGTCACGCAGGGCAACGGCGGTATTGGAACGGGCCGGCAGTTCCAACAGTTCATCTACCTCCTCCACGGAAAGGACACGCGGCAACCGGCGGGAGGTCCGGGGCATCTCCAGCCCCTCACAGGGATCGCGCTCGATTTGCCCCTCGCGGAGCAGATAGACGAAGAAGGAGTGGAGCGCCGAAAGACGGCGGACGACGGTCGAAGGGGTGTACTTGCGTTCCTTCAGGTAGACCATAAAGGCCAGGATGTCCTCGCGGGTCACACCGGCCCATCCCCGGAAGGAGCGTTGTTCCTGCAGAAAGTTGTAGAACTGGGTCAGGTCGGTATGATAGGCAGCGAGGGTGTGAGGAGAAAAGTTCCGTTCGACCTCCAGATAATCCAGGAATTTTTCGATCTCGTTCATCGCTCTTCCTCTTCAGTGATTCGCTCGAGTCGATCGGTCCATCGGTTCAATCTATTATACCGCGAGACGGCCGTTATGTCAAAACTGCCTCCGATTGCAAACAAAAGCAGGGGCGACCCCGCGGGTTGCCCCTGCTGCAACGCCCGCCGCAGCGGGTGGAGATGACCCTATTCCAGGGGGACGGTGATCCCGGCCGGCGACCACAGCCCGCTGCTCTGGCCGGTTCGGTACCAGCCGTAACCCCGGAGAAAGGCGCTTCCGCAGCCCCGGGCGTAGAAGGAGATGATGCTGCCCAGCATACGGATATGCATATCATCCCCGGAGGCGCGGAGCGTTCCCCGCCAGCCCTCAAAGCGCACCGTGCCGTCGGGCAGGTCCACGCGGCGTCCCACACCGCGGGCCACCAGATCTTCAGCTCCGGTGACCCAGACCACCCCTACGCCGCGCCCGTGGATGGTCACTGTGCCGGCCCCGTCCAGGACGGCTTCCCCGCCCCCAAGGGCAAAGAGCCACCCGCAGCCGGTTTCCTCCTGGGCCAGGGCCGCCGGGATCAGGAGCACGACCAGGGCCATCGCCGTGAGTATTCCCACCAGGACCTTCTGCCATTTCTTCATCGCTTCACCTCCAGATACGCTTCCAGATACGCTCTTTCCACCGCCAACCGCAGCGTAGCCGGCCGGTGTGAAGGGGGCTTGAAGGGAAGGTGAAGGGACGGAACAAGTCCTGACACAGCATATCGCGCCCCTTCGGCGCGGCACTATGGTATCCGGCTGAAAAGTCCGGAGACACAGCGTATCGTGCCCCTCGGTTTTCTGCTCGAGAGATTCGGTACGAACGAACGCAAGACTCGCAGACTCCCATTTGCGCCTGCTCCCATCGTGTGCTATACTGCCGCTACACGGCCGATAGGCCGAGTTCCCGACCGGAGTCGGCGATGTGCGGCATTGTCGGATATGTGGGCCGGCAAAAGGCCCTGCCCATTCTTCTCCATAACCTGAATCTGTTGACCTACCGCGGCTACGACTCCGCCGGCGTGGCCGTGACCTGCGATAACGCCTTCTACATCCGCAAGACGGCCGGCAAGGTGAGCGACCTGGAGCACCTGATCGGGAATGACGACATCGAAGGGACCATCGGCATCGGCCATACCCGCTGGGCTACCCACGGAGAGCCTTCCGACGTAAATGCCCACCCCCACACCGATTGCAAGGGGCAGATTTCCCTGGTGCACAACGGCATCATCGAGAACTATTACGCCCTACGGGAGGAACTCGCCTCCCGGGGCCACCGCTTGACCTCCCAGACCGATACCGAAGTGCTGGCCCACCTGATCGAGGAGTATTACCAGGGCGACCTGGTGGCAGCCGTCCGTCAGGCCATGCAGCGGGTACGGGGTGCGTTGGCCATCGCCGTCATCAGCCGCGACGACGAGGACAGGATCGTTGCCGCCAAACTCGACACGCCGCCGCTCATCATCGGCCTGGGACGGGGGGAAAACTTTCTGGCCTCTGACATCCCGGCCCTCCTGCATCACACCAACAAGGTCTACATCCTGGAGGACGGTGAGATCGCCGAGATCGGGCGGGAGAACGTCCATATCTCCTCCTTCGGCGAACGACCGGCCCGTCGGACCTACGAGCGGCAGGTCACCGTCATCGAGTGGACGGCCGAGATGGCCGAACGGGGCGGCTATCCCCACTACATGCTCAAGGAGATCTACGAACAGCCGGCCACCATTTGCGATACGCTCCGTGGCCGGCTGGATGTGGAAAACCGACGGGTCCTGCTGGAGAACTTTATTTCCCCACAGCAGGTCCAAAGGGCCCGCCGGCTCACCCTGGTGGCCTGCGGAACGGCCTTTCACGCCGCCTTGGTGGGCAAATACCTCTTCGAAGGCCTCCTGCGCCTACCGGTCGAGGTGGACATCGGCTCGGAGTACCGCTACCGCCACCCTATCGTGGAGCCGGGGGACATTCTGGTGGCCATCAGCCAGTCTGGGGAGACGGCCGATACCATCGCCAGCGCTCGCCAGGCCCAGGCGGAGGGGGCGACCGTCGTAGCCATCACCAACGTTGTTGGAAGCACCATCTCCCGCCTGGCCGAGGCCACACTCTATACCCGGGCCGGCCCGGAGATCGCCGTAGCCTCAACCAAGGCCTTTGTCGGGCAACTGGTCGCCCTGTATCTCCTCCTCCTGTACTTTGCCCAGTTCCGTTTGCCCCGCCTGACGCCGGCCCTGGAGGAGATCTTTGACGAACTCCCCAGCCTCGCCGAAAAAGCCGAGCAAGTACTTCAAGATACGGTGCCGCTTCAGGAATTGGCCCGCCAGGTGAGCGCTTCCCGTGCCTGTTTCTTCATCGGCCGGCATCTGGACGAGCCGATTGCCCGTGAAGGGTCGCTCAAACTGAAGGAAATCTCCTATATCCATTCCCAGGGCTATGCCGCCGGGGAACTCAAGCACGGCACCCTGGCCCTGATGGAAGAGACGACGCCGGTCATCGCCTTGGCTACCCAGAGCAGCCTGTACGAGAAGATGCTGAGCAACATCCAGGAGGTGCTGGCCCGGCGTGCTCCGGTCATTCCCCTCATCCAGGCCGGCCAGCCGGACCTGGAGGCGCTGCGCGGCCGGCGCATCGAGATCCCCCGCACCAGCGACTACCTGGCGCCGGTGCTGGCGGTCATTCCCCTCCAACTCCTGGCCTATTATTGCGGCATCGAACGGGGTTGCGAGATCGATCAGCCACGGAATCTGGCCAAGAGCGTGACGGTGGAGTAAGGCGATGGACTTTTGGAAGTGGTTCGTCCCCGGGATGAAGATCAAGCGCTGGTTGCTCTGCCTCTTCCTGGGCATCCTCTTTCTGGCCCTGGGGGTGGCTTATATCCTGGTGCAACTCTACCGCACCGAGGAGTTCCCGGCCTGGACCTATTACGTTACCCTGCAGTTCATCCCGCGCCTGGCCCGCGGCTTCCTTTTCCTGATCGTGGGAACAGGGTTGGTCCTCCTGGCCCTGAACCGGCTGAGCCATACCCTCCTTGCCGTCCTGTCCCCCGAGCAGAAGCGTAGCCTGGCCGAGGTGGTCTACCGCCACGTCCGCAGCGAGCGGGGCAAACGGGTGGTGGTCATCGGGGGAAGTACAGGGACGGTTCTCCTCCTGCGCGCCCTGCGCCGTCAGGGGCGCGACCTGCACGTGCGTGTCATCACCACCGGCTTGGAGAGCAGCCGCATCTTTTCCCGAATGGAGGAGGAACTGCGCCTCTCCGGGGGACGAGTTCTTTTCCCCACGCGGGAAGATGTGTCCCTCTATGCCGAACTGGAGGACGGCACCTTTCTGGTGGGTATGGATGCTGTTGGGGCCGAGAAGAAGAGCGCCCCCATCCGACGGGTTTTTCTGGGGCGCAAGATCAAAGAAGCCGGCATCCTGGGCGACGGTTTCCCGGAACTGGCCCGGCAGTCCCAGGCCGGTCTGGAGCCCTCTCCCGAGGCCATCGAGGCCGTGGAACGGGCCGAATTGGTCATCCTGGGGCCGGCCAGCCTCTATACCGGCCTCCTCCCCTGCCTGACCCCGCCCCTGGTGGAGGCCCTCCGCCGCAGTCGGGCAGCCAAACTCTTCCTCTGTAACATTATGACCGAGCCAGGCCAGACCGAGGGCTACTCCCTCTCCGACCACCTGCGCGCTCTGCACGAGCACGCCGGCCTCACCCCCGATTTCGTCCTGGTCAACTCCGGCTCCATCTCCGAACGTGTCCTCTCCCGCTACCGCCAGTTGAATGCCGAGCCGATCGGATATAACCCGGAGGTGGACCGTCCCTCCTCCAGCCTCTCGATCGAAGGAAACGCCGAAACCCTCCTGGTCGAAGGAGCCATCCTCTTGCAGCGCGACCTGGTAACCGAGATCCGCGACGACATCCCGATGGTGGTGGACGGGCGGGTGGAAAAGCGCAGCATGGTGGTCATCCGCCACGACGACGAGAAACTGGCCCGGGCCATCGCTGAACTGATGGAACGGCAACTGGCCTGGGGGTACTCGGCCTGAACAACCGCCCGGCTGGCTCCGCCCCTCCTCTCCGGCGCTCTCCTCGCATCCGATCCGGTCTTTCCACATTTGCGCATCTCCTTGCTTCTGTGCTAATATAAAAATGTGCCGGTCCGGACGGTGCAGCACCGTTGTGCCCCTTATTGCAGCGATCGGCCGCTCGAAGAAATGTCCGAAACGGAAGGTCTGGCCTCGGAAGAGCGGATGGAGGCGGCCCAGGGGATCCTCTCCGGAGTGCTTTCCTTGCTGGCCGAGATGCCTTCCTTTCGTCTTCTCCTGCAGTATCTACAGGCGCCGGCCGGCTCTTTCCTCCTCGCCCCTCTTCTGGAAGCCCCCCGGCCGCTCCTGGCCGCCTTCCTCCAGGCTTACCAGGACCGGCCACTCCTCCTCCTGACCTCCGGAGCCGAAGCCGCCCAGCGCTCTTACGAAGCCATCCGCCTGTACAGCCCGACCCCAGAAGCAGTCCTCCTCTTCCCGGCGACCGACATCCGCCCTTATGAGCGGCTGGCTCCCGATGTCGGTATTGTGGCCCAGCGCCTGAGCGTGCTCGAGGTCCTGGCCCGATGGAGGGCGAGGGGTGGCCCACCTCCGCTGGTCATCGCCTCTGCACGCGCCATCCTTCAGCCCACCCGCTCCCCGGCCGACTTTGCCACCTCCTACCAGGTCATCCGCCAAGGCATGCTCCTGCCTCTGGAGGAAATGATCCGGCGCTGGGTCGAATGGGGCTACCGGCCGGCCAGGACGGTGGAGGAACCCGGCGAACTGGCCCGCCGGGGCGGCATTGTGGATGTCTACCCGCTCACCGCTCCTCTGCCGCTCCGCCTCGAATTCCTGGGCGACACCGTGGACAGCATCCGCCAGTTTGACCCTTCCTCCCAGCGCTCCCGCCGTCAGGTGGCTTCTTTCTCCATTGGCTCTCCCCTGGAGTTCCCCTGGTGGCGGCGCGAGCAGGCCTTGACCTTCCTCCGCCGACTCGTCCAAGGGGGTGGGGCAACCCTGCCCCTCCGCCCGGAGGTGCTGGTCGAACTGGAGCGCGACCTGGAACGCCTGGAGCAGGGCGTCTTCTTCGAGGGCCTCTTCCTTTATGCCCCGCTTTTCCAGGAATCGCCGGCTTCCCTCCTTCACCACTTCCCGGCCCGCTCCCTTTTCCTCCTCGACGAACCCGACCGCTTCCGAGCGACCGTGCAGGAAATCGAGGCCCAGAGCCTGGCCGTGCGCCAGGAACTCGTCCAGAGCGGGGAACTGCCGGCCGACTTCCCCTCCCCGCTTCTCCCGGTGTCGGCCCTTTTCTCCCTCTTGTCCGAACATTTCCAGGTACACCTGGCCCTTCCGGCCGAGGAAGAAGCCCTTCCCCTGGTACCGCTTCCCCATTACGGCGGCCGGCTGGAAGAAGCCCTGGCGGCCGTCAGCGAAGGGCGTGCCCGGGGCGAACGCTTCTTCATCGTCAGCCACCAGGCAGCCCGGTTGCTCGATCTCCTCCGCGAACGCGGGCTTTTCCCCCGGCCGGGTGCTCTGGAGGTCTATCCCGGCCGGCTGTTTGCCGGCGGCTGGGCCTGTCCAGAAGCCGGCCTCCGCGTCCTGACCGATACTGAACTCTTCGGCTACGTTCTTCCCCGTCGCCGTCCGCTGCTGCGCCGTCCCCGTCGGGAGGTCTTCCGTGAGGACTTCCTGGCCCAACTCCAGGTGGGCGATTACGTCGTCCACGAGGACCACGGCATCGCCCTCTACGAGGGCCTGACCCGCCTTACGCTGGCCGACGGCGTGGAGCGGGAATACCTCTACTTGCGCTACGCCGGCTCCGACCGCCTCTACGTCCCGGTGGACCAGGTGGACCGGGTGCGCCGTTACATCGGCGCGGGAGAGGCTCCGCCGGCCCTCCACCACCTGGGCAGCGGCGAATGGGAACGCACCCGCGCCCGCGTGCAGCGGGCCGTCCAGGACCTGGCCCGCGAACTCCTGGAACTGTATGCCGCCCGCGAAGTGGCTCAGGGACATGCCTTCGCTCCCGATTCACCCTGGCAGGAGGAACTGGAGGCCTCTTTCCCCTACATCGAGACGGAAGACCAGCTGCGCGCCGTCCAAGAGGTCAAACGGGATATGGAACAGCCTCGTCCGATGGATCGCCTGGTGTGCGGAGATGTGGGCTACGGCAAGACCGAAGTGGCGTTGCGTGCTGCCTTCAAAGCAGTATTGGACGGAAAGCAGGTGGCCGTGCTTGTGCCCACCACCGTACTGGCCCAACAGCACTACTGCACCTTCCGCGAACGGCTGGACTTCTTCCCGGTGGTGGTGGAGATGCTCTCCCGCTTCCGCCGGCCGGCCGAACAGAAGGAAATCCTGGCCCGACTGGCCCGGGGCGAGGTGGACATTGTGATCGGTACCCACCGCCTTCTCTCCCGCGATGTCGTCTTCAAGGACCTCGGATTGGTCATTGTGGACGAGGAGCAACGCTTCGGCGTGCGCCACAAGGAACACCTGAAGCAACTCCGGCGCGAGGTGGATGTCCTTACCCTCACCGCCACGCCTATCCCCCGCACCTTGCATATGGCCCTAACCGGCCTCCGCGACCTCAGTGTGATCGAGACGCCGCCGGAGGACCGGGTGCCGATTCGCACCTACGTGGCTCCTTATAACGAAAAGGTCATCCGCCAGGCCATCCTGCGCGAACTGGAGCGCGGTGGGCAGGTCTACTTCGTCCACAACCGGGTGCAGACGATCTATCGCGTCGCCCATCATCTGCAACAACTGGTGCCCGAAGCCCGCATCGGGGTAGCCCATGGCCAGATGCCGGAACAGGCTCTGGAGAAGGTGATGCTGAACTTTGTCTCCGGCCGCTACGATGTCCTGGTCTGTACGACCATTATCGAAAGCGGACTGGACATCCCCAATGTCAACACCATCCTCCTTGACGATGTCATTTCCCTGGGCCTGGCCCAACTTTATCAACTGCGCGGCCGGGTTGGGCGAGGGGCGGTGCGCGCCTATGCCTACCTCCTCTACCACGCCGGTCGGAAGATAGGAGAAGGGGCCCAGAAGCGCCTGCAGGCCATCCTGGAGGCGACGGACCTCGGGGCCGGCTTCCAGCTGGCCATGCGGGACCTGGAGATTCGGGGGGCTGGAAACCTCCTGGGGGCTGAGCAGAGCGGCCATATTGCCGCCGTGGGCTTTGACCTGTATACCCGGTTGCTGGCCCAAGCGGTGGAAGAACTCCAGGCAGCCGGTGGAGACGCGGAGCGGTTGGCCCGCATTCGAGAGGAGCGCCGGCAAGCCGAATGGGTCGAGCCGGCCCCGGTCACCCTGGACCTGCCCCTACCGGCCTACCTGCCTCCCGAATATGTCCCTGAACCGGAGGTACGGTTGCAGATATACCGCCGCATGGCCGGGGTGCGTACTTCCCGCGAGGTACAGGAAATTGCCCGCGAGTTGCGCGATCGCTTCGGCGAGCCGCCCGAACCGGTCCGCGCCCTCCTAGAACTCTTGCGGCTGCGGGTGCTGGCGTTGCGGGCTGGCGTGCGGGAAGTGCGTTGCGAGGACCATTGGCTTCTCCTCACCCTGGCCGAGGGGGGCCGGCCGGAACTGAACGAACTGCCGCATTGGCTGCAGGCGCGCCTGCGCCAGCGCACGCATCTGCTCTGGCTGGACCTGGAAGGCCTGGAGGAGCGCTGGCCGGAGGTCCTGCGCACCCTCCTGCTGTCTCTGGCCCGGCCGGCTCAGGACTGAGCCCCTGTACTTTTCACCGGAAAGGCCGACGATGGGCGAACCACAGGAAAAACACGGGGATCTGTTGCGCCTCTTTCTTTCCTTCCTGCTCCTTATCCTTCTCTGGGCAGCCTGGATTCTGCCTCCCTGGCTCGACGATGAGGTCCGCCGGCGCATCGAATCCACCCGTACCGTCCGCGTGGGACTGGACCCGGCCTACCCACCTTTTGAAAACGAGGTAGAAGGGCAACTGGTCGGCTATGATGTGGAACTGGCCCGGGCGCTGGGGGAACGCCTGCACCTCCAGGTCGAATTCGTGCCGATGGGCTACGACAGCCTCTACGACGCCCTGATCTCCGGCCAGATCGATGTCATCCTCTCCTCCTACCCCTATAACCCCGAACTATGCCGACACGAGCGTTGCACGCGGCCCTACTTCCAGGCCGGCCAGATGCTCATCGTGCGGGTTGGAAGCCCTATTGCCGGCCCCCGCGACCTGGCCGGGCGGAGCGTCGGGGTGGAGTGGGGCGGGCCAGGGGATGTGCTGGTGCACCGGTGGGAGCAGTCCGGGCAGATCGGCTCCCGCCAGGCCTTGATGAGCCCCCAGGAAGCGCTGGAAGCGCTGGTTGCCGGACAGGTGGATGCGGTGGTGGTGGATCGCCTCTCGGCGCTGACCTTTGCCGGCCGGGAGAAGATTTCCATCCTGGAACCGCCTCTCCAGGAAGAACCCTTTGTGGCCGTGGTCGCCAGAGCGGCTGTCTGGCTGCACCATCGCCTGGAGCAGGGCCTTTACTGGCTGGAACGGGAGGGGTTCTTGGACGAACTGGAGGAACGCTGGTGTCGTTCGCCGTGATGTCGTTGGCCCATCGAAGGAGGACAGCACCTTGGCCGAGAATGTAGCCGACCGGCGCTATGGCTGGTCGGGAATGGCGCAGAATGCCTTAATCGTGATGGCGATGACCGTCCTGAGCGGCCTGCTGGGGCTGCTGCGGGAGAGCGTCATTGCCCGTCAGTTCGGCACGGGCGACGACTATGCGGCGTACGTGGCCGCCTTCCGGTTACCCGATGTGATCTACCTGTTGGTGATTGGGGGAGCACTGGGCTCGGCCTTTATCCCCGTCTTCACGGCTTATCTGGCCCGGCGGGACGATGCCGGGGCCTGGCGACTGGCCAGCACGGTGCTCAACCTGGCCCTTCTGATGGCCGTGGTTCTGGCCGGCCTGGTCTTGCTTCTGGCACCCTACCTGGTCCGCTGGGTGATCGCCCCCGGCTACCCCGAGGTTCAGCAGACCTTGACGGTTCGTTTGACCCGGCTTCTCCTTCTTCAGCCGCTCCTCCTGGGGATAGGGGGGCTGGCCATAGCCGTCCTCAACGCCTTTCGGCGCTTCTTCCTGACCTCCCTGGCACCGATCGTCTACAACCTGAGCATCATCGCCGGGGCGGCCTTCCTGGGGCCACGCTGGGGCATTGACGGTCTGGTAGCGGGCGTGCTCATCGGGGCGGCCCTTTACCTGCCAGTGCTCTTGCCGGGGCTTTGGCTCTGCCGGGCGCGTTACATTTTTTCCTGGGACTGGCGGGAGGAGGGAGTACGCAAGGTAGGCCGGCTGCTCTTCCCACGCATCCTGGGGCAAATGGCCTTTCATGTGAACTTTGTAGCCATCACCGCCCTGGCCTCTTTTCCGGGGAGCCTGGCCGTTACTGCCATCCATTATGCCTACCGTCTGCTGGGCTTTCCGCTGACCATCCTGGGCGTGAGTCTGGGAACGGTGATCTTTCCCACCCTGGCCGCCCTGTCCAACGAGGGACGGTGGGAGGAATTCCGACGGACGCTGGCCCGGATGGTACGGGTGGTGCTCTTCCTGGCGTTGCCGGTGGCGGCGCTCCTCCTGGTGCTCCGATTTCCCCTGATCCGTTTCCTCTTTGAGCGTGGGGAGTTTGGTTCGGAGAGCACGGGGGTGACGGCGCAGGCCTTTTTCTTTTTTGCCCTAGGGCTACCGGCGGCCTGCGTCACCGAAATCTTACTGCGCGCCTTCTACGCCCTGCACGATACCCGCACTCCGGTGGCGGTGGGGATGGCGGTTGTGGCCCTCAATGTGGCCCTGGGGGCAGGACTCTTGCAGGTGATGGGCTTTGCCGGCCTGTCCCTCAGCTTCAGTTTCACCAACACGCTGGAGATGGTGGCCCTGCTGTACCTTCTGCGCCGCCGCCTGCAGCAGGTAGGGGAAAAGGCGATCCTCTGGAGTGGGCTACGCTCGCTGGCGGCGGCCTTACTTGCCGCCGGGGCTACAGCCTTTTTCCTGTGGGGAAGCGAGCGGGTCCTTCCGAGTGCCGGCGTGGCCGTCCAGGCCCTTTCCCTGAGCCTCCTGGGCGGACTGGGGGCCGGCTTCTACCTGGCTTTGACGGCGCTCCTGCGCAGCCCGGAGCCCGGCGAAGCCTGGAGCCTTTTGCGCCGGCGATTCCCCCGTAAACCCTAAGGCCCTTTACCCGGGTAACCCGATTTGACAGTCGGCCCTGCCTATGGCATAATAAAAGGCAAAGGCGACGATGGAGACGAGTAGGTGTGGGACACTGCTCAGAGAGCCCGCGAACGGTGAGAGGTGGGTGCAGGAACCACACCGAAAATCCCTCCGGAGCCGCTGACCGAACGGCCGCAGTCACCGGCCCAGTAGACTCAGCCGGGTTTGTCCTCCGTTACCTGGACACGGTGATCGCGGGTCACCGGCCGAGAGGCCCCAACCCGGGGCAAGAGGGGTGGTACCGCGGGAGGTTCTCCCGTCCCTTCGGGGACGGTTTTTTTCTTGTAGAGGAGGTCTCTATGTTCCAACCTGTTCCGACCGATGTAGATTTCGTGGCCCAGGAGCACCAGCTCCTGGCTTTCTGGAAGGAAAACCGCATCTTCCAGAAGTTGCTTGCCCTCCGCGCCGGCGGCCCCCGCTGGTCCTTCATTGACGGTCCCATCACCGCCAATAATCCGATGGGCGTCCACCATGGCTGGGGCCGGACGTACAAAGACCTCTACCATCGTTTCTGGGCGATGCAAGGCTACCAGACTCGCTACCAGAACGGCTTCGACTGCCAGGGCCTCTGGGTGGAAGTGGAGGTGGAGAAGGAACTGGGCTTTCGCTCGAAGCGGGACATCGAGGCCTATGGCATCGCCCGCTTCGTTCGGAAGTGCAAGGAGCGGGTTCTTCGCTACGCTGCCGTACAGACGGAGCAGTCCATCCGCCTGGGCTACTGGATGGACTGGAACGAACCCGATACCCTGCGTGACCTGGGGCGTCGGCTTCTGGAAAACCCGGAGGAGGTCATCACCGTCCAGGGGCCGGCCGGTCCGGTGACCGACACGGTGGAGCAAATCGTGGCCCGGCTGGGCCTGCCCGAACTGGGCGGCTCCTACTTTACCTTCTCCAACGAGAACAACTATATGATCTGGACCTTTCTCAAGCGTTGCTGGGAACGGGGTTGGCTGTACAAGGGCACCGACGTCATGCCCTGGTGTCCGCGCTGTGCTACCGGCATCAGCCAGCACGAGATCGTCACCGAGGGCTACCAGGAACGCATCCACCCCGGCGTCACCTTGCGCTTTCCCTTGCGCGGCCGGCCGGGGGAAAACCTCCTGGTCTGGACCACGACGCCCTGGACGCTCACCAGCAACGTCGCCGCAGCCGTGGGGCCGGACCTGACCTATGTCCGGGTCCGGCAGGGAGAGGAGACTTTTTACCTCTCCCGGGGCACCCTTTCCATACTTCAGGGGCCGTACGAGCTCCTGGAAGAGGTGAAAGGCACGGCCCTGGAGGGCTGGACCTATGAGGGCCCCTTTGACGAATTGCCGGCCCAGCAGGCATCCGGCGCCCCCCAGGCCCATCGCGTCATCCTCTGGAACGAAGTGGGGGAAGCGGAGGGCACGGGTATCGTCCACATTGCCCCCGGCTGTGGGGCCGAGGACTTTGCCCTGGGCCGGCAGTATGGCCTGCCGGCCATCGCCCCGCTGGACGAGGAGGGTGTCTTCCTGGGCGGTTTCGGCTTCCTCACCGGGACTCCGGTGGGGGAGAGCGCGCCGAAAATTCTGGAGAACCTCCGGGACAAGGGCCTTCTCTATCGGGTAGAGGACTATGTTCACCGCTACCCCGTCTGTTGGCGCTGCGGCACCGAACTGGTCTTCCGGCTGGTGGGCGAGTGGTTCATCTCGATGGCCGAACTGCGCCACGATATGATGGAAGTCACCCGCCAGATTCGTTGGATTCCCGAGTTCGGCCTGGAACGCGAGCTGGACTGGCTGCGCAACATGCACGACTGGATGATCAGTAAGAAGCGCTACTGGGGGCTGGCGTTGCCCATCTGGGAATGCCGGCAGTGTGGCCACTTTGAGGTCATCGGCGACGAGCACGAACTGGCCTCCCGGGCGGTGGCCGGCTGGGAGGAGTTCACCGGCCATACCCCACATCGTCCCTGGGTAGATGGGGTGCGCATCCGCTGCTCCCGGTGCGGGGCCGAGGTTTCCCGCATCCCCGACGTGGGCAACCCCTGGCTGGACGCCGGCATCGTCGGTTTCAGCACCCTCCGCTACCGCACCGACCGCGACTACTGGCGGCTGTGGTATCCGGCGGATTTCATCACCGAATCCTTCCCCGGCCAGTTCCGTAACTGGTTCTACAGCCTCCTGGCTATGGCCACCGTCCTGGAAAAGTCCCCGCCCTTCCAGGTCTGCTTCGGCTATGCCACCCTCCTGGGCGAGGACGGTCGGGAGATGCACAAGTCCTGGGGAAACATGATCGAGTTCAACGAGGCGGCCGACCGGATGGGCGTGGACGTGATGCGCTGGCTGTACTGTCGCCAGAAGCCGGAATCCGACCTCCTTTTCGGCTACGGCAAGGCCGACGAGGTGCGGCGGCAGTTTCTCTTCCCTCTCTGGAACACCTACGCCTTCCTGGTCTCGTATGCACGGGTGGACGGCTGGACACCCGGTCGGGGACGGGTCGAGACGACGGCCTTCACCCAGCTGGACCGCTGGATCCTGGCCCGCCTGAACCAGGTTGTCGCGGGAGTGACCGAGCGGCTGAACGACTATGATGCTTACGGGGCCACCCTCCTCATCGAACCTTTCATAGACGATCTGACCAACTGGTACATCCGCCGCAGCCGCCGGCGGTTCTGGAAGAGCGAGCAGGATGCTGACAAGAACGCTGCCTATACCACCCTCTACCGGGTATTGACCACCTTTTGCCGGCTACTGGCCCCCTTTGTCCCCTTTGTGACCGAGGCGATGTATCAGAACCTGGTGCGTGTGGTGGATCGGACATCCCCGGAAAGTGTCCACCATACCGACTGGCCACAGGCGGACCTCGGGGCCGTAGATGAGGCCCTGCTGGAACGGATGGCGTTGGCCCGAAGGATCTCCGCCCTGGGACATGCCGCCCGGGCCGGCCGCGGTCTGAAGGTGCGCCTGCCCCTCTCTCGGATGATGGTCCACCTGCCTTCTTCGGAAGGACTGGACGAGGAACTCCTGGCGTTGGTCCGGGATGAACTGAACGTTAAGAAAGTGGTGCGGGTGAAAGAAGAGGGCGAACTCTTCTCCTATCGGGTGTTGCCTGACAACCGGATATTGGGTCCACGCTTCGGGCCGCGTTTCCCCGCCGTGCGGGTCGCCCTGGCTTCCCAGGACCCCGTGGCTGTGGTCCGGCAGATACGCTCCGGTCTGCCGCTGCGTCTGAACGTGGAGGGCGAAGAAGTGGAACTGTCCCCGGGGGAGGTGCTGGTCCAGGAGGAACCCCAGGAGGGGCTGGCGGTGGCCTCGGAGCGGGACCTCATCGTTGCCGTGGATACGCGGATCACCCCGGAACTCCGGGCGGAGGGGCTGGCACGGGAAGTGGTCCGCCGTATCCAGAACCTGCGCAAGGAGGTGGGCTTGAACCTGGATGATCGCATCGAGACGGTCTATCGGGCCGAGGGCGAACTGGCAGAGGCGATCGCGGCCTGGCGGGAATACATTGCGGCAGAAACGCTGAGCGTGGTCTTGGAGCCGGGCGAACCGGAGCCGGGGATGTCGGTAGCGGAAGACCGGGTGGAAGGACATCTCCTGCGTCTGGGTGTGCGCCGGCGGTCGCGTCAAGTCAAATGATCATGTTCCCTCAGGATGATCGTTCCCTCAAATGATCATGCTACCAGAGGTTACGGCCTCCTTCTCGGAAATTGTATACACTTCCAGTGTCAGTAAGGGCACAGCGGCGCTGTGCTCCTTGACCGGGAGTGGCGCCGGGCAGGTCGAGGATGTGGTCCACCAAGTCGCGGGTCTCTTGCCGTAGCCGCGGGGATTGGTCTGGTCTCGTAACGATTCCGGCTGCGCCCGCCGCTCTGGGGCAATCGCCCCGGCGGCGCAGAGGCGGTCGAACGGCGTCTGGGGATGGTCGTGCCGGCGTTGCGGTCGCGCCGGCCGGCAGTGGGATGCATGTTTCTAGATGGGCAGGGCAAGATGGGTAGACCCGTGCTATAATCGGGGCAAAACAAATCACAAAGAGGAGGCCCCGATGAGCAAGAAGAAAAAG
>FWPU01004506.1_pt1 | contig 32314 bp, 32 predicted proteins | sample 2228361 | NCBI WGS metagenome assembly FWPU01 (sample SAMEA103939777, study PRJEB20133) | metagenome
TGAACCATCACAACGGTGTTCAGGCTGACAAAAGTCGAACTGATTTGCGATCATCTTGGCCTAAGTTTGTCCAAAGTAGTGGATGAACGCAATCCCCGAATGTGGTCGCAATAACGGGCGGCGGCATTACGAGCATTACGAGTAAGAGCCTATCCCAAAATCCAGCTAATCCGTTGAAAATACAGAACCAGTCAATATTTTTGGGATAGGCTCTAAGTACTGGGCCAAAGCCTCTGGCTGCACGCGCTGGCGCCCGCTGGTGCCAGTCATGCTTTGCATGGCGAATTCCCGGAATTCCGGGTTGCGCGCTAAGCAATAGCCGAACTCCGGCGGTAACGGCGGCTTGAGTCGCAGCACGATGAACTCTGTGGAGCCCCAACCCACTTGCCCCGGCGCGAGGAAGTCTACAAACGCTGTCTTCCCGTGCGTGGACGCAGGACCGCAAAGCCTGTAGACACAACCCGATCTGGCTCCGGTTCCTTCACGAAGAACATCGAACGCCGATTTGGTCACACTGTCGAGAGCACCGCATCCCCATTACGCACCAGTCTTTTGGCACGGCATGGCTCCCTCACCAACACTCGATATGTCTATGTACCTGATGTGGGAGTACGGCCAGTCGCTCCCTATCGAATCGGGATTGATATCGACTACTTCTGCAAGCCGTACCTCCCGCCACTCACTCGCCATAGCCCGACTCCTCAAGCTTCTTCAACAACTGCTCGACCGCAGGCTTGAGCGCAGGAACGTCTCTCTTTACCGCGTCCCAGACGATGTCTGTGTCGATCTCAAAATAGCCGTGAACCAGGATGTTGCGCATGCCGATAATCTTTGACCACGGGATGTCCGGGGCAAGGGCGCGGACCTCGTCGGGCAGAGCGCGGGCCGCCTCGCCGATAATCTGCAAATGCCTGAGGAACCACACCTGCAGCATTTCGTCCCGCTCGAAAGCTGCTTTGTCTCGATCCTGGTAACGCTCAATCGCGGCAATGGCTGCCAGGATGTCCCTTACCCGTTCCTTTGGATCTCTCATACCGGCACCGCTTCTCGAAGCACACGATCTCGGATACGGGCTTTGAGGCCACGCTCAGTGACCACGTCCACCCGCCGGCCAAGCAACTGCTCCAGCTCGTATTGGAGGCCTCCGAGGTCCAAGAGGCTCCTCCCCGGCTCCAGTTCCACCAGGAAATCCAGGTCGCTGGCCTCGTCCGCCTCGCCACGAGCCACGGAACCGAAGACCCGAACATTATGCGCGCCGTACTTGGCGCACACGCGCAGGATTTCTTCGCGCTTCTCTTTCAGTAGTTGCTCAACGGTCATACCCCAGCTCCTTCAAGTTCTTCCAGATCGCCTCCTCAAGCCGTCGCGCCTCGGCCTGCTGCTTGTGGAGCTCGGCCATGAGCCGCTGGATCTTCTCCTCGAACGGCTCGTCGTCCCCGTCCTGCACCGCCGCCCCCACGTAGCGACCAGGGGTGAGGATGTAGCCGTGCTTGCAGATCTCCTCAATCGTCGCGCTCTTCGAGAAGCCGGGATGTCCTCGTACTTGCCGGCGTCGGGTTCGCCACGCCAGGCGTGGTAGGTGCAGGCGATCCTTTGGATCTCCTCCTCGGTGAGCTCACGATGCACGCGGTCCACCATGCGCCCCATCCTGCGGGCGTCAATGAAAAGCACCTGCCCGCGCCGGTCGCGCAGCGGCTTCCGCTGGCCGGCGGGAGGGCGGCCGCTCTTGTCGCGCGCCAGGAACCAGAGGCAGGCCGGAATCTGGGTTGAATAGAACAGTTGCCCGGGCAAGGCGATCATGCAGTCCACCAGGTCCGCTTCAATGATGTTCTTGCGAATCTCGCCCTCACCCGACTGGTTCGACGACATGGAGCCGTTGGCCAGCACAAAGCCCGCATAGCCCGTGGGCGCCAGATGATGGATGATGTGCCGCACCCAGGCGAAGTTGGCGTTGCGCACCGGAGGCACCCAAAAGACATTATCGGCCCGGTACTCGTCTGGATCCTCAGGGTCGGCTCCTTGCTCGCGTTCGGCTTCCAGCCGTGCGCGCTGCTCCTCAAAGGCGTCGGAGATGTACTTGAGGAAGATCAACCCCAGGACAACGTGCTTGTACTCGGCAGCATCCATCGAGCCGCGCAGAGCATTAGCTGCAGCCCATAGTTGCTGCTCGAAGCCGAGGTTGGCAGCCGTGTTGTTCATCTCGCGCGTTGTCGCCTTCCTCTTCGCTCTCGGCAATTTGCCGCCTCCTTTTCTACATAGAATCTTTTTCAACCTCACCACCCCCGCATCAGGCGCAGCCATTCCTCGCGACTCCCGACGCGCAGGTAGTAGTTCGTTTTCTTCTCCTCGCCGATCGTGCTCCAGGGCTTATCGGCGTAATCGTGTCCTGGGTAGAGGATGGTATCGTCCGGCAATTTAGCGAGCTTCTGCGTCAGGCTCTCGTACATCTTCTCCGGGTCGCTGCCCGGCAGATCGACGCGACCGCAACCTCGAATGAAAAGGGTGTCGCCCGAGACCAGCTTATCGTCTACCAGAAAACATTGGCTGCCAGGGGTATGGCCCGGCGTATGAATCAATTGAATTTTCAGCGAGCCGAGTTCCAGCACATCTCCGCTCTCGTGGCGCACCAGGTCCGATTCCGAAAGGCCCGTGATCTTCTTCAGCCCCTCCGCCTCTTCCTTGTTGACGTGGACCCTCACGGGCAGGAGTTCGAGCAGCCGCGCTAATCCCTGAATGTTGTATCCGAAAAGGGATCCGCCCACGTGGTCCGGATGGTAATGCGTGGCCAGCGCGCCCACCACCTTCATATCGTCCTGCTCGGCGGTCCTGACCAGGCCATCGACATCCCAGGCCGGGTCCACGATCAGGCACTCCCGCGTCTCCTTGTCGCCGATCAGGTAGACGAAGTTGACCATTTGCGCGGCAATCGGGTTGACGCGAGCGAAGTCGCGCCCGGCCAGCAATTGGCGAAAATATATTCTCTCGCTCATACAAATTATTTTAACCACAGAGGACGCGGAGAGTCATTTAGAAAACTTTCCTAAAATCGTTCGTAGTGAGGGCTTTAGCCCTTTTTCAACGCGCTGAAGCGCGCACTACGAACGGCTGAGCTTGGTGCGGAAGTAATCGATGGTGGCGCGCAGGCCGTCCTCCAGCCGCGTGCGCGGCTGCCAACCTAGCTTCTCGCGGGCCAGGGTGATGTCCGGGCAGCGGCGTACCGGGTCATCCGTGGGAAGCGGCTTGAAGATGATCTTTGATTTCGAGCCGGTGAGCGACAGGACCTTTTCAGCCAGCTCGATGATCTTGTATTCCTCCGGGTTGCCGAGGTTCACCGGTCCGATGAAGCCCTCGCAGCTCATCATTCGCACCAGCCCTTCCACCATGTCGTCGATGTAGCAGAAGGAGCGGGTCTGGGTCCCATCGCCGTAGACCGTGATGTCCTGGCCGGTAAGCGCTTGGACGATGAAGTTGGAGATCACCCTCCCGTCATCGATGGCCATCCTGCTGCCATAAGTATTGAAGATCCTGACTATCCTGATATCGACATTGTTCTGGCGGTGATAATCCATGGCCAGGGTCTCGGCGACGCGCTTCCCCTCGTCATAGCAAGAACGCGGGCCGATTGGGTTGACGTTGCCCCAGTAGTCTTCACGCTGCGGATGGACTTTCGGATCGCCGTAAACTTCGGAGGTCGAGGCCTGAAGGATGCGGGCCTTGACCCGCTTGGCCAGCCCGAGCATGTGCACCATGCCGATGGTATTGGTTTTAATGGTTTTGATGGCATTGTACTGATAGTGGACGGGAGAGGCGGGCGAGGCGAGGTTGTAGATCTGGTCAACTTCGAGATAAATGGGGTTGACGATATCGTGTCGTATCAGCTCGAAATAAGGGTTTGAGATGAGGTGCCGCACGTTATCCTTCGATCCGGTGAAGAAATTGTCCAGGCAGATCACCTCGTGGCCATCCACGAGCAGGCGCTCGCAAAGGTGGGAGCCGATGAAACCGGCTCCGCCGGTGACCAGGATCCGCTTCATAATTTCCCCTATTTAGCCGCCACTTCCATTTTAGCCGCGGCCCTGCCGATCGAGAAATATTCGAAGCCGAGCGAGCGCATCTTGGCGGGATCGAAGAGATTGCGGCCGTCGAAGATCACGGGTCGGCGGAGCAATTGTCTCATTCGCTCCAGGTCCGGCTCGCGGAACTGGTTCCACTCTGTGATTATGATCAGGGCATCAGCTCCGACCAGCGCCTCGTAGCTCGAGCGGGCATAGCTGATGCGCCGGCCGAAAATGCAGCGGGCGGCCCCGTTGGCCTCGGGGTCATGGGCGCGCACCCTTGCTCCGGCAGCCAGCAGCCCCTCGATGATGCTTATCGAGGGGGCCTCGCGCATATCGCTGGTGCGCGGCTTGAAGGAGAGCCCCCAGATGGCGAACTTGAGCCCGTTCAGGCGGCCGTCGAAGTACTTGAGCACCTTCTCGAGGAAGCGCCGCCGCTGGCTGCGGTTGACCGTATCGACCGCCTCGAGCATGGGCATCTCGCAGCTATGCTTCCGCCCCATGGCCATGATGGCGCGCACGTCTTTGGGCAGACACGAGCCGCCGTACCCCACGCCGGCGAAGAGAAACGCCGGTCCGATCCTGCGGTCGGTCCCCAAAACGCGCCGCACCGATTCGATGTCGGCGCCGACCAGCTCGCAGAGGTTGGCCAGCTCGTTCATGAGCGAGATGCGGGCGGCGAGCATGGCGTTCGAGGCATATTTAGCCATCTCGGCCGATTCCGGGCTCAGGACCAGGATCGGCGCGCCGGTGCGGGTAAAGGGAGCATATAGCTCCGAGAGGACGCGGGCGGCGCGCTCGCTCTCTGTGCCGATCACCACGCGGTCCGGACGCATGAAGTCATCGACCGCCGCCCCCTCCTTCATGAACTCCGGATTAGAGGCGAAATCGACCCGGTGCTTGCTCTGCGCGCGCACGACCTCGGCTATCGTGCGCAGCGAACCGACGGGAACGGTGCTTTTGCAGACGATAATTTTGTAGCCGTTAATAGAGCGGCCTATCTGTCTGGCTGCGGCCAGGACATGGCTCAGGTCGGCCGAGCCGTCTTCTTTCTGCGGCGTGCCGACGGCGATGAAAATAATCTCGCTCTGGCGTACGGCCGAGCTTATATCTGTGGTGAAGCGGAGCCTACCTTCGGAGAGGTTCCGGCGCACCAACTCCTCAAGCCCCGGCTCGTAAAAGGGGACGCGTCCCCTCTTCAGGGCCGCCAAGCGTTCGCTGTCGATATCGACGCATATGACCTGATTACCGCTCTCGGCGAAGCAGGTGCCGGCGACCAGGCCAACGTAACCTGTTCCGATAACAGAAAGTTTCATATCCCCATACTAGTTTGAGGCGAGAAGAATTGTCAAGCGTTTTTTCGCTGTAAATCCTTTTATTTCTGCTGCTTAGAAGGCATTTACCGACAGGAGCTTAGATAGTATAATTATAAACGTGCGTCACGCCGCTGGCCGCAAAATGCACGGCACAACCATTCTGCTGGTGCGCCGCAACGGGCGCGTCGCCATGGCGGGCGACGGCCAGGTGACAATCGGAGACACCATAATCAAGCAAGGGGCGCGCAAAATAAGGCGGCTCTACAACGACCGGATCCTGGCCGGTTTCGCCGGCACCACCGCCGATGCCTTCGCCCTCTTTTCGCGCTTCGAGGCCAAGCTCGAGCAGGCGCGCGGCAACCTGAGCCGGGCGGCCGTGGAGCTGGCCAAGGAGTGGCGCACGGATAAAGTGCTGCGCCATCTCGAAGCCCTGATGATAGTGGCAGACGAGAAGCACTCGTTCCTGATCTCAGGCACGGGCGATCTGATCGAACCGGACGATGGGATAACGGCGATAGGCTCGGGCGGGGCCTATGCGCTGGCCGCAGCGCGCGCCCTGGCGCGCCACACCAAGATGACCGCCCGCGAGATAGCGCTCGAAGCCCTGCGCATAGCGGGTGAGATTTGTATATATACCAATAGCGAGATTACGCTGGAGGAGCTTTAGCCTCAGGCCTACGATTTATCCTGGGGGCGGAGCACAAGAGACCGAATATGCTTTACAGCATGCTTGGAGCAGCCGAGGGGCAACAGCCTAAACTCGATGAACTGACGCCACGACAGATAGTGGCCGAGCTGGACAAATATATCGTCGGACAGACGGAAGCCAAGCGGGCCGTGGCCATCGCCCTGCGCAACCGCATACGCCGTCAGAGGCTGGCGCCGGAAATCGCCGAAGAGGTGGCGCCCAAGAACATCCTGATGATCGGGCCGACCGGAGTCGGCAAGACGGAAATCGCGCGCCGGCTGGCGCGCCTGGCCAATTCACCCTTCCTCAAGGTCGAAGCTACTAAATTCACCGAAGTGGGATACGTCGGGCGCGACGTCGAGTCGATGGTGCGCGACCTGGTCGAGATTGCCGTCGATATGGTGCGCATGGAGAAGCTGGATGAGGTCGCCGGTAAAGCCGAAATAAACGCGGAGGAGCGCCTGCTCGATATTCTGCTGCCCCGGCACGGGGCGCGCGGCGACGGAGAGCAGGAGCAGATGCAGCGCACGCGCGAGAAGCTGCGCGAGCAGTTGCGCCAGGGCAAGCTCGACAGCCGGATGGTCGAACTCGAAGTGCGCGAGCGCCTCGGCCCGGTCTCCTTCCAGCTCATCGACGGCGGCAATGTCCTGGAGGAGATCGACCTCAACATCCGAGACATGATGTCCAACCTGATGGGCGCCCGCCCCAAGAAGCGAAAGATGCGCGTGGACGAGGCTATAGATTATCTGATCTCCGAAGAGGAGCAGAAGCTCATTGACATGGACCAGGTGGCGCGCATTGCCATAGAGCGCGTCGAGCAGTCGGGCATCATATTCCTGGATGAAATCGATAAAATCGCCGGCCGCGAGTCGGGCCACGGCCCCGACGTCAGCCGCGAGGGGGTGCAGCGCGACCTGCTGCCGATAATCGAGGGGACCACGGTTAACACCCGCTACGGCATGATCCGCACCGACCACATCCTGTTCGTAGCCGCCGGCGCCTTCCACGTCTCGAAGCCTTCGGACCTGATACCCGAGCTTCAAGGCCGCTTCCCGATACGAGTGGAATTGAAGCCGCTATCCGAAGACGACTTCATCAAAATCCTGACCGAGCCTAAAAACGCACTGGTTAAGCAGTACACGGCGCTGCTTGAAACCGAGGGGGTCAAGCTCTCCTTCACCGACGACGCCGTTGTCGAGATCGCGCGATTTGCCGCTGCGGTCAACGAGAGCACCGAGAACATAGGAGCCAGGCGTCTGCATACCATCATGGAGGCGTTGCTCGAAGAGATCTCCTTCGAGGCCCCCGACCTCAGGCGCAAGAAGATCGTGGTGGACGCCGAGTACGTGCGCAAGATGCTTGCCGATATTGTCAAGGACCAGGATCTGAGCCGTTACATCCTGTAGCCGGGCCGGAGGCTTCTACTTCGTGAGTCGTAAGCAATCGATCGCCAGCCGAGGGGGGATCTCAGTTTCGACTTCCGATTCGCGGCCCACGGCCCGTTGCCTCTCAGCCCGGCGGCTCCCCGTCCCTTCTCTTTTGTCCCTAGTCGCCCTTCTCCTCGGAGCCTGCGCCCGCATCGCCGACCCGCTGCCGCCGGTGCGGCGCCTGCCGCAGCCGACCGACGAGCTGGCCGCGCGCCAGTTCGGCTCAGACATCCTGCTGGTCTGGCCGCCGCCCTCGGTTAATACCGACGGCTCGCCGGTTGCTTTGGGCCGCATCGACGTCTACCGCACCGCCGAGCGGCAGAGCTTTGCGGCGCCGCCGGCAAACGCCGAGGACTTCGCCGCGCGCGCCTCTCGAGTCGCCTCGATACCGGCAGCCGATATCGCACGATATACGGTCGAGGGCAAAATCCACTGGCGCGATAGCCCGGCTTTCCTCGACCGCTCGCTGATTTTTCGGCGCAGCTTTCGCTACGCGGTAAAGTTCGTAAATCCCAAGGGACAGGATGCCGGGTTCTCGAATATCGTCTGGATCTCGCCGGTAGCCATACCCGGCCCGCCCGTCCCCATCGTCTCCTGGAGCCAGGAGGCGATAGAGCTGCGCTGGAGCCCTCCCGAAAGCAACCTGGACGGCTCGCGCCCGCCTAAGATCCTGGGCTATAACGTCTACAAGGGACCGGGAGGCGGGAAATTAAGCGATGCTCCGATCAACCGGCAGATCATCACCGACACCCATTTCCTGGACCGGGACTTCGAGTTCGAGAAAAGCTACTCTTATGCCGTAAGCGTGGTCAGCCTGCTCGAGCCACATTATGCTGAAAGCGACAAATCGGTCCCGGTTGCTGTAACCCCTGTAGATAAATTTCCCCCCGCGCCGCCCGAGCCCGTGGCCTTTCCCGAGGCGGGAGCCATAGTGCTGGTCTGGTCGCCCGGCCCCGAGCTTGATATCGCCGGTTATAATATCTATCGCGCCGAATCGGCGGGCGGCCCTTATCGCAGGGTCAATCCTGAACTGGTGGTGGCGCCGAGCTACCGCGATGTCGATCTCGAGCCGGGGCGCCGCTATTTTTACGTAGTAAGGGCCGTGGATAACAAAGGCAACGAGAGCGGCAATTCCATCGAGGTCTCTGAGACCGCTCGGTGAAGGGAGGAGCTAGAAGCTAGGAGTTAGGAGCTAGAATATTGATCTTGAGAAAGCTGTCGGGGTGGTTGTGCAGCAATGGGTGAAATGTGAAGAGCAGAGGGAGTCTCTTGCCCCTTGCGTTTTTCCCCTCACCACACATGCATTTATTTCTAGCTCCTAGCTTCCAGCTCCTGGCTTCTTGAAGATATGGACGAGAGCTTATCCGCAGCCCCGGGGCTCAGCGCCTTAAAGGAGAGCGCGCTTTACAACAAAGACCTGGCGCCGGTGGGGCGGGAGCGCCGCACCTGGGGGACTTACAACTACGCGGCGCTCTGGGTGAGCATGTCCGTGTGCATCCCCACATATATGCTCGGCTCCGGGCTGATCGCCGCCGGCATGAACTGGTGGCAGGCCATTCTGACGATCATGCTCGGCAACCTCATCGTCCTCGTACCGATGGTCCTCAACGCCCATGCCGGCACTAAGTTCGGGATCCCCTTCCCGGTGCTGGCGCGCGCCTCGTTCGGCACGCTTGGATCGAACATCCCCGCGATCCTGCGCGCGCTGGTGGCCTGCGGCTGGTTTGGCATTCAGACCTGGATCGGCGGGAGCGCGATCAACGTGCTCATGGCCAATATCTTCCCCGGCTGGGCACAATTCTCCATAGGGATTTGGGTGAGCTTCTTCGCTTTCTGGCTGATCAACATCATCGTGATCCTGCTCGGCATCGAAACGATAAAATTTCTGGAGGCGCTCAACGCCCCTTTTATGCTCGGCGTCGGCTTGGCCCTTTTAGCCTGGGCGCTATGGGAGGCGGGCGGGCTCGGCCCTATTTTAGCGCAGCCGAGCAGGTTCGCCACGGCGGGCGAGTTTTTCGCGATATTCGTCCCCTCGCTCACGGCCATGGTGGGGTTCTGGGCCACGGTCGCGCTCAACATCCCCGACTTCACCCGCTATGCCAAGGGCCAGCGCGAACAGATGCTTGGGCAGGCATTAGGTCTGCCCACCACCATGACCCTTTATTCGTTCATCGGCGTCGCGGTGACCTCGGCCTCGGCCATCATCTTCGGCCAGGCGATCTGGGACCCGGTGGCCCTGATCAGCAAATTCCGGAACCGCTTCGCGGTCTTTGTGGCGTTGATCGCGTTGACCTCGGCCACGCTTAACACCAACGTTGCGGCAAATGTGGTTTCGCCTTCCAATGATTTCTCCAACCTCTACCCGAAGAAAATCAGCTTCAAGATGGGCGGCATTATAACGGGGATCATCGGCATCCTGATGATGCCCTGGAAGCTGCTCGCCGACCAGAGCGCCTATATTTACGGATGGCTCGTCGGCTACTCAGGCTTTTTAGGGCCGATCGCCGGCATTATGATCTGCGATTATTATTTGATCCGCCGGCGCCACCTGGAGGTGTACGATTTATACGTCAGGGCGGGAAGATACGAATATTCGCGCGGCTTCAACAAAAAGGCGATCGTCGCCCTGGCCTTCGGCGTCGGCGTTGCTCTGATCGGTTTGGTTGTAGAGCCGCTGCGCTTCCTCTACGATTACGCCTGGTTCGTCGGCTTCGCCGCCGCCTTCTTGCTTTACTACCTGATCATGGAAAAACCGCAACTCAAATATCGGGAAGCTTGAAGGCGAGTTAATTGGTAAGCGTTCAGCGTCAGCCTTCAGCAAAAACCGACCGCTGACGGCTGAAAGCTTACGGGATTGCACCGGCAAGGAGCAGGCCTTCTTTGAGGGCCGTGTGAGGAACGCTGCCTGGCTCCGCTTTTAGCTTTTGAAATTCCTCAATGGTATAGGGGAAGAGATCGACGCCGACGCCGACCCTGCTCGGCAAAAGGCCAGGGATACGCTCGTGAAACAGAAGATCAGATTTAAATACCCTGGCGTTCACAAAAACCAATCACCTCCTCGGCGGCTATCACTGCCTCTTTCGCTTCCTTTTCCGTGTAATAGCGGTAGGGCGCCCCTGAAGGATAGGCGTTGGGACATCTCGGAGGTATATAGTACTTGTCCAGTATTTTCGCTGCTTCCAAGAGACCAATCGGCACTTGTATGTTCGAGGGCAACTGTTCCATTAGCCCTAGAACCGAGTGTCCCCACGCTATCTGGCCAAGCCTCGCGTGCAACGCTTTAACAGCTTTTTCCGCCGCCTGCTGGGCTGCGAAACAGGCCCATTCGTAATCGCCCAGGTCGATGCTCTTCCTCGCGTGTTCCAGATCACGTTTCGCTTGTTCGAGCCAGTCCTTCGCTCGATTCATCAATCTATCCTCTACCGCTCACCATACCTTTTCCTAACAGATAAGTCCATTTAGATTTTACTTGATCGCAGGCTTTCATACCAGATAACTGCACAGAATAAATGGACGGAACCATGGGACGCAGAGGGTTGTAGTGAATTTAGCCCGGCGATTTATCGCTGGGTGGAGGGTAAAATAAACATGGCCAGTCCCGTAGGGACGAATGAATTTTCAGCCGCCCCTCCGGGACCATCATCTGCGGTTTCATTCCCGTTTAAGCCGGTCAGACTATTCTCACATCGACCCTGGTGTACGAGGTGTGCCGCGATGACCTCGTTTCAATCCCGTTTAAGCCGGTCAGACTATTCTCACCGGGGCCGCCGCCACCGGCTCACGCCCCAGGAGTGGGGGTTTCAATCCCGTTTAAGCCGGTCAGACTATTCTCACTTCGTGGGCCCCTACCACATCCGATGCACCTCCTGCAAGGAGTTTCAATCCCGTTTAAGCCGGTCAGACTATTCTCACCTTTGAGCCGCCTTTGAGCACGGCGCCTCCCGGCCGTCTGGTTTCAATCCCGTTTAAGCCGGTCAGGCAATTCTCACGGCATATGCTGGTGTTTTATGCACCGGCGGACGGCCTCCCGTTTCAATCCCGTTTAAGCCGGTCAGACTATTCTCACGGCCCTATGCCCGTAAGACCTGAACCCCGAGGGGCAGGCAGTTTCAATCCCGTTTAAGCCGGTCAGACTATTCTCACTTAAGAAGCGGGCGGCCGAGCTGTGGCCGGATGATGAGGTTTCAATCCCGTTTAAGCCGGTCAGACTATTCTCACACGAGCTGCTCCGCCAGGCCAGCCTGCCGCGTCCGGAGCCGTTTCAATCCCGTTTAAGCCGGTCAGACTATTCTCACTTAAAAAGTGAGGTGAAAATATGACGTTTTGGGAAGGTTTCAATCCCGTTTAAGCCGGTCAGACTATTCTCACGGTAAAAAAACCAAAGGCACATGTCCCGGAATGCTTCCATGTTTCAATCCCGTTTAAGCCGGTCAGACCATTCTCACACCATCCTCCCCCCACCAGACCGGAATCGGAACCGCGTTTCAATCCCGTTTAAGCCGGTCAGACCATTCTCACCCCCCACCCTGTATCTTGCTGCAACCTCGATGCTTAGCATATGCAAGCCGATAATCTCACTTTTTAACCCCTTTGTCAAGAGATTTTTCCAGGCAAAATCAGAGGCTAGAACCAGAGCCCTAAACCTCAACCAACTCATTTTCTTATACTTAGCACATTTACCCAAGCTGCCGCTAATCCACCCCCCTTTTGCCCCACTTTGACCATTAGCGGCTGGCCGGTGAAAAGGAACCCCTGACCATAACCCACAGGTAATTAACAACTTAGAGATAAAGAGCATCTCTTCCCTAAACCAAAAAGAACCTCTTTTCGCCCGACTCCTCGGTTTTCCCCAGAGCAACTCTTCTCGTCAAGCACCCTTCACAGACCATATATACTCTGATGCTATCCTCCCTCCGGTCAATTAGACCATCGAGCTGGCCGATCAGGGCTCGCAAAGTTTCATTGTTAATATTGCACTCGAAAACGCTATACTGAACCCGCGCACCATAGTCTTTTAGCAGATCAGCAATCTTATTTCTGCGGCCATCTTCTACTATGTCGTATGATATGACCACATGCATTGCTCAATCTATCTCCCATTGCAAAAAGGGATCATACTCCTGGTTATTTAACACCGCCTTTTCTATTTTCTCAACTTGAATTTTAAAGAGATCACGAAAGCTCTTCTTATCATCGCCGCGGGGTTTATCCAGGTGTTCTTCGTAAAAAGTCAAATAACGCCTGAAGGCTTCCCTTTTGAGGGAATAGGCTCCATCTTCGGCCTGAGAAAAATCATCGTGTTTGAAACTACCCTTGTTTAGTAGAGTCAGTGTCAGGCCATCAACGACCGGATGGCGGAACTCTTCGACCAAATCCAGCGGGAGCGACTGCCTGCCGTATCTGAAACCGTGTAAGAACCCTATAAGTGGATCGAAGCCTGCGGACTCCAGCAAGGCAGCAATCTCATTGGTTATCATAACATAGCCGAGGCTCAGCAAAGCATTGACCGGATCGAGAGGCGGACGGCGAGTCCTCTTCTCAAACGAGAAATCTTTTCTAATCATTCGGCCGAAGCATCGATAATAAGCCCCGGTGCTGGCGCCCTCGAGCCCCATGAGCGACGATATGTTTTTCTTCTGCGGAAGATCTTTCAACACCTCGGAGATGATTTCTATTTCTTTAGAAAAACCAGCTTCCTCCGGATGGTTCCTTTGATAGCGATAGATCAACGTCCTTTGATTTTTCGCTTTAGCCTCGATGATCCTCTTGGCAATCCTCAGTTTGAAGGCTTCATCCTTCGCACGATCGTGCTGCGCCAGCCGCAAAAACACGTTTTTAGATTCCGTCGAGACGAGGCGGCCTTTAAGCCTGCCGCCGAAAGATAGAAAGCTTACGTCGATACCGTTATCGAGCAGGAAGCCGATCGCCTGGGTACTGATCTGTATCGAGCCAAATATCATGATGCGATCGACTTGAAACAAAGGAACCTCAAGAAGCGTAGTCCCTTCCTTCTCGACTATGAGCCTCTTGGAGGCCTTTCTCAATCTTGCTCCTTGCTCAGTCAAATAAAGCGTGGCCATAGAATAAACATTCAGCCATCAGCAGTCAACCTTCAGCTTCTTAAGAAGGCCTAGCTGGCTTCCGTTTGATTCGGATCGCTTATTTTGCAGAGCCGCCTGACTGCTGAAAGCCGATCGCTTATAAATCAATTATCCATTCGGTTTTATCTTTACCCTTGCGCCTTGTTAAAGTGCCGTATTCGGTCTCCATGCGGTCTGTTCCCGCGCGGTCGAAAATTTCAGCCATCTCGGCCTCGATCCTCTGCAGGCTTTTTTCAATGCCGCGCAATTGCCTCTTTATCTCTATGTATTTCTTTAACTTTGCGTCAAGCTCTCCCTTATCTTTTCTTATTGGCTCCTTTGCTGCTTGCAGTTCGCTTACCGCAGAGACTTCTGCTGCCCCGAGCGTCTGAGCCGGCTGCGCTTCCTTTTCTGCCTCTTCTTTAGCTACCTGTTTCGGGGGCCAGATTTTCGGGGTCCGTTTGAAAGCATGTAGTATAGGTGACGGATAACCCCCTTTGGGCAACTTGAAGTTGCAATCGCATCTGTTATTAACCCCCAGATCTTCATGTCTTTCCTTAACCTTAGGGCAGCTTATAGGGTTCGGCTTCATCTTTCGGATATAGCTTTCCGTGACGTCATAATCATAGTTGATCGTGTAGCCGATGACCTTATGTAAATATCTCTTCCCCTCTTCGCCCAAGTGTCCGAGCGTGTAGAGCAGGGTAAGCCGCTCTTGATGATTAAGATAATGCGTGTTTTTAGCCTTTTCGACAAGCGCTCTGACGATAGCGCAGCCTTCCAATAGGTTCCCAACCAGGGATGTCTGCCCCTCTGTTTCTCCCCTTGTAATCCCGGACGCTGAGCCGTAAGTTAAAATGATCATCTCGATCTCCTCTTTAGCGTTCCGGCGAATCTGCTCCAGCACTGCCGCCTGGTCGTTTATTTTTTCGCCTCGGGCGTCGAGGAAGAAGCATCGGCGGTTCGATCGCTTATGGACTCCCAGCGGCAGTTTAACCAGCGGCCCAAAGGCTTTTTCCCGAAGCTTGTCGCAGTTGGGGAAAACCTCCCAATGTATGGCTGGGGAGGGCTGCCCGGCCCTCTGGCAGATAAGTTTCAGGAACATCCTGGCCAACTTGGGTCGAATCGGCGTTGAGAAGAAAAACCATAGATGACGGCCCTTATATCCGCTATCTTCAACTACGGTATGTACACCAAGGCTCTGGCACACCGAGAAGATCCTCTCGACGTCGCTCTGGACCGAACGGTGCAATTCTGCGATCCTATCTTTCTGCTTAGCATATTCCAGCAAGGCCTTGTTGTCGATGTCGATATCGATCACGCCGAGGTTCACAAATCCATCCTCGTTTATCAAATAAATGCCCAGAGTTTCCTCGCCGGAAACGTGCTTTCTTAAATCCTCGGTCTCCATGGGTCTATTTACCAGGTTGAATCCGCGTCGCCCCTTTTCGTCCACCCACTGGCGGGCAAACGCGCCGCGCTTTCCGCGAAAGAGCGATAGAAAAAGCATCAGGTGCTGGTCTGAAAGCTCAAGCTTTTCGGGTTCGGCAGGGAGAAAGATCTCTTCCGGTTTGCCCTCGCTGGGCGGGGCTGGCCCTGTCCTCACTTTCTCGGGTTCCAATTCCAAGGCTTTCTGATGGGCCTCTTTGGCCAATCCGTATTCGCCAACCTCAGCGTAACAGAAGGCGAGGTCGCGATAAGCCTGGGCGTAGTTCGGGTTGGCACGAATTATCTTCTTTAGCCTCTCGATGGATTTATAAATATCCTCATCGGCGACTTCGGCGCGCTTTAATGCCTCTTTTGCCTCGAAGTGTTCGGGCTTGAGGCTTAAAGCTATAGAGAACTCCTCTAACGCTTCATCGACCCGGCCTAAAGTTTGCAGCAGCTTTCCCAGCCTATAGTGTGCGTCAGGGTCTTTAGCGGCTTCGGCGAAGGTCCTGCGTATGGCGAGGAGCTTCCTGGCGTTCTCCTCATCCTGCATTTCCAGGCTTATCTCGATCAGCGCGATTAGGGTCGCGGCACCATCTATCGCGATTCCCCGGCAGCTTCGGAAATATGCGCCCCAACCCCGTATGATTTGTTTTAGCTCTTCCACCCGCTCATTCAAGCCCTTCCGCTTGTGGGCCTCGATCGTCTGCCTAAGCTTGCTGTTTATTGCATCTATGGCTTTTCCGCTCGCGCCCTTGCCTTTATCATCAATATAGTAACCAAGGAAGACAAATCCCTCCTTGACGTTTATGATCTTAGTTTTCTTTTCGTTGACTTTAAGCTTGAGCGCCTCCAGGATGTTATAAACATCAACGATCGCCCTTGCTATCTTTTCTTGAGATCGCTCCAGGATTACAAAATCGTCCGCATACCTGACCAGACTATAGCCCTCCTTTACCACCTGCTCGTCGAAGCGGTGAAGGAAGATGTTTGCCAGCAGCGGCGACACGACGTTTCCTTGGGTTATGCCCAGATATTCCGCGCGAAGCCGCATGCCCTCGAAGACGCCAGCCTTGAGGAATTTCCTGATCAATCTGATAATTTTATCCTCCGAGATCTTCTCGCTGACAAACCTAAGCAGGAGTTCGTTGTCTATCGAATCGAAGAAACTTTCGATGTCGCTGTCGAGCAACCAATGGTGGCCGTTTCTAATCAGCTCCTCTACCTTTTTAATGGCATCGAATGCGGATCTTCCCGGGCGATAAGCGAAGCTGCAATCGAGTAATCACGGTCGTGAGGCCTGGCTCTCGCAGGAAGCGAAACGTGAAGATATTCACGCCCCCTTCGAAAATGAAAAGGAGAAATAGGATAAGAATCGCCGTTTTCCCATAGCGGCGGGGCGGCTCGGGCGCAACGTCTTTGCCGAATTGTTGTCTGTGTGTTTTTAATGTATTCTCAAAGCGCTGAAATGATGTCTTGAGTTCCGGAACCATGGTCCTGAGTTCCTTCAGCGTTTCGCCCTCTTTTCTTCGCCATTCTTCAACCGCATTATTTATATCTCCGGCAGCGGCCTCTGCTACTCGTTTTTCAAAGTCCGAATATTTGCCATCATGGCCGTTAAAATCGGGCGGCGGGTAACCCGTTCGTCCATCTTTTTTCCCCGCCCTTTTCGCGCTCCATTCTGTTATGCGTGCCATAGCGCACCCCCTTTTTGTGATTAAAATTTTAGATAATTTATAAGCTCCGTCGGGATCTTTAGCTCGCGTTCTTCTCCACGCTCCAATTTGCCCAGTTGTATATGAAGAGGGGAAGTAGAGATAACCTCAGCGCAGGGTTCGGGGGCGGATTCTATTTCCGCCAAAATTTCCAGCTCGCTTAAGAGCGCCGCCCCTCGCCATAGCGGGATTTGTTCAGGATCGCGAGACACTATGATGGCGTGCGTGCACAAGTTGAGAACGCGCTGGTTCTTTTTATCGATCCTGCCGCCGCAATCGACGAGCAGCAGCCGCTTTTGCTGACGGAGCTGCTGCAGCGCCTCGCAAATCCGGCCCGCGAATTCATCGTCGAACCGGTTTTTATAGCGCAGCGTCAGCGCCACATCTTTAGGGATCTCGCTGAACCAGTCCCCCTCGCCGTCGGGGCAGGCGCGGAGAACGTAGAAGTCGCGTTGAAATTTCTCCGCAGCGAGTTCGTTTTGCAGCTTGATCCGTATCGAGTTCATCAACACCGATTTTCCGCTACGAGGCGGCCCGAGGAAGGCGATCGCTTTCGAGAGGATTTCAGGTTTCGATTCCTCTTGTTTCGGCACCTCTGGACGTTTAGGCAGGTAGGGCAAGACCTTTTCCGTCGGGATGACGTTGCCCACCTGCGGCCCACCAGCCGAGCGGGAGGCGACAACGACCGCTCCATCCTTCGGGTCGAATGTAGCTATCCATGTTGCGCTTTGACACAACTGAACTAAGCGCGCATATAGCCAGATCGGTGCTCTGCCATTAACGATTATCCATTTATCAGGGTCGATGTTCTGGGGAAGGTTAAGAGAACTGATGACGTCGGGTCAGATGCGCCCGCTAGCCATGAAGATATCGAGGATCTGAAAATCCTCACTCGTAGGAATCAGCGTTACGATTACATCAGGCTGTCCTGTGTCACAATTCATTTCGGCTATGCTTGTTCCTTGCCCTTTTCCGGTAGCATAGGATTACCTGACAGGTCAAGCTGATACTTATCCTTAACTCGTTCTCCCCCTCACAGCATCCATCCCTATATGGCCACTAAATCTCCCCACGTTCCTTCGCCTTAAGAATCTCTTCGTGCACCTCCTCTAAGCTCATTCCTTCCCAAAGCTTCGCATACTTTTCAACGCTGTCCCCGCTGCCGGGTTCTACCGCCATCACAAAGCGGGTGGCATCTACGATGCCCAACTCCTTCACTAATACCCTCCACGCCCGCTGGCGAAGTTCGGCTGGTAGACTCATGACCCTTGTCTGATGCGTGCTCATAGCGTTTCGCCTCCTCGGCTTTTGAACAGGGATAAAAACATGACAGGATTAAGCACATCCACCTTGAAGCCTCGCTTTCCTAACACTTCTTGAATCAGCGACGCCTTTCTTGCGACCTGGTCATCGCAGGTCAAAAAATATTGCGCGTTCCCGATGACAGCCGAAGCAAGGTGGATGGCATCTCGCACGCCCATCGTTATCTCCCTAAGCTCCCGCGCCAGCTTTAGCACCTCTTCTGATTGAGAAACCATCTCGGCGCAATAAGCCAAGTATGCCCCAATCCTCTCCCGTTCTAATGCTTCCGGATTCCGTCGCACTTCCAGTTTCAAGATATCAGATCCAATTAACGTCATGGTGCCTTTGACCACTTCGGCAAAGATGTCCACGAAGGCTTCTGCTTCCTGTTGGATGCGCCTTTGGTTCTGGTCATCGAAGGGGCGCCCGTAGACACTTGTGTCCAAGTAGACCCGCACAATTTCTCCCGCTTATGTTAAGCAGTTCTGAAGGTCCCTTCCCTCCGACCGCTCTTAGCATAACACGGCTTTGCTCTATGTCAATCGCCCCTGTCCAGAGATGTAATTTCACAAGCCCCCTTGCCTTGCCGTCCTACAAAATAATCAGCAGGGCATCGATTTCCTTCGCCAGCACAACCATTACTTGTCCCGCCCGCCTTCGCTTTCTGCTCCGTGAGAGCCTTGAGGTCTTGTTCGATTTGTTCCTTTAACACCAACCACAGAATGACACAGAATTCACAACAATTTTCTGTGTGTTTCTGTGCAGTTCTGTGGCTTATTCTAGTCCAGCGGCGGCACCTCGATCAATTCTCCCACGACAAATGGGTTTTGCCGCTGCTCATCGGGGCTGCGGCGATCGATCACGGCCACCTCTCTGGCTCCGAGCGCGCGGGCAAGACACTGCGCCGCGTCCTGCAAAGCGGTCGTTCCGCCGGCGAGATTAACGATGTGCTCTGCCCGTTCACCCCTGTACCTTGCGCTCTCGGCAAGTTTTCTCGCCAATTCCCTCCCCTCTATGAATCCTGTAAATGGGTCGCCGATCGAGTGATGTTCCAGTGTGAAATTCGGATGATACCTCTTCGCCGCCTCGACCACCCTGGGGATATTCTCCGCCGCCTTCGCGCTCGTGATAACCACAACGTGATCAGGTTTAGTTAAAACTATCGCCGAAAAGAGGCTGCCGTAGCTTAAGCCAAGCGGTGAAAATAGAATCCGCATCGTTCCATCCCACTATTACAAGTAGACTCATTGTTCTCGTTGCTTTTAAGTCGAACACTCCACGATTGGAAGATCTGTTATCAGTTCATTTACCTCTTCGTCAGACAATAACTGTCGCTTGAACAATGCCCGCACGAGATCCGACCGCAGGATGCCAAGGATAGTCCGCCCGGCCTGAGGGTCCAGCCGGATTTGATCTTCCTTGTCCTTCCGCTGGATGCCTCGTCCTTGCATGACATGCAGGAAATCCAAGGTGAAGGTATTAACGTCCATCTCCTGAAAACCTGGAACGCCCTTGCTCTTCAGCCGCCCGAGTAACTCATCACTCGTAAGCCATCGCGTTGGATCCGTTTGGGCTACGGTCTCCAATTCTTCTAGGATGTGCTGATAGCGATCATCGAATGTGGTTTTCAGAACATATATTTCTCTAAAGTCGAACAGGCTTGAGTCGTCTTGAATGAACGGCTGGAGGTACTTTCCATATTGATTGGGATCCGAGACAAAGGTGTAATAGAGACGAGCTATGAAACCGCTCAGGTAAGCTGTCTGAAACAGCGCTGCATTCAGTGGATTCGTGCCGCCGGTGATGTTAGCCCAGATATGCTTACCCACGTCGCCCGGCGGGTGAAATCTAAGTGTGGCCTTTGCAACTGCCTCGAAACAGGCGCTGAAGTCGTTGACGTTGACAGAGATGACATATGCGGTAGACTCTGGCAGCTCGCGCTTCAAAAACTCACAGACAATCTCCACCACATGCTTTTTATTCCTTGGCCATGTCTGTTTTACGGTGGTGCTCATGTATTCGTTGTGCTCAGCCGGGAAACTTTCCTTCGTCCCATCAGCAATCCCAGGCGATGTGAAAAGCACAACGCCCTCTACAATCTGGCCATACTCTGACCGGCCTGCGTACTCATGCTTTAGGTACGCCAACCCAGATGTCACGGCTCCTGGCGACCGTCCTAATCCTGCAAAGTGAATGATACCCATCTTTGCGCTCACCTCCCTGTAGCCGAGAACTCTTGCTCCAACTGCTCCAACTCGGCTCGCACCTGCCGGGCGCGCTCGTCACCGAGGCGCTCGAAAATCTCAGCAGCTTCTGTCAAGAGTTGGGAGGCGTCCTTTTTTGCTGCCTGAGATTCCTGAGACTCCCACACCCTTTTGCGGAGCATACCCAGATAGTGCTTGCTTTCTGCTCCCAAGAGTTCATCCGCCTTCACAACCTCATCCGTCCATCTCATTGCCCTGGGCACCTCTTCAAGACGCTCCCACAAATCGAGTGCCTGGATCAATTGCTGGCTGGCTTGTTCCGGATGGCATTTAACTGCATACAGCAACCCTAAGTAAGCATGGGCTTGCACTTGGAGCGAGACATTGCCAAGTTCCCTCGCAATCTCCAGTGATTCTCGGTAACGCTGCTCAGCCTGCTCATACTCGCCCTGTTTCTGCGCCGCCTCACCCTCCGCAGCGCGGAGGTAACCGATATGCAGTCGAACCTGGTCACGCAATGAGGTATGGCTAATCATGTTCGCGATATCTAAAGCTTCCTGATACAACCGTTCAGCCTCACTCAACTCTCCTGCTGCAAGCGCCCAATCACCCTGTGTATCTCGGAGGTAGCCCATCTGTGTCAGGGCCTTACGGCGTAGCTCCGAGTCAAAGACTTGCGCTGCAATGTCCAAAACCTCTGCGAAGCATCGCTCCGCTTGCGGAAAGTTACCTTGCGCCCGCGCTTCCATACCCTCTTCCATCCGAAGTAACCCTAGCTCCCGCAAGGCTGAAGTCCCACCTTCCTCATCCCCCAGGCTCCTAGCTAGAGTGAGGCTCTCCTTGAACTTGCCTTCCGCATCCGCATAACGGCGCCATAGTCGGTCCAACCTGCCTAAGGCACTGAGAACCTGGGCCTGAAGAGGCATATCTCCATGTTGTTGAGCAATTTCAAGACTTTCGCGGTAACACTGCTCTGCGTCACCGTATGCGCCTGCTTCCTCCTGGAGCGTGCCCAGTCTGTATAGCCAATTCCCTATCTGTTTTAAATCTTGAACCTGTCGAGCAAGAGCTAGTGCTTGCACAGAGAGATGCCATTTATCATCAGCAAGGTCCCACAATTCCTCTGCACACTGCAGAGCTTTCTCGTTCTCACCAGCCGCTTTCCAGTGAAAGAATGCCCGCCGCAGATAGTCAGACCTCCATACACGTCCATCCTTTCTTGCGGTTTCCTCCAGCCACTCTGCAGCGCGGACATGAAGTTCTCGCCCTGCTTCGCCAAGCTGGGCGCTCCAATAGTCTCGGAGAATGGGATGCAGCGACAGCCGATGACTTTCATCACGATCAAGAAGGAAGTGATACTCGAGGGCATCAACCGCCTCGGGCAATTGACAGACATAGTTGAGCAGGAGGCGTTCAACAGGTTCAGGAAAGACACTGAGCACCCTTGCCGCTTGAAGTTCCTCCTCACTAAGGGCCGCGGTCAACTGATTCAGCCACTCAGTCGAGTTTTGTGACCACTCCGGCAAGGCCATCTCTAATAATGCATCCATGCCTCGCCTTCGAGCGGTATTCACAAAGATTTTCATGGCTAGCGGTTCACCCGCGCACTTGTTCCAGATCCTGCGTGCCATCCCTTGTTCTACCGGCAAGCCTAATTCGCTTAGATACGATTGCGCTTCCTCCTCTGGAAGGGGCGCTAACCGACATTCTCGATAAGCGCCTGTCGGTAGCGTAATGTTGTCGAATACCGCTGGACGTTCACGGCCAACGACAAGCACTTTTATCTCTGTCGAGCGTTCAACGATGCGCTTGAGAAATTCATCCATCCCCTTGTCTTCAACTTCATGGTAGTTCTCCAAGACGATCAGCCACTTCTTCCGCCGAAGGAGCTGAATGAGACTGTCCATTCTCACGGGATACTGAAGCTGTGGGTTTTCGACGCGGTCCAAATAATCCTGTATGCGCTTGATAGATGTATCCATCTCTATGCTTTGGCCTTCAAGCTCCTCAGAGAATTCCCGAGCAAAGGTGCCCAAGAGAACATCAAGCGTTAACCTCGGTTCCGAAGAGCAATCTATCCAACGCGCCTCCCATCCACCGCTTTCCTGCACTTGGCTGTAAAACTTCGACGCAACATAACTCTTGCCGCGCCCTGCCGGACCTCCAATAAAGAAGAGGCTATCTTCCTCATCCGTCAGCCAGCTCATCAGCTCGTCCAGCTCTGGTTGTCGATTTACAAAACCTTTCGGCACCGGGGGATTACAAAAGACCCCTATATATAGGGGAGCCTTTCTAGGGGGGAGCTCTGGTAGTTGAGGCACTTCTTCCTTCCTCTTCCCGCGCTCTTTAGTTCGCTCCTGTGCTCGTCCCCGCCATAAGAGGCTGTCTTCCATCCCATCCAATGCTAGGTCACTTAAGCGTCTAACAAAGGGCCCGAGTGTGTCTCCAGGCACAACATTTAGTCGCTTCAAACAACCTTCCAGCGCTGCCCGCTCATCGTCCTCAGAGTAGCGCTCTCGAAGTAAAATATCTTGCAGGCCAGGATCGTTAAAGATAGACATAATGCTTCCAGGATTGAGCTCGAACTCGGCGCAAGCCTTCCTCGCCGCCGCACGGTAAATCCTGAGCAACGCCCACTTGCGGACCCACCTCCAACCCACCCATCTTACCAACCCCTCTAAGAGTTTCAGCAAGAGTTCCATACTGCGTAACTCTTTAGAGAAGCGAAGCCTCTACGGACTTTCGAAATACCCGTATCCTGCCGCTGTCTTCGCTCCCACTCCCAACTCGCTCAAGGCAGCTTTGAACCACTGAACAACAGCGCCAACCAGCCCATTCGCTTCTTTCCGGCGGGCGGCGAGGGCAAAGAGAAACGGCGTGCGCTCGACAGTTAGGAAATAAACGGGTACAGGGCTGAGCCAGTCGGCGGGGGGTGTGCTGCCGCCTCGGTAGTATTCGCCGTAGTGGGGGTTCATCACGTCCAGTTTGAGGCGAGGCACCTGGGCGGGGATGGCGTCAAAGAAAATGACCTCGCCTGCTTGCTCCTTGCTTTTCTGCTGGCTGCCGAAGATACGGCGGAAGTCATCATCTCTTTCGCTTTTGCCCAGCACCAATTCCGCATACGCCCGCGTCATACCTTTAAGCCCGCTACCGGGGATGAATGGAAAGCCGTAAACCCGATGCAGGGTGATAGACGTTTCCAGCACGTGCGCTGCCCCCAAGCCGACAATCAGGCGCCAGTCCGGTGAGGTGGTCAGTTGCTCCACCTGGAAGCCCTGGTGCCGATAACTATCCAGCATGGCGTTCCAACGAGCGATACAGGCGTCGAGTAAGGGCTTGATGGCCTGAAGGTTAAGCAGTGTTCCATCTCGCTCTCGGCGTTTTGCCTCCGGGGTTAGCTCCCAGGTCGTTCCTCTCTGCTCATAAAGGGCAAAGCGGTCCAGCCACAAGCCAAGGTTTCGACAGTGGCTGCCCTGGCTGTGCGCCAGGAGGCGCGTGTCTTTGGGGAGCGGATAGTCAACGGTCGTCGGCCTAGAAGGTGGGCCAGGACGCTGCGGGGGTCGTTGGGGTCCTCGGGCCATAGGTCATCCCCCTTAGCCAAGTTCGGCTTCGGCAAACCGCTTCAGCCAATTCAAAAACGCCAACGCCTCGGCAGTCGCGCGGCGGTAGGCGGTGCTGTCTTTGTCCATCACCCAGTTCAGCAGGCGGTCGCTCTCTCTGCCATTCACCTGGCTCATCACCCAAGCAGATAAGTGCCCGTAAAGCACTTCATGTTCGTCCGCGCGATTGCCCTTGCCTTTTGCCTTGAGAAATGCCAGTGTCTGCCCCAACCCGTTAGTTAGAATGTAAGACGGCATTTTCTGGGCAAGGCTCTTGTAGTCTTTTTGGTACGCCTTGTCCTTCACGTCGCTCACACATGTCCACGCTTTTGCTGCCAGCTCTTGGTCTTTCCTCTTCTGGACGCTTGGCATGGTGGTCACCTCCTGCTATGAAAACCTTAACCTGACAAGCCCTCGCCCCACCGTCTCGTCGCCGCCTAACTGGATACGATCTAGCCTCAAATTCTTGACGAAGTTGAGCACATTATCCGCCGTCTTGAGTTGTGTTTGATTCTGAAGAGCACGGGGCTTGGTGGCAAACAGCGGGGCATAAAGCAAGGTATCGGTCGGCAGATGTTCCTCGCTCCACAGCGCCCCCTCTGCTACGGTTTTCGTCTCATGCTCTAACCGGATGCGGTTAATGACTTCGGTGGAAAACTGGGTGAAATCGCGGAAGGCATTCTCCGGTAGGATGACAAGGCTCTTAGGCAACTTCTGCCGCCAGTAGGCGTATTCGCCATCCTGGGGGAACGCATTGCTTGCCAGCCAGTCGGCAATGGCTTTGACCTGCTGGTCTTCTCTTGCGTCAAACGCAAACTCTTCGAGCACCACCTTGCCGTCGGCAGTGACATCGTTGCCTGGGGCGACAAGGGCTGCGTCTGCTTTATCAGCAGCCGGTCCAGTTGCTTGCCAGTTCAGTTGCAGCCCAACAGTTTTCGCATCGCGGCAGAAGCGAGCGAGGGCGTCTTTGGAGGTCGTCCACGCGAACACACCGAGCAGCGAGCGCACCGGAAACAGCAGCAGTCGCGCGTCGCCGGGCGTAAAGGCGCCCGCGTGTTCGGAGGCGCCGGGTCCAGCTTCGGGACCAAATACAACTTTGATTTCGTCCGCTGGCTTGCCCAATGCAACCGCTTCCGCCCGTAATTTGCCCTTGATGCCCGATGATTGCACCATCGGGTAGTTTGTTACCCGCTCGCGCTGAACGGGCAAATCCACCACGCCCAACGATGTGCCGCTGCCAGCATGCAGCGGCGTCTCTACGTAAAGATAAAGCATCGCTTTTGCTTCAAACATAATCCCACTCCCCAATGAAGACTTGACCGAAACCGATTTGCCCGCCATCGTCTGTGATGATGGCGGGGACGTTAACTTCATCGTCGGCTTCAAAGAAGTAAACGCTGCCGGCTGGAACGAACGGGCGCATCGGTTTATGGAAATCGCCTCGCTGGCTGGCTACATCCACCTTCGCCCCGCCCAGCATATGTGCTCTCGGGACGGCGGCTGCAATCAGTTTCACCGACTTGCCAAAGAACGGAGTCCAATCCTCGTTCAGCGGCTGCCAGCCGCCGGCAAAGTAAGCGGGCGTGGCAAAGTAGAGTTTGAACCTGCCTCCAGCTTTGCCTCCGGGCGATAGCGGTGGTGCGTCCGCTATCCCTTCATATCGAGCCGCTTTCATCTCGCCGCCAAGTTGCAGCAGTCCCTCCCTGGACAACGTTATGCCCTCTACCTCCAGCCACAGCCCCACATCTTGCCGTAGCCTAATGAACTCCACCTGATAAAGCAGTCCCTCTTGTGGACGCTTCACGCTACTGTCAATCCCAACGCCGAAACGTGCTTCGCGAGCAAACAAGTCGTCTGATTTTGTTATGGAGAAAGATTTGCCTTGTAGATACTTTTTCAGCTCATCTTCCGCAAGCCAGCCATGTGCTTCGGTAATGGGCTGATGGGTACTCAGCCACAACGGATTCAACGTGGCGTTCATGGTATAAGGAGAATCTCCCAGCGGGCTTAGAACTCGACAGTCGTCGCCAACCTTAACCACATCAGCAGGCAAGGGAAAATAACGCACCACTTTGCCTTTCTTGTCCCGTTTCGCCACGAACGGACCGACCAGCCGCAGCTTGCCATAGCCGCCGTTTGGAAAGCCGATCTCCTGCCCGACGTCACGTGTTTTTTGTTCGTTGCACCGAGCACCTCTGGCATAGTCCTGTAAATCCACTCCTCGCTCAAAGAGGACCTTCGTGCGAATTGCACCTTGCATCGTGTAAGGCGTAGGTGGGAACAGGCTGACAGCGCGGTGGTCTTCACCGCCTGCAAAGGGTCGCCCGTCCCGAAACAGCCAAACATCCGCAGGCTCGATAAACAGCCACATCACTCCCCACCTCCTCCCGATACAATAAACCGAATCAAGAGCAACCACCTTGCCAATTCTACAAGGCCCGGCTGTGGTTCCTCAGGTGATGGCTCTTCGGATGAGCAGTGTGTGTGAAGGGCTTGGGCTAAACCAGCCAACCGATGAGCAAGATTTTCGACTATTCTTGATTCCTGGATCCTATCCGCGTGCCACTGCCCTTGTTTGTGCCGCTTAATGAGCCTGCGCAATTCTGATTCCTGGGCACATAACCTCTCCTGGGCCGACAGCTTTAGCTCTGCCAACGTTCGCGCTTCATCGAAGACCGTGTAGGGAAACTTCAGGGATAGCCCTGGCTGTCCGCGCATCGCTTCGATGAAGCGCTGACGAACTTCTTCAAACAGCGCTACCGTATCCGAGACATTGCTTGTGTAGAACCACTGAGCCCCCACTCTGACCTGCTCCCCGGAACGCTTCAGCAGATGCACGCACAAGGCATTGCGTCCGTAGAGGTTTTTGGCGGCTTTTTCGGCCTCCCGCATGGCGTTCAAGGTCGCATCCAGCGGCGAAAGGTGATGGGCGATAGCGATGCCTATGGAAGCAGTCGCTGTGGGACCCATAGTCAGTATTGGTTCTCCTTGAAACCACAAGTAGCCGCTGGCATCTGTGTTACCAAATTGCATCTCCAGATTGCCGTTAGGCATGACTTTTGCCTGGCCGCTGAAAAGCGCCCGCAGTTCGCGGGCGACTTGCAGGGCATACTCCATCGGCAACAGCGCCAGCACGTCGTCGCCGCCCGCATAGACCAGCCGTCCCGGATAGCGCTCCTCCACTACCCATCGCACCAACTTGAGCGCGAAGTTGGCTAACCCTTCACTGATGGCGGCATGGACGGCGGGAGTCATCAAACGTTGTATGTTGAGCAAATCAGTCCATCCTGTAAGCTGCGCTAAATCCTGCTGGACATCGGGGTGCAGCACCTGCCCGAAAGTCGTCAGCCCCGGATGGGTCCCGCTAAGCCAGCGGCCTGCAAAGTCGCCGTCCATCGTCAACGCCGCGAAGTAGCGGGCGGGATGTTCGCCCACCAGGTGCAGCAGTCGGCCCAGCGCTGCTCTCAGTCCCGCCAGCGTTCCCTCGTCGAAGTCTAGAGCGTAATCCTGCTTGAGCTTCTCAGCCCTATAGGTTTCCTCCATCAGCCAATCGCCGTCATAGTCAAGAAATGCCTTTGCCGTTGACCGTCGTGGCTCGGACAACTGCTTGGTAAGTTCCGTTAGCAAGTGCACATCCATGCGGGTTTCTGGGATAGATTTGCCCACACGGTCTCTCGCCTGTTGAAGGGCATGGACGAAGGCTTGGAAGGCATCCCACAGTTCGTCAGTGTTGGGCTCTGCCAGTCGCTTCAGCAACCGCTCGCAGAAGGCTGCTGCTGCCACAGTGCTGGTAGAAGGGAAACCGCCTTTCGGCCTCAACTCACCATCGAAGACCTCCCGCTGCACAAACCGCTTGACGGCGCACACCGCGCAGAGTCGCTCCGCCCCCTCAGGCTTGACCTCGTAACGTTTCTTTTGCTGGAGGGCGGTGGCCAAGTCGGTCCAGAATTGGCGTGCGTCCTTTGTCTCGGTACATAGCGCCTGCCTTTGTCCGCAGAGGGTGCATTTGGCGCTGCGCTCTTGTGTGGGTTCGAAACTGCGCAGCCCCTTCCGAGCGTTGAAGCCCCGGTCCGCAAGGTCGTAAAGCAGGCTGTAGGTCGTGCCCACATTGGGGTCATACTGGCCGCCCCCTTCCGCGGCAGACTTAGCGTAGATAGCATAGATACGCTTGAAGGACCAGTCATCCGGCGGGCGACACAGGGTACTGTATTGCGCGAGGACCTGCTCCGGGTTGCCCGTCGGTTCCTTGCCATCCATCCCCGACCAGGGGTAGATGCACCAGTAGAGTTCCAGCAACCTGGGAATCTGCTGTTGCCAGAGCTTTGTCCAAACCGGATCACTGCCGACGCCCATGTGTTTCGCCAGTTCATTCTGCACTTTGCCAGCCAGCCGCCGCCAAGCTTCCCGGACCGCCTGCTCAACTTCCCTTGCTCCTTGCTCCGCTTGGTCAGCGGGGAGCAACGCGACGAACTTGTTAGGGAAGGTGGCGATGCGCAACTCCGCTTCTTCTGGTTTTTCCGCCCACACTTTCTCCTCGTCATAGAGCCACAGATCGGTCAGCGGCTGTCCTCGTAAGGATGGATAGACCAGCGCATCAGGACCGAAACTGCTGGCGATGACCTTGATGCCCTGCCACGCCAGGTAGGACAGTATGTAACTGCCCATCCACAAGTCCTGCGTCCTTCGAGCGGTTGCTATGAAGCCCTGAACTGGACCTAGAGAGAAGACCAACAGGGCGGGATTGGGCAAAGCGGCGGCAATAGCGGCGGTGATAGAAAGGTGCTGCATCAACGGATGGTCGGGCATGCGGGTGTCGGCAGGCAACAATCGCCATAGTTTTCCTAATTGCTGTGCTGGCGGTAGCCCCAGTTGTTTTTCCTGCGCTTCCAGCGCCTCGGTAAGCCCCCGCCACAGACGCAGGAACCGCTTGCGGTCATCATCGCCGCTGACGCACAGCGCCTTAACCGCCGCTTCCTGCGTTTTGCTGCCTTCAGTAGTTTGCAAATTGCCCAGGTCCAATCGTCTTCCTGCTAAAGGGTGACAAAGAATCGGTTTCCGACGAAAGTTCACCATCGGCTGCTTTTCAGGAAAGTTCACCCGGTCTGACGCGGAAGCGATTTGGTCAGCGTGCTTTGCCTGCTGCCACATACCTTGATCAGGTGCAGCTCCAAGCGCTGACTTGAGCAACTCCCTTGCTCGATCCTCATGTCCGCCTATTTGCAGCGCCTTGTCAGGCGGGTCGTGCAACAGGGCGATGAGCTTGAGTTTCCAATCCACGCTCACCAGTTCCTCACCTCCAGTAGCGGAATCGTTCGTCCAAGGTTATTCAGGAATGTATCTAAAATCCCTAAGCCGGGCGCGGTGCTGCCAATGGTTGGTCCACCGCGCTGTCGCAGTTTCAACCCCTCTCCACTCTCCAGCAGCGTTCCTTTGAAAACGGTCATCGCCATCGTATGCTGCCCATTTGCCAACCGCACCACCCGCATCAAAAGTGGCGAAGCCCGGCGGTCATGGAGGTCACCTTCCAGCATTGCCTGTTGACCGCGCAGCGAACGATAGTAGAACACGATAGGGAGGCCAAACGCAGCGCGGTACACGGGCTGCAAGTTAGGGCTTCTGCCGCTCACCACACCCTTTACGTTCTGATAGTCTGGTTGTAGGCGATTGCGGAAGGTTTGAAACGCTTGCCCTACTTCATTCATCGCCTCCTCCCACGTGCGCCACGTCCTGTTCAGCACGACGATGCGGCAGCAGTTTGGGTGCAGCACATCGAATGCCGGGTTAGTGCTAACAGAACTAGGCGTGAGGCCGCCTGCACGGACGAGCGTCCGCAGTTGTTTTAGTCCGTTAGCGAGCTCGTCACGCAGTTGCTGTGGGGATTGCGCCTGCACCTGCAAGTTCGGCATGCCAGAGGGGAGTTGACCTTGGACATTCATGACCTGCACGCTCCCGCCGCCGCGCCGCGACCTTGAGCCGATGCCGCCCAGGTGCGTCAAGAGCCACAGCGATGCCAGCGCCCTTTTGAGCGACTCATCGCTTTTCACCCCGGGGCGGGTTTGTAAAGTCAGGGCAAATTGCGTTCCGGCGGGGATGCATTTGCGGTTAGTTCGCACCATAGACCAGAGAAGATAATTCACGCCTTGCTGGGTAGAGCGGAACATTTGAGGTTGTGCTTGCCCCGAAACACGCACTATGACAGGCGAACCTCTCTCCGTCTCCCCAAATACCTCCGTTTCAGCCTCACGCAGCATCGTTAAGTCTCCATCTCCGATGATCCCAGCCATCAATGCTCGCCACCAGAAACGCAGAACGCCGCGAAACGAGGCGGGACGTAATTCCGGATCACCTCCTGGATCTGCGCCCCCGAGGAATATCGGGGTTACAGCTTCGACATTTAATCGGACTTGTGGCATTGGTTTCTCCTAATTGTTCGGGCGCATGACAACATAGGCTCCCTTTGCAGAGGCTATTCAAGATTCACAGGTTTAATGCAAAGGTCTATCCAGTTTATCTAGAACAAACACCTCTTTCGCAAAATGTCCATAAAGTCGTTTAGCATCTTGGTCAGACCATGCATTTAACTCATGCGTTGATGGACCCAAGGGGTTACTTAATTTCTTGAAATCGAGTGATTGGGGATTGTACCGGAGCTGAGTCTCAAGGCATCGCGCCAGGTCGTCGATGCGCTCGTTAACTAGCCTCAGACGGTCTGGGGGCAAGCCCCTTAGGCTACCTTCAAAATTCCTGCCGAAACCCACTCTAGGACTAGGAGAAGGCCAAAGCTTTTGGCTATAAATTTGCCTCTTGCATTGTTCCCACACGATTTCTCCCCACGGGGATAAGCTAACCTGCCCGCTAATTTTCATTAATATGGTTTCCGGCACTCCAGCAGTGCTTTCAACCTCTAAATTTAATCCAAGCCGTCGGAAAACTAGCAAATGCTGGCGAACTGTATCCTCCACAGCGATGCTTACAGGTAGGCGGGGAATTCGCAAAAGTTCTGTTCCAGACTCAAACACGTAAACAACCTCGTCAGCATAAAACATGGCCAGCGTTTGCAAGAATCCCTGGACGCTCTTGAATCCGCCGGTGAGATTAAAAACGATGCGATAATGCTTGTTTCTATAATCAGGCAAAACTTCTTCGCACCATCGGACCAAGTCTGATAGCGCTAACTGGAATGCTTCGAGTTCGGCCGTTTGCAGATCCTTCTGCCGCTTCGTTTCAACGGACAACCCATGTTTGCGCAACCACCCGGCTGCCAGGCTAGCCGCCTCCTCGCCTAACCAGGTATCTGTATAAAGCAACAGATGATGATCATTAGCAGCGGTAATCGTTCCGCCGTAGAGCTTGATGATCCCGTTCAGTTCAGCGGACATCTTGGAGGCAGTTTGCGGGTCGGCGCTTTGCAACTTGTCGCCAGCGCGCTGAATCAGTTGCGTCAGGATATCGGCTTCGGAATTCGGTATGTCTTCTTTATGTTTTGCATTGGCATATTGGATGATGAGCCTACGTTCCTCACCATTAGCCTGATTTGTCAACAAGGCGGTCCCACAGGTCGAGAGAACAAATTGCATAGCCTCCTTCTCCATCGAAGAACAACCACAGATTGCGCAGGTTCGCACATGTTCCTTTTGCGCGCATCTGCACAATCTGCGGTTCCTTTATGATCAAGAGAGTTTAGTCAATAGACCTAACTCATGACCGATCTTTTCTATTTCCTCTCGATCCGGGATGATCCCTTCCGAGACGCGGCTCCGCAGCTTGAAAATCAACGCGATGTCGTTGATAGTTTGCTTAAATTCCGCCCGGTTGACCGGCACAGGGAATTCAAGTAGTGTGGACAGCAATTCTGCCGTAGATCGATGCCCGATAGCCGACTGGATTGCCAAACCCCTCGCTTGATAATCACGTATGAGCGCCTTTGCCTCCTCCAGCGACATCGATTCGTATCTGTATGTGCCGTAGTCCGTTAGAATGCTGGTATTTAGCAACATCAGTTTTCGCACCTGCATTATCCCCTCCATTCCCGCGATACCTATTTCCATCCTTTGAAAATGGCGCGCCGGGCTCGTCCACCCTGTCTCGTGACATCGGCGCGACATCGCGTTCCCATTGTTCCCTGCGGATAGGGGGGAAAATTACTGCAGGAGACGATCTCACCATCCTCTGTCTTGACCTTCGCCCTACCCCCTTTCACATCTTCTATCAGTGTGACCAGTTCCCTTTTTGTCGTAGCCTTGGGCTGCTCTGGTTTTGATTTTGGGATTTTTGGTGCTGACTTTCGAGCAGCTTTTACTATCGGGAACGTCGAAGAGCCCAAATCACCAGACGCATTGTGTTTAGTGGATGCAACTGTAGATATGCCTGTACCGCTTGAGGCCAGTTCGGCCAGATTGCAGATACTTGGGTCGAACGCCTGACTGCTAGACAGTTTGTCATAAGGTAACCTCCAATGGATCAGGAGGTAACAAGAACGTCAAAGGCTGATTTAGTGCCA